>Ga0209381_1002985_pt1 | contig 19087 bp, 2 predicted proteins | sample DewCreD2012metaG_FD_184111 | JGI IMG/M metagenome (GOLD analysis project Ga0209381, IMG submission 184111) | Hot spring sediment bacterial and archeal communities from British Columbia, Canada, to study Microbial Dark Matter (Phase II) - Dewar... ...
TCAAAGTAAGGGAAGGCGGATAATTATAAACTATAATAACTGAGCTATGAATATAAACATGTACGATAGGCCAGCACCAAGTAATGTAATTAATACCTACGTTCCACTTCCTATAGACAAAATGCTTCAAGTTGGTGCTATGAAGCAACAGGCTTGGGATGCTGCTGAGGCACAGGAGTTGGAACTTAGTCAAACACCTGATGTAAAAGCTCTCAGGATGGTTTATGACCCATCTACTGGTACATATATAAAGGTAGATCACTATGATAAAGTTACTAAGTACTTGCAGGATTTTAGAAACAGAGTTGCCAACGTTGCTAAAGATATGGGGATATCAGATAAGGGTTCGCCGCTATATAGAATTAAACTTCAACAACTTAAAAGAGAGTTAGAACAGGCAAAAAGTAGTACTGGTATACTTGGGGCTGCTCAGATGGATTATGAAAAGTATACAAAAGAAATAGAACCAGAACTTAGGAAAAACGAGCACCTTCAACAAAACCCGTGGATTGCTAATAGGCTTGGTAGTTATCTTAGGTCCTATTTCGGCAACGGTATGATTGGTTCACTAGACTCTTCGATAGGATTATCAGAATATGTAGATCCAGTAGAAGAGCTTAAGAAACAAATGCCAAACCTGAAAATGGAAGTTATTAAACTTCTTCCCCCAACAATGATAGATAAAGAAACCGGAATGTTAATGTACGGTAAAGTTAGGGAAGTTCCAGTCGATAGAATAAAATCTGTGGCATCTTCTATAATAGAAGGCGGTAAGATAAATAATGCATTGAAAGAAATGGCAATCAATTACTATAATAGGGGATTGCTAAAGACAGATAAAGATATTGAGGATTTCATAAAAACTCAAAAAGAAAATCTATACAATTTCGCTGTACAAGGTTTCTACGAAGAAGATGCAAATATTACATATAAAGGAGGTTCTGGTGGCCTTGGTGGCTATGGTGGCTATGGTAGTCCTTTTAGGTCCTATAGCGGCCCTATAATGAGAAATCCAACGTATAATGGAAAACCTGTTAATACTTATAAAACACCAAGAGACGCTGAACCTTTAAGAATGCAATATCCTCCTGGAGCAGCTGTTCCAAAAACATACGACAATGCAGGTGAAAACACACCAAAAGCAATAGAAGACTTTAAAAACAGGTTTAATCTACATAACTATAGTCAAGAACAGATAGTAAACATGTTCAATAATTATGTTGAATCTACAAGTTCTTATGCAGATAGAGTAGTAGAATTGCCAAGAACTGATGCTAAGGTACAATCAGAAAGAATATTTGGTACGCCCTCAAGATCTGGAGAGCTTATAAATGGAAACTTAAAGGCTGTTATAGTGGATAGCAAAGGAAGACCTTCTACTTTAATGGGTTGGACAGAACTTGCTAAAGAGCTTGGTTATAAACGTGCTAACGATCTTGAGAAAACATTACATACTGGTTCAGTTTCTGAAGCCATTTCTACACCAGAGATGCCTTTTGGATACGTTGGTACAGTTAAGAATAGTAGTGGAAAATATGTTAAAATTATAATTCAAGGTCCCGAGGAAATGCAGTCTCAAATGAAACTTGTATCTATATTAAAACAAAAGTTCTTAGAGGGTAAAGAAGATGATCTTATCCCAGTTGGCGTTGAAAAAGGAAAAGATGGCAATGACTACGTTCGTTCATATAGAGTTAAAAATGATTTACAGATAATAGATCCTAAAAACGGTCTAGCAACATCTGTTCCAAGAGTAGAAGTCGTACTGAAAAACACAAAGACTGGAGAGGTTAAAAAAGAGGCAGAAACTACATTAGAAGCAATTGAGAGTGCTGCATATGAAAGTCTTACAAGACAAGGATATATACAAAGAGACAAAGTAAATATATTTGGAAACGAATATAATTCTGAGTTTTGGGGAGATTATGAAAGTGAAAATGAATAATAACAACTGAATGTAATTTATATAGCAATGTCAGACGCCAATACCTTAAACAACGCAGTGGCAAACGATGCCAAGTTTAATACAACAAAAACCGATGTTACCACAAACACAAGTGTTAATACAAGTAACATTGGTAATACCGATATTGAACAATCACCAAAAGAAAATATTGGCAAAGTAAGCAAAGAAGATTTACTAAGAGATGTAAATAGTTTTTCTAAATTTTATTATGAAAACATATCTCCAGCAAAATTTGGTTACTATGGTAATTTTGGGGTTGGAGATTCTAGGTACGATTTTAATATATATCCGGAATTTTTAAACGAGGGTGATGGGTCGCTAGAGTATTATAGGGGTATTAGGCAAAGTGCTTTTGCGCAATTTGGTGGCTTTTTAGCACAAGCTGTTGTTGGTCAAGGTGTTGGTGGTGTAATAGAAGCCGTCGGTGATGTAGGAACATTGGTTGGAATTCAAGGCGATGATTATGGGAATGCTGTCACAAGAATTGGAAAGACCATAAAGGAAGTTATGGAAAAGGAAGCCCCAATTTATAGAACATACGAACCCGATTCTTTTGCACCAGAAAAATGGTCTTGGTGGATGACAAATGGTACAAGTCTTGCTTCTACTGCAGTACTTCTTTTTACATCCGGATTAGAAGTAAAGCTTTTTAATTATGCTACAAAGGGTATATTGAGTCTAGCTAAATACGAAAAATATTTAAAAACTCTTCGCGCAGCAGAACAAGAAGCATCCGGACTTGCTAAACTTGTAAAAAGTTATGAGAACATTCCTAGTGAAATAAGAAACGGTATAAAACAAGCTTTGTTTTCAAGACATTCTGAATCAATGATGGAGGCAAGAGGAACTTTTGAAGAGGAATATCAATCCTTGATAGCAAAAGGATATTCAGAAGAAGAGGCTAGGAAAATAGCTTCTAGAGCAGCGGCAAAGAATTACAGACTTAACTGGATGATGATTTTACAAGACATTCCTCAGTATATAATATTTAACAAACTATTAACCGGCTATGGTAAAAGAACTATAAAAACAGCTATAGCTGCTGGAGCCAAACCAATATCAGAAGAAACACTTGGTATATTTGGTAGGACAATAGGAGACTTGGTGTTTAACTTTGGTGGTGAGGGGTTTGAAGAAGGCTATCAGTATATTATAAATGAAGAAAGTAAATACTTTGCAGAAATAGATTTTTATCCAGATAGTAAAGTACTGGCATCTGACAGATATCATAAGTATTTTCATTCTGGTGATTTTTGGACATCTGTTTTTTGGGGCGTTGCTGGTGCTGGAATATATGAAGGTGCAGGAAGAATCGGAAACGTTTTAGGAATTTCACTAGATCCCAAGGAAAGGGAAAGGCTAGAAGACATGAAAACATGGTCTGATAGATTCATACATTTCTCAAAGAGATTCAACGAGGCTGATACAGACCTTAAAAAAGAGGATGCTTATACAGATCTAATAACCGGTTTAACAACATCAGCTTTAAAGAACGACAACTTTATAACTCTCCAAGATGTTTTAAAAAAGTTTAAAGAAGAAAATAATCAAGAAGCTGCTAAAAAATTAGGCGTAGATGATGAAGCTTTAAAAACACTTTCGAAATTTGACTTTTTAAAAGACGCTCAAGAAATAGCTGATTCATATGGTAATTACAACAAGAAGTATAGAGATCCTGCTCTAGCCGCACTTCTTGCCCATGCAGAATTTAAAATGGGTAAGTATCAGAAGTTTGTTGATAAAGCAAAAGCTGATGCTAGTTTAAATTTAACAAAAATAAAAGGTTTTTCTGATTTAAGTATTAACGGTCAAAATCTTATCGTACTCAATACGAAGAAAGAATTACTTACCAAATTAAAAGAGGCCTACATAAAATCAAAAAAACTTCTAGAAAAGGAAAAAAATAACCATATAGAGTTGGATTTTATAAACAACGATCTTGCCTTGTCAAACATAGACTATGAACTTAAAAAGATAGATAAAGAAATAGAAGATACGAAAAAGGGTTATTCAAACGAAGATAGAGAAAAAGACGATAAGGCTGTTGTTGTTTTAGACGGTAAAGAAGCCAATGATTATGCGTTGAACCTTTTGGAACAATATCAATTTAGCCTAGCTCTAGACGCACAAAAAAATAGTTATAGCCATTATTTGAGAAACAAAGGTGCATTTACAGAAAACGATAAAGAAAAGATTAAAAAAGCCCTTGAAGAAAAAAAGAAAGATGAAAAAGAGTTTTCTAAAAACAACCCTATAGAAGAGGGTGATGTTATAACGGCTACCGATGATAATGGAAATTCTATAACTGTTAAAGTTACAAAAGTTGATGATAAATCAGACTCTGTAGACGGTATAATACTGGATGATAATGGAAATCCAACAGTAAATGAAGACGGTGGATTTGTTGAAACAAGTGTTCCAAAGAATAGGGCAACAATTAAAAACAAGGCAACAAAACAACCTGTAGATAAAACAGATGAGGGGCATTCAGAAAAGATACAACCAAAGGAAAATCAGAAAGCAGGAAATAAGAGTGGACATCTTAACAAATTGGATGAAACTAAAACACAACGTGGTGCCTCAGTAACAACCGAAGAAAAAAAAGACGATGAGGAAGGAACAGAAACACAAGGAGAGTCAGAAAAAGAATCTAAGAAAACAGGTAAAGAACCTACACAACTAAATATACCTTTTGAAGAAACCGAAGAAAAAGAAGAACCAGAACAAGAACCAAAGAAGAAGGGAAAGAAAACTAGTAGTAAAAACAAAGGTGCTAAAGAAGAACAAAAAGAAGAAATAGAGCAAAAAAAAGAAACCGAGCAAAAAGAAGAAGAGGGATCAAAAGAAGAAACCGAAGAAACAAGCGAAACATTAAAAGAAACAAACAAGAATAAACCTCAAAAAGAAGAGCCGGTAAATGTCGAAGATGAGAGTGACCTTTCAAAAAATCTAGGTGTTAGGAAACTTTCTGCAATATCAATGTCAAATATAATTATAGATGCTCCGGTAGAATTAAAAAAGGGAGATTTTGAAAGACTTGAAGATCTGGCTAGATTAAAAAGGGACATAGATTCTGGTAAATCAAATAAGAAACTTACAGAGGAGGAGATTGCTTTTATAAAAGGTCATTATTCAAAATTGTTTAACTATTTCTATGCGTATGCAGACGAGGGGTTTTATTATATAAAGTTTGCAGATAAGTTATTGTTTATAAGAAATAAAAACCTATTAAAAGTTTTATCTAATCAAAAGAAGAATAGAGAGCATTTTAAAAATGCAAAGATATCTTATTACATAATATTACCTTCTAGTAAAGCTACGGCTGAGGAAATGGCAGCCGACAGCTATACGCACAATTTTTGGGAAACTTATCCTAGGATATATGAAAAACTTGTTAGTGGAGAGGGTTTTACTGATAAAGAAATTGACATTTTATTGAGTGCTACTAACGATATCAAATTCAAGGATTTTGTAGATACTGTAAAGATAGGCGTGATATTAGAAATAAACGGTGTCAAATATAGACAAGGTCTTGAATTGCATAGTAGTAATTATAACAACATAGCCATACCAAGCAATATAACAAGTAAAGAAGACATTGCTAAATATATACTAGATGCAAAGACTGCCCAGAGAAAGCTTAGAAGGGCCATTTTAAAAGAGTTGTTGAGAGGTAAGGGTGTAGAGTCTTTCGGTATAGATGTTGATCAAAAAGGGCATTTAAATGTAAAATTCGGCACAAAAAATAATCCCCTATCAATAGTTAATAATAGGGAGGGTAGAATATTTGCTGTTTCTAATATTACTGGTCAGCTTGCTTTTAACGATTCAGATTTCGTTGATGGCTATATTTCTAAAGTTGTTGGTGCAGTATATGTGTTATCAGATAGAACTACTACTGGCAGTAGATTTCCTGTACAGCTAAACAAAGAGAGACTTAGTGCAGAAGATGCTGGAATACTCTTTGACGTTATAATGAAGAGGTTTAGAGCTGGTGGTGGTAGAAATGTTTTTGTAGATCATCCACAAATATCTGGTCTTACTTTCTCTGAAGTATTTAAACTTTTAGGCGGCCCGACTCCAGAGAGTGAAAAAAGCAGGTTGAATGAAGCTTCTAGAAAAAGAAAGATATTTGTAGACCTTGACGATAAAACTCTTACATTTAATGATCAGCTTTTTCCTTTATACCCCGAAACACAGGAAGAAATAGAAGATATAAAGAGTAAATTTGTTGAGTGGGCAACACAAAACCTATACTATAACGGTCCCATAAAGAATACTAAATCGGGGTTAAAATTTGATTTAAATGAAAAATTTGAAAGACCATTTAGACTTGGTTCTTTAAAGTACGACCCAAAAACATCTGGCACAATCGGAGAATTTCTTTGTAATAATGGGAAACTTACCACTAACGTAAGTGTATTTGAAGACACTGATAATATATTTATAGGGCATGTTGCAGAAGTTCCTGGTGAAGCTAACTTAAGGGGGTCTAAGATAGAGGATCCGTTTTCAGAACAAGAACAAACAGCAGAACAAAAAGAAAAACCATCAAAATCAACTAAAGAAAAAACTCCCAAAACAAAAAAGAAACCAAAGTTGAATTTGCCCGGTGAGGAACCTATGAGCGAACATCCAGAAAGATCGTTCGATCTTAAGGAATCTGATAACTACGAAAAAGCAGATATAAAAGAAGAGGTGGCAGAAGTTCGTAAAATGCTTGGTAACGAAGAAAGCATTGTAGTTGTAAACTCTCTGCTTGAATCAGCAAAGTTTGGTAAAAAAGCGTTTGGTAAATTTACTGGTGATTGCATAGTTGTATACAAGGGAGCGGAAAGAGGAACTTTGTATCACGAGGCTTTCCATAAAGTATCGTTATTGCTTTTGACAAATAAAGAAAGAGAACTTTTATATAACGAAGCTAGGGAAAGGTATAAAGATGAATTAGAAAGAACTTATAATAAAAAGGGTAGTTTTTCTGATAGAGAGGTTGAAGAGTTTCTTGCTGAAAAATTCAGGTCGTATGTACTGAGTAATAAGAAGCTCAAACTTCATCAGAGAATAGCATTGTTCTTCAGCAGACTCTATAATAGAATAAAAGCCATAGTTGGCTTGAAGTCTAATTATTCTAAATATGATATAGATAGACTGTTTGAAAGAATAAGGAGTGGTAAATATAGGTATACTCCAATTCAATTGGAGAGTTATAAAAAATTCTTCGGCGATGACAGTGCTAACGAGTATCTATATGAGATAAGATCTTCAAATCTTGTGCATATAAGTGGTTATGAAGAATATATTCGTATTTGTAGAGGCTTGACTAACCACTTGTTAACAATATCTGATGTAGACTCTTTAAAGAAAACGGGTAATATAGACTATAACAAATTAAAGGAGTATCTAGTAGGGTTTGAAAAACAATTGAGGGAAGCCTATGAAGATTCAGAAGACGAGAATGAAAAAAACGCTTATCTAAAAACTGCAGATCTTTATAAAGAAATCATAGATAACTTTGATGTATATATAGGGGGTATAGAGTCTGTTCTGGCATATCAATACAAACTTATAAATAAGAAAATTACCGATCTACAGGCTGAACTCGATAAACACGATGATACTAACTGGCTTGATGCTCATTTAAAACCTTCTTATGAAACTTCTATGAAGGATACTTGCAGGACAGAAATAAAATTTTTAATTGCAAACATTCACAAAAGTCCAGAAAGAGATCCTGTTACATTAATGTACGACTTTGTCGATTTTGACAAAATGTGGTCAATAATAATCAGAGAGTTACATAATTACAAGAGTATAGATGAGATGTTAAAAAGGATAGACTATATATCAAAAACAGCCACAAAGCAAGAAATAGCCTATCCCATGAGACAGTTATATTTAAAATTAAAAAATAGTAGTGATTTTATAAAGACACAGTTTGTATTATCTGTAAGAAGTTATAAACATAATTTTACAAATACCATTCTGTCTGTAGACCCTGCTACAAAGAATAGGTCCGTAGGATTCACTGACGCAGATATACAGAAAGCTTCTATATCTAGAAGAGACACTATTTCTAGAATGTTTTATTTATCAGATTTTCTGAAAGACTCTCCTTTAGAAACATTTGATAAAGCATCATTATCATTCAATACTTTGTTAAAAGACTTTAACAGAGACATAAGAAATGGTACAGAAATAGATTATGATTTATACTTAGACAAATTATTAAGAATACTAGGTTCTGTTGGTATATACACAAGTCTAGACGACCTGCATACAGCTGCCCAATTGCTTTCTTTTGGTGCAACAGCCGAAAGTGGCGTTAAGAATATACTACAGAAAGCGGCTATATTGTTCTATTCTCAAAAAAGTTCTATAACAAAGATTCTACAGATGAAATCTGAATCTTTGGATCTTGTAAAAGTGTCTAGAGTACTTAGAGGAGACTCTTTTGTAGCACTTTTGGCAGATGCTTATGTTTATAATAATATGGAAGAAATAAGCGATTCTGTGCTGGGTCCTGGTGGAAATCAGTACTACTCATATTCAAAACACACCTATCTTACAAGGACTTTGGAGTCATTAAAAGAAGACGATGCGCTTTTGAATACTATGATGAGGGATGCCAACTCTGCTGGGTCTATTTGGTTAGAAACTATATACAAAGATAAAAAAGCAAGGCAAAACCTAAAACTTCTCACGCACAGTGCTCTTATAGTAGAAAGGGGTGACAGTGGTAGAAAACTTGTAAAATCAAGCCTTAAAGAAAGAGAGTTTAATAATATAATTTCTGTATTTAATGATATCATTACAAACCGCACTAGAACTTCTAGGATGCCGGTTCCACAGCTTAGCGATAAAGAGACTTTATATTTTATAGAGGGTTTCAATAGAGTTCCAAATGGTGTAAAAGTTATTGTAACTAAAGAAAAGACAACAGTACAGGTTTCTGAAGCCTTAATAGATATTTTTTATAAATACGCTGAAGCAGAAAGAGATAGAATAAAACTTGTAGAACTTGAAATAGAAGATGCTATATCTGGTAAAAACACTCTACTAACAGAGAACGATCTTATTGAAGAATACCATTTCAAACTAGTTGGTAAAAACAAGGATAAAAGAAATTATGCAAGAACAAAAGAGTTATCGTCTACACCAAATGGGTTGCTGTATCACATCTTTAGGGAATTCAATAGAGAGGGCTTTGTTTTTGAAAAACACGCTAGGCAAGGCGTAAAAGACGCTATAGTACAAATTGTAATTGATGCTTTAAATTACTATGGCAAAACTCTTCAAATAGGTAGTTTTTTAACTTCCTACGCTAACGAATCGCTTGTTTCTAAAATAAAAGATGAGTTTGGATTTGAATCTGATGAGGAGACTGTTAATCATATAATAGCAGACTTCGCTGTAAATAGCACTATAGCTAACATAGAGTTTGAAAAACTTTTTGGGTTAAATCCTGCATTTTTCAAAAGTAATTTAAAGACTGGTTACACAGAAGACGATAAGATAAAGAGATTTGGTAGTGCTGCTTCTACGGGCGATGAGCTTATCAGTGCTCCAACAGAGGGTTTTGACGATGTTGTTTTTAATTGTTTCACACTTAAGACAGCAAAAACAAAGCTGCAAGATTTAGCGGAACTAAAAGAAGCATTCAAAGAAAGTCTTAAAGAAAGTTACAAAGACAAATCTGATGAGGATATAGATAAGATAGTAGACAAGATGTTAAAATCATACGAATCAATAGACCCAACAGACGGTCAGTCTTATATATCACCAGAGATGTTTAGAACAATAATGATTAAACTCGGCATGTGGCAAAATGACGAAAGTCTTAGAAAGGCTTACGATAATATGATGAGCACAGAAGATTTGCCTTTTGAAGAAGTTGAAAGATCAGCGTCTAAGATAAATTACTACATGCAGGTATTGAAGATGATTTATTTTGGTAGGGAAACTTTTGAGACTTTCAATGAAAAGACAACAACTTTTCCTAGGCTTTCTAAAACTTCATTAATGCCGTTATTCAGAAAGATGACTAAAGGTAGGCCAATTGATAAACTTCTTGATAGAATGTTAGCTGTCGGTGAATTTAGTGGATTAAAAAAGGTTGGTCTTGTAGAGCTTGATTCAGCAGCAAAAGTTGGCAGAAAGGTTTCTGTGGACGCATATGAGAGAGACGAGAAAGGAAATGTTAAATTTGAGTTTAGCACAGAGGCCTTAAAGAGCGATTCTTTTGTGGACTCTAAGAATTTTAGAGACCTTCTATATCAGATGCCTACCGACCCACATGAAATAAAAAAGATTAAACTTGGTATTCAGGCAAGGAGAATGATATTGTCGAATATCGTTGCTGATAACGTATACAAGATAGGTGATAAAGAAATGACCGGTAAGGAATTTATCAGTTTGTACAACGCTTCTCTTAGTGCACTTTCTAATAAGGGTGCAGAAAAGGTTCAATACAGACTTGGTATAGACCTAAAAACAGGCAGGATAGTAAATAAAAAACTATTCTTAAAAACGCTAAGAGATGCTGCCTTAAAGTCTAGTATGCATGACGATGTTATATCTTATATAGAAAGTAAGATAGAAACTGGAGACGAATTTATAATAGACACTTTTGTAGAAAGAGATTTTATATATTCTGCAATATCTAAAGCAATATCAAAAAGTACTATTGATACCCACATTCCTGGGGGTCAGCTTATACAAGCTTCTGGTGTTGCTTTTACTCACGAGCATGGCAAAGATTTGAAGTTTTTCAAAAAGAAAAACGATGGTAGGGTGTATATGGAAGTTAGGGTTGGAATTAATCTATTCTCCAATATAATACCAAAAAAGTACAAAACAAATGCTGAGAAAATAGAATTCCTAAATAATAACAAAGAACTTTTAAACGGCCTTGGATATAGAATACCTACACAGGGCCCCAACTCAATGATTGCTGCTGAAATAGTAGACTTCCTACCAGAAGAATCAGGAGATATAATAATTCTACCAGACGGATTTGTTCAGCAAACAGGCTCAGATTTTGATATTGATAAACTGTTTTTTATTACTTACAACTACAGTGTTAACAAAGATGGAAAACTAGAAAAAATACAGTTTAAAGATGATAGCAACTCTACTTTGGAAGAAAGATATAAAGATTATTTGAAAGAAATCATTTCCAACACTTTAAATGTAATACCAGATAGACTTAGAGAAAAAGTCAAAGAATTACTAAAACAGAAACATGGATATGAACAAGACGCTAAAGATTTAACAGTTACTGCTGACATGCAAGATTCTGTTATAGAATCTCTTGATTTTATTATAGATGACATAAAAGACATTATAAAAGACATCACAGGTAAAAAGTTTTTAGAAAAACCGATACCAAGGATTTCAAAATTATTTTCAAAATTAAGCAATATCGATTATTATATATATTTCCTAGAAAGTATGGGATTTAACATACCAACTATGGAAGAATTTTCTAAAAGAGATATTATAGAACAGAATACTACAGAAGCTATACAGAATATGTTTCTATCTCTTTCTGAGGGTATGATATCAAGTCCTCAAAATATAGTGTCAACAAGGGTTCCTCTTGGTAATACTCTTAATGAAATGAAGGCTATAGCCTCAGTAGTTAGAAGTAATTCTAGAGATGTTCTTATAAGACAAGATGATACGTTGAAATCTTTGTATGTATATGGTCCAGTATTTCAATCTAAGAACAGCCTTAAAATAATAACTGGATTGTATGGAATAGGTCCATTTGCAGTAACAAAAGCTGTACAACCGTTGTTACAGTCAGCTAATGTTAAGTATAAAACATCTTTTAGATATGACGACTCCACAGAAACTGAAATAGACACTGAAAAAGCATGGTCGTATCTTGGGGCAAAGGTTGAAGATGGTCTTCTTGATATAAGTACAATTTTTGACTTATATGGTAACTATTCAAACGAAACTATTTCTGGTTTGATAGACGCGCACGTTGACTTACAGAAAGATCCGTTCATAACTGATATCGGAGTAATACCAGTTACATACGGTATAACAAATGCGCTTGCTTTAGCTGGATTTGGTAAGAAAACGTTTTTGATTCTATCACAGCCACATCTTAGAAAAGCCATAATAAAAACTTTGTTTAAAAAAGGTGGAAAACTCAACATAGGTCTTAGTTTAAAAACTTCTATAACATATGAACAAAAAAATCTGATTAAAATTATTACTGGCTACAAGTCTTTGGAAAAAGTTAAAGAAGATATGGAAAATCTTTTCGATAAGAAGTTGTCGAATAACGAAGAATATCTTATAGATAATATAAAAAGGGGTATTATACGTAAAATAGAATCTGAAGATGATTATAAAAAAGCTATAGAACAGTATCTCATACTAAAGGCTGTAAAAGACATACTAGAAGACTGTAACGATTTAACTACTATGATACTATCAACACGTGTAGACAATATCCCATTTAACCCTAAGCCATCTTCTGTCATTACGTATAAAATGCTTCAAAGACAATCTGCCTTTAAGGCATCTGGAGAGTTTGTAAATCTAGATAAGATAGTGAATTTCGATGAGAGTCGAGATTTGGATATGCGTAACGATGGGTTTTTAACAACTTTTTATAGAAATGGTGTGTCTTTGATAGATAAAGTTCTCGGTAATGTTTCAATACAATCTACTAACGCTTTTAAAGGAATTTTTGAAATAATGTCAAAAATACTAAACATCGATTATACAAATGTAGATTATGAAATCGATGAGAATGTTATTTCATACATGTATCATAGTCTTAATTCTTATATAATAAACTCTTTCTTTTTAAAGGGTAAATATTATGGCGGAGAAGATTTGACATTAGGTTTATCTAGAGAAGATATAGTTGATATATTAATAGAAGTACCAGATGTTATAGAGGCCATAAAGAGTGGCAATTATGAAAAGTTCCTTGGTGAGAAAGAGGTGATGTTAGAGGGTTCTAAGATAGAGGACAATCAGTTATTTAAGACTCTAGACGTTGTAGACATAGATGAAATATATGGAACAAACAACAAAAAAATAACAAAGAAGGTATATGCAATGTCAACAAGAAACACTGCAGTATCTAGAAACAGTTTAATATATTCTTGGGAATCATTGCTTAAACATGAAAATCCAAAAGTAAGGGATCTTGGAAACAAACTTTATGTATATTCATTTTTCACAAATACTTTTAAGAAAGGTGTGTTTTCAATATATAACTATGCGCCTTCTGGTCTTGCGGATTCTGTTACAATAAATAATAAAACAGCATCGTTGAATAAATATATGTCAAAAATGAAAGAAGAATTCTATAGAAATCATTTTGAATCTTCTTTGTCAGTATACGATATGGTGATGTCAGCTGCTGTGGCAGCAGAAGAAGGTGGTGGTTTTGAAAGTAGACTCGTAGAAACTCTACCGTACAACGCTGTTGGCACGGTAGATTATTTTGAAATAAAAGCGTCTATAGGCCATAGCGTTTTGAAAGGTATGCCTTCTGTATTCGTACCAAAAGAAGCGGTATCTTTCATACAGGGTGGCAACAATTTTTATAAACCTTTAATAAAGTTAGGAAGTATATACGGGGAAACTTATTATAGATTAATAGGTACAGTTGAAGACGGTCTTCCTGTGTATGCAATTACATTCAACAGTTTCTACAAAGATAATAATATACTAGTTGCTGGATATTCTTTCAACGAACCCACTGTAACTCACGCCGGCAAATCAATTGGCTATAAAGCTATTGTTGAAAATGAGGGCTTGTATGATAAGATAAGAGCACAGAAGGGTTTTGAAACATTTAAAGAAATACCAAAAGAAGAAAGACTTATGTATAAACCTCCTGTTGTGGAAGACGTTAAAAATGGTACATTGAAAGAAGAAGAACAGTTTCCTAAAGTAGAAGATACAGAAGACTTTGAGGATCCAATATCAGAAGAAACTGAAGAAACAAAAACTACTGAAACTGCTGGTAAGGTTACTGAGGATATGGTTTCTAAGCAATACATATTTTCTCAAAATAGTGCTAAGCTTGGAGAGTTGGTGAATAAGGGGGTACTTAGTATGGATGAGCTTGATATTCTTGCTAATCTTATTAATTCTGATAACATAGACAATGATACTTATAGGAAATTAATAGAAGATACTATCATTAAGTGTAACGGTTTGTAATATTAAATACATTATAAAATGGCATTAGTTTGTCCAAATAAAAAGTCTAAAGAATGGAAAAGTCTGCTTAAAGTTTGTAAGGGTAAGACTTCTCTAGCGTCTTTGTTATTTACGATGAATGATAACAATATACCTTCTGTAGAAGAGGCTAAAAGGATGTTAAATAACATATACTCTGGTAAAGACTTAAAAAAGTATTTCCCCGAACAGCTAAACACTACTAAAAATTTAAGAGAGGTTGTAGATAAGAGACTTAGTGTGAAGGTTGATAAGAACGGTAACGGTAGTATTAAAATTTCTCCCATTTTATTCAACCACATTAAAGAATTTTCTAGAACAGCAATAGCAGATGGAAATCCTATACATAAAACGTTTAGAGTATTTTATGGATGGGTAGAAGGTGAAAGAAAAGTAAATATAGCTATAGACTATAGTTTTAATAAATCAGAAGGAGAAAAGTTTACTTTACGTGTAGATGAAAAAATAGACTTAGTTGACGATAACGGATTGATTTTTCCTATTTATGTGAGTAAGTTTAGTATACCTGTAAAAAGTATAGATATAAATTCAAAAGACATAGAGTTTAATAATATTATTAATGATATTACAAACAGCCTTACTATAAAAGATAGCGATTTCAATTTTAACAAAAGTATATCTTATAAAATAATAAGTTTTTTAAGAGAATATGCTAGATATACCGGAGATTATACATTTAAAAATAAGAAAGAAATTACAGAGTTTATAAAAAACCAAGGATTTTCTGGAACAAAAATAAACGCCGCTGTAAAACAAATTATTGATCGTCCTCCAGTTTTTATTGAAAATGAAAAAGACCTTCGTTTAAAGTTAGAAATCGCTGGGTTTATGAAAGTTTTCGGTAAAGACTTTGAAACTTTCGTAAAGACTATATACAAAACATTTCCATATTTCTTAATGGATAGGTTGTATTTTGAACACGAAGATGTTGATGTAGAGTTAAAGTCGTCACTTATAAAGTCTGGACAAGTTTTTTTCCCAGTAAAAAATAAAAAACCACATTTTAATAAAAAGATTGATAATCTTGGTGACATTGATTTATACAAAAATTTTATAAAACTGTTGTATAGCAAGGGTATATTGTCTAAAGAAAACATTGAAAGTATAAATGACAGCATAGCCGAAATTGCTGAAGAATATTCTGATAAATTCGTATACGATCTAAAAACCCATACTTTAGCCAATATAGGTAGCATTAGTACAGCGCACGCATCTAAAAAATATATAGAAAATGAAATTACAGATGAGGTATGCAAATTTTTGCAAAATTTAATTGAAAATACTGGAAAAAGTGCAGTAGAAATGTTTGAAAATTTTAAAGCTTATGTAGAACAATCTATAAAAAACAATTCTTTGATAGCTTTTATAAATGCATATGTTGGAAATGAAAAGTATATTCTAACCGAAATTTATAAAACAGAAGGGGTAAAAATTAGTAGGGATGTTGGTAGTAAAACTAAGAAAGCTTTAAAACAAGCAATAGATTCTGTAGAGAATGAAATACTGGCTTTAGAAAAAGGTCTAGAGTCTCCATCTGGTAATTTTAGCATAGATGATGTAGACGATTTAAGAGTCTTTAGAGATTTTATAAGAAGTGTATACGATTGGTACGCAACACATTATTTTTTAGACGACGTTGATACTGGAAATTTAAATGTATATAAATACTTTAATGTATTCTTTCACGAAATGGGTCACGCTGTTAATAATTATTTAAGTGCGATTGCAACAGATGATTATAAAAGATTTATAGATTTTTTAAACGAATCCCTTTTAAAACTAGATAGTGTACTTCCACTAATAAAAGAAGTTTCAAAAAGATACAGTCTGGATGAAAAAGACGATGTTATTTTTAATGAAATAGTAGCTTCGTTTATAGGTGGTGCACTCTTATATGGTAATGTTATAAGAAACAAGGAAACTGATACAGAATTTGCAAATAAATTAAAAGAGATTCCTATTATAAAATATGTTTTAAAGTTCTTTAGTGACCCAAAGACACAAGAAATGTTCTTAAAACACTTTCCAGAATACAAGAATATAAGTGGTAATATTATCAACAAGATTTTTGGTAATTTGTTTGGCGTGTATGATTTTATGGATAATGTTGTCAAAGTATTTGATACCATTTTTAATAAAATAGACAAAGACAAAGTTTATGTTGAGGGTCAAATAATCAACAACATAAAAGATTTTATAGAAGATTTTATTGCAAAAGAAAATTTTGAAAAAGATTTTAAAATATCATCTTTAAATTCAGTTAAAAAAGACGGTGTGTTTTTTTCAAACTCTTTCTACCAAAAAGGATTGATAATTAACAACAAAATGTTTCAAAAACTCGGCGTAAAAATTAGTAACGATACTTTTAATCAAATTAGGAATAGTGTTTGGCGTTCAACAACAATCGTAAAGCGTATTATTGACAGCTCTTTAAGGAGTTTGTTATATAAGGTAGATGAAGAAAGAGATGTAATAGTAATGAAGAGTATATCAGAATTAGTTGCCGATCTTCTTAAAGACAACAATACTAATAATTACATTCCAAAATCAATTGCAGAAGTTATAATGACTAGATTAAGTACAATTCAAGATGAAGTATCAATAGAAATCGATACTTCAGAAGAAAGTTACTATGACGAGGGTAGACATAAAATAGTAATTGGATACGACGCTTTAGAAAGTGTAGAAAAGTTCTATAAGGTATTTTCACATGAACTTATGCACGCTATAACAACAAAGGGTCTTGTAGCAAACCCGGAGTTTAGAAAAGAAATGGAAAACCTGATGAAGGTTGCTAACTCTGTCCAAGGTGAAAACGGCAAAGTGTTTAGCGATGTTTTTGAATTCACAGCTACATTTTTCACATCGCAAGAATATAGGGATACTCTTAAACCACAAGACAAAGAAAAGAAATATAATATATTTGAAAGAATACTTATAGCTATAGCCAGATTTTTGGGTATAGAGTTGAGTTTATATAGAAACTACAATCTTAATTATGTTGACGCAGTTTCTTCGGCAACAGAAATACTTAAGGGATATATAGAAAGCTCTTCTAATTTTATATCACCAAACTTTATTCGTAAAAGTGCTAAAAAATTCAAATATCAAGGCAGTGAAGGTGAAAGAACTAAAACAGCTACAGACTTTCAAGCGGAGGCTCATAGGGTAACAATGAGTGCTAATGCTAAAAAAATCAACGTAATAGCAGAAAAGATAAAACATCAATTTGAAAAAAGACTTGAATATATGAAAAAGTCTAATGCTTTCAAGGGTAGTGAGGCTTCTGTAAAAAACTTTCAGAAAAGTCTAGAGGATTTAAAGATACTGCACACAAAGAAGGATCAGATTATAAATGCAATAAAGATTGCAATCGATGAGATAGAAAAAATTCAAAAAGAGTATCTAAATAAAAAGAAAGACATAGAAGATGGTAGATCTGGGTTTTTTGGTATAAACAATCTTCATAATTGGAGAAATGATTTGGCATACTTTGACTTCTTATTCGATTTAAACTCCTATTTTAAGTCATCGGATCCTCTTAAAGACGAGTTTTCTGAAAAAGACATTAAAAAAATAAACGAAGTAATAAATAGTCTTATTGCTACAAAAGTGTTGATAGAAGATCTTTATAATTCAGAGGGGTCAAAGGAAGTTGTAAATATAGTAACAGATACTATTTTTTCCGAGGAAAGAACTAAGTTTATAAATAAAGTTGGTAAAGATTGGGATACTCTTCCAGAAGAAGAAAAAGAAAAAATTAGTAGAACAGCTTTTATAAATAAAAAAGTAGCGTTAAGTAAAGACGATATACTTAAAGTCACTAGGGATAGAGTAGCACGCTTACTAGAGTCTGGTCTTGGGGATATAGGCTTTATGGCAAACCTGTTTGAGTCTGCTTTAGATAGTAGAGACCATATTGTTTCTATGGTAGCCAAGCTTGTTACTCAAAAAGAGGTTGAAATGGATAGAAAATGTGAACAAATATATGACGAACTTGTTGATATAGTAGATAAATTTTTTGAGTATAAAGGTGTAGTTGGTAAAATTGTTAATAATAAAGAATTATATGACGATATCCTAGATGGTAATAGACTTGTTTCTAAATTTCCAAAAAAGTTTTGGGATGAGTATTTGGAAATAAGAGACGTAGGTGACAAAATCTTTGTAGATGGCGAAGAGGTTATTCTGACTCAACAACAGAAGAGAAAGATGCTTAAAGACTTTCTTGAAGAAAACGCCCCATTGAAACTAGACGAGTTTAAAGAAGCCTTTGAAAATGTTGTTAACGAAATGTTTAAAAATGGTGAATTATCAAAAGATGAATTTGATTTGATAGAACAGTCTTTACTAACAATACCGTTCACTGGAAACAATAATTTTATATACTCTCTTTTTGTAGCTGGATACCTAAATGAAGATGCGTTTGATGAATTGTCTGCGTGGTTAAATTCAAACAGTTGGAATTATCGAGAACCGGCACAAAGATGGAAAGATCTTAATAAAAAGTATTGGAAGTTAATGGATCTGATGAAAAAAGAACCAGAAAATCCAACTGTTGTACTTTATAAAAAGTTGTCAGAATTGCTTAGTAAAGGAAATAGAATGTTACCACCTTCTTTTAGAACTTACGATAGAATACCAGGTATAAAAGCAGAAGGTATTTTAGAAAAAACAATAGGAACTGGTAATTCTTTTAAGCGTTCTTTAATAGAATCTGTAGAAGATGCATTTTCTCTAACAGTAAATGATACAGATAGGGGTAATGCTTCATATCAAGATGCTTTAGGAAATACTAGATATTTTGTTCCAATATTCTACACCTCGGAGTTAGATATGTCTGAACAATCATTCGATTTACCGTATATCATATTTAAGTTT
>Ga0209381_1002989_pt1 | contig 19084 bp, 11 predicted proteins | sample DewCreD2012metaG_FD_184111 | JGI IMG/M metagenome (GOLD analysis project Ga0209381, IMG submission 184111) | Hot spring sediment bacterial and archeal communities from British Columbia, Canada, to study Microbial Dark Matter (Phase II) - Dewar... ...
CACCCATCGGTTCACCCGGAAGGGGAACGGGCATTCCGGTCGGAAATCCGTAATACCACCGCACAGGTTTTTGTTTGCCCGGCAAAGATTCGCGCGAACTGGCCCCCGCGTGTCCATTTTCCCACCTGCCCACTTACCCACTTTCCCACCTGCGCTGCCCACCCAGCCCGGTGGTTGCGGTGCCCGCCGCGCTGGGTTCATCCGTGTCCATCCGTGGTTTATGAATTCTTGGTCCCACTTCAACTGCGGAATCCAGGCTGAAGGCAGATGCCCGATTGTGGCGCGGGCCGGGGAGCGGCGGCGGCCTCGCCGACTTTGCGCATCCGGTGGTCCAGCCGGAGCGCTTTGTGGCAGTCACCCGCACCAGCCCAATACGTTCACCCAAAGCCGCCGGGGACGGCGCTCCTTGGTCACAACCGCGCGTTGTCAATCAGCCGCGTCTTGCCGAGGAACACCGCCAACGCCAGTTGCGTGCCGCGCGTCACCTGGCGGCGGGGTTCGAGCGTTTCGGGGTCGAAGAATTCGACGTAATCCAGCCGGGCGTCCGGCTGCGCGGCGATGAGCCGGGCCAGCTTCTGCCGCAGCGCGCCAGCGGCGATGGGGCGTTGCCGGGCGCGCACGGTGGCCCTGGCCAGTTGAATCGCCCGCCACAACACCACCGCCTGCGACCGCAGCGGGCCGGTGAGGTATTTGTTCCGCGAACTCATCGCCAGCCCGTCCGGCTCGCGCACGGTCGGCGCGACGACGACGCGCAGCGGATAATTCAAATCGCGCACCATGCGTCGAATCACCGCCGCCTGCTGCCAGTCCTTCGCGCCGAACACCGCCACGTCCGGCTGCACCAGGTTGAACAGCTTCGCCACAATCGTCGTCACGCCCCGGAAATGCGTCGGACGGGCCGCGCCTTCCATGCCTTGCGTGAGCCGTTCCTCGACGACGTAGGTGCTGTAGCCGCCGGTGTCCCGGTCGGGATACATCCCGGCGTCATCCGGCGTGAAGACCACGTCCGCTCCGGCGGCCCGGCACAACCGGAGGTCGCGGGCGAGGTCGCGCGGGTAACGGCTCAAGTCCTCGTGCGGCGCGAATTGCGCGGGGTTGACGTAGATGCTGACCACGACCCGGCCACGCGGGCCGACGAGTTGCCGGGCGCGGCGCACCAGGCTCAGATGGCCGTCGTGCAAATAACCCATCGTGGGCACGAAGCCGATGCGGCCGCCGGCGCGGCGGGCATGAACGGCCCAGCGTTGCATGGCGGCGGGCGAAGCAATGACACGCATGGGCGGAAGTTGGGCCGGGCGCGGCAGGCGGGCAATCTGTTAATCCGGCTGCCATCTTGCGGGGCGCAGCTTGACACCGCCCCGCTCTGACTGGCCGGGCGGAGCGCCGATCTCTGATCCGGCGCGTTCTTTGGCGTCTTTTCCTTCCTGCCGGGTCGGAGACCGGCACTCCGTGAGTCAGGCTGCACCCATCTTGCGGTTCCGGGCTTTCGCATGGACACTGCGGCCCGATGATCGTCGAACTCATCAACACCGGCTCCGAATTGCTCCTGGGCCGCACGCTCAACACCCACCAGCAATGGCTCGGCCGCCAACTGGCTGACCGGGGCTACGTCGTTTCCCGCCAGGTGACGGTGGCGGACGAAGGCCGTGCGATCCAGCAGGCCGTCCGCGAATCCCTGGGCCGTGCGGACCTCATCCTCGTGACCGGCGGGCTGGGGCCGACGTCGGACGATCTGACGCGGGAACTCATTGCCGAAGTGCTCGGCAAGCCGTTGCGCGAGGACCCCGCCATCGTGGCGGAACTGCGCCGGTATTTCGCCGCGCGCAACCGCCCGATGCCCGCGCGGAACCTGGTGCAGGCGCAGGTGCCCGAAGGCGCGCGGGTGCTGGCCAATCGCAACGGCACCGCGCCCGGCCTGGCGATGAAAGTGGCGGCGGGCGAAAGGGCGCAATGGCTCATCCTGCTGCCCGGGCCACCGCGCGAGCTGCAGCCGATGTTTCTCGAACAGGTGGTGCCGTTGCTGGAACGCGAGCTGCCGGCGGAAGGTTTTGTCTGTCACACACTGCGCACCTCCGGGCTGGGGGAATCGGCGCTGGCGGAATTGATTGATGCGCCGTTGCAGCCGTTGATTGCCGAAGGTTTGGAACTGGGTTATTGCGCCCGGCCCGGGCTGGTGGATGTGCGGCTGGCCGCGCGCGGCGGCGCTGCCGCCGGCATCGTGGCGCGGGCGGAAGCGTTGGTGCTTCCGCTGTTGGCTGGCCATGTCTATGCGGACGACGAGGTGGATTTGGAAACGACGTTGATTCGTGAACTGACGGAGCGTGGGCAGACGCTTGCGTTGGCCGAGTCCTGCACGGGCGGGTTGCTGGCGCACCGGCTGACGAACGTGCCCGGCGCGTCGGCGGTGCTGCTGGCGGGGCTGGTCACTTACGCCAACGCGGCGAAGGAACGCTTCGCCGGCGTGCCGGCGGAGTTGCTGGCGGCGCACGGGGCCGTGAGCGAACCGGTGGCGCGGGCGCTGGCCGAAGGCGCGCGGCGGGCGACGGGCGCCGATTACGCCGTGGCCATCACGGGCATCGCCGGTCCCGGCGGCGGCACGCCGGACAAGCCGGTGGGCACGGTGTTCCTCGCGGTCAGCGACGCCGCGGGCACGGATGTGATACCGCAGCGGCATCAGTTTGACCGCGTGACGTTCAAGGAGGTAACGACGCAGCAGGCGCTGAACCTCTTGTGGCGGCGGGTGCGGGCCGGTTGACGGGGCGGAACCGGGGACAAAAAAGGGGTGGCTTCCGCCAAAATTGGTTGAGCCGGCGGCGGAGAGCGGACGCAGGCTGCATTACCAGTTCACTCAGGTTCCTCGCGCGTTGTTTCGCGATGCACCGCAACCCGGAGCATTGCCATGAAAAGCCACCGTTCCCGCCTGTTCGTCCTCACCCTCGCGTTGTTCGTTCCGCTCGCGGCGACCGCCCGCAACAACATCCGGCAGACGTTCTTCACCCTTTACCCCGGCGCGGTGGGCAGCGCGCTCGACACGGTGCCCAGCAAGCCGGGGCATTGCGGGGTGTGCCATTTTGATTTCAATGGCGGCGGCACCCGCAATCCCTACGGCGTGGCCATTCAGAACTCCGGCCAGTCCTTGAACCAGGAGGCGGGCCGCAGCAACGCCCTCTGGGCCGTGCGGCTGCTGGACTCCGATGGCGACGGGGTGGCCAGCCAATCTGAAATCACCAACACCCTCACCTTTGCCAACACGCCGACCTTCCCGGGATTGTCCGCCGCCCACACCAATCTGGTGTCCAATGTGGCGTTGAGCGACATCGCCGGACGCCTCACGCCCGTCATCGGCGGCGACACCACCCCGCCCGCCGTCACCGTCACCAAGCCCAACGGCGGCGAAACCCTCACCGCCAATCTGGCCACCAACCTCACCTGGACGGCGACCGACGCCAGCGGCGTGGTGGCGGTCCACATCCATCTTTCCACGAACAACGGCGCCTCCTGGCACCCGATTGCGCGGAACCTCGCCAACACCGGCACGTTCTCCTGGGTGCCCGCCGACCGCCCGACCACCCAGGCGCGCATCCGCGTCTCGGCCACCGACACCTACGGCAACCTCGGTTTCGACGACAGCAATGGCGCGTTCACCATCGTTTCGCGCACGGGCATCGCGCTGGTGGGCACCACGCTGCGGGATTTTGACCTGCCGGGCACGCAGCCGTTCGAGCACGGGCCGGAACTGGCCGCCTCGGGCGAGTGCGCCACCTGCCACGGCGGTTATGACACCGCGAAGGAGCCTTACTTCAACTGGCGCGGCAGCATGATGGCCAACGCCTCGCGCGACCTGCTGTTCCAGGCCAACCTGGCCCTCGCCAACCAGGACGCCGCCAACTCCGGCGACCTCTGCCTGCGCTGCCACCTGCCGCGCGGCTGGCTCGGCGGACGTTCCGTGCCGACCGATGGCAGCCGGATGGTGGCCGCCGACGGCGACGGCGTGACCTGCGCGCTGTGCCACGGCATGACCGACCCGGTTTATCAGGCGGGGGTGAATCCCACGAACGATCTTGCCGTGCTCGCCGCGCTGACCTTCCCCGGCACCAACTACGGCAACGGCATGTTCGTGATTGATCCCAGCGGCACGCGGCGCGGGCCTCGCAGCGACGCCACCATGGGCCATGTTTCGCTCGCCTCGCCTTTCCACCGCAGCGCGGCCTTCTGCGGCACCTGCCACGACGTCAGCAACCCGGTGTTCACCCGGGATGCCAACGGCGTGTATCAGCCCAACCCCCTGGACGCCCACGCCGGCGTGTTCTCGCCGCACTTCATCGCCCCCGTTGAACGCACCTACAGCGAATGGCTGCACAGCGATTACAACTCGACCAACGGCGTCTTCGCGCCCGCTTTCGCGGGCAACCGCCCCGGCGGGCGCGTCTCGACCTGCCAGCACTGCCACATGCGCTCGACCTCCGGCCATGCGGCCAACACCAACCTCAACCCCGGCATCCCGCTGCGGACAGACATGGCCGTGCATGACATGGTGGGCGGCAGCACCTGGATGCCGGCGATGCTGACCAACCTGTTCCCGGGTGAAGTCAGCCAGTCGGCCATCCAGGCGGGCATCGAACGCGCCACCTACCTGCTCCAGAACGCCGCCTCCCTCGCCGTCGCCGACACCGGCACGCAACTCAAAGTCACCGTCACCAACGAATGCGGCCACAAGCTGCCCACCGGCTATCCCGAGGGCCGGCGCGTATGGCTCAACGTGCAATTTTACGACGCCGCCAACAACCTGCTGGCTGAATCCGGGGCCTACGATCCCAACACCGGCGTCCTGACGCGCGACGCCGCCGCGAAGATTTACGAGGTGCATCCCGGCATTGACACGAACATCGCCAGCCTGCTCGGCAAACCGGCGGACAAGTCCCTGCATTTCGTGCTGAACAACAAGGTTTACGAGGACAACCGCATCCCGCCGCGCGGCTTCAACCACACCGCCTACGCGGCCTTTGGCGGCGAGCCGGTCGGCCATCACTACGACGACGGCCAGTATTGGGATGACACGCTATACGAACTGCCCGTCGGCGCCACCCGCGCCGAGGTGAAGCTGTATTACCAGAGCACCAGCAAGGAGTTCGTCGAGTTCCTCCACACCAACAATGTCACCAACACCAAGGGCCAGGAGCTTTACAACCTGTGGGCCAACAACGGCAAATGCCCGCCCACGCTGATGAAATCCGCAACGTGGGTCACGGCGTTCCAGATGCAATCCGCCGCCTTCACCGAGCAGGGCAGGTTCCGCATCCAATTCCTCTGCCGTCCCGGCCTGACCTACACCATCGAATACAAGGACGCGCTCGCCGCGCCCACGTGGCAGACCTTCGCCGCCAACGGCACGCAAACGCCCGGCGGCACGAGCGGTCATTTCGAGGATGACTTCACCGCCGCCAGTTCGGGCGGCCCTTCGCCCACCGGCGCGCGCTTCTATCGCATTCGATACCACGCGCCCTGAGAGCGGGACTGAAACGGCTGCATTGGGTGCCACAGGCACCCCACCGATGCCGCCCGCGAGCATCCGGCCCAGACCACGAACCGTGTTTGTGGATGGTCACCAGCCGGTGGTCACCACCCGTCCGTGGGAACGCCCGGTCGCGCGGTTATCGCCCGAAGATTGCCAGGCGCAGGAAGAAACCGCCGGTCTGATGCGCCGCCCGGCCACCGCGTGGTGTTTTCTGGCCGCTCCCGAGCAGCTCGCCACAGTCCGGGGCCGCACCCGCAAGCCGCACCAGAAGGCATGAACCTGATTTTCTCCGCCCCGGCCAGGGAGGATCACCAGCAGTGGCGGAGGGTGGACCGCAAAACAGTCCAGCGAACTCACGATTTGGTGACGGACCTCAAACCCACCCCTCTCCATGAACCGGCCCCCCACCCGGCCCTCTCCCCCAGCGGGGAAGAGGGTGGCGTCTCGCCGGAAGAGGGGGCCGTCGGGGAGATTCATGACCCCGCTGCGCGGCCATCGTTGGAGAGCGGAACTCACCCTGAACCTCGTAGCAGCGGACGTGAGTCCGCTCCATCTGAATTGGGGGAGAAGTTAGAGCCGACTCAGGTCGGCGGCTACAGTTCAATAAGTGAAAGCGCGAAATTGGGTTGACAACAATCTCACCCCGACATCGGCAAACCCGCCACTGCGCCAGCGATTGTGACACAGCCCGGCGAAGTGTGCCACCGCGGCGCAAATTCCAGCCCTGCCGCGCCGCCGGTTTTCCCCAAATCACAGCATAACTATCTGCCAACCTGATAGTTATGCAATGACGACCCACTTGGCCCCGATATTGCAGGGAAAGGTGTCAGCTTCTAACAAACAACTTTTATGGCTAAAGTGCTCGGCATTGACTTGGGGACGACGAACTCCTGCATGGCGGTGATGGATGCGGGCGACCCGGTCGTTCTGGAAAACTCCGAAGGCAAACGCACCACCCCGTCCGTCGTCGCGTTCACCAAGACTGGTGAGCGCCTCGTCGGAGAGGCGGCCAAACGCCAGGCCGTCACCAACTCGCGCAACACCATCTACTCCATCAAGCGCTTCATGGGCCGCAAATTCGATGAAGTGCAGGAGGAAATTAAACGGATGCCCTACAAGGTCGTGCGGGCCGACAACGGTGATTGCGCCGTCGAGGTCGAGGAAGGCGGCAAGGTCAAGCGGTATTCTCCGCCGGAAATCTCGGCCATGATTCTCCAAAAGCTCAAGGCCGACGCCGAAACGCGCCTGGGCGAGAAGATCACGCAGGCCGTCATCACCGTGCCCGCCTACTTCAACGACTCGCAGCGCCAGGCCACGAAGGACGCCGGCCGCATCGCCGGGCTTGAAGTGCTCCGCATCATCAACGAACCCACCGCCGCGTCCCTCGCTTACGGCCTCGACAAGAAGAAGGACGAGAAAATCGCCGTGTATGACCTGGGCGGCGGCACGTTCGACATTTCCGTGCTCGAAATCGGGGATGGCGTCTTCGAGGTGAAGGCCACCAACGGCGACACGCACCTCGGCGGTGACGACTGGGACAACCGCCTCATGGACTGGATTCTGGACGAGTTCAAGAAAGAGCACGGCATGGACCTGCGCAAGCAGCCCGACGCCCTCCAGCGCATCAAGGAGGAGGCCGAAAAGGCGAAAATCGCCCTCAGTTCCGCGCAGCAATACGAAATCAACCTCCCCTTTATCACCGCCGACGCCAGCGGGCCGAAGCACATTGCGATGAAGCTCACGCGCGCCAAGATGGAGCAGCTTTGCGACGACCTCTTCGAGCGCACCATCAAGCCGGTGAAAGCCTGCTTGTCAGACGCGGGCGTGAGCGCCGCCCAGATTGACGAACTGGTGCTCGTCGGCGGCATGACCCGCATGCCCAAGGTGGTCGAAACTGCGCACAGCCTGGTCAACAAACCCCCGCATCAGGGCGTGAACCCCGACGAAGTCGTCGCCGTCGGCGCGGCCATCCAGGGCGGCGTGCTCAAGGGCGAGGTGAAGGATGTGCTCCTGCTCGACGTGACCCCGCTGTCCCTCGGCATCGAAACCCTGGGCGGCGTGTTCACGCGGCTTATCGAGCGCAACACCACCATCCCGACACGCAAGTCGGAGATTTTCTCCACCGCCAGCGACAACCAGCCCGGTGTGGAAATCCATGTCTTGCAGGGCGAACGCCAGTTCGCCCGGGACAACAAGACCATCGGCAAGTTTCAGCTCACCGACATCCCCCCCGCCCCGCGCGGCGTGCCACAGATCGAAGTCACCTTTGACATAGACGCCAACGGCATCCTGCACGTCAGCGCCAAGGATCTTGGCACCGGCAAGGAACAGAAGATCACCATCACCGCCAGCAGCGGCCTCTCGAAGGACGAGATCGAAAAGATGCGCAAGGACGCCGAGGCCCACGCCGAAGAGGACCGCAAACGCCGCGAGGAAGTGGAGACGCGCAACGAGGCCGACAATGCCGTCTATCGCTCCGAAAAGATGCTCAAGGACAACAAGGACAAACTTTCCGGCAGCGACAAGGAAAAGATCGAGAAGGCCGTGGCCGAAGTGAGGGAAGCGCTGAAGGGCAGCGACGTGGCCGCGATCAAGAGCGCCAGCGAAAAGCTGAACGAAGCCTGGCAGGCCGCGAGCGCCGAGCTTTACAAGGCGGCGGCGGAACAAGCCAAGGCCAGCAAGGCCCAAAGCGGCGCGCCCGGCGGCGAAGCGCCCAAGTCCGAGGAAAAAAAGAAGGACGAAGGCCCGATCATTGATGCCGAGGTGGTGGACGAGAAGAAGTGAACATCTTTGCCCGCTTTGAACGCCGGGATTGCGCGCAGTCTGCGCGCAGGCCGCGTCGGCATGGAATCTGAATCCTATGGGACTATTTAGTGTCGGTTGCCGCGTCGAAAATCACAACGACGCCAGGAAGTTCGCCGTGATCCCCCGGATCCTGGTGGATACCGGCTCGGAATACACCTGGGTGAGCGCAAAGACTCTCGACCGCATCGGCGTGGCGCGGCGCAAAAAGGACCTGCAGATCCAAATGGCCAACGGCCAGATCATCACGCGCTCAGTGGGCTACGCGATCCTGCGCGTGGGTCAGGCCGAGACGACGGATGAAGTGGTCTTTGCCGAGCCGGGCGACCTGCTGCTGCTCGGCTGCCGCGCCCTGGAAGGACTGAACCTGCGGGTGGATTCGCGCGCCAAGCGGCTCGTCGCCGCCGGTCCGGTGGTCGCGGCCACCGCCATCAAACCCGCGCCGAAAGCTGCGCGCGCTGGAAAATAGATTTTCCCGCCTGCTTGTGCGGCGGGAGTTGATTCGACACGACATGAACCTGACGCAAAACCCTCTGGCCGGAGCGCCGACGTCCTCGTCGGCTTTGGGCGCGCGCCTGTCGGAGCGCCGGTCTCCGACCCGGCAGGTTTTGCAACGCCAACCGGAGCGCGCCGGATCGGCAATCGGCGCTCCCAGCAATCCCAACGGGATTGTGAGCCTCCAGCCCAGGGTTGCCGAGTCCGCGAGGCTACCCTGGATCCACCGGCGCACCGGCGTGACAACCCTGAAGGGGTTGCATCAAACCGCGCGGGCCGATGCAACCCCGTGGGGGGTGGGGGAATTTAACAACGATTTACCCAGGGTAGTCGCTGCGCGCCAACCCCGGGCTGATGGCTTTGAATCCCGTTGGGATTCTTCAAGCGCACTGATGCGTGAAGTGTGTCATTGCCCGCCCTCACCCCGGCCCTCTCCCCCGGGAGAGGGAGACGCCATTGCGCGTCGCGGGTGGTTGAGCGGTTCACGTCACGTCGCCGGTTCACTTTGTTTTCGCTCGGAGCGCGACCGCAAAACCAGCCGCGCCCGCTTCGCCAGAAACCGGCGAACGATTCACCCTCTCCTGGGGGAGAGGGCCGGGGTGAGAATTTTCCCAACCGACAGTTCGCGCTTTGAACCCCCGAACCGCAGCGCCGACGCCGTAGTGGGACAGGCGTCCCGCCTGTCTGGTGAGGCGTCCATTGGGTGTGAGTCCAGCGCGAGTTTGGCGGTGCCACCGGACAGGCAGGATGCCTGTCCCACTACCGGGTTCGGGGGGAGGGCGGACGTTATCACCATCTGACCCGGAAAACCCCAAACACTTTTCCCGCCTGCTTGTGCGGCGGGAGTTGATTCGACACGAAACAAACAAACCAAAAACAAACAAAAACCATGGCACTGAACATCAAACCTCTCGGTGACCGGATCCTCGTCGAGCCGGCCGAAGAGAAAGAAGTCAAAAAGGGCGGCATCATCATCCCCGATACCGCCAAGGAAAAACCCCAGGAAGGCATCGTCCGCGTCCTCGGCACCGGCAAGACCGATGACGAGGGCAAGAAGGTGCCTTTCGAGGTCAAGGTCGGCGACCGCGTGCTCGTCTCCAAATACGGCGGCACGGAAATCAAAATCGAGGGCAAGGAATACAAGCTCCTGTCCTCCGACGACATCCTCGCGATCGTTGGCTGAAACCCGAAACTTGAAACCTGAAACCCGTTAACCTGAAATTTTAACCATTATGGCAGCGAAACAACTGTTGTTCGATGAGTCGGCGCGTCAGGCCATCCTGCGCGGCGTCTCCAAACTCTCCAAAGCCGTCGTCGCCACGCTCGGGCCCAAGGGCCGCAACGTGGTGCTCGACAAAAAATTCGGCTCCCCGACCGTGACCAAGGACGGCGTCACCGTCGCGAAAGAGATCGAACTGGAGGACCCGTTTGAAAACATGGGCGCCCAGATGGTCCGCGAGGTCGCCAGCAAGACCAGCGACAACGCGGGCGACGGCACCACCACGGCGACCGTGCTCGCCGAGGCCATCTACCGCGAAGGTCTCAAGTATGTGACCGCCGGCGCGAACCCCATCAGCATCCAGCGCGGCATCGCCAAGGCGGTGGAATCCGCCGTGGGCCAGCTCGACAAGATCGCCAAAAAGGTCAAGGACAAGGAGGAGATCAAGCAGGTCGCGACCGTTTCCGCCAACTGGGACACCACCATCGGCGAGATCATCGCCGACGCGATGGACAAGGTGGGCAAGGACGGCACGATCACGGTGGAAGAGGCGAAGTCCATTGAGACGACGCTCGAAGTGGTCGAAGGCATGCAGTTCGACAAGGGCTACCTCTCGCCGTATTTCGTCACGAACGCCGAGACGATGGAGGCGAAGCTCGAGGACTGCTACATCCTGATCTACGAGAAGAAGATCAGCAGCCTCAAGGACCTGCTGCCGTTGCTGGAAAAGGCCGCCCGCACCGGCAAGCCGCTGCTGATCATCGCTGAGGAAGTCGAAGGCGAAGCCCTCGCGACCCTCGTCGTGAACAAACTCCGCGGCACCCTGAACGTCTGCGCCGTAAAGGCCCCCGGCTTCGGGGACCGCCGCAAGGCCATGCTGGAGGACATTGCCATCCTGACCGGTGGCAAGTTCATCAGCGAGGACCTCGGCATCAAACTCGAGAACCTCGAGCTGTCCGACCTGGGCCGTGCCAAGAGCGTGGTGGTCGAGAAGGAGAACACCACCATCGTGGAAGGCGCCGGCAAGAACGCGGACATCCAGGGCCGCGTCAACCAGATCCGCCGCCAGATCGAGGAGACGACCAGCGACTACGACCGCGAGAAGCTGCAGGAACGCCTGGCCAAGCTCGCCGGCGGCGTGGCTGTCATCAACGTCGGCGCCGCAACCGAATCCGAGATGAAGGAGAAGAAGGCGCGCGTCGAGGACGCCCTGCACGCGACCCGCGCGGCGGTCGAGGAGGGCATTGTCCCCGGCGGCGGCGTGGCGCTCATCCGCTGCATCGCGGCCATCGAGTCCACCAAGGGCGCGAATGACGACGAGCAGATCGGCGTCAGCATCGTGAAGCGCGCCGTCGAGGCCCCGCTCCGCTCGCTGGCCGCGAACGCGGGCACCGAGGGCAGCGTGATCGTCGAGGCCGTCAAGAAAGCCAAGGGCAACGAAGGCTACAACGTGGCCACCGGCCAGTATGAAGACCTGGTGAAGGCCGGCGTGGTGGACCCGAAGAAGGTCACCCGCACCGCGCTCCAGAACGCGGCGTCCATCGCGGGCCTGTTGCTCACCACCGAATGCCTCATCACCGAGATTCCGGAGAAGGAAAAGAAGGCGCCGGCCGGTCACGGCGGTCCCGAAGGCATGGATTACTGATCCGTTCCCGGTTCAGTGGAGGAACCAGGACCCACGCCCGGCCAGGCAACTGGCCGGGCGTCATTTTTTGCGGTTCCTTTCCGGCCGGAGGACCGCGGCGCCGCCGGCCGCCGCGGGGTGTCGGGGCGGCTCCGGCGGGCGGGCATCGCCACGGGCGATGCCGGACGCCTCAACCCCAGTCGCCGTTGCCGCCATTGCCGGGGCGGCGGTCCCAGTTGCGGCGCGGCCGCTCGGGCAGGCTGGTGTCCACCTTGGCGTAGTAGGTGTCCTCGCCCAGCAGCCGGTCGGCGGCGCGCTGGAACTCAAGCGAGGGCATCACCTGGAAACGGTCGTTCGGCTCGAGGAAGATCACCCCGCCGGTCGGACGCCGGAAGCAGAGCAGCAAGGGGCACTTTCCGGGATGCGCCCGCACCAGTTCGTGGACTTTCCCCAGGTCCTCCGGCGTGAGGTGCGCGGTGTTGAGGCGCAGATGCACCTGCCGGGTGTATTTCCGCGGCGCCTCCTCCAGCGGCAGAATCTCCTGCGGGAAAATCTTCGGCTTGTCTTCGGTGGTGTTGACCTCGCCAACGACCAGCAAGGCCTTGTTCGGGACGAGCAACTCGCGGTATTTGTCGTAGTTCTCGTTCATGCAGAGCATCTGCACGGAGCCGACGAGGTCTTCGAGCGTCACCAGCGCGTAGGGTTTGTTCGATTTTTTGGCGAAGCCGGTCTGCACGGCACCCACCATGCCGCCCAGGCGCGTCATGGATCGGTTCGGCAACGTCGCCAGCGCGTCCGTGGTGTGGAGGGAATACTTCTCCAGCAGCGGCGCCAGCGGCGCCAGCGGATGGCCCGTCACGTAGAAACCGAGCAACTCCTTCTCCGCCGCGAGCAGTTCGTGCTGCGGCCATTCCTCGAGTTTCACGATGCGTCGGGGTTCGGTGTTGGCCGGTTCGAGCAGGTCGAACATCGAAGCCTGGCCGCGCTGGCGGTCGGCCAGGATGCCGGCGGCGCGGGTCAGCGCCAGGTCAATGCTCGCAAAGAGCGTGGCGCGCGTCTCGCCGAAGCCGTCGCACGCGCCGCATTTGATGAGCGCCTCCAGCACCTTGCGGTTCACGGTGCGCCCGTCCACCCGTTCGCACAGGTCCGCGAGCGACCTGAAGGGACCGCCCTCCACGCGCGCCTTGAGGAGGCTTTCGACGGCGATTTCGCCCACGCCCTTGATGGCGGCGAGGCCGAAGCGGATGGCCTGGCGCAGCAGTGGGACAGGCGTCCCGCCTGTCTGGTTGGGAGTGGCCGTTTCAGAAAATGCGGGAGCCGCGGGGATCGGGTTTGCCCCATCGGACAGGCTGGAAGCCCGTCCCACTACGGCAGGCGGGACGCTGGCGCTGTTTTGCGCCGGCGCGAAGTGCATCTGGCTTTCGTTGACGTCCGGCGGCAGCACTTCGATGCCCATCTGACGGGCCTCGGCAATGTATTGGCCGAGCTTGGCGGTGTCCGCCATGTCGTTGGTCATCATCGCGCTGAAGAACTCGACGGGGTAGTTGGCCTTCAGGTAGGCCGTCTGGTAGGCGACGATGGCATAGGCGGCGGCGTGCGATTTGTTGAAACCGTAGCCGGCAAATTTCTCCAGCAGGTCGAAAATCTGGTTCGCCCTGGCCTCGGGAATTTTGTTCACCTCTTGGCAGCCCTTGACGAAGGCCCCGCGCTGCCGGTCCATTTCCTCCTTCTTTTTCTTGCCCATGGCCCGCCGCAGCAAATCGGCGGCGCCCAGGGAATATCCCGCCAGCACCTGCGCGGCCTGCATGACCTGCTCCTGGTAAATGAGGATGCCGTAGGTCTCCTTCGCAATCGGTTCGAGCAGGGGGTGCTCATACTCGACTTTGACCTCGCCGTGGCGGCGTTTGATGAACTCCGGGATGAGGTCCATCGGCCCGGGGCGATACAGCGCCACGAGCGCGGTGATGTGCTCCACCGAGGTGATCTGGAACTTCTTGCACAAGTCGCGCATGCCCCCGGATTCCAACTGGAACACGCCCAGCGTCTCCGCCCGGTTCAACAGTTGATACGTCCGCGCGTCGTCCAGCGGCAGCGTGTCCACGTCCACGGTGATGCCGCGCGTCCGGCGGATCATCTCGCAGGTGTTGCGGATCACGGTGAGCGTCTTCAGCCCGAGAAAGTCCATCTTGAGCAGCCCGAGGTCGCCCACCGGGCCCATCGCGTATTGGGTGACGATGGTGCCGTCCTCGTCCTGCTTGAGGGGCAGCAGGTTGATGAGCGGTTCGGGGCCGATGACCACGCCGGCGGCGTGGACGCTGGCGTTGCGGGTGACGTCCTCGAGCACCATCGCCGTGTCCACAAGTTCGCGCGTGACCTCCTCCTTCTCGTAGGCCTCCTTGAAATCGGGCGATTGTTTCAGCGCCTTCTCCAGCGTCATCTTCAGTTCGTTGGGGATCATCTTGGCGAGGCGGTCGCAGTCGCCATAGGACAGCCCCATCACCCGGCCCACGTCGCGGATGACGGCCTTCGCGCCGAGGGTGCCGAAGGTGATGATCTGGGCCACACAGTCGCGCCCGTATTTTTCGCGGACATACGCGATGACGTCCGCCCGGCGGTCGTCGGCGAAATCAATGTCAATGTCGGGCGGGTTGACGCGCTCGGGGTTGAGGAACCGCTCGAAGAGCAGGCCGTAGCGGATGGGGTCCACGTTGGCGATTTCGAGCAGGTAGGTGACCAGCGAGCCGGCGGCGGAGCCGCGCGCCACGCAGGCGATGCCCATCTCGCGGCCTTTGCGGACAAAATCGCCGACGATGAGGAAGTAGCTGACGAAGCCGGTCTTCTCGATGACGCCGATTTCGAGTTCCAGCCGTTCGAGCACGGCCTTGATGGCGGCAGCCACGGCGGGGTCTTGATGTAGTGGGACGGGCGTCCCGCCTGTCCGGGGTGGCGTGGCCGGTTCCGGCAGGTTGGAACTTGCAGTGGCTTTGGCCGCCTCACTGGACAGGCTGGAAGCCTGTCCCACTGCACCGCCGCCAAGCCGATACTCGCCCTCCTTCAGCCCGGCCCTGGCAGGATTCTCCTGAATGTATCGGGCAATGCGAACCAACTGCTGCTCATTGCGGACAATATGATCGAATGATTCGTCCTGCCAGAACTCGCCCGTGCGTTCCAAAAGTTTGTTGGCCTCTTTTGCAGTGAAGGATTTCCATGAGTGAAGAATGTCCGAAAGCTTGAATTCCATGGCCGGTCGGACCAGCGCATGCACATGGTTTGGCATGATGACATAGCTGCCCAATAGATAACGGTCGCCATCAAAATGGCGCAGCGCCTTTTCAACCACCGCCGATATTTCAGGCTTCCGAAGCCAGCACTCGCCGCGACATTCATCCAGATGGCGCTCCAGTCTTTCGCCAAATTCTTGCGCGATTTGAGCCGCCAGCTCCGGGTTCGCTTCCGCATCTGCTTTGCTCAACGCCAGACAACGCTCCTGATGCCACTTCTGATAAACTTCCTTTGGCAGCGAGTCTCCGAGACGAAAGGTGACAAAGTAGGTTGCGCCTGCTTGCTGCCAATGGGGCAGATGCCGGCTGGTAATGCTGGCAGGCTGCGATTTCTCAAAGGGCGTGAACGGCAGTGGGACGGGCGTCCCGCCTGTCCGGGGTGGCGTGGCCGGTTCCGGCAGGTTGGAGCTTGCAGTGGCTTTGGCCGCCTCACTGGACAGGCTGGAAGCCTGTCCCACTGCATAAGTCGGCAGGCGTCCGGGTTCGGTGATGCCTTCCACCACGAACCGATGCCCCTCGACGCGGGTCCGGAGCGTGTAGCGGCGTTCGAGGCCCTCGGCGAGCAGTTCGCGCAGGTATTGCTCGCGGCTCCGTCCGGCAGGCGGGTGGAAGGTGGGGAAATGGGTGCCCCCGAATTTGATTTCGAGGCCGCATTGCTCGGCGACCTCGAGGGTGTTCCGCACCGCCTCGGGCACCTCCGCGAAGCGCGCCCGCATCTCTTCGGCGGAGCGGAGGTGGAACTGTTCGGGCGCATACACTGTCTTCGCCGGGTCGTGCTGGGTCTGCCGGCCGATGCACACCAGGCAGTCGTGGGCCTTCCAGTGCTCGCGCTGGACATAGTGGACGTCGTTGGTGGCGACGAGCTTGAGACCGAACTCCTTCGCCCAGGGGATGAGGTGGCGGTTGACCCGGGCCTGCTCGGGGAGGCCGTGGTTCTGGAGTTCGAGGTAAAAATTCTCCGGCCCGAGCGTCTGCTTGAACCAGTCAATCGCCGCCCGCGCCTTGTCGAGCTGGTCCTTGAGGATGGCCTCGGGAATCTCGCTCGCGAGGCAGCCGGACAACGCGATGAGGCCCCGCCGGTGTTCGGCGAGCAGTTCCTTGTCAATGCGCGGCTTGTAGTAGTAGCCCTCGGTTTGCGCGAGCGTGGCCAGGCGGATGAGGTTTTGGTAACCGACCTCATCCTTCGCGAGCAGCACGAGATGGTTGTAAACATCTCGTCCGCCGCTGGGGGGCTTCCGCTCCTTGCGGCTGCCGGGCGCGACATACACCTCGCAGCCGATGATGGGTTTGATCCCCCGGGCCATGGCCGCCTGGTAAAAGTCAATCGCGCCATGCATCACCCCGTGGTCGGTGAGGGCAAGCGCGGGAAATTTGAGGGCATGGGCGCGGTCCATCAGCCGGTCGAGCCGGCAGGCGCTGTCCAGCAGCGAATATTCGCTGTGAACATGCAGGTGGACGAACTCGGCGTGCGACATGGGGCATGAAGTTACGCCCCGGTTGCAACCGGGGGCAAGCCGGGGTTGCTCACCGCCCCGGAACCGACCGGCCGCCCGGGTGAAGCGGGTCAGCCCAGCAGCCGCTTCAACGCCGCCTTCGCCTTCGCCTCGCGGGCCTGGCCTTCGGTCATCGGCACAAACTCGCGCCGCGCCAGCTCGAAATACTCGCAGTAGTTCGCGGCTTCCTTGTCCTCGACCGGGTCCGCCCGCCGGTCCCGGCATTGGTAGGCGACGGTGCGGTCGTAACTCACGCAGTTGCGGCAGACCTTGAGGTCGGCCTGGCACCGCACGCAGGTTTCACTCCGGCCTGGGGACCGGGCCAGGGTCCATTCCATGCCGCACTTCCAGCAATGCATCGTGGCTGCCATGCGGCAGCAATACGCTCCGTCCGCCCGCAAGGCGAGCGGCAATTGGTCCGGGGGCGTCTGGATGAAGCTTAATGCAAACTTAATGCTGCACGGGCTACCATTATCCCCATGAAAACCACCGCTGGCGCCCTCCCGCTCCTCACCCTCGCCCTCGCGTGGCCGTCCGGCCCCCTGGCGGCCGCCGACGGCACTGCGGTGCTGGCCTTCACCAACCAGGAGGTCCGCATCAAAGTCGCGGGCGACAAGGATGATGACTGGTGGATCGAGCGTTCCACCAACCTGGCGACGTGGACCACGCTGACCAACCTCGGCACGCTCCTGTCCGGCAATGAAACCAACGCCGCCTGGCGTTCGCTCGGCGCGCCCGGGGCCGGCCCCGTGTTTTACCGCGCGCGGCAGACGGCGGGGCTTTACGACCCGACGGTCTTCCGCACCATCAGCCTCACGTTCACGCAGGCGAACTGGACCAACGCGATGCACCTCGCGCGGCAATATGACTCGAACATCCACTGCTCGCCGGTCAGCCTGGACAACGGGGCCACCAACTTCGCCGTCGGGGCGCGTTACAAGGGCAACACTTCCTACACGCAGCCCGGCACCAAGAAGTCCATCAACCTCGAATTCGACTGGCTGGACCCGGACGGCGACCTGATGAACTACACCACCGTCAACCTCAACAACGCCAAGGGCGACGAGACCATCATGCGCGAGCCGCTGTTCCTCACCATCATGAGCCAATACACGCCCGCGCCGAAGGGGGCGATGGCCAACGTCTTCGTCAACGGCGCGCAGTGGGGCGTCTATTCCCTCATCCAGCAGGAGAACAAGGAACTCATCAAGGAGTGGTTCCCGAGCAATGACGGCGACCGCTGGCGCGCCCCCAACGCCCCGGTCGGCGGCTTCGCCAGCTCGAACTCCGCCTTCGCCTACTTCGGCCACACCAATGTGGCCGGCTACACCAACCACTACATTCTCAAGAACACCAGGACCACGACCAACGCGGCCTACGCCCGGCTGGTCCGGGCCATTTACATCCTCAACACCACCCCCACCAACCAGTTGCGCGACGCCCTCGAGGACACGTGGGCCGTGGACAACTGGCTCTGGCATTTCGCCCTCGGCAACCTGCTGGTGGACGATGACAGCTACTGGCAGAAGGGCGCGGACTACGGGTTCTATTACGAGGTCGAAAGCGGGCGCATCCATCCCCTCGAGCATGACGCGAACGAGTCGTTCGCCGCCATCGGCGGCATCAACTTCAACCTGCCGCCCACCTGGGGCATGAACACCAACAACCGCCCGCTGCTCCGCCTGCTGCTGCAAAACCAGGAATTGCGCCAGCGTTACCTCGCCCACATGCGGACCGTGATCGAGGAATGGTTCAACCCGCCGACCATGACCGCGTGGATCAACCAGTTCCACCGCCTCAGCGTCGCGGCCATCCTCACTGACCCCAACCGGGGCTACACCCCGGCCGCCTACACCAACGACCTCATCGCCCTCCGCACCTACGTCACCAACCGCTACAACTTCCTGCTGAACCACCCGGACCTCACCCCCGCGCGCCCCGCCATTCAAGCTGTGAACGGCCCGGCCACCAACGTCTTCGCCGGCGACGTTCCGTTCGTCACCGCCACCGTCGTGCCCGACGGCACCAGCGGTCTCAGCTCCGTGTGGCTTTACTTCCGGCCCCAGGCTTACGGCAAATTCACCCGGGTGCCGATGCTGGACGACGGCGCGCACGGCGATGGCGCGGCGGGCGACGGCGTGTTTGGCGCGGCCACGACCAATTACCCCGCCGGCACGAAGGTCCGGTATTACGTCGAGGCGCGCGGCAGCAACGCCGCGCAGGCCGCCCGCTTCGCGCCCGCGCGCGCCGAGAACGTCACTTACAGCTACCGGGTGCTCGCCGCCGCCGCCGCCACCACGCCGGTCATCCTCAACGAGTTCATGGCCGACAACGCCACCGCCCTCGCTGATCCGCAGGGCCAGTTCGACGACTGGATCGAACTGCACAACGTCACCGACGCCCCCGTGGACCTGACCGGCCGCTACCTCAGCGACAACCCCGCAAACCCGCGCAAATGGGCGTTCCCGGCAGGAACCACCATCCCCGCCAACGGCTGCCTGCTCGTCTGGGCGGACGAAGATGGCGGTGCCACGCCCGGCCTCCACGCCAACTTCAAACTCAGCAAGGCCGGTGAACAAATCCTGCTCGTGGACACCGACGCGAACCTCAACCGGATTCTCGACTCGATCACCTTTGGCCCGCAGACGACCGACC
>Ga0209381_1002994_pt1 | contig 19044 bp, 19 predicted proteins | sample DewCreD2012metaG_FD_184111 | JGI IMG/M metagenome (GOLD analysis project Ga0209381, IMG submission 184111) | Hot spring sediment bacterial and archeal communities from British Columbia, Canada, to study Microbial Dark Matter (Phase II) - Dewar... ...
TGGCTCCTCGCCGTCCTGGCCGGCCTGCTGCTCGCCGGCTGCACCACCGTCACGGCGACGATCCACGGTCCCCGGCTCGGCGCCGGCATCGACCTCGACCACAACCTCGACGTCTCCCCGCGCTTCGAGGCCGGCTACACCTACCTGTCGTACCGAGACGCGGCCGGCTGGCTCGCCGGCGGCGGCACCTCGTACTCCCCGCTCACCGGCTGGACGCAACTGTGGGCCGAGGCCGGCGCCTGGCTGTTCCCGCTGCTGCCGCTGTACCAGATGCCGCTCACCTTCCGCCTCGGTGCGGCTTTCCACCCGGACTGGGATCCGACGCTCGCGATCTCGTTCGGCCTCGGCGGCGTGCTCTACAAGCCGCCGGCGAGCTGCAACCCACCGCTCGAGGGACCCTGGGAAGGGTGCCCGCCCGGCGTCTGGCGGTCGACCGACACGGTCTACCCCGACTGGGTGCCGCAGGTGCACTACCTGGCGACGGTGCTGCCGTTGTTGGACCAGGAGGGGTGCGCCGACGGCAACTGCCCGCTGGTCACGCACACGCTGCTGTTCGACCCGATCTTCGCCTGGTTCCTCTCCGGCGGAGGGACACGGTGACCGCGCGCCGCCGAATCATCCTCGCCGCGCTGCTCGCCGCGACCGGTTCGTGCGTTCCCGTGCGCTACGCCGACTGCGGCAGCGGCACGGTGCGGCTCGCGGACGACCCGAACCACTGCGGCGGCTGCCACGTGAGCTGTCCGGAGGAGGCGCCGTGCGTCGCCGGACGGTGCGCGCTCCCGGAGCGGGTCCCCGTCCGCCCGGACCGGGACGACCCGGAGGGCGAAGCTCCTCCATAGCGCCGGTCCGAGGCAGCGACGTGCGGCACGCGCGACCCGGCGTTCGCGCGGGAGTTCGATGAGCGCACGACTTCGGGCAGCGACGGAGTCCACCGCATCCGCGCGAACTCGGGTAGAGTCCGCGCCGAGGAGGACGACGATGGCGCTGCGAACCGTGAACCCGACGACGGGCCGGGTGCTGGGCGAACACCCCGAGCTGGGCGACGACGAGCTACGGGCGATCCGGACGCAGGCCGCCGAGGCGTTCGCGGCCTGGCGCGCCACGACGTTCGCCGCCCGCGCCGAACGCCTGACGGCGGCGGCCGGAGCGCTCGAACGCCGCCGCGAGGCGCTGGCGCGGCTGATGGCGCTCGAGATGGGCAAGCCGCTGGTCCAGGGCCGGGCCGAGGTCGACAAGTGCGCCTGGGTCTGTCGCCATTTCGCGGAGCACGCCGAGCGGCTGCTCGCGCCGGAGCCGGCGGCGACCGAGGCGACGCGGAGCTACGTCGCCTTCCGGCCCCTGGGGCCGATCCTGGCCGTGATGCCGTGGAACTTCCCGCTGTGGCAGGTGTTCCGCTGCGCCGCCCCGGCCCTGATGGCCGGCAACGTCGTGCTGCTCAAGCACGCCTCGAACGTCACCGGCTGCGCGCTGGCGATCGAGCAGCTCCTGCACGCGGCCGGAGTGCCGCCGGCGGCGTTCCGCACGCTGCCGGTCTCCGCGGCACGGGTCGGCGGATTGATCGACGCGCCCGAGGTCGCCGCCGTGGCGCTGACCGGCGGGACCCCCGCGGGCCGCGCGGTGGCCGCCCGGGCCGGCGCCGCGCTCAAGCCGACCGTGCTCGAGCTGGGCGGCTCGGACCCCTACCTGATCCTGGAGGACGCCGACCTCGATGCCGCCGCCGCCGCCTGCGCCGCGGCCCGGCTGCTCAATGCGGGCCAAAGCTGCATCGCCGCCAAGCGGTTCATCGTGGTCGAGCCGGTCCGAGAACGGTTCACCGAGCTGCTCGGCGAGCGGCTCCGGGCCGCGCAACTCGGCGACCCGCTGGCCGACGAGACGACGGTCGGTCCGCTGGCGCGGGAGGACCTGCGCGCCGAGCTGCACGGCCAGGTCGAACGCTCGATCCGGGCCGGTGCGCGCCTACGGCTGGGCGGCGTGGTGCCGGACGGGCCGGGGTGGTTCTACCCGCCGACGCTGCTCGACGGGGTGCGCCCCGGAATGGCCGCCTTCGACGAAGAGACCTTCGGCCCGCTGGCGGCGGTGGTGCCGGCGCACGACGAGCCGGACGCGGTCCGGCTGGCCAACGCCACGCCGTTCGGTCTCGGCGCCGCGGTGTTCACCCGCGACGCGGCGCGCGGCGAGCGGCTCGCGCTCGAGGCGCTGGAGGCGGGGAGCTGCTTCGTCAACGACTTCGTCCGCTCGGACCCCCGCCTGCCCTTCGGCGGGATCAAGGGCTCGGGGTGGGGTCGTGAGCTGGGGGCGTGCGGAATTCGCGCGTTCACCAACATCAAGACGGTGGTCGTGCGGTAGGATGCCTTCCCGCCGGCTCGGCGGCCGCGCACGGCGCCGGCTGGACCCCCGGCGGCGGTGAGGTTCCACGATGAGCGGTCCGTCGCTCGAATCCAGGCTTCCCCAGCGGCCGATCGACCGGCTGCTCCAGCCGTTCCAGGCCTGGGCCGGCCACCAGCTCGCCGGCGCACTGTTGCTGATGGCCGCGGCGGTCGTGGCGGTGGTGTGGGCCAACTCGCCCTGGGGCCACGCCTACCACGACTGGCTGCATCTGCCGGTGCGGGTCGGGTTCGGCGACTTCACCCTGGAGAAGACGCTGCACCACTGGATCAACGACGGGTTGATGGCGGTGTTCTTCTTCCTGGTGGGGCTGGAGATCAAGCGCGAGGTGCTGGCGGGCGAGCTGTCCACGCGGCGCAAGGCGGCGCTGCCCGCGATCGCCGCGCTGGGCGGGATGCTGGTCCCCGCCGCGCTGTACCTGGCGTTCAACCCGGAAGGGCCGGGGCGCGCCGGCTGGGGCGTGCCGATGGCCACCGACATCGCCTTCGCCCTCGGCGTGCTGGCGCTGCTCGGCGACCGCGTGCCGCTCGGGCTCAAGGTGTTCCTGACCGCGCTGGCGATCGTCGACGACATCGGCGCGGTGGTGGTGATCGCGGTGTTCTACACCGGAGGCCTGTCGCTCACGAGCCTGGCGGTCGGGTTCGTCGTCTTCGGCCTGGCGCTGCTGGCCAACCGGCTCCAGGTGCGCAACTGGCTGGTCTACTTCGCGCTGGGGCTGATCGTCTGGTTCGCCTTCCTGCAGTCCGGGGTGCACGCCACGATCGCCGCGCTCTTGATGGCGTTCGCGATCCCGACGCGCCCGCGCTTCGGCCGGGAAGAGCTGGCCCGACGGCTGCGGGCCAAGCTCGACGAGCTGGAGCAGGCCCTGCGCACGGGGGACGAGCATTCCCGGCACCGCGCCGCCGGGCGGATCGAGCTGCTGCTCGAGGGCTCCGGCTCGCCGGCCGGGAAGCTGGAGCACGCATTGCACCCGCTGGTGTCGCTGGTGATCCTGCCGCTGTTCGCGCTGGCCAACGCGGGCGTGGTGCCCGGCGGCGACCTCGGCTCCGCCCTCGGCGATTCGGTGACGCTGGGCGTGGTGGTCGGCCTGTTCGTCGGCAAGCAGGTCGGGGTGTTCCTGTTCACCTGGCTGGCGGTGCGGCTGGGACTGGCCGACCTGCCCGACCGGGTGAGCTGGCGTCAGGTGTACGGCGTCTCCGCGCTGGCCGGGATCGGCTTCACGATGGCGCTGTTCATCGCGGGGCTGGCGTTCGCCGAGCCGGCCGGGCTCGAGGCGGCCAAGCTGGGCATCCTCGCCGCCTCGGTGCTCAGTGGCCTCGTCGGCTGGAGCTTCCTGCGCTTCGGCTGCTCGCCGGACGGCGGACCGTCCCCGCCCTCGCCGGACTTGCCGGAACCGTAGATCGTCGTTATCCAACCGGGGCCGCGGCAGCCCACGGGATCATCCGCCCGGCACCGGGAGGGACCCATGAACAACACGATCTTCCGCTTCGATCCGCCGCAGAGCGAGCCGGTGGCGAGCTACGCGCCGGGGACGCCCGAACGCGCGGCGCTCCAGGCCGAGCTCCGCCGCCTGGAGCTCGAAACCGCCGAGATCCCGCTGATCATCGGCGGCCGGGAGGTCCGCACCGGCCGGCTCGGCCAGGTGCGGATGCCGACCGAGCACGGCCACCTGCTGGCGACCTACCACCAGGCCGGCCCCGAGGAGGTGCGCCAGGCGATCGACGCGGCGCTCGAGGCGAAGAAGGAATGGGAGGTGCTGTCGTGGGTCGAGCGCGCCTCGATCCTGCTCAAGGTGGCCGAGCTGCTGTCGCAGAAGTACCGCTTCGCGATCAACGCGGCGACGATGCTGGGCCAGGGCAAGAACGCGCACCAGGCGGAGATCGACGCCGCGGCCGAGACGATCGACTACCTGCGCTGGAACGCCTACTTCGCCTCGCGGGTCTACGGCTACCAGCCCAAGTCGGGTTTCGACCAGCTCAACCGGATGGAGTACCGGCCGCTCGAGGGGTTCGTGCTGGCGATCTCGCCGTTCAACTTCACCGCCATCGCCTCCAACCTCAACCTGTCGGTGGCGCTGATGGGCAACACCACGGTCTGGAAGCCGGCCTCGACCGCGCTGCTGTCGAACTACCTGCTGATGAGGATCTTCGCCGAGGCCGGGCTGCCGCCGGGGGTGGTGAACTTCGTCCCCGGACCGGGCGCGGCGATCGGAGCGGCGGCGTTGGCCCATCCCGAACTGGCCGGGATCCACTTCACCGGCTCGAACGCCACGTTCAACCGGCTGTGGCGCGGCGTGGCGGAGAACCTGGACCGGCTGCGGACCTACCCGCGGATCGTCGGCGAGACCGGCGGCAAGGACTTCGTGTTCGTCCACGCCTCGGCCGACCCGCAGGAGGTGGCGACCGCGATCGTGCGGGGGGCCTACGAGTACCAGGGCCAGAAGTGCTCGGCGGCCTCCCGCGCCTACGTCCCGCGCTCGCTGTGGCCGCAGCTCCGCGACCGGCTGGTGGGGATGATCCGGGAAATCAAGGTCGGCGACGTGCGCGACTTCCGCAACTTCGTGAACGCGGTGATCGACGAGCCGGCCTACAACCGGATCACGGGCTACCTCGAGCGGGCCAAGGCCTCGCCGGACGTCACGGTGCTGGCGGGCGGCAGCGGCGACAAGTCGGTGGGCTGGTTCGTGCAGCCGACGCTGCTCGAGACGCGCGACCCGCACTTCGTGACGATGGAGGAGGAGATCTTCGGGCCGGTGATGACGGTCTTCGTCTACGAGGACCGGGAGTTCGAGGCGACGCTGGAGCTGTGCGACCGGACCTCGCCCTACGCGCTGACGGGGGCGTTCTTCGGCCGGGACCGCTACGCCTTCGTGCAGGCCTGCCGCAGGCTGCGCTACGCGGCGGGCAACTTCTACCTCAACGACAAGCCGACCGGGGCGATGGTGGGGCTGCAGCCGTTCGGCGGCTCGCGCGGCTCGGGGACCAACGACAAGGCCGGCGGACCGCTCAACCTGTTCCGCTGGGTCAACCCCCGCACGATCAAGGAGACCTTCGTCCCGCCCACCGACTTCCGCTACCCCTTCCTGGAGGCGGAGTAGCGGCGCCCGACGGCCGCCCGCGGGGCCGGGGAGCGCGCCCGTCGAACCGGCTTGGCCGGACCGGGGACGCTACTTTCCCGCCTGTTCCCGCAGCGCCCGGAGGATCCGTTCCGGGGTGAACGGCGAGCGGAAGAGGCGCACGCCGACGGCATCGTAGATCGCGTTGGAGATCGCGGGCAGCGGCCCGTTGATGCTGATCTCCGACACGCTCTTGGCTCCGTACGGCCCGGTCGGCTCGTAGGACGGCACCAGGATCGTGACGAGTTCGGGCAGGTCGCGGGTGGTGAGGATCTTGTAGTGGCCGAAGTTCGGGTTGCGGCAGCGGCCGTGCTGGTCGAAGAGGAGTTCCTCGGTCAGCGCGTAGCCGATCCCGTTGACCACCGCTCCCTCGGTCTGACCCTCGGCCAGCTTGGGGTTGATCGCCGTGCCGCAGTCGACCGCGGCGACGTACTTCACCACGCGGCAGAAGCCGGTCTCGGTGTCGACCTCGACCTCGGCGAAGTGCGCGGCGAACGGCGGCGGGGAGGCGTGGGTGATGTGGGAGGCGAAGGTGCCGATCTGGTGCTGGTCGGCGTCGTACAGCGCGTGGAGCGCGACCTGGGCGTAGGTCACGCTCCGGCCGTCGGGCGCGTGCACCGCGCGGTCGGCGGTGCGCAGCATCGCCGCTTCGCCCGGGGGGAGTCCGAGCATCCCGGCGGCGACGGCCAGGATCTGCTCGCGCACGATCGCCGCCGCCTTGCGCACCGCCTCGCCCGAGAGGTACGTCGTCGAGGAGGCGTAGGCGCCGACGTCGAACGGCGTGAGGTCGGTGTCGGAGGAGTAGACGATCACGTGGTCGAGCGGCACGTCGAGGGTTTCGGCGGCGATCTGGGCCAGCACGGTGTCGGAGCCGGTGCCGAGGTCGGTGGCGCCGACGAGCAGGTTGAACGAGCCGTCGTCGTTCAGCTTGAGCGACGCGGCGCCCATGTCGATCTCCGGGATCGAGGAGCCCTGCATCAGCGCGCACATGCCGACGCCGCGCTTGAGGCGCTGCCGCGTGTTCCGGTCGCGGCCCCGCTTCTCCTTCCAGCCGATCGCCTCGGCGCCGCGCGTCAGGCACTCGTCGAGCTTGCACGAGCCGATCTTCTGCTCGACGCCGCTCTTGCCCTCGCCGAGCGCGCGGAACACCGCCGAGCCCTGCCCCTCGCGGATGTGGATCTTCCGCCGCAGCTCCACCGGGTCCAGCCCCAGCTTCTCGGCGGCGATGTCCAGCGCCACCTCCATCGGGAAGGCGGCCTGCGTCGCGCCGTAGCCGCGGTAGGCGCCGCCGACGGGGAGGTTGGTGTAGACCGAGTCGGCGCGGAAGCCGACGTTGGGGCACGGGTAGAGCGGCAGGGTCTTGGAGCCGCAGTTGCAGGCCACGGTCAGCGCGTGCGAGCCGTAGGCCCCGGTGTTGACCAGCATCTCCAGGTCGATCGCCTGCGGGGCGCCGTCCCGCGCCAGGCCGAGCCGCACGCGGCCGCGGGCGGGGTGGCGGGTGCGCGAGGAGACGAACTCCTCGGGGCGGGTGTACTCGTGCTTGACCGGGCGGCCGGTGCGCAGCGCGAGCATCGCCACCAGGTCTTCGAGCACCTCCTGCTTGGCGCCGAAGCCGCCGCCGATGCGGGGTTTGATCACGCGGATCCGCCGCACCGGGATGCCGCACGACTGGGCGACGATGCGCCGGACGTGGAACGGGACCTGGGTCGAGGTGCGGATCACCAGGCGGTTGTCGGCGTCGAGCCAGCAGATCGTGACGTGCGGCTCGATCGGCGTGTGCTGGCCGTAGTGCGTCTCGCAGGTCACCTCGACCTGCACCGGCGCCGCCGCGAAGGCCCGCTCCGGGTCGCCGATCTGCAGGTCGACGTGCCCGGCCAGGTTGCGCTGCGGGTCGTAGGGGACCGGGATCACCGCCCGGCAGTCCGGTTCGTCGTGGATCACCGGCGCTCCGGGCTTCATCGCGTCGCCGAGGTCCAGCACCGCCGGCAGCACCTCGTACTCGACGTCGATCAGCCGGAGCGCCTGCTCGGCGATCGCGCGGGTTTCGGCGGCGACGGCGGCGACGCGGTCGCCGACGTAGCGGACCTTGGCGTCGAGCATCGCGGTGTCGTAGGGCGAGGGTTCGGGGTGGCCCTGGCCCGCGGTGGTGTGGATGTTGCGCGGTACGTCCTGGTGCGTCAGCACGCAAACCACGCCCGGCAGCGCCCGGGCCCTCGACGCATCGATCCGCACGATCCGGGCATGGGCGTGGGGGCTCCAGAGGAACTTGGCGTGGAGCATCCCGGGCAGTTCGATGTCGTCGGTGTAGGCGGCCCGGCCCGCGGCCATGCCGAGGGCGTCGATCTTCGGCTCGCTGCGCCCGACGACCTTGAACTCGCGGCGGTCGCTCATCGCGCGCCCTCCTTTCCCGCGCGCAGTCGCGCGGCCGCCTCCAGCACCGCGTCGATCTGCTTGACGTAGCCGGTGCAGCGACAGAGGTGGCCGTCGAGCGCCTCGTGGACGTCGTGGGCGGTGGGATTCGGGTTCTCGTCGAGGAGCGCCTTGGCCGAGAGGATCACGCCGGGGATGCAGAAACCGCACTGCACGGCGCCGGCCTCGACCATGGCCGTCATCAGCGGGTGCGGCCGATCCGGGCTTCCGAGCCCCTCGACGGTGGTGATGCTGCGCCCGGCGACCTGGCCGGCGAGCAGCATGCAGGAGGCGAGCGGCCGGCCGTCGACGAGGACGGTGCAGGCGCCGCAGTCGCCGGCCTCGCAGCCGCGCTTGACGCTCTTGCAGCCTGCCGCGTCGCGCAGCACGTCGAGCAGCAGCGCCTCCGGCGCGACCTCGAAGACGCGGGGCACGCCGTTGATCGTCAGTTCGAGTCTCATGGGGTCCTCCCGACGGCCCGGCGGACCGCCGTTTCCAGCGCGCGCCGCACCAGCACGCCGCACAGCTCGCGGCGATATTCCACCGACGCCCGGAAGTCGGCCGAGATCTCGGCCTCCGCCGCGCCGGCCGCCGCGGCGGCCGCGAGCGTCTCCGGGTCGGGCGCGCTGCCGGACAGCATCCGTTCGGCGGCGGCGAGCCGGGCCGGCAGGGGCCGCAGCCCGCCGACCGCCACCCGCGCCTCGCCGATCGCCCCGCCGTCCAGTCGCACCCACGCCGCCGCGTCGCACAGCGTGTAGTCGACCGCGGAGCGGGCGAACTTGAGGAACGCGCTGCCGGTGTGCGGCGCGGCGCGCGGCACCGCGATCTCAACCACCAGCTCGCCCGGCCGCAGGACCTTGGACGGATGCCGCGCGACGAAGTCGTCGATCGCCACCGCGCGCGAACCATCCGCACTGCGCAGGCGAACCGTCGCGGCGAGCGCCAGCAGCGCCGGCACGGTGTCGGACCACGGGTAGAGTGCGACCAGGTTGCCGCCGAGCGTGATCTGGCGCCGCAGCCTGCGCGAGGCCGCCGCGCCGGCCGCCTCGGCCAGCGCGTCGAGCCCCGCCTCGGCCACCGCCCGCGTGCGGGCGACGGCATCGAGCGTGGCGGTCGCGCCGAGACGCAGGGTCTCACCCTCGAGGACAACGGCCTCGAGGCCGGCGCGGGAGAGGTCGATCAGCACGCGGGCGCGCCGGTCGGCCAGCGGCACCAGCCCCGTGCCGCCCGCGATCGGCCGCACGTCGCCCGGCGACCCGGCCAGGAGCGCCAGCGCCTCTTCCACCGAACGGGGATGGGCGAATCCTTCGAGCTTGGTCATCTAGCCTCCGCCGACGGGCAGCAGGATCTCGACCCGGGCGCCGTCCGGCACCGGCTCGTCGGGTCCCCGCCGCGTCCCGTCCACCAGCACGGTCAGCCGCGTGGTTTCCTCGGGGGCGTAGCCGAGGCGTTCGAGCAACGCGCGGACGGGGATCGACCCCTCGATCTCGAGCGACAGGGAGCGCTCGCGGCAGGGGCGACGCACCGGTCCGACGAACTCGACGGTCACGCGACGCATCGCGCCAACCTTACCCGATCGTCCGGCGGGGCGGAACACCTTGCGGGGACCGGCGACGACCCGAGCCCCGTTCCGGTCCGCCGGCGGCCGGGTCGCCGGGAGCGGCGGGCCGAAGGTCTTGCAGACAACGATCGATCTCCCGCCAGGACACGGCACGGCCCTCCGCCCGCTCCTGGGTTTCCTCGCCGCCGTGGACGAGCCATCCGGCGGCCGATCCGCCGCCGACGAGCGTCCGCCAGTACGCCAGCCCCCGGAAGGCCTCGCGGGTCAGCGTCGCGCCGGACTTCGCCTCGATCGGGACCGCCTGCGGCGGCGCGCCGACGAGCAGATCGATCTCGTGGCCGGCGTGGTCGCGCCAGAAGTAGAGCGGCAGGTTGCCGCCGAGGTTCTGGCCACTCTTGAGCACCTCGGAAACGACCCAGCTCTCGAACACGGCGCCGCGAGCGGGATGAATCGACCGGTCCTCCGGGCGCCCGATCTCGCGCAGGTAGCAGAGCAGTCCGGGGTCGAGCAGGTGCAGCTTCGGCGTCTTGACCAGCCGCCTGGCGACATTGGCGTGGTGCGGCCGGAGCAGTCGAGTGCCAGAGCCTGGAGACGGCGAACCAACCGTCACGGAATCATGGTGGAAGCAGCACATTGGCCACGAAAACTGTCAGCAAGGCTATCAGCCATCCAGGCCCTTGCACGAAGACGACCGGAACCAGGGCATGGCGGCGTTCCAGGAGCGGCCGGCCGCCGGGTTGCCCGCCGCCCGGAGTCCCGGTAGCATGGCGGCGATGACGGACGACTTCGAGACGTACCTGGAGGGCTGGCGCCGCAGGATGCGTGAGGCCGAAAGCGCGCGGACGGAGAGGGCCCGGCGGGCCCGCGGGGTGCTGCCGGTCCTCGTCGAGTGTCTCGTCCGCCGATACGGCGCGCGCCGCGTCATCCTCTGGGGCTCGCTGGCCAGCGGCGGCTTCGGCGACGGCTCGGACATCGATCTCGTGGCCGAGGGGCTGCCGCCCGGACGGGAGCTGTTCCGTGCGCTCGCCGAGCTCCAGGCCATGGCCCCGGAGTTTCGCGTGGATCTCGTGCCCTGGGAGGATGCGACGCCGGAGGTTCGCGAGGCCGCCGAACGCGACGGGGAGGTGCTCCATGGGGGCGGCGTCGCCTGAACGCGGCGGGCTGGTGCGTCTCGCGGCGACCGTGCGGGCGGAGATCGCCGCCGTCGAGCGCGTGCTGGCCGCGCTCCGGCAGACGCTCGCGGCGCACCCCGAGGCGGAGCCCGAAATCGCCGTCGTGCACGGCACGGGGGGCCTCGTCCACGACTGCTACACCGGCATCGAGAAGGCGCTGCGCGCGATCTCGCCGGCGCTCAACGGCGTGGACCCCAGGGGTGAAGCCTGGCATCGCGACCTGCTGCGCGCCGCCACGCTCGATCTGCCCGGTGTCCGGCCGCCGGTGCTGCGCGAGGTGAACGCGGAGCGGCTGCACGAGTACCTCGCGTTCCGCCACGTCTACCGCAACCTGTACGCCTTCAGCCTCCGCTGGGTCCGGATCCGGGAGCTGGCTCTCGGCGCGGACGCCCTCTGGCCGGCCGTGCGCGCCGACCTCGAGCCGTTCCTCGCCTTCCTCGACGCCGCGGTCGACGACGGCGCGATCCGGCGACACGCGGGAAAGACGGGGAGGTGCACATGACATTGCGAACGATGGGATGCTGGCTGTTCGTGATGTCCGCCACCGACTGCTCCTCGTCCGGCGGCGAGACCGGCGACGCGCGAACGGACGACGCGCCCGACGTCGAGGAGGAGTGCGAGACGATCCGCTGCTTCGTCGATTTCCCGTGCCAGAGCGGCTCGTACTGTTCGAGCGAGATCCAGGTGCAGCCGTGCCGGACCTTCGAGTGCTGGGAGGTATGCGGGACGCGCTGCTGCAGCGGGGCGACCTGTCGGACGCAGGATCCCATCGCCTGCACCGGCGACACCGTCTGCTGGGAGATGCACCAGCCGGGCTGGGGGATGCGGCCCCGGCGCACCGCCGAATGCCGGCCGCGACCCGCCGACCCGCCGCCTCCGCCGCTCGACGGCGGCGGCGACATCGACGAGGACGTCGGGGACGAAGCCGGGGAGGACGACGGGGAAACGGCGGACGGAGGCCCGTACGACGTCTGGCTCCCGCCAGGCTCGTATGAACCGGCAAGCGGCTGTTACTGACGACCGCGGATCGACCGCACGTCCGGCGGCGTCGCCCTGCCGCACGGCCGCACGCGGAGAAGGAACGGACCCGGTGGAACACGAACGGCGATACTCCGGCACGGCGGATCGGCTGCGACGCCCCGAGCGACTGGCGTGGCTCGAGCTGGACCGCGTCGTGCCGTTGTGCCTGGAGGGGATCGAGGTCGCCACGGCGCTCGACGTCGGTACCGGCAGCGGGCTGTTCGCCGAGGCGTTCGCGGCGCGCGGGCTGGGCGTGACCGGCTGCGACGTCAACGGCGAACTGCTGGAGGCCGCCCGCGCCGCGGTGCCCGGCGCCGGGTTCGTCCGGGGAGCGGCGGAGCGGCTGCCGTTCCCGGACGCCTCGTTCGACCTGGTGTTCCTCGGTCACGTGCTGCACGAGGTCGACGACCTCGAGCGGGCGCTGGCGGAGGCCCGGCGTGTCGCCCGGCGCCGCGTCGCGGCGCTCGAGTGGCCCTACCGCGCCGAGGACCGCGGCCCGCCGCTCGAACACCGGCTCCCGCCGGAGGTCGTCGAGGATGCGGCGCGTCGCGCCGGGTTCGCCGCGATCGAACGGCGCGACCTGGCGTTCATGGTGCTGTACCGGATGGACCTGCGGGAGCCGGCGCCGTGAAGGACCGCCGCGATCCGCGCCGGGGGAGCCGGCCGTGAAGGTCGCGCCGTTCGGCCTCTCGCGCGACGAGCAGCGCCGGGAGCTGGACCGGATCCGACACCCCTTCCGCGTCGTCATCGATCGCGCCAAGAACCCGTTCAACATCGGCACGATCATCCGCACCGCCCACTCGTTCCTCGCCGCCGAGATCGTCCTGCTCGGCACGGAGCGCTGGTACGAACGCGCGGCGATGGGGATGCAGCGCTACGAGCACGTGACGGAGATTCCCACGGTCGAGGCGTTCCTGGCGCGGGCGCGGGCCGAGGGGTGGCGGCTGACCGTCTTCGAACGCGAGCGGGCGACGACCGATCTGTGGCGGGCGGATCTGCCCGAGGACGCGGTGCTGGTGTTCGGCAACGAGGACGACGGGGTGGCGCCCGAGATCGTGGCGGCGGCGGCCGAGGTGGTGGCGATCCCGATGTACGGGATCAATCACTCGTACCCCGTGGTCGTCGCCGCCGGGATCGCGATGGCCGAATGGGCGCGGCGGCGGTACGAACGCGGCCGGCTCGTCGTCCCGCGCGCCGAGGCATCGCGCGCCGAGACGCCCGACGCCGGGACGGAGGCGGGGGCACGCCGCGCGAACCCGACCGACGCGCCCGGTACCAGGGCGCGACGCCGGCGATAGCTCGACTGTGCAGGTTCGAGGGATCCGGGTGTGTTCCACAGCACACGCTGGTTGCACGGCCGTCTTTCCCCGGAGGTCGGGGAGGGCGCAGCGCGGCGCCGGTACGAACGCAGCGCGGACCGTGGCCGCGCAAGTCCTCCCGCAGCGACGGCACGGGGTTGCGGGATGATGTGGGGCGCCGCACGGGTGGGACGGGAGGACTCGCCGCCGGGACGCCTTCGCTTCGCTGCGGCGTCCGGCGGCTCGCCCTCCCCTACATCCAGAGGAATGTCCCCCGTCTTGGTCTCGACACAAAGCTCTTGATCCCGTCCTTCGGGGCGGAGCCTCCCTCGCAGCGGCGCGAGTTGCCGGGCGCGGCGCCGATGGCGACCCCGCAGTCGTGCGGTGAGTGCGGCCAGCAGACGTCCTGACCTGCAGCGGGGGGAGCAGGAGGACGACGGATGACCCGCACCATGGCGCCGACGATGCCGGCGAGCATCAACGACCTGCGGCAACGCATCGACCGATGGCGCCGCACGCGCGAGCGGCGGACCGCGATGCCCGCCGAGTTCCGGGCCGAGGCGGTCGCCCTGGCCCGCGCCGGGCGACCCTACGCCGTCGCTCGGGCGCTACGGCTCAACTTCGAGGCCCTTCGGCGGCGGATGGCGGAGAGTGCAGCCGGTCCTGCCGCCGCCTTCGTGGAGCTGGCCGCGACGCCGATGCTCGGGACGGCGGCAGCGCCCGGCGCGGTGGTCGAGCTGTCGGACGCCGCAGGCGCACGGCTCACCGTGCGCCTGACCGGCGGGACCGAACTGGACGTGCCGGGCCCGGTGACGGCGTTCCGGAGGCGGAGTCGGTGATTCAGGTCACGCCGCAGATGCGGGTGCTGGTGGCGATCGCCCCGGCCGACTTCCGGCGCGGTATCGGATGGTCTGGCGCAGGTCTGTCGGTCGGCGCTGGGGGCCGATCCGTTCCCCGACACGGTGTTCGTGTTCCGCAACCAGCGGGGGACGGCGATCGAGCTGCTGGTGTACGACGGGCAGGGGTTCTGGCTGTGCCACAAGCGATGGTCGCGGTCTCGCTTGCGCTGGTGGCCTTCGTCGGTGGAGGCGGGGCAGACGTTGCGGGCGCACGAACTGCAGGTGCTGCTGTGCGGCGGCGACCCGACGCGGACGCGGGTGCCGGCGGAGTGGCGAAGGGTGGGCGAGCCGGCGGCTTGAAGAAATCGCTTGCGTTCTTCGCGGGGCCCCGGTCGTCAAGGGCCATGGACGCCTCCGCGCCTCCTTCTCCTCGTCGTTCGCGCCAACGTTGGCTAGGACCCGCGTCGTCGTCATCTGCTCGCGGCCGCCGAGATTCGCTCGGCTTGGCCCTGCGGGCTCCGGCAAGCTTGCCGGCCGGCGTTCCGCGTCTCGAGTGGTGGGCTCTCAACTCGACGTGTCGTGTCTGTACGGGAAGGTCGGCGCATGCCGCCCCACGTCTTGATGCGGGATGCGGCGGCGAAGGAAGCTGCGGACCATCTGGATCATCGTCGACCGGAGGGAACGCGACGCTTCTCGTCGGTCTGAGGCGCCAGCCTCGTTAGAAGAAGTCGGGCGGCGTCCACGCCACGCGGGCCATGATCCCGCCGTCGGGACGCCCTTGCGGGTCGAGCGTGCCGGCGATCTCGGCGAGCATCTGGTCCAGGGGACGAGCCCGGACGCCGAAGGCGAGCCGAAACAGCTCGTGCGGCGGGTCGTGGGCGTAGACGCGCGCCTGGAAGTCGGCGACCAAGCCGATGAACTCCCAAGGGAAGACCGCGAAGCCGACCGCCGGAGCGAACCACACGAAGGGATCCCAGATCTCCACGACGGTGGGGAACGACAGGTTGATCGTGACCCACGAGTGCGGGCGAAGCGCGGCGTGGAATCCGAGGCCGACCTCCCAGTCGCTCCATAGTCCGCAATCCCACAGGCCGAACGGCGGGCCCGACCAGATCACCCCCTCGAGATCCGCCGCCACGTCGAACCACGAACCGGAGGCGAAGTCCCACTTGACCCGCGCGGCCCAGGCGCCGACGGTCTCGATTGTCTGGTCGACGCCCTGGGTATCGTAGTCCTCGTGGACGTGCCGGTACAGCTCGCCGTCCAAGGCCACTTCGAAACCCGCCGGCAACGCGACCTGCCCCTCGACCAGCAGCGACGCGCTGTCCAGGTGGTCGTCGTCGTGCGGGTCGTCGATGAAGAAGAACCGACGCTCCCAACTCGAGTAGATCCCGACTCGGGTCTCCGGCACGGCGGAGCGGGGCGAATCGATCCTGCCCGCGTTGTACATGCCGAACCCCTGGATCACCTCGAAGGGGCCGCGGAAGCGTCGCTCCGCCCCGTCCCAATTCGTGGACTCCGGTTCTTCCGACGCCGTGTCGTCGGGCGGCGTTTCCGGAAGCGGTTGGGCATTCGCGAGACCGAGCGACGCGGCCGTGCACGAGGCGACCAACGTCGATGTCCGCACGCGACAGCGTCGGAAATCCAACGCCGGTTTGCTTCCCCCCGAAACGACCGCGCGACCTGGCTCCATGGCGGAAGGGGTAGCATTCGGGGCTGGTCGTGGCAACGGGACCACCGCGGGAGCATCACGCGAGCGGGATGAAGATCAATCCTGCGCGTCCGGCGGGACCTGGGAGGGGTCGGCGTCCAGCGGAAGCGGGCAGTCCTCCTGTCACGGTGGGTCGGCGAAACCGTCGGCCGAGGGCGGGCCACCGTCGCCCGCGGGCCGGGCGACGGATGGAGGTCCGGGACCGGCCGTCCGGTGCGGGCGGGAGACGTCGACCTCGTCCGGATCGCGTGGAGGAGCGAAGGTCGCCGGCTCGACAGCGAGGCCGAGGCGTTCGAGGTGGTCGCGGATGTCGTTGGGTGCAGATCCTCGTTTCCCGTCGTGGGCGTGGGCGATCCCGTCCGACGCGTCCGGTACCGGGCCGCGCCACCGGCGATCGATGGGATGGCCCCGCGCCCGGCGGCCCACCCGTCGAACGTGCCGCCGAAGCCGCACACACGCCGCCATCCGGCCGCTGGAGGGCCGGGGCGCGACGCCGGCGATGAAGGGCGGAGCGGCGGCCGACCTACCGCGCGGTGAGGTGGAACGTGGGTCTTCGCGCGTTCGGGCGAGTGGGGGTTCTGCTGAGATTACCGAACGGTAGGGCGGGTCGACGAAGTCGGGTGTATGCTGTTTCTCCATGACCGGATGGAGGGCGGTGCCGGCGGCCGGATGGACAAGCTGTGGACAAGGGCGAGAGGCGGCCGCCGTCGTGGGCCTTGCCGCGGCGGTCGAACGCCAACCGGCCGCCGGGCGTGTCCGCCGCGCCGGCCGCCCGGGCCGGTTCCCCGGGGTTCACCGTGGACGGCGCCGGGGCGACGGCCGAAGCCTACGGACGCCCCGCGGCGAAGTCCCGGGCGGGTACCGCGCCGACCGCCTCGACGCGCGTCGCCACGTCGGTCGCGCGGGACGAGGCGACCGGGGAACCGGCCGTCCTCGTGGTCCGCGCCGACTCCCCGGGGCTGCCCGCCCGCCGCGCCTGGAGGGGTGGGGCCGCCCCGTCCCGTCGCCGCGGATGACGACGCGTGGCCGTCGGACCTCCGGCGCCGGCCCCACCTCCACGGTCCTCGTGGAGGCAGCCTTCCGCGCGCCACGCTCGCCGTCCCGGAGTCCGTTCGTCGAGCCGCACCGATCCGAAGAACGGATGCTCGAAAGCCGTGGGCGGGTCGTTCACGGAGGAGGTGTGTACCGTCCGCCCGTGTTGAGGGCCCGGGTCTCGTCGCTGCCGCCCCAGACGATCATGACGGACCCGGTCCAGACCGCCGTATGCAGGCGGCGCGCCGCGGGCACGTCCACGGTCGCCGTGTCGGTCCACGTGCCGCTGCCGGTGCTGTAGCAGCCGCCGGTGGCCAGCGGCGTCACCCAGTTGTCGACCCCGCCCCAGACGATCATGACGGACCCGGTCCAGACCGCCGTGTGACCGTCGCGGGCCAGCGGCGGATTCGTGCTGGTCATCGCAGACCAGGCGCCGCCGGTGCCCGATGCGGGGTCGTAGAAGAAACCGTCGCCCTTGCGATCGGAGTCGCGGCCGCCCCAGACGATCATCTGGCTGCCGGTCCAGACCGCCGTGTGGTTGAAGCGCGGGGATGGCGCGCCGCTGGTCGCCGTGGAACTCCAGGTGCTGCCCGGGAGGTAGCGCCCGCCTGTTCCGTAGTAGGTGGCGGACCGCTGCCCGCCCCAGACGATCATGCGCGTCCCGTCCCAGACCGCGGTGTGGTCTTGGCGACCCGTCGGCGCATCGGTGGTGGTCATCGACGTCCACGTTCCGCTCGACGGATTGTAGACGGCACCCGTATTGAAGTACGTCCCGCTCGTCCAGCCGCTGCCACCCCAGACGACCATCCGCGTGCCGGTCCAGACCGCGGTGTGGTACTGCCGCGCCTCAAGCGCGCCGGTTGTCGGAATTGCCGTCCACGAGTTGCTCGTCGGGTCGTATCGTCCGCCGTTGGCCAACACGCCGCTGCCGTCCGAACCGCCCCAGACGATCATCTCGGTCCCGGTCCAGACGGCGCTGTGGCCCGACCGCGCGCCGGGCGCACCGGTGGTGTTGACGGTGGCCCACGTGTTGGTCGCGGGGTTGTAGCGCGCCCCGGTGTTGAGGTCGAACGACCCGTCGAACCCGCCCCAGACGATCATCTCGCTGCCGGTCCAGACGGCGGTGTGGCGCATGCGTGCGGAGGGCGCGCCTGCGGTCGTCGTGGGCTGCCAAAAGCCGAAGCTCCCGCCGGTGCGCGGGGGCGTCACGGTGAGCGTGTACGGGCCGGATCCGGAGTAGCCGTCGACGACGATGTAGTACGTCGTCCCGCCGGTCACCACGACCTCCAAGCGCGAGCCGGTGCCGCTGGCGCATCCCTGGTCGACGCAGTCCACCTGCGTGCCGGTGCACGTCGTCCGGCGCAGGTAGAGCACGGTGTCCAACGTGCTGCCGCAGGTGGCGATGACGGCGACGCCGGACTGCGACGGCGTCCACGAGTAGACCTTCTCGGGGGCCGATGCGCCCCCGCCCCCGCACGTGCCGGCCAGGCTGCCGGTGCCGGCGGTGGTCCCCGGGAAGGTCCCGCCCTCCGGCGGCACGGCCGTCACGGTCGGGCATCCGGACCACACGCCGGCGGAGCAGGTCTCGGTGCCCGAGCCGCAGGCCCAGGAGCAGGAGCGGGTGAGGCCTTCGTCGGTGGCGGTGTCGCAGTCGTCATCGACGTTGTTGCAGGTTTCCGAGCCGGGCGCGGGCGCGGTGCAGCCGCCCCACGCGCCGGCCGAGCAGGTCTCGGTGCCCGAGCCGCAGGTCGTCGAGCAGGGGCGGGTGAGGCCGTCGTCGGTGGCGGTGTCGCAGTCGTTGTCCCGGTTGTCGCACGACTCCGCAACGGGCTCGACGCTGCCGGTGCAGGCTCCCCAAGCCCCGCCCGCCTCGCAGGACTGCGTCCCGGCGACGCACTCGCCGACGTCGGTGCCGCAGGCACGCGTCGCGGGTGGAACGCAGCCGCAACCCTCGTCCGTGGTCGTGTCGCAGTCGTTGTCCAGGCCGTCGCAAACCTCCGTTCCCGGCACGGGCGCGGTGCAGCCGCCCCACACGCCGGCGGAGCAGGTTTCGGTGCCCGAGCCGCAGGTCGTCGAGCAGGGGCGGGTGAGGCCGTCGTCGGTGGCGGTGTCGCAGTCGTCATCGACGTCGTTGCAGGCTTCTTCGACCGGCCCGACACCGCCATCGCAGGCGCCCCACGCGCCGCCCGCGCAAACCTGCGTTCCGAGCTCGCACCTTCCCTCGCTCGATCCGCAGGACCGACTCTCCCCGTCCGCGCACGGGCAGCCCTCGTCCGTCGTGTCGTCGCAGTCGTCGTCCAGGCCGTTGCAGATCTCATCGACCGGACCGACGGCGCCTTCGCAGGCGCCCCACACGCCGCCCGCGCACCGCTCGGTGAGGCTGCTGACAAACCGGCCTTGATCTGACGCGGAGTTGCGGCCGGCCTGCGGATTTCGCTTGACAGGTGGTTCGCGACCGTGATACCTAGCCAGATTGTTATGGTCAGGTCAAGAACGGAAATG
>Ga0209381_1002995_pt1 | contig 19041 bp, 14 predicted proteins | sample DewCreD2012metaG_FD_184111 | JGI IMG/M metagenome (GOLD analysis project Ga0209381, IMG submission 184111) | Hot spring sediment bacterial and archeal communities from British Columbia, Canada, to study Microbial Dark Matter (Phase II) - Dewar... ...
ATCAGGTAGAACTCCAGCCCAGGCTGCCAAAATCAATCTTAATCTGCCTCGAAATAGGTTCCTTGGTCTCATAAGGAGGTTATGGCTGAAATATCTTGCTGCTATCGCTTGTTAAGTAAACAATGTCTTGAAACCACCTTATTGAATTTCAAAAATTGAGTAACCAAATATCAACAGGAGTCTATCAAGAACAAAACTATTAAGAAAAGCAAGATGCGCCCTTGACACCAAGCCCCCCACTTTATATCAGGTATGACCATATCAGGTATGACCAGACTTGAAGCACGCTCTTGATTCTGAACGCAAATACAGAAGATACAGAAATTATAAATATATGCCGCAGGCACATATATTATATCACAACAAAGCATCTATCTTGGCTATCAAAGAGAAGCAATAGGGCAGTATTATACTTACTTATATTCATAATAACGTTTGCGCTCAGATTCCTCAACGCCAGCGACCTTTCGGGAGGGGATGATTCGCAGTTTTCTGAGCTTGCATTATATGCGCTGCGCAACCCTTCCATCTTGTTCTACAACCATTTCCCTGATGAACCTATCTTAGGTAAGGACACACACTACATAAGGCCTGCGACCGTCGCAGTCTATTCAGCTTCTATATTGATCTTCGGAAACACCAAGTACGCCTCAATATTCCCTTCAACACTGTTCTCGGCGCTTTCGGCTATCCTGCTGTTCATGCTCGTCAAGCGGCAATATGATACTGAAGCAGCAAGCATAGCAACGGCCTTGTTTGTTTTCTCCCCATTCCTGCTCGCTGTAACAAGGATAGGTCTCCTGCAGGCTCAGCTAATCTTCCTTTCTCTTGCAGCTTTCCTGCTTTTTTACAAATACATCGAGACGAAGAAACCCATATACATCTACCTTAGCGCAATCATGTGGCTCTTGAATGCATGGACTACAGATCTAAGAGGCCTGGTGACAGCGCTAGCATATATCCCATTGATCGCAAAAGAACTGCAGAGACAGAAGATTTCTGCCAGTCCAATGATAAGGCACCTTGCCATCGCATTCTTCTGCATCATTGCTGTCCACACTGGTGCTATTCTGCTTTCGCCGATTTTCACAGGCACCAATGCCCATATTGAGTTTGCGAAAGAGGTGATACTGCATTCGGTTGGCCTTAGAGATGAGCCAAGCATCGGCACATATATGCCGCTTGCGCAAAGCATCAGTGTGCTAGGAAAGACGGTTTTCTTTACACCCCTTGCAGGATTCATCTTCGTCCCAATGCTTGCAGGCATAGGCATCATGTTATGGAGAAGAAAAACACAAGATGTCTTCTGGCTGTGCTACCTACTGCCCATAACCCTATTCTATTTCCAGGGGCAGAATGTTCCTGAAAGGCAGGCAGTGTTTCTTCCTGCACTCTCAGTCATGGCAGCTATAGGCACCATTTACGCTGTCAAAACATACAAGATGAAAAGATCAATCTGGCTTCCAGCAACATTCTTCTCGACATTCACTTACATCGCGGTGATGATACTTGCTTTCCCAAAAAATTTCCCCAGATTCGCAAGCCAGCTACCTGAACCAATTGGCCGGATAATCGGCCTGCCATCACTGATGCCCATTGCTATCCTCTCAATTCTGCTTATTTCAATAAGCATATATCTTGCGAAAAAGAGATTCATGAGGAAGCTGATAGGCACAGGCTTCATCACAGCCCTTATCCTGACAAATGCGGCTTTCTCAACTACAGCAGCACTCATGGGTATTGGCGTATACAAACGCACAGAAGACATATCTCTTATCGCACAGGTTATAGAGCAGGAAATGGGCGACAGCAGGTACTCCTGCATAGCGGGAGTGCATTCAAGGACACTGTCTTACTACACCGGCAGGACTTGTGTCGCTTGGATCCAGGTTGACAAGAATTGGCTGGAAGAGCATAAAGGACAAGTAAAGTATTTCCTCATAGACATCAGCTATGAGGCAGGCACTGTAGGCCTCGGATACTTCAAACCCGACGGCACACTTGACAAAACGAACCCATACACTCACAACTGGAGAAGAAACTATCCGGAAAAATACGAATGGCTTACTCAAAATACTATTGATGTCACTGAGTCTCTTGGGCTGCCTGCTGAGAATTTCAGGCTTTTCCAACTGAGATCAGATTGAAACGCCTGCGCCAGATTACATCATGTCGAATAAACATCATAACTCTTGAAAGTCCAATCATGAATTCAGGGCTGAATCAACACATCGTAATCTTTGCGCTATAGCTCCTGTCTTAACAACCATCTGCTCGATGTTACCATATCCTGCCTTCCGGAACCATCTTGCCAGCTCTTGTGGGGTGTGGTGGGTCTGGATAGCAGGCGACAACCAATCATATATCGATTGAGTCAGCTCCTTTGCAGAATTTTTCCCGGGCCTGTTCTCTGCGTAAGCAGGAACAACATACAGGATAGGTATCATGGCATATGAAGCCAAATACAGCAGCTTAGGAGGCATCCTGGTTGTAAAGAACCTTGCAAACCTGTTTGTGTATTCCCACCAGAAACCACCTTTGGGATATACCCAAACCATGAGATGCCCACCAATCTTCGGAAGACGAGCCAGATTCCTGAACGCCTGGAGTGTATCAGGAGTATGATGTATTACGCCTGTGCTGAAGACGAAATCCATGCTTTTTTCCTTAATAGGCAAATCAAGTATATCACCCTGAATAAGATTGACATTAGGCAGCTTCCTTGATCTCCACCTAGCTATATCAATCCCGACTCCAATATCCAAACCGATATATTCCTTGCATAAAGGTGACATTATCTGTGAAACCATCCCATGACCGCATCCACCTTCAAAATAGACCTTGCCACGGAAAAACTCATCAGGGATCGGCTTCTGCAGGCGATGCTCGTAGATATGAACCTTATACTCATTCTGATCCATACCATATATCCTCTTTGCCCTACCCCATGTCCTCCATTGAAACTCGAACCTTGACTTCACTTGGTCATTCGCCTTCTTGAAACGTTCAATATCTTGCGAAGAGAATGAGATATTATATTCTTTAAGCTCATCAGAATATTTCTCGCAAAAACGGATATTATCCACAAGTGAAGTGGGAAGCATTCTAGGGATACCATTAACGATGGGAAAGACCCTGCCATCATCAGCTATTAGAATACTTTCAATGATCTCCATCTCTCTCCTGGCTTTGTGGTATTTCTCCTTGAAGATGATAAGACGGAGTCTACCGCCCCCAGGAGCCTGCAGATAATTCATCAGATTCTGAAACATCCTTACACCCAATTCTAAATGATAAATGACTTATCTTATAAACATTATCATTATAATGCAGAATTCTCTAATTCAGCCATACCAAAACAGCTTACAAACAGCTTATTATCCAGTTTTGTCATTAGCAGTTTACCTTAACCCTAATACCTATAATTTGCATAAGATTGCCAGTGCAATTCATTATCGCGTAAAACCCTCATCCTTAAAATACCCAATAATGTACCCTAATGCAACCACAGATACCCACTGTTCAATTAACCCCCTATCTCAAGACGCTTTATACATGTTTCAGTAATAAGTAACTTTTATGAGCTGCCAACAATAAATGCGTAAACTATTTATCCTGAGACCTCACGCATCTAATTATGTGCGGAATCCTGGGATTCAACTGGACAGATAATACACTTCTGAAGAAGATGCAGGAGTCCATGAAGCATCGAGGACCAGACCAGCGAGGCCAATTTGCAGACAGCAACATATCGCTTGGCCATGTCAGGCTATCTATAATAGATCTCTCCGAGAAAGGGAGGCAGCCAATGTCCAATGAGGACGGCACTGTGTGGATCGTCTTCAACGGCGAGATATACAATTTCCAAGAGATTAGGGTTTCGCTTGAAGCCAAGGGACACATCTTCAGATCAAATTCTGACACAGAGACTATAATCCATGCATATGAAGAATATGGCATTCGATGTCTGGAGGCACTGAACGGCATGTTCGCCTTCGCAATATATGACATGAGAAAGAATATCCTTGTCATAGCCCGCGACAGGTTTGGTGTCAAGCCCCTGTACTATCACTTCCAGAATGGAAGATTCTCGTTCGCGAGTGAGATGAAAGCGCTGCTTCTCACAGGTATCCAAAAAGAACTCAACATGTCCGCGTTGGACTCCTTCCTTGCATGCAGGTACGAGTTCATGAGAGAAACTATGATTACAGGCATATTCAAGCTCATGCCTGGTAATCTGCTCATATTTGATATCAAGGCAAAAACACTCTCCAGGCGCACTTACTGGTCACCATGTTTCAAACCATTAGCCCGTCCAGAAGGCATGCTCAAAGCAGAATTAGACAGGCTTCTGCATGATTCAATTGAGAGGCAGATGATAAGCGATGTCCCTTTGGGTGTCTTCCTTTCTGGCGGAATAGACTCAAGCGCAATCGTCGCCTATATGGACAGGATCAGGAAAGAAAAAGACCTTGGCGAAACCAAGACATTCTCTGTTGGATTCAACCTAGAGAAAGATTATGATGACATGGTCTATGCCAAAGACGTGAGCAACCTGTACAACACAGACCACCATGAGATATTTCTTGATGCATCAATAGTGAACGAGCTGCCAAAAGTAATATGGCAGATGGATAGCCCGGTTTCTGCACCGGACGCCATTCCGACCTACATAATGTCAAGAGAGGCTAGAAAAAGAGTAAAGGTCGCGCTGACGGGCAACGGAGCAGATGAGCTTTTCGGAGGCTATGAGCACTACAAGTTCCTCATGTATCTTAAGCATTTTAGGAAAATGCCTAATTCCGTTGTGCAAAAGAGCCTGCCCTTAGTGATCAGGAATCTGCCTAATAGGCTGATCTCAAAATTCTTTAAGTTTCCCGCTAAGATGGGTCAGAAAGGCATAGAGAGAGCCATCAAAACTGTGGAGCTAACTAAAAATGAAGCAGCATCGTATATATCACTTATATCTATCTTTGATGATGATGAGAGAAGAGATATCATGGCTTGCGCGAAGCCCGAAATGGACAGGCGCATAAAGAACACGCAAAGCGAAATAGGAAAATACTTCACCAAAGATGATACCCCCCTTAACAAAATCTTAAGGAGAGAGCTTGTTCACTTCATGCCGGAATGCGTGCTCCATGTCGCTGACAGGACTTCAATGGCAGCATCTCTTGAAGCAAGAGTTCCGTTTCTGGACAACCATCTTGCGAATTTCTCCTTTAAACTCAAGGACAATATGAAGCTTAGGGGACTATCTGAGAAATACATCCTTAAGAAGACAGTCAGAAGCATGCTCCCTAGAAGCGTTATATATAGGACCAAACAGGGATTCCATGTACCTATAGATATATGGCTTAAAGATGAATTAAAATACCTCGCAGAAGATCTTCTAGCACCACACCGCCTAAAGAAACAGGGTCTTTTCAAACCTGACACCCTTGCCAAGATAAGCACACATCTCAAGGATTCAAATATGTATTCTGCACGACAATTATGGTGCTTGCTTTCCTACCAGATATGGCATGAGATGATATTCAATGATGTGGATGTCAAGGCGCTCACCAGAAAGATCAGATATTAGGTTTAGCGATATTATTTGTATAGTCATTCACACTAATGGAAATTAGAGAACTATCTTTTTGAAAAACTGTTGATTGCCTCGATTATCGAAGTTTGCTGAGATTCAGTGAGTTCAGGATAAAGCGGAATTGAGAGTATTTGAGTGCTCGCATCCTCAGACACAGGATATGAGTACGAAGACATATATGAATAGGCCGGCTGCTTGTGGAGGGGGATTGGATAATGTATACCGGTCGATATTCCCTTCATGGTCAGCAACTTTATTAGTGATTCCCTGGCCCGACACCTTATAACATACATATAATAGCTGTGTTCCGCAAACCCAGCTTCTTCAGGAAGTCTTACGCCCTTGAGGGAATTATTGTAACACGCGGCAAGCTCCCTTCTCCTTTTTACCCAAGCGTCAAGAAAAGGCAGCTTAGCATTCAGAATATTTGCCTGAAGGGAATCGAGCCTGAAATTGAAGCCTTCCTTAATGTGCTCGTACTTGCTTACCCTTCCGTGATCGACTTCCAGCCGGATCTTATGGGCAAGTTCCTCATCATCAGTCACAATCGCCCCCCCATCCCCGAAGCCCCCAAGTATCTTCGCAGGGAAGAAACTGAATGATACTGTTCCCCTTGAACCAATCTTTTGACCCTTGTAACTAGCTCCATGCGCCTGCGCAGCATCTTCTATCACAAAGAGGTCTTTCTCTTCGGCCAGCTCATAGATAGGATCCATATCAGACGGCTGGCCATAAAGATGGACTGGTATTATGGCTCTGGTCCGTGGCGTAATCGCCTCCTTAAGCTTATCCACATCAATATTAAGCGTTTTATCTTCTACATCAACTAGCTTTATCCTGCCGCCCGCAAGGCTTATCGCCTCTGTTGTGGCAATAAAAGTATTAGCTGCTGTTATTACCTCATCGCCATACTTTAGGCCCATGGCCTTAAGAGCGCAATAAATAGAAGATGTCCCGTTAGATGTACCTATGCAGTGCCTGCTATGGCAGTACGATGCAAAGGCCCTCTCAAACCTGTGAAGATACTCACCACCTATAAAAGCCGAATCCTCTATTACTTCCTTTATGGCTTGGTCTATCACGGCCTTATGAGCCAAGTACTGGGCTTTCAAGTCGACTAGAGGTATCATCAGCCCCCGTCATGATGCAAGCTATAAATACTTTGTGCACCATCAGATACTTAGCCATTTCAATTCCAAAGAAACTTTGTTCTCAAGAATCTCTAATGCAATTCAGTGACTATTGATTGGACAGGAATGGTTAAACATGCCATGGACCTGTCAATCGCAAAATATTTAAGCTTTCCTCAGGCTTCCGCGCACCAAGGGTGCTCAATGTATAAGAAAAGGAAGATAGCCTTAGTCATACCGGCTTACAATGAGGAAAAGCTCATCAAACCAACACTAGAGGCCGTTCCCAAAACCGTTGACAGGATCTATGTTGTCAATGACTGTAGTACTGATAATATGGTGAAGGTTGTCACCGCTATTGCAAGACGGGACAGAAGAATTACACTTATCAGCCATAAACAAAATATGGGAGTCGGCCAAGCCATCATAACCGGCTATAAGAGGGCTGCCAAGGACGGCAATGATATTGCTGTGGTCATTGGCGGAGACAATCAGATGGACCTGAGAGACCTGCCGAATTTCCTTGAGCCGATTTGCCGAGGTGAAGCAGACTATGTCAAAGGCAACAGGTTCATGATGAATAAAAGAAGCGTGCTAGGCAATGCATTTAACGACATGCCTTCAAAAAGATTTTTCGGAAATGCTATACTTTCATTGATCACCAAGTTCTCATCAGGTTACTGGAAGATTTTCGATTCGCAGGACGGCTATACGGCAATAACCAAGGAAGCGATAGAAACTATCGACTGGGACAGGTACGCCTGGAAGGGTTATGGATACGTAGGCGACTGGCTTGTCCTGTTTAATGTCTATGATCTCAAGGTAAAGGATGTGCCAAGAAGAGCAATATATCTGCCAGGTGAAAGACAGTCACAAATCAAGATAGGCAGGTATATCGCAAGAGTCCTCCCTCGGATGATTGCAAGGTTCCTATGGAGGCTCAAGATGAAGTATGTCTACAGAAATTTCCATCCTGTTGTGCTCTGCTACCTGGCATCCTTCATACTCATACCGCTTGGCGCAATCATTGGTATCTGGATGACTGCAACAAGGATTTCAGGAGGTGTTATCACAGGCAGCACTGCTGTCTTGACTGCCCTACTCATCATAACAGGATTCCAATCGCTCCTTTTCGCAATACTCTTCGACATGCAGTTAAATGAGAAACTCAATTAAGAAAATCAAAAAGACGGCGCTGTTATCCCTCATCCTTATAGCCTATATCATAACAGCATGCCTTGTCCTGGATTACCCCATCTCAGGTGACAGCGCTATTTATGCAGAGCTTACTAAGAGCCTCTATGATAACAGGAATTACATGGCGGGGGGAGTGGTGCATGATGTTTATCCCCCTCTATTCCCGCTTCTTACTATACCCTTCTATGCGATAACACAGAACCCCCCTCTATCAGTCAAGCTATCGTCTATCCTTTTCGCCTGCATCGCTGTAGCGATGATTTTCCTTCTCTGCCTTGAACTTCGCATAACTGCCGGATATAGCGCAATGATAGCAAGCCTTGTCGCTCTAAACCCGTTCTTCATTTACTTCACGGCCTTGATCCCCTATTCTGAAGGACTTGCCATCGGCTTGTTTTATGCTGGGATATGGATGTGGCTGCGGGCAAGAGGAAATACCGCCTATGCCATATCTGGCCTGCTGTTCGGTCTTTCTCTTGTCACAAGAATGGCATTCCTTGCGCTTGTCGCCCCTGTATTCATCCATGATGCCTATAATGCATGGAAATCAGCGAAAAAAGAGGGCATACTCTGGAGCAGGCATCTTATCAGGGCGTGCACAATAGCATTTCCCTTCGCGCTCTGGCTTCTGCGAAACTATCTCGTACTTGGAACACCTGAACCCACAGGATATACAAGATTTACCATCCACTTTTTCAAGAGCTTTTTCCTCAACCTCGGGACTTATTCCTTAGTGACCATTCCTATTGCCCTTCTTGCCTTATCACCAATTATATACTGGGCACTGGCAACAGGCCGCGTGAAAAAGACCAAGCTCAAGGAGGCAGGACCTATACTCTTCTTCTCATTTGCGCTATACCTTATTCTGATATGCCTTGCAAGCAATGATTTCTGGCATTTCAAGATCATCAAGGACGGAGTGTTTCAACCACATACTTTCATCACTACGGCATTTGCGCTCACAAGATATGTGCTGCCTTTCCTGCCCATGGCTGCAATAATTTCTTTCTTCATAATCGGAAAAAGGTGGAAGCCCGTTTTCTTTGCCACAGCGCTAGGCATATCTGCGATTGCAATGCTCTTATTCAACATCGGGCCTTTGCAGATGGCTTTGGACAGCGCAGTAGGAACACCTTCGACCCATACGTACCGATCATATTTGAGAGCCGAGGGTATAGCATGGATAAATCATAATGCCCCGCCGAATTCCCGTGTGCTTGTTCTCTTCGAGGACCCGGGGGACAACAAGATGGTGCAGGTGAACACCTACATCAGCCATTACTTCCGGAAGGACCTTATTGTCGCTACTGAAGGGCAGGCTCACGACTTTGATTTCACAATAAGCGATGTAAAGACTGTAAAAGGAATCGAGATGTTCAGTAAAGGCAGCAGCTCAAGAATAACAGTATATGCTGTATCATGATATCACTTCTCTTATAATGGGCATGAATAATCGGGATGAACTGGAATTGCACGAGCAAAAATCTTGCAAGTATAAAATCTTGCAAGCATATACACAATTGCATTCAAATCGCAAAGAAGGCTATGCTGCAAAGACCTGTGGTGCGAAACTTTTAAAAAGAAATGACTGGTTTTTACCCTTGTGGAAAAAAAAACACCCCAGCTGGACGGCCACAAGCTGATGTATCATCCTGAAAAAGTGGCTCAATGGTTGAAAGGAGAGATTTTTCCGCCTATCTATGTAGAGATTGGACCTACATCGGCCTGCAATCACAGATGCAATTTCTGTGCATTCGACTATCTCAAAGACAGGAGGACATTCATGCCAAAGAGAACCCTCCTGAGAATACTCAAGGAAATGGCTGATTTCGGAGTGAAAGCCGTAATGTTTGGCGGCGAGGGAGAGCCCCTTATGCATCCTGACCTTCCTGAAGCCATCGAGAAGGCACATGCCTACGGGCTTGATATGGCAATAACGACAAACGGCGTCCTATTCACTCCTGACAAAGCCAAAAGGATAATCCCAAGAATAGAGTGGGTGAAATTCTCGGTGGATGCGGGAACAGCCGATAACTACGCCAAAATACATGGCACTAAACCCGTTGATTTTGAGAGGATGCTTTCGAACCTGAAAGCAGCGTGCCTCATAGCGAAGGGACATAAGGCAAATATAGGCTGCCAGATGTGCATCACTGATGACAATATAAATGACGTAGAGAAGCTTGTCAAGCGTATCAAAGGTTTCGGATTGGACTATTTCACTATGAAGCCATATGTCAAGCACCCTGACAGTCTGAACAGGAAGCACCTGACTGCCAAGGATTACGATAAAAAGCTCATAAGAATCGCCAGCACATACCAAAGCAAGGACTTTCATATCATCTATAGGTCACTGGCATTCAGAGAGGTCGAGCGAGACGCACTGGACTATGAGAAATGCCACGGCATAAATTTCATTACACTTGTTGATGCACATGGAAATGTCATACCATGCAGCGTGTTCTACGAAAGACCCGAGTTCTATTACGGCAACCTTCATGAAAAGAGTTTCGCAGAAATCTGGACAAGCAAAAGGCGATTTGATGTCCAGGAAAAGGTATTTACGCGCGGAACAGGCGGATGCAGAAACAACTGCAGGCTTAATTTCGTGAACAAGTATCTTAATACAGTGAAGAAAAAAGACAAGCATCACATAAATTTTATTTGAGGGAAAAAATGACAGAACCGTACATACTTGATGGTCATAAGCTCGCATGGCATCAGGATAGGCTGAAAGACTGGATGGCAGGCAAGAGGATCGCTCCAATAACGATAGATATGGCCCTAACAAGAGCATGCAACCTAAAATGTGTATTCTGCTACAGTCAGCTGCAGGAGAATGAGAGGAAAGTGCTCACGAAGGATGCCATACACAGGTTTCTCGATGATGCAAAGGAGATAGGAGTCAAAGCTATCAGTCTGATAAGCGACGGTGAAAGCACATGCTCACCGCATTTCTACGACACCATAAAATACGGCAAGATGAAAGGACTGGATATGGGCGTTGCAACCAACGGAGTTCTCCTGAAGGAGGAAGAGCTTGAAGCCATGCTAAGAGCATTGACGTACATAAGGTTCAATATCTCTGCCGGAGAGCCGGATAGGTACGCAGAGATAATGGGAGGCACTATAGAAGATTTCAAGACAGTTTGCCGGAACATCAGGAATTGCGTGCAGATCAAGAAGAAACTCGGCCTTAATGTTACCATAGGTATGCAGATGGTCCTCATGCCTGAGTTCGCCGATCAGATAATGCCACTCGCAAAGCTCGGAAAGGAGCTCGGGGTTGACTACCTTGTCATCAAGCATTGCAGCGATGACGAATGCGGAAGCCTTGGAGTCAATTACAAGGGATATGCAAAATTGGGCGATATCCTTAAGGAAGCTGAAGCATTGTCAACAAAGGATTACTTTGTCAAAGCCAAATGGTCAAAGATAATGAGCGAAGGCAGCAGAAAGTATACACAGTGCTACGGTCCGCCTTTCATGCTTCAGATATCCGGTTCCGGACTTGTGGCTCCATGCGGGATGTTCTTCAATGATAAGTACAAGAGATACCATATAGGAAACATAGCCACTCAGTCATTCAAAGAGATGTGGCAGGGCGAGAGATACTGGGAAGTTATGGATTTCATCGCGTCGCCCAAGTTCAATGCCAAGACCGACTGCGGATGCCTGTGCCTGCAGCATAAGATAAACGAGTTCCTGTGGGACATCAAGAAAGGCCAAGCATTCTCTGAACAGCAGATGCCCAAGCCGAACCATGTAAACTTCATATGAGCGGAGTCATCAGAAAGGTGGTGCTTAGCAGGCTTTCTTCGATATATCCAGTGGTGATAGCTTATTACCTCCTACTCAACATTGCGCTGATCCCTATCGCATTGATATTCATCCTGATAAGGCCTTTCTACGACCTGAGGTTTGTCAAGCTGAATGACATGAGGATAGGGCATCTCGCTGCCAACACCGACCTTTTTTTGAGGAGGCAGAATCTTGGTATGCTTGCGAAAGCACATTATATAGGCATATCGTCAAACGCACCGGCCAACAGGCAGCTTCTCAGGATGTTCAGCCGCAAGATGCGCATCAGGCAGATACCTGTGTTTTTGCACAAGAGCTTCCTCTTCTCTTCCCTTTCTTCACCGAGAACACTGCTATCAAAGCTCGGTATATTCCAGAACCTGCCATTCGAGACCAATGAATGGTATGAGTTTTCGAATGCACAATGCAACCTTGAATTCACACAGGAGGAAAAAAAAAAGGGCAGAGAGCTCGCTAAACAGATCGGCCTTAACAGCTGGTATATCTGCATACACGCAAGGGATGACCAGCACTTCAAGAAGTACAAATATCTCGATTCCAAGACATCCTCAAACTACCGGAACTGCCAGATAGACAACTATATCCCGGCTGCCAGATACATAGTCAGGGAGAAGGGCATGGTCCTTAGGATGGGTGAGCTGGTCGAGAAGCCTTTAAAAGAGCCTTCTGTCATTGACTACGCAAGCAAGCACAGGTCTGACTTCGGCGACATTTACCTTACAGCAAACTGCAAGTTCTTTCTCGGCTGCACAGCAGGGATATGGATGGTTCCTCACATATTCCATGTGCCGATAGCCATGGCTAACTCAATACCCTGGCATACCCCCATGATGCCTGGCTGCCTGCATATACCAAAAAAGCTTCGCAGGATTCATGACGGCAGGCTGCTGAAAATTTCTGAGATGCTTGAGCTTGAGGCAGAGGCATGCAGGGAAAACAGGAAAAAGGGAATAATGATGATTATAAGAGAGGATGATTTCTATGAGCGCAAGGGTGTCGTGCCTGTAGAAAACACAGCCGAGGAAATTCTCGATCTGGCCATTGAGATGAATGAAAGAATAGACGGCAGGTACATCGAGACTGAAGAAGATAAGAAGCTGCAGGAGAGGTACAAGTCGCTTATCAAGCCCCACCACTTCATAAACGGTTCACCAGCCACAATATGCACCGCATTCCTCAGGAAGAACAGGGAACTTCTGTCCTGACTGCTATCATTTGATGCAGCCTTAAGCTAAACCTCTTTGTGACTTAATTCTGCTGAAAACAACCTTACCATTCACAACGCTTAAATAGTGTCAATAATGCATGATGCATAATGGATAAGGAAAGCTATATCAGGAATGCCAAGAAGTCAATCAGCATTAAGCTAATCAAGGATATGCTTCCAAAGATGAAGAAACTCAGGGTTCTAGCCATCGGAGACACCATAATTGATGATTACATTTTCGTCAGAACAAAGGGAAGGGCGGTCAAGGACCCCATAATGTCAACAGAATACATACGCAAGGAGACTTACGCGGGCGGTGTCCTGATAGCCGCAAACCATATGAGCGATTTTGTGGATGAGATAACTTGTGTGACACTGCTTGGAGAGCAGAATACCATGGAAAATTTCGTCAAGGCCCAGATGAAGCATAATGTCAGGATGAGGCAGTTCATCAAGAAGGGTGCGCCTACGACAATAAAGCAGAGAATCATAGATAATTATAGGAACAACAAGCTCTTCAAGATTGAATACATCGATGATTCACCCATCAGTGTGGTCCTAAGCAATGAGATTGTAAACTATCTGAAGCAAGAACTGCCAAAATATGATATAGTAATGGTACTTGATTATGGACATGGCTTCATCAATCATGAGATAAGAAGGACGCTTGAAAAATATTCCAATTTCCTTGCCGTGAATGCCCAGTCAAACAGCTCCAATATGGGCTTTAATTACTTCACGCATTACAAACGAGCAGACTTCGCTACAATGGATAAGCAGGAGTTAAGGCTTGCCATGCAGATGAGATTTGAGAATCTTGATGAGGTCATAGCATTAGCCGCTGAACATACTGGAATTCAGAAGTTCATTGTCACCACAGGACAGGATGGGTGTGTATTCCATTCGCACGGAGAGCTGCACAAGGCACCTATCCTCACCGATAAGGTGACTGATACAGTGGGAGCCGGTGATGCATTATTCGCAATCACTATACCATTCATCTACTGCGGCGCAGACAAGGAGATAGTACCATTCATTGCTAACTGCGCCGGCGGAATAGCGGTCAATATCATGGGAAACAAGGAAGCCATATCGAGCGAGCAATTACTATTGTTCGCTGAGGAGGCATTGAAATGAAATGGGAGACATACAAGAAGCAGGTTCAGGATGCATTGGATAGTTTTCAGTTCGATGATGAGATACTCGACATCCTGCACAGATCAGCAGAGAACGGCCAAAAGATATTTGTCGGAGGGAATGGGGGCAGCGCGGCAATCTCAATCCACTATGTATGCGATCTTTCGAAGGGTGCAACGCAGAACTGGGCAGATAACTTCAAAAGATACCAGGCTATATGCCTTTCAAGCAATCTAGGTTATATCACCGCCATAGCAAACGACGCCAACTATCATGAGGTATTCAAGCAGCAGCTGATTAACCTTGCATCTCCAAAAGACATCCTTGTGCTGATATCCAGCTCAGGCAACAGCCCTAATGTACTTCAAGCGCTGGATTACGCAAACAGCATAGGCATGATAACTATAGGCATTACCGGCTTCGACGGGGGCAAACTGAAGCAACATGCAAAGTTCACTGCCCATGTGAACACAAATAGCTACGAGGTGTGTGAAGACGTCCACTCTGTTTTCGGCCATTTTCTCGCTACTTACCTTAGGTCAAAAGGCAACTGCATGCAGAAGCAAACCGCGGCTCCAGTCACAGAATCAGGCTAAACAGGAATGAGCTAATTAGACTAAACAGGAATCAGCTTCCTTTACAAGCGCACCATACTCTTTTCCCCTTACATCAATGAAAGATGCTTTAAGGGCAGCTGCCAACCCAGCATCCTCATGACGGTCTCCTACCACAATAATACTGGCGTAATCTGTCATGCGCTTTCCCATGCTTTCGAGCGCATCTGTCACCATCGCGATTCCCGGCTTTCGCTTGGTGGATTCTTTTACATAAGAAGGAAGAAAATCAATCTTTCCTTTCATCTGCTCTGCATAATGCCTGTCTACATCAGGGCAGAACTGCCATGACGCTATCCTAACTCCTGCCTTGCTGAGGATTTCGTCCAGATAGCTGTTTATCTCCTGAACTCTCTCTTTGCTGAAATATCCTTTGGCGACACCCGCCTGGTTGGAGATTACTATGAATGTGCAACTGAATTTGGCATTGAGACTTATGAGGAAATCTATAACCGGCTTGTTCAATTCAAGCTCGTTTTTCCAATTATCGGACTTCCCGAAAAAATTGTTGTTCCTAATGAGGGTCCCGTCCCTGTCCAGGCAGACAAGTACATGCTTCCTGTCCAGCTCTTCCTTTATGTACTTTATTATATCGGTTGTTGAAAGCTTTGGGTCACCGGTGTACTTCATCTTGCCCCCTATATCAGCTATGGCCTGCCTTTCAGCGGTTATGCCTGGAGTAGTCTTGCTGATGAAATCAGGCCCTTTGATGTAGAAAGACGGCTGAAGCTCCTTAATCACAGCGACCCCCTTCTCATAATCGGTAACAACAGAGTAGTCCACTGATTCCATGCAGGCCACCATATATGCGCGCAGCCTATCTGTGTAGACCGGACGTCCGCTGCCCTTCCTTTTCGATACGAACCTGTCTGAAGTGATCGAAACGAAAAGGAAATCGCAAAGCTTTTTGGCGCTCTCGAAATGGATTGCATGTCCAGGATGGGTTAGGTCAAATCCACCATGGCACAAGCCCACTGTCTTGCCCTTGGCTTTAAGCTCGCTTATCTTTTTCCTGGCATCCTCGAATGACAGAATCTTGGGGGAAGTGAATCTCTCAAGATTTTCGACCCTCAGCATAGTGCACCCATAACTGGAGATTACTGCAAATATTTAAATAAGTTATGGATTTCCGTCGGAATAATGAAAAAGCGACCAGACATCTGCTTTGTAACCTCTCCAAATTACTGGACATCGGAGCATCTTCCGTATTACTTCCTGCAGCTTTCGGCATGGCTTGAAAGAGAAGGCCTGAAGACTGAGATTGTAGATATAAAGCGGGAGAAGCTGCATGAGGACTTCATGCTTGCCAGGCACAGTTATGAGTACATCGAGAGTAGGATAATAAAGAGGGTACTTGAAATCAGGCCGAAATCAGTTGGATTCTCCGTTTTCATCACTGATTACTCGCCTCTGATGAAGCTCGCAAGAAAAATCAAGGATGCTTGCGATGTCCCAATCATCGTAGGGAATGCACAGGCGACACTCTGCCCGGAGGACTTCCTATTTGACGGAAGCCCAATAGATTACCTGGTAATCGGAGAGGGAGAAGTTACACTGACAGAATTGCTCAACAAAAAAGAAAGGACAGGGATAAAGGGAATAGCCTTCTTTGACAATGGTTCAATAAGGATTAACGAGCCCAGAGAGTTATTGCAGGACCTCTCTGTTCTCCCTATACCTGCCTATGAGAAGGTAAGAATGGAATCATATCTCAGACCCACACCTCACCTCATAAGAGGCTCTATGATATCCGGAGTGGCTGTCTTTACAGGGAGAGGGTGTCCATTCAACTGCTCATTCTGCGCAGCCAATGCAGTGTGGAAAAAGAATACCGGAGGCAAGCCATTCAGGTACAGACCTGTATCTGCGGTGATTGATGAGATAACCTACCTTAAGAAAAAATATTCAATAGATGGTTTCTATATAGTCGATGATACCTTCACTCTTGAACGCAAAAGGGTAGAGTCGTTCTGCAGAGAACTCACCAGACGCAGATTAAGGCTTGTCTGGGCATGCCAAACAAGAGTGAACTTAATAGATGACAAGCTGGCAAAGGCCATGAAAAATGCTGGATGCGTGCAACTTGAGTTCGGCGTAGAGACAGGATCGCCTAGACTTCTCAAGAAGATCAACAAAGCGGTCACTGTATCGCAGATAAAGAGAGCATTCAAGATATGTGAAGAGAATGGTATCCGGAGTTTTGCCAATATGCTCGTTAACCTACCTGGTGAGACATTGAATGACCTGAAGGATTCTGAGAAGCTGCTTTCAGAAATCAACCCGACAGTCAGCGCTTTTGGCATAACACAACCATATCCTGGCAGCAAGATCTACGATGAGCACTTCAAAGGAAAGCTTAATAGAAGCGATTATGCACTTTTCTCAGACAGGGCCATTGATATACCTGTCTTTAGGATGTCTGCCCATAATATTAACTTTGAGAAAATAATCGCTAGATGGACCAAGAAGTTCAGGACACGAGGGCAATATGATTTCCTTATCAATCCATATTGGAGAGCAGCTGTTATGCGCAGCAAGAGGAAGAGGCAGTACTTATATGAGATAATAAGGCAATCAGTTCTTTCCAGAGGCTCAAAAATCATTAACAAGCTTTTTCCAAAGCACTAGAGAAGACCGTGCAGCCTCCTAGTAAATCCTGAGATTTTGGTTAGGTTCAAGTTGTCCAGCATCATTGCAATTTCGCTAATTGAGATAATCCGCAGCCCGAAAACGAGCAGGGCATAGGCAGGTACGAGTATAAGCGCAATAAGGACGAGGTGAAGGCTGCGCATGTAGTATAGCATAGGCAGCAGAATGATTACACAAGAAAGTGACCTAGCCATAAGACCAGACAGCCGCATCTTTGCCCAGGAGCGCAGGAATGCATGGCATAGCAATGCAAAAAGCAGATAAGAAGCAATAAACGAGATACCAGCTCCAAGAGCCCCATACCAGCTCACCAACCAGAAACCAAGCATAAGCTGCATGATGAGCGCAAAAACATTAATAATCGCGAAGATATGCGCTTTCCTCTGGATTATGTAAAGATGCCCATAATACACTATATAGAAATGGATGAATAGCGAAAAAGAGACTATTCCTAAAGTATAGGACGCTCCAACAAACTCAGTGCCGAAGATGAATCGCACTATGCGCTCATGGAAAACAAGCGACACTAGTAATACCGGCATGAACAGGACCATAATCGTCTTTGACATCAGACCGGATAGCATCAAGAAATCCTTCCTGCTTTTGCGATAGAAAGCCACTAGAAAAGGGTATACGCTCGAAACTGCAATCTCTGATATGAATAGGCCGTTCATAATGAGGCGGCTTGGCGCCGAATATAAGCCAGTCTCGATATCCCCCCTCAGCCATGAGAGAAGAAGCACATCCAGATTCAGCATTACTGCGGAAGATAATGCCGCAATCAGCAACACCGATGACCGTGACATCATTTTTCTGGCAAATCCAACATCTATTGATGCACTTACAGGACAGACCTTCCTTTTCACAATGGCTACTGACACCGCAAGGATAATGATAGAAGACAGAGCATATATGGATGTTAGACCGAAAAGGCCAGAGTCTAAAAGCATTGCTACTAACAACAGAAGCAGTTTTGACAGCCCAACAGTAATCTTCACGAATGACTCCTCAAGCATCCTGTTATGGGCTATAAGAGCTACACGAAGGGTACCTGAGACTGTATCTGTAATAAATGAAAGGCTGATTATAAGCAGGACTATCATCTTATCCGTGGGCATCCCCGAGCCAGCTGCTGATAAGAATACCAGCATAAGGGTCAATGCCCCAAGCAGTATTTTCGTGCCAAGCGACTTTGATAGGTACTCATGGGATCTATTCAAGCGGAAAGATATATCACGGAGAAGAAAGCCGTTAATACCGAAGTCTGCCACAGTTAGGATTATCCAACCCAGTGAAAGAGCATAGGCTATCTTGCCGTAATCACCCACACCAGCATATCTTGTAAGAAGGATAATAAAAGCAAACTGGAAGAATTTCGAGAATAGTTCTGCACCATACATCAAAATAGAATTTCGGATTATCATCCTTCCGCTCATCAGCACCTAAATCAGCCGGCCTTTTAATAAAGGTTGTGAACTCATAAGCATCTGTGCCGCAAACTGGAAACTACAAGGAACAGAAACACCTGCCCAACTCCTGAGAGAGTATCTCCGATGAGAATTAACTACCTTTGAGTTTAAAGAAAAATCCACAAACCCTAAGGTTCATGGATTCTTCCTTTCATAACCATGAGCTTTGTATCACAATTTGTCAATAAATGTCTTTCGGTTTTTCGGTTTGGAAATAGCTGGTTCT
>Ga0209381_1002998_pt1 | contig 19028 bp, 14 predicted proteins | sample DewCreD2012metaG_FD_184111 | JGI IMG/M metagenome (GOLD analysis project Ga0209381, IMG submission 184111) | Hot spring sediment bacterial and archeal communities from British Columbia, Canada, to study Microbial Dark Matter (Phase II) - Dewar... ...
CATAGCGAAGGATTACTTCTTTCTCTACCAGAGAGAATAAGCTTTCTATGTATGAGTTTTCTTCCGGCGTGGCCACATGGGTAAACTCCTGCGTTATGCTGTTTTTGACGCAGTAATTGTGCAGCCCATGGGCAATAAACTGGCTGCCATTATCGGTACGAAGCATAATGCGTTTAGCCTTATAGCCTTGCATAACGCCATGAAGGCAAAGGATTACATCGGTATGCTTCATCGTAAAACGAAGACTCCAGCCCACCACATAGCGTGTGGCCACATCGATTATGGCAAGCAGATAAGCATTGCGCTTTGCTCCATGAATGTAAACATACTTGATGTCCATGCACAGATGTTCCAGTGGCCTGGCATCTTTAACGGTTCTCCACTTTACCCACTGCCGTGGCATCCTGCCGGGTAGTATTCTTTCCAGCAGCAAACCATTATCTTTCATCAACCGGTAAGTCTTCTTATGGTTGATGATAAAGCCCATAGCCTTTAACTCTTCGGTGCTGAGCCGGTAACCATAAAGATTAAATTCCTGCCCAAATACCTAGGAAATAAGGGTTTCTACAACCTGCTCGTTAGAAACCAGCTGGCCATCGCTGGTCATGGTATGTGTGCTGGGTCTGGCTCCACGTTTGGCGCCCGATGACTTATAGTAGCAACTGCTGCGGGGGAGATTCAACCACCGGCACAGCTGGTTCTTTGTTGCAAGTTGTTCAAATTCAAACACTAGCTCTCGTTTCATCTGTACTGAAGTTTCGTTTTTTTTAAAAGTTCTTCCTTGACTTCCAGCTCTAAGGCCTGTCGGGAAATGATCTTTCGAAGTCGCTCATTCTCCTTTTCCAGCGCCTTTACCTGTGGATCTACTCGTCGGTACTTTGGAATTAATCCATCGGGACCCTGCCTGTCAAACTTGTTCTTCCAATGGTAAAACAAACTACGCGCTATTTGATATTTACGACAGGTTACATCTACCCCATGATTCTCCCCTTCCCGGAGTATCTGGAGTTTCTCTTCCAATTCAAATTTTCGCTTACTTCTACTCATGACTTTCTAATTTACTGTACAAAACTAAATTATTAATTTTTGTCCAGTGAATTAGGGGGCTAAGACAATAGTGTAGTGAACAAAATTTTATGATATATTCTAATTAGGTTCATTTTTGACATAGATTTGTAATGTCAAAAATCAATGGACTATGTATATCCGGATTACACGCAACCAAAAAGGAGATGGTTACTACCATCTGGTAGAATCGTATCGTAGTGAAGGCAAAGTAAAACAACGGACATTATTATCCTTAGGCCGTATTGAAGATGGACGGCTAGAACAATTGGCAGAGGCCATCAATAAGCATTTAAATTGTCGTGAGCTGTTTGATAAAGCCAAAGACATCGATATTAAGGATACCTATATTTTAGGCCCCCTGCTGGTATTGTCGCACATGATGAATAAATTGGGCATTAATAAAATAATCAAGCAAATAGCCGATCAACATCCACAGTTAAAATTTGATTTACAAAATATTTTATTTACCCAGCTATGTAGTCGGTTCATCCAACCGGTATCGAAGTTGGGACTTTATGATCGATGGGTAGAACGGATGTATCCGGAGATGATAGACCATAAAACAGAACTTCAGCATATTTATCGAAGCCTTGACATATTAGCTCAGCACAAGGAAGAAATAGAGAAATTTTTATACAGTTATAAAAAAGATTTGTTTAGCATCAACGTAGACGTTGTACTGTATGATCTGACTACCTTAAGATTTGAAAGCACGCGGGAAGATACGGATTCACTCAGGCGTTTTGGATACAGCAAAGCGATGCGTACCGACTGTACGCAGGTAGTATTGGGACTACTTACCGATACCGATGGCATTCCGTTATGTTTTGAAGTCCATCCGGGAAATACATTTGAAGGAAAAACATTAGAGGGTATTGTTGAAAAAATCAGAAATAAATTTTCCATACGCCGTTTTATTTTCATCTCCGATCGTGGTTTATTTTCATTCTCCAACCTGCAACATATACGGAAATGCAATGGAGAATTTATTGTTGGTTTAAAAATGGGTGTGCTCAAAGAACATGTTCAACAAGAATTTTACAACCTGAACAATTATCAATGGATAAATGATGAGTTGGCTATTTTTGAAACAACTTTTGGCCAGGACAGGTGTATTATTACCTGGTCAAAAGCCAGGGCAGAGAGGGACAGAAAAGCAAGAGAAGATGTATTGGATAAAATTCGTCAGAAACTTTCCTCAAAAAAACCTTTACCCCAAAAATTTATCTCTAACCGCAGTTATCAGCGGTATATCCGGATACTTGGCGATAAACGTTGTGAATTAAACCAGCTGGCAATTGCTGAAGATACTTCCAAGGATGGTTTTTTCGGAATCATCACAAATGTTCTTTCGATGACAGCTGCACAAATAGTTTTTAACTATAAACAACTTTGGAAAATCGAAGACGCTTTCGGTGAAATAAAAGGCACCATAAAAACCCGACCTATGTTTCACTGGACAGACCATCGGATTATCGGACATCTTGTAATGTGTTTTCTGGCGTATCTTTGCGAAGCACATATTACAAAAATCTTGCGTGATAAGGAAGACCTCCTTCATTCAAAAGCGATAGATAAACGCATCATTAAACAAAGACCATTAACTGTGCTTCAGGCAATGAAAGAACTCTGCCAAATCATGGCCGTGCCTGTAAAAATTAAAAATAATACGGTTTGGATCCGAACCGATATTCCTCAAAATGCCCTCTCTCTATTCCGGTCTATCGGTATGAAAATACCCCCGAAAATTCTCAAATAACCTGAAAATGTAGTGGCACAAAAATATTTCCGGCTATTTATGTCATTGATATTCTGTATTTTATCATTTAGCCGGTGTCAAAGTCAGGACTTTAATTCTGTGCAAAATATGCGATCATCTGAGGCCATCCGTGATTTTATCTAATACTCCCTCTACCCGCACTATCATCCCAGCGAATGGCGAAGGGCGAATGGCACACAGACAAAAGCAATCATCAGAATCCGGGAAAATTGGAGAATAACTTCGGCCTGATTTATCCTACCCTGTGCCAGTCGAGAATCCAGGCAGCTATTTTCTTTTCGTGCATGAATACGTAACCGTGGTTTTTGTAATGTGTTTCGCTGACCATTTCCAGGTTTTCAACGCCTGAAAAAACTGAATCGGATGCCTGGTAAAGCAAAAAAATATACTCATTCATATACATGATTCTGCCATCCATCTGAATTCCGCATATCAGCGCAGTCTGCCACCGTGCATCATCTTTTTTAACTTCGGGAATAATTTTGAATTTGTGTCTTACCATCATTGAATTGCCCGAAATAGCCGAAAATTTTATTTCAGCTATCAGTTCACTTCTCTCTTTCCTGATGCGGGATTCACCCTCAATGGTAAAAATTTCCCCGTCAGCACCCGTATAGTAGCCTATTGATTTCCATATTCCCTCGCAGGAAAGAAATGTGTGCCGGTTTTCAGTCAATTTTACCATCCGGGTTTTGCCGTTTCCTGAAAATGCTTTTTCTGCCAAATGCCGAACAAATCAAATCCGATATCTGTTTTTTACAAACCGTTACTGATTGTTCCGGCATCTTGTGTAAATTTCATTCAAATGTACAAAGCTTTTGCATTGACAAACAGATTAATAAACAAATTAATCCAACAGGTTGAAAAAGATATGAACAACAGGTATTGATTTTATGATTACATTTGCAACTCACGTCAGTTAACCATTTAATTGTCTTTATTATGATACATTACAAAGAACTTGGACTCGTCAATTCACGGGAATTGTTTAAAAAAGCCATGGCCGGCGGATATGCCATTCCGGCTTTTAATTTCAACAACATGGAACAGCTTCAGGCTATTATATCCGCCTGTGTTGAAACCAAATCTCCTGTTATTCTGCAGGTTTCAAAAGGAGCACGGCAGTATGCCAACCAGACCCTGTTACGGTATATGGCCCAGGGTGCTGTAGAATATGCAAAAGAACTGGGATTTGCTGTTCCGATTGTACTGCACCTCGATCATGGCGATTCGTTCGAATTATGCAAATCGTGCATTGAAACCGGTTTTTCATCGGTGATGATTGACGGTAGCCATCTTACTTACGAGGAGAATGTTAAACTGACCCGTCAGGTTGTTGAATTTGCTCATAAGCATGACGTTACCGTTGAAGGGGAACTCGGTGTGCTGGCCGGTATTGAAGATGAAGTTTCTTCGGAACATACCCATTACACCAAACCGGAAGAAGTTGAAGATTTTGTGAGTAAAACCGGAGTCGATTCGCTAGCTATATCCATTGGGACCTCCCATGGTGCTTATAAGTTTAAACTGAAGCCCGGTGAAACGGTACCCCCGCTCAGGTTTGACATCCTTGAAGAGGTGGAAAAGAGAATCCCCGGGTTCCCGATTGTTTTGCACGGAGCTTCTTCTGTTCCCCAGGATATTGTTGACATTATCAACAAATACGGAGGGAAACTTGAAAACACTGCTGGAGTTCCCGAAGATCAGCTGCGCAGGGCTGCCGCTTCAGCAGTCTGTAAGATCAACATCGATTCCGACGGTCGTCTTGCCATGACAGCAGCCATCCGCAAGGTATTTGCCGAAAAACCTGATGAATTTGATCCCCGCAAGTATCTTGGTCCGGCACGTGAAGCATTGAAAGAACTTTACAAGCACAAAATCGTGCATGTTCTTGGAAGTGCCAACAAGGCATAATCTTTTCAAATCATATTCAAATAATCCGGTGCAACCCACCGGATTTTTTTTCTGTTTTCCAGGATCAGTTAAGATCGGTGTTTTCACTCAGTCCGTTTTTCTTCGTGCGGCGGTCGCCCATCAGAACGCGGATAAAAAAGTAGGCCGTAAAACTGAAAACCAGCAGCCAGACTGAGAGCATCATTATCAGGGCAGAGGTATTCATAGACTATTATATTTTACCTTGTTTCTCCTCCAGGCAAAGAAAACCAGAACGGCAATTCCAATAAAGACTGACAATAGCAGAATCCTCGCCATATCAATATAGAATACCCGGTTGATGATTCTGCCTTCGACAAGAGGGGTACCGGCAGTAACCTGGTCTCCTTTATTTACCAGCAAACGCTGATTTCTGCCAACGCGGTAATCCAGCGACTTTACTCCCGATTCAAGCCGAAGGTAAGTACCACCGTCCTTTTTAAGAATATCTGTTATTGTTCCGTCAAATTCAGCATAGTAAAATTTGTTGAAATACTCCTTGTTTGGCCCGATACCCTGATGGCGCAACTGGGCAATAATACTTTCGTTATGGAGGGGCCATCCTTTCAGACTAAGCAATGACCAATCGTCATTGGCGGGTCGGATAAGGGAAGCAACAAAAACCACGATCAGAAGAACCGGTGTAACATTTTTCAGCACATATTTGAAGAAAGCCGGAACGCGGATATCCGATCCCCGGGTAATTTCTTCCCAACCATTATCAAGTCCAAAAAACCAGGCAAAAAGGATGGACTCGAACATAGCGAATACAAACAAAGAAACCGTTCCTGACCAGTAGTCGTACTCATCGAATACACCCTGCTTGAAAAACAGAACAGTTGGCATTCCCAGAATAAAGATCAGAATTCCAAAACCCAGGGCAGCTGATTCGCGTTTCCATCCGAATTCATCGCGCAGAAAGCTCACCACAGGTGTTCCCATGGCAAGGGAAGAGGTAATACCTGCAAAAAAAAGAAGTCCGAAAAAAGCAACCCCGGCAAGGGCAGCCATTACAGGACCCCAGTTTTCGAAGAGGAAAGGCATGGTGCGGAAACCCAGTCCCAATCCGCCCAAACCGGTAAGTTCCACAACCTTGTCAACGCCAAAATATCCGATCGCAATGGGTATAATGATGGAACCTCCCAGGATGACTTCCACAAATTCGTTCATAAAGCCGGCCGAAAAAGCATTGGTAGCAATATCTTCGTTCTTCTTCAGATAGGAAGCATAGCACTGGATAGAGCCCATACCAACGGAGAGGGTAAAAAAGATTTGTCCCGCTGCGGCCAGCCAGACCTTGGGATTGGTGAGCGAATCGAAATGGGGTGTCCAAAGGAAGTTCAGCCCGGTAATTCCATCATTGACTGCACCCTGCTGACCGGCTTTCATGGAAATACCCTTTATGGCAAGGAATATTCCAAAAGCTATCAACAGAGGCACGCCAATTTTTGAAGCCTTTTCAACACCGCCACTCAGTCCTCTGCTGAGAATCCATGTATTCAAGGCAAGGCAGAGAATGAAAAAGAGCAGTGCTTCAAATGGTATTCCGGTTGTAGAGATGTTCAGGTCGAGGTAGTCATTGAAAAACTCAGCCACCCGGTTTTGCGTCATTCCATGAAACGTTCCTGCAACAGAATGGTAAACATACGACATGGTCCAGCTTTCCATGTAACAATAATAGGAAGCGATGGCTACATTACTAAAAATGCCGAAAACCCCAATGTACATCCAGACAGCACGGTTGTTCATTCTGCGAAGGATGAAGGGAGTGGAATGATGCCCGAACTGACCTCCGTACCTTCCTGCTGACCACTCAATCAGCAGAAGTGGAAAACCGAGCAGTACCAGGCATACCAGATAAGGAATAATAAAGGCTCCGCCTCCGTTCTGAACGGCCTGAACCGGAAACCGCAGGAAGTTGCCGAAACCAACGGCATTGCCTGCCATGGCCAGTACCAGGCCTACACGGGAACCCCATGATTCTGCCTTTTTCAGTGAAAAATCATGCTGTAAGCGTTTCTCCATAGTTACAATAAAAAGTCAGACTATTTCTTCTGCTTGATTACTTTAATCACAGTATAAAACTTGTTATCGAGATAAACCCTTATAAAATACATACCAGGAGGCAAGGTGGCCCCGTTGAAACGGAACAAGGCCAGCCCCTGATCAGCCATGGCATTGCCCACAGAGAGCATCTGACGCCCGGTAATATCAACCACCTGAACGGTAGCAAATTCTCGTTTTTCAGGCCGCAGAACAACGCTGAATTCCTCAGTAAACGGATTGGGATATACATCAATCTCTGGAATAGTGATTACAGAAGTATCATCCGAAGAAGTGCCGCACGTGCCAGGGAGATTATTATCCATCCATCTTGCCCTGTCAGCGATAAATTCTTTCATATAGACAATTTCGCCCGAATAGGTATTTCCAACATAGTAATTGGGCCAGATCCATTGTCCAAAAACCGGATATTTCTCAAAATTTCTGATTCTGGCTTCCGAAGTCAGTTCGCTAAAGCGGTCGATTACTGCATAAATGCTATCGGTATGCAGGAAACGCTTCCTCAACTCTTCCCAGCGACACCTTGCTGTTGAGGTAAATTTGCTATCGAGTAGAAACCGGGACCACCAAAAAGGAACCGGAAAATAGTCGTCGGGGTCAATGGAATTGATAACCCAGCCATACGTTTCCCATCCGTGGTAGTAATTTGCATTTCCAAAAGTAAGATCATTATCCCAGGTCGGCCCCATTACCAGCTTTCCTCCCTTACTGTCCTTGTCTTTGTGAACATAGGCACTGATGCGGTATGCATCCACATTTTTGGTCAGCTCACTGAAAAGGAAATAATCTACAAACGACTGCAGATCAACATAGCGGTAATAGCCAGTTACCGCATTATTCCAGTCAGGCGATTTCAGAGCCGTTTCAAAAGAGGTTATATAATTACGGATATAATCTTTCTGTACCTGTAAAATCTTATAATATTTCGGATAGTGCCACAAAAAACTGACCTGCTTACCAGTAGGAGCAAGGTAAGGAGAAGTCCACGCATATTCGTAGCCTTCCCCTTTGTCAATTTTAACAATATATCCGCCCGTCAGATCATCTCCCTGAATATCCGTTGAATCAAGTTTGGCAATGTTGACACGATTCTTATCGCGGCGGATTTTCTCGATGAGCACAAACATACCAATGTATTCGCCGTTCAGCACTACCTCACAGAAAGCAGTACGGGGAGCATACCGCCCGAACCGGCGGGCAAGATCATAACATAAAGCATTACGCATCAAGGTCTTGTCATTGTATGGACCGTACAAAACCCAATCATTTCCCGGAGGCATTCCCAGCAAGGGTGCATCAATTTCTGTTCCTGAAGCATCAATCAGTTCAATGTTATAGCTCTTCTTTGGCCAGTTAAAATAATAAGATGATTGCCCGTGGTATTCAATATAGATAGGTCCGTTGTAAGAATAGTGTGTATCCAATAAAGAATTACGACCCGAAGGATTGTCAACAATTTTCATGGCGGCGACAATATCCCTGTCTTTAGCAATTGCCTGGCCATTGGTGTTAATAATGATTATGGGCAAATTGCTGGAAAAGTTCTGGCCAGGGGGAGGAGAAAACCAGGATGGAGGAGTACGGAAAAAAACGGAGGTATTGGCAATTCCGAAAGAAAGAAAAGGAATGAGGCTTAAATCGGAAGAAGAAACCCCTGAATTATGCACTTCGATGGCCAGGGTATTTTCTCCCTGAACAAGGATAGTGCTCAACCGGTCGGCTGAAATGTAAAAAGGTTCGGGAGTCCCACCCTGATACATTTGGGCTTCATGATCAGGGGAAGCCGGAGTATCCCACTGTATGCTTCCGGAAAGATTTGATGAGCGGGCTATTTCAACTCCGTTCAGCCAGGCAATAAAACCATCGTCATAATCGACATGCAAAAGGGCCGAAATAATTGCATTTTTCGAAAGTACCTTAAAAACTTTCCTTACTGAGACAGAAATGCAGGCATCAACCAGGGTAGTGTCGTCATTGTCTCCGTACCCGAAACCTCCTCTGCCCTTTGCCCAGCCGGAATCATCAAACCCGGGCTGAAACCATCCCGCAGGAGGCATGGAAGTATTGACCCTGTAAGTAAAAGTATCGCCTGCAAAAACTGCCGTTTCCCAGTGGTTAACCGTCTGGCCCGCCAGGCTTCCTGACAGGAAAAAAAGAGAGAAAAATAATAGATAGTGTTTCCGTATCATCGCCTTCGTCATTCAACAGGTAAGAATAGTTAATATTCAAATGCTTTCCTGTTTTATACGTATTCCTATCCTATTCCTGTTACAAATAAAACAAAAAAGATTAATATTATTTTAACCTAACCATGGCATGAGAAAAAATCTTATGCAACGTTTCCGGATGAAAAAACCAACCTGCTGTTACGATATGCCAGAATCAGAAGGCGAAACCGGCTGGACCATTTTTCCATGTCGCATACCAGAACAGGGCTTTGCAATTCCCTGTTGAAAAGATTAATTTCCGTCCGGTTGGTGTATTGCTCATAATAATCAAGGCATACAAAAACAGGGGAAAGCAGCAGATGCGTATAACGCGCAAATTGCTGAATCCTTTCACCAGGAAAAGGCATTTCGGTGCATTGGGTGAACCAGTGTTTTTCCGTTTCGAGGAAAAACCTCCCGGCTTCCTCTGCATTCTGAAACAGGCAGGCACCGGTTGCCCTTCCATCGACGCGGTCGTACGTAAGGTCAAACAGATCATCCATCAGCTGGGCGAGAAACCCGAGTGACAGGGCGACCTGGTATTCTTCCCGGGTCACCGGATTGTCAAGCATGGTGCGGATAAGAACAGCGGCCAGCCCTCCTTTTTCTTTCGTAAGGGATTCGATATCGGAAGCTGATGCAGGCCAGAGAAGGTTTCTGCTTTTCTCCTGCGCCCGCATAAGCTGAAGAACAAGATGTCTGAAAGAGGCCTGCGACAGTTGCAAGGATTCGTATAAGCAGAGGAGAACATTCCTGAAACATTGCAGCAAAGTGTTGTCAGATTCCGTTTCGTTTCCACCGGGGTCCAGCACCAATGATTCAATCAGTTCAGGATACAGATGATAGGCATCGTATAAGTCATCAAAGAGAGGAGCAACAATGCTCAGCAGAGCCAAACGTTCCTTTTCGGTTCCGGTAAGGGGTTTGTTCCGGAGAATAGCCCAGGCGCTTCCATAGAGAAAAAGAGAATACAGGTATTGTTTCCTGCGGTTGCCCTGCAGATAATTCTGTGCAGCATTCTGACATGCTTCGGCAGGAAGAGGATGGCGGAATGACAGGTATTGCCTGCTCTGGTAAATGGTGCTCAGAGCTTTCAGTGAATACCTCAGATATGGCGCCATAGAATGGAAATTACAGGGGATTTTCGGGAGCCGGTAAAAAACCATCCTCAATAAGCGAAATCACTCCCAAGAGTCCGCCCCAATGGTAGAACCAGTCACTGCTTGTTACATCGTTTCCCTGTCCGGTAACCGAATTGTAGTTTTCATAGACCTGTCGTTTTTCTCTCCATCCTTTCAGCAAAAGGTCTGCGGATTTTTGGCTCAGATCATGCTTCGCGGCAGGCAGATCATAGTTCCTCAATCCGAGATATACCAGAAAATTCATAGGTGCCCAGATGCGTCCCCGCCAGTAGTTGTTGTCATAAAAAGCAGGATCGTTTCTGGCAATCGAAGGAAGAATATAGGTTCCCCAGAATTCATTGGGGTTATAAAAATGCTCCCTGATCATTCTTTCTGCTCTTTTCTGATCGGGAATGCGTGCAATAAGAGGATAAAAATGGGTGGGAGAAAGGCGTCGGGTAAAGGAGCCGCTGTCAAGGCGCATATTCAGGTAAAGTCCCGTCTGCTCATCCCAAAGTTTTTCCATATTTCTGCGGAAAAAGGCGGCACGTTCCGTAAGTTCCTGTGCGTCCTTTTTGCGGCCCAGTTGAAGTGCCAGATCAGCCAGTGCTTCACAGTCGGCAATGTACAGCGAGGTGAGGCCGACATCAGCCAGGAGCATAATATGCCGCACGGTATCAAAGGGCATATTATCGTACATAGGAGAATTGTCAAGGCCGGATTCAAGAGCAGCTCCCAGCAGGCTGTTCACTCCTACAGGTTTTTCAGATTCTCCGGGAGTATAAGGATTGGAACCCCAGCAAAGCAGTCCGTTGTACTGACGGTTTTCGGGCCACCAGCGGTTCCACATCAGCAGTTTGTCGTAGAGCAGGGCTGGAAACCATTTTTCCCTGTATTTTCTGTAAATTTCCCGAACCATCATTGAACCAACGGGGGGCTGGGAACGGTCCCTGCTTGAATAGTTACGGGCTGCCCCGAAATTGGGAACAAACCCTTCCGGAGTTATTTCATTAGTGATTTCAGCTGCCATAGCATAGGCAAGCTCCTTGTTTTCGGCGGCCAGCATATAGGAGGCAAAATAACTGTCCCAGCAAAAAAGAACATAACCACCCCACCACTTGTTCCATATGCGGCTCACCGGGGCTATTACCCTGTTGTGCACAGGCTCGTAAATAACATTCCAGGCAAGTACAGTCTGCATGGCATCATAGACCTCGCGGTGCCTGGCGTATTTCATTTTTGCCTTTTCCAGCGAATCGGCCCGTTGCCTGACCAACTGAATGGCCAGTTCAGGGGAAAGGGAATCACCGGCCACAACAAGTAAACCATTGCCAAGGGAATATTCCTTTCTGTACATACTATCTGCCATGCTTCCCAGCATTTTGCCGTCAAGAGGAAAAATATAAACCGGGATGGTATCATTCGGCATTTCGGCTATAAAGCCTGACGAAGTCGGCTTCAGTTTTCCGCTTCGCTGCCACCACATTCCTGCATTTACATTTACATTTCCTGAAGAGGGCTCAAAAGGTTTGATGTAGATTATGTTGCCCCTGGGAGACCATGCACTCTGAACTCTTAGATGCATCCCTTTCCAGTTTAAACTCAGATCCGTATAAGAACCATCATAAGCATGGGCACCGGGAATGATTCCGGCCACTCCTATATCGTCATAGTCTCTGCTGATGTATCCTTCCCTGAGCCGATATTTGCCATCGGAAGTTGCAAATTGCACCTGGATGCCCAATCCCTGCGGCAACAGAACATGGGTAAGGCAACTGTATGTATCCCAGGTATTCCACCCGGTAGCAAGATGATTCTGCAAGGCCTGGTAAGAGGCTTCCGGACTCTTGGTTTCGCCCGGCTGGTGACAAGCAACAACAGGAAAGATTAAGACCAGGAAGAAAAGAACTTTTTTCATATCAGTGCTTCTTTTTACGTTGGTTGATCCAAAATACGGATGCAATATAGGGAAAATTGTCACGTATTCCATGCGCAGTAATCCCTGACGATAAAATGGATTGTGTGTTTCAAATCCCAGGAGACGGTTGTGAATTAGTGTTTCGCTTTTTCTGACTCTGGGAAAAAGACAGAAAGCAGGATACTCAGCAGGAGTATAGTAACAATGAACAGCAGGGAATATTCCGTACGGAAACCGATATGTTCCAGCCAGGTGTGGAACAGTAGCTTAAATCCCACAAAGCAAAGGAGAACAGCAATCCCGACCTTCAGATAGTGGAACATACTGACAATGCGTGAAAGAAGGAAAAACAGGGAGCGAAGACCGATAATGGCGAAAATATTGGAAAAAAAGACGATAAACGGATCACGGGTAACGGCAAAAACAGCCGGAATGGAATCAAAAGCAAAGATCAGGTCGGTGAATTCAATCAGAATCAGAACAACGAACAACGGGGTAATATAGAGTTTGTTTTCTTTCCGGACGAAGAAATTTCCCTGGACATACCGTTTAATAACCCGGAAGTGAGAGGAGAACCATCGAACAAGCCAGTGATTCTGGGGTTCCGTTTTTTCCTTGCTATTACGCTTCAAAAAAACCTTGATTCCAGAATAGACCAGAAAAGCGCCGAAAAGATATAGAATCCACTCAAAATGCTGAATCAGAGCCGAGCCAACGAAAATAAAGACAGCCCGTAATAAAATCGCTCCGAGAATTCCCCAGAAAAGAATCTTTTTATAGAACTTTTCCTTGACAGAAAAAGAAGACAGAATCATCATGATGACAAAAATGTTATCAATCGACAGGGAATATTCGATGAGATAACCGGTTATGTATTCCAGAGCAAGATTTTTCCTGTAGGCTGTCAGTGCTGCCGGGAAATCGTTTTCAGGCAGTTTTAAAGAAGGGGCATACTGACGTGCAACGGCAAGGAGGTGTTCCATGGACTGGATGCCATGAAGTTTCTCGGCATGAAAAAGAAGAAAGAAGTAAAAAGCCAGGGCCAGAGATACCCATACAGCTGTCCAGCGAAGCGATTCCCTGAAGGAAATCACATGGCTCTTTCTGCCAATTACAGTAAGATCCAGGAGGAGCAGGGCCAAAATGGCTACCGTAAAAGAAATGAAATACCAAATAGCGTAATCAGTCTCCATGTAATCAAGAAATTGGGCAAATATGCAATTTTTTTTGCATTCTGTATGTGTTGGTTCATACCCAATATTTTTACAAATTTGAGGAATGAAAAACGGGCATATGCATGGGTGGTTTCATATTACTTTCCCTCTGTCAGACCCGGTGCAGATCTTTCTGCTCACCCTGCTGATTGTTCTGGTCACACCTTTACTATTCAGAAAAATTAAGATACCCGGTATCATTGGATTGATACTGGCCGGCATGTTGGTTGGTCCTCATGGTCTGAATCTTCTCGCCAATGATGTTAATTTCAAGGTTTTTGGGTCGGTCGGGCTTATATACCTCTTGTTTCTGATGGGCCTGGAACTGGACTTCACTGGATTTAAAAAACACCTTCTTCAGACCGCCACGTTTGGTTTGTTCACTTTTGCCATTCCTTTTGCTACGGGTTTTTACATATTTCACCATATTCTTGATTATAACCTTCTGAGTTCACTTCTGATTGCTTCCAGTTTTTCTACACATACTCTGCTGTCATATCCTATTGTCCGAAGGCTCGGAATAAACAAGAACACAGCAGTAACCATCACAATTGGCGCAACTATCATAACTGATACTGCCGTTCTGATGGTTCTGTCCTATCTGTCGAATCTGGTGGGCCAAGAGAGCAGTCTGGGAATTTACGGAGTCAGTATTGCCCTGGTTCTTCTTATCGTTCTTACTCTCTGGGGCATTCCCCGTTTAGGCCGCTGGTTTTTCAAAGCAAATAAAGGAGACAGTCAGAACCAGTTCGTGTTTGTTTTAACCATTGCCTTTTTATCGTCATTTGCAAGCCAGCTTTTTGGCATAGAGCCTATAATCGGGGCCTTTCTGAGCGGGTTGGCTCTGAACAGGATCATACCTGCTTCATCGCAGTTAATGAACAGGCTGGCATTCTTTGGACATGCCTTGTTCATACCGTTTTTTCTTCTGAGCATAGGTATGATCATTGATCCTGTAAAAATTTTCGGATCATTTGCTTCCTTTCAGATGGGATTGATTCTGCTTTCGATTGGGATTTTAACGAAATTTCTGGCTGCCTGGGCTTGTCAGATAGTGTTCAGGATAACAAGCCTTCAGCGAAACCTGATGTTTGGCCTGAGTTCATCTCATGCCGCCGCCATTCTGGCCGTTCTTCTGGTTGGCTACCGCCTGGAATTGATCAACGAAGAAGTTCTTAACGGCACCCTCATTTTCATACTTGGAAGTTGTCTGGTCAGTTCGTTTGTTACAGAAAAGTACGGAAAGAAATTGGCTCTGACGGAACCTATAGCAGAAACTCCGGTACGATCAATACCTGAAAGAATCCTGGTTCCTGTATCAAACCCCGAAACAATCCCTTCGCTCACAGAACTTGCATGTTTAATGAAAGATCCTGCCAGTAACGATCCGGTTTTTTTTCTGGCTGTCGGAACCGACGAAGATATTTCGTCAGGTCGCATCCAGCGGAATTTTCAGACGGTATACCATGCGGTAGAAAACTTAGGCTTAGAACGGGAAATGGTACATCCCGTCACTCTGGTTGATGTCAACATTTCCCAGGCCATTTTGCGCAGCGTTAATGAATTAATGATATCGAAAATCATCATGGGATGGAGTGGCAGTACCGGTACTGATTTTTTGTTTGGAAAACTGCGGGACAATGTTCTATCAGGAACGGAACGAATGGTTGTTATTACCCGTCTTATCCGGTACCTTTCTCTGAAAGGGAGAATGATCATTGTTTTTCCTCCTTTTGCTGAATTTGAAAGCGGGTTTGAGGAAGCGCTTGGCACTCTATACCATTTGGCACTGAACATTCACAGGCCAATGATTTTTTCCGGAGCCACCAACGCAATTTTGAAGACCGAAAGCTTTTTAAAAGAAGCCAGACCGGCAATCGAATACCGCACTTTCCCAATTTCGGGATATCCTGACTACGAGCAGATACATAATATGCTGATGCCGAATGACCTGCTCATTCTGCTCAATGCCCGTCCGGGAAGTATTTCATACCATTCAACCCTGGAAAACCTGTACAAAAAGTTTTTCAAAGATGCACAGCCGTATGACGTAGCTGTGATCTATCCTGCCCAGCAGGAAATAGATCCGGCTGTTTTCATCAGCCAGCTTGAAACAATCGGAAACGGAATGGTTCCTCAAATTAACCGGTTCAGTAAAATCCTGAAGAAAATCATTAATTTTATTGCGGAAAAAGTTGCAAGACGAACATAAATCACAACGAATATGCAAAAGTTCACCTCCTTTGCCGAAGCCATCAAAGCCAACAATATGCTGGCTGTAAAAGAAATGCTGGATGAGAATCCAACCTTGATTCATTCGGTAACCCCGGAAGGCATTTCCATGGTGATGCTTGCTGCCTACCACCGTTATTCCAAACTTTTAGAAATACTGGTGGTGCGCAAACGACATCTTGATATTTTTGAAGCCTCAGCTACCGGAGTATTGAGAGAAGTTGAGAGAAATGTTACCAAAAACAAAATCAACCTGATTGAATTTTCACCTGATGGTTACACAGCATTGCATTTTGCGGCCTGGTTCGGACATTACGAAGTAGCCAAATATCTTGTAACAAAGGGATCGGACATAAATGCCGTCTCGAAAAATGACAGCAAAGTTACACCATTGCATTCAGCAGTTGCAGCCGGATTCGGTGACGTAGCCTCCCTGCTGGCCGAACGGGGAGCCAATGTAAATGCCAGGCAGGGGGATGGCAATACTCCTCTCCATCTTGCTGCTGCTAATGGACACGCACGCATTGTGCAGATGCTGCTGGAAAAGGGCGCTGATCCTTCCAGCAGGAACAACGAGGGCAAAACTCCGGCCGACCTGGCCCGGGAAAAGAAAATGGAAGAGATTAGCAGGCTTCTTGAAGGAAAATAAAACTGATTTATTCCAGATTTTCATGAATCCTTTCCTAAGACACATCACCAGTGTCGTCATCATGTTTATTTTGTTTTCCTGCTCAGGCTACAGAGAAAACAAAATACGCAACGATTATTGCCGGTTGAAAAGCGAAAAAGAAGCTTTTGATAAATTCTCAGCTGACCTTGAGAAAGGCACCCTGAAGTATTTTTACACCGGGTACAATCCGTCTGCTGACATGGCAAAATACTGGAAATCAAAATATAATGTACGAGTTATTGGTATTCATGATGACCTGTGTGCAGGATATCTCTGGTATAATAAATACGTAGAAAATTATGTAGTTACTGTTTCGCGGAAATGTTGCGTCAGGAAAAATTTCGCGACCCCGGATTCAGCAGGTCAGAAATGACAATCATGGTAGGCTTTTGGCAGCTGCAGAATTAAAAAGTTTCAGCGCCCTGATCAGCTTTTCCTCATGAGAAACCCACAAACGGTTTCTGCGGAGAATGAGGCGCATCTGTTCTTTTTCTTCTCCCATTCGGTCGAGAAGGTTGCGCCTGGCCGGTCTGAAAAGTCTCATTTCATCCTTGTATAACAAATAGTACCTGGGCCTTTTTTCCATACGTCCTGTATTCCTGACAAGTTCCACCCTGTTCAGTTTATATAAGCTGACAGGCCCTTCAGTAAGTACCTGCAGGAAAAAATCAGCTGAATCGGAAGATAATTCCTTGCGCAGACGCATTTTCCTGAAACGGGCATACAGGGTTCCATCCTTTTTGTAAAGATTGAACCCTGCAACCTGTTCCTTCTCAATAACAGCCGTTTGATGATCCGATGACCGGAACCATAAAAGTGCATCCATAATTCCGTGGTACCGTATGCTTTCATTCCTCACCATCTTGCCGCTTTCAAGAAGAATATCGCCCGGCATCCAGTACGAGAAATACTGCATGGTATCCATGCCATAAGGAAACCAGAAAGCATGTGCAACGAGTTTCTCCTTTACGGCAGCAGCGAAGGAAGCGCTGTCACTGCAGGCACAGTTCCTTTCCTGCCCTGAACTATAAGGCGTACCAAGAATGTAAATCAAAAAACATGTTGCCATTATACGGCACCATTTCATGCTTTCATCTGAATGAAGGTTATTTTTCAGCATATTGACTTCCATTTTCCAGAACGACAATGTCCTTAAACACTTCCACTCTCCGTCCCGATGATGTAATGCCGCAGACTTCGATCCGATAGACACCGGGTATATCAGAAGCATGAACAACCCATTCTTCCGCATTATCGGAATGTATCCTGATATCGGGATTCCAATACAATCCCAGCCGGAAGTCCGGAAGGGGATATGCAGGAACGTTGCTCGTATTGAAACTCCTTCCGGGCAGATAGACTTTGTTTTCCAGCATGCATGCATGTCTTGCAAGATATGACGGAGGAATTTCTCGGTCTGTTGTAACCAGGCTCAGCAGCCCGTTAAACGTAAGATCACCAAACAACAGCCTGCGGTTAACAATGTCGATGTACCGTATTTGCTTTGAACCTTTGCCAGCAAGGGAAGCAAGGTCATCATAGAAGACTCCGTTCAGAAGGATCCGGCGGTCGGGAGGCCAGAACGACTGCCTGCCAGGTTCCAGTATCCGGATGAAATAATTTTCGTCCTTTTTCCGGTAGCGCACAGAAAGAAGAAGATTCTCAGCCACTTCTCTGAAATTGTCCAGGGGAGAATAGTCGGCAGGAACAACTCTCAGGTCGGCCGTATAATAAAATGGCCTGTTTAAGGGTAAGGAAACTTTTTTATGCTCAGGCACTGAATCCGGGGCATAGACCAGGTTGATAAGTCCAATAGACCTGATTTCGTCCCAGGCTTTGATTTGTTCCTGGTTCCAGCGAATTGTCATTGCCCTGCCCGAAGCAACCGGTAAACATTTGCTGTCAATCTGCCAGTTTATATTTTCCCGCACGGTATCACCATCGAGCATCTGAAGACATAGAGACCGGTTGTCAAGGACAGGAGAAAGCACAAAACAGAATCTTCCGGAGGAGTCGGTAAAGGAATAATCCAGGAATGGAATACTGTCGGGCACTGTTAATGTTACCAGCTTGCTGCGGAGCGGGGTAGCGGTAACCGGATTCGACACCGTGCCGCTCAGCAAATATCCTTCATTCTCCGATACATACCTGCAGCCAGTGCTCCGTGTGGCAGATGCAGGCGGTATCTGTTCTCCGATCAGGGGTAGTTTAACCTCAGCCACTTCCTGAGCAGAAGAATCAATATCAGAACTGTTCGTGCCTTCGGAAAGAATGAACGAAAAAGGAACCTTCCGAACGATACGTACTGACACTCTTGCCGTTTCGCCTGGGTACAGGGTTCCGGGGTTGATCCGTACCCTCAGTGATCCACGGGTAACGATGCTGTCCTTCTCCGTAAAAAGGTTGACGATGGAAGAGGCCTCTTTATTTACATCAGTTGTTCCCCTTACTGCAGTCTTTTCAGAGGCCCGAGGTGAATTACCAGCTTCCGGAACTATGCCTTCCTCAGCTGGTGCAACAATCTCCCTCACCTGAAATTCAGTAAAATTGTCATCCGTCAAAGCTGAAATAAACAGGGGTTTGAATGCAATATAAGAAAGGGGAAAATTTCGCATAAAAGATGTATAAGCTGCCAGGTAGTAAACTCCTGAAGACAGCGTATCCGGGAGCTTTATCTCACCAGCCGATATGTTATCGGTAAAATTTGAACGCCAGGTAAGAACAGGATATAAATTTTGATTGAAAAGACTGACATACAGTATTTTACTTTGAACATTCTCTCCGGGAGCCGACGGATTAAAAACAAAAATGCCATATCTGAG
>Ga0209381_1002999_pt1 | contig 19024 bp, 18 predicted proteins | sample DewCreD2012metaG_FD_184111 | JGI IMG/M metagenome (GOLD analysis project Ga0209381, IMG submission 184111) | Hot spring sediment bacterial and archeal communities from British Columbia, Canada, to study Microbial Dark Matter (Phase II) - Dewar... ...
GACGCCGTAGTGGGACAGGCGTCCCGCCTGTCCGGTGAGGCGTCCATTGGGTGTGAGTCCAGCGCGAGTTTGGCGGCGCCACCGGACAGGCAGGATGCCTGTCCCACTACCGGGTTCGGGGGGAGGAATCCCGCTTTCAAGATGCTGCCCTCGCTGACCCTGCTGGCGCTCTCCCTGATCATCGCGGTCATCAACTACCGGCTCCTCAAGGGGTGAGGGCGGTCGCCGCAGGGCCGACGGGAAGCGGTGCGGTTCCGAAAACTGCTGTGCGGGTGAAGCGGCCAGACGGTGATTCTGAGGGAACGAGGTGGGCACCGCCGGTTTTTCGATCTATGCTGCGTCCTTGAATGTGGCGCTCATTCTTTGCTCGGCCATTTCCTTCATTGGATACGGTTCAGCCTGCTTTTTCTCCGGCTTCCTGAAACGGGAATTCACACGCTACGGCTTGGGTCCGCAGCGCGCGTTGATCGGGGGTTTGCAGTTGTGCGCGGCGGCGGGCCTGCTGGCTGGCCTGGACCAGCAGTGGATCGGGCGCGCGGCGGCGGCGGGCCTCGCCCTGATGATGCTGGTCGCGGTCGGCGTCCGGATCAAAATCAAAGACACCTTCCTGCAAACGACCCCGGCGCTGTTTTATCTGTTGCTGAATGCCTACCTTTGTCTGGCCGCCTTCTGACCACCCGGCAAGAAGACAGGAATCGCTTGCGGGGCGCGGCGCGGTTCAGCGCGCAACAAGGTTCCACCACCGGGTCGGCTTTGCGGGTGCCCGTTCCAGACCACGGGCGGAACGGCAACCATCGTCGCGGGCGGGCGGCGGGTGGCCTGGCGGGCGGGCAGGCCCGGCCTATTTTTCCGCGGCCGCGGGCAGCGCGAGGGATTCGGCCAGCAACTCGGCCATGTGCCGCAGGCGGACGTTGGCCAGGTGCGCAATCTGGTGGCGGCAACTGGTGCCGGAGGCGACCACCGTGGTGTTGAACGGCATGGCCTTGATCTGCTCGATGAGGGGTTCGGCCACCTTCACGGAGAGTTCGTATTTCGCAGCCAGCATGCCGAAGCCGCCGGCCATGCCGCAGCAGCCGGTCTCCAGCATCCGGACCGCGCGGTTGGGCAGCCGCGCGGCCAGCCGCTCCATGTAGTGCGTGGCGGTCATGGATTTGGCGTGGCAGTGCGCATGAATGGCGACGTGCCCGGCGCGCTGGTTGAAGGTGAGTGCGCCCGGCTCGCGTTGCAGGAGGTCGTCGAGGAATTGCTCGAACAGGAAGCAGCGTTCCGCAACGCGGTCGGCGTTGGGGAGCTTCAACTCAGCGTAATCCTCGGCAAACATGGACCAGCATGACGGCTCCAAAAAAATGACCGGGGCCTGATCCACCTGCGCGTTCAACCGGCCGACGTTGTGCGCGGCCAGGCGGCGGACGTAGTCGAGGTTGCCCTGGCTGAACGCGGGCCGGCCACAGCATTTGCGGCCATGAAGCACGGTGACTTCGAAGCCCGCCGCCTCGAGCACCTGCACGGCGGCGATGCCAATCTCGGGATCGTAGTAGCGGAGGTAGGTGTCGTCCCACAGGATGACGCGCCCGCGCCGGGCCACGGTGGCGGGCTTCGCGCGGGCGGCGAACCAGCGGTCAAAGCGGTTGTGGGTGTAGCGCGGAAGCCGGCGTTCGGGCGCGAGGCCCAGCAGCCGGTGCAGGAGGACCCGGCTGACGGACGATTCCATCGCCCAGTTGGCCACGCCCGGCAGCAGGCAGCCGAGGCGCCCGAGGAACTCCACGTGGCTGAAGGCGCGCTCCTTCAAGGTCAGCCCGTCGCGCCGGATGCGGGCGTGCTGCAATTCCGCTTTGAGCAGCGGGAGGTTGACGTTCGAGGGGCACTCGGTGCCGCACGCCTTGCAGGAGAGACAGTTGCTCAGGGCGTATTCCAGTTCCCCGGCGCGGAGCGGGTCGGCCCCGCCGGTGCCGCGTTGTTCGAGCGCGGCGCGGATGAGGTTGGCGCGGCCGCGGGTGGACATGCCCTCGTCGCCGGTGGCGACGTAGGTGGGGCACATGGTGGGCGTCCATTTGAGGCAGCCGCCGCAGCCGTTGCACTGCTCGAGGTTTTTGAGGAACGCCTGGTCCTTGGCGCGGAACGCCAGCACCGGTTCGAACGGCAGTTGGAGTTCGTGCCGCCGCGCAAGCCGCAGGTTTTCGTCAATTTCGTAGCGTCCGTCGGGGATGATTTTGCCGGGGTTGAGCAGGTTGTAGGGGTCGAAGGATTTCTTGATCTCGCGCATGACCCCGAGCAGCGCCTCGCCCAACTGGTCGGCCATGAATTCGGTGTGCGCCATGCCCACGCCGTGCTCGGCGGCGAGCGAGCCTTTGCACTCCTTCACCAGCGCCGCCACTTCGGTGGCCAACTGGCGGAAAACCTTCACCCCGGCGGGGGTGTGCAAATCCACCACGGGCCGCACATGCAGCAAACCCGAGGCCGCGTGTCCGTAGAACGACGCCTGCAAACCGTGGCGATCGAGAATCCTCCGCAGGCTCGCGACGTAAGCCGGCAGTTTGGCGGGCAGCACCGCCGCGTCTTCGATGACCGTCGCCGGTTTGGCGTCGCCCGCCATGCCGGTGAGCAGGGACAGCCCCGCCTTGCGCACCTGCCAGAACAGCGCCATCCGCGCCGGGTCGCGCAGCAACAAACCGCGGTTCGTCAGGCGTTTGGCCGCCACACTGGCGAGCCGCTCCTCCACGTCCTCGAAAAATTCAACGGCCAGAATCGCCTCTGCCGGGCGCGCGTCCAAATCCATCATGTCGCGCGCGGCCTGGAATTTCACTTTGCCGATGGTCTGGTCGAGCAGCGGGCGGTCCACGTGCTCGATGGCGGCGGGTTGGAGGTCGAGCAACTCGACGGTGGCCTGCATGGCGTCGGCGACGGACCCGAAGAACAGCAGCGCCAGGGCGCGCTCCCTGGGCAACGGCGAGAGGCGCAGTTCGGCGGCGGTGATGGCGGCGAGGGTGCCCTCGCTGCCGCAGAGGATGTGGTTGATGTTGATGGGCGCGCTGAGGCAGCGCTCGACGGCGTAGGCGGGCCAGCGTTTGACGAGGCCGGGCGGGCGGCGCTCCGAGATTTCGAGATTGTGCAGGCAGGTGAGGTTTTCGATCAGTTCGCGCTGCTTCTCGAGCGTGTCGCGGCGCGGGCCGGTCCGCACCACGCTGCCGTCCGCCATCACGATTTCGAGCTCGATGAGATGGTCGGTGGTGGTGCCGTAATACGGGCAGTGCGCGCCGCTGGAGTTGTTGGCGATCATGCCGCCGATGGTCGCGCGCGAACTGGTCGCCACATCCGGCCCGAAGCACAGCCCGTGGGGCCGGAGGAAATCGTTCAACTGGTCCAGCACCACGCCCGCGCCGACGCGGACGCTGCGGTTCTCCTTGTTGAAGTCGGCGATGCCCCGGTTGTGTCGCGAGAAATCCACCACCACGCCGTCGCCCAGACAGCCGCCGATCAGCCCGGTGCCCGCGCCGCGCGGAATGACGGCCACGCCCGCGTCCGCCGCCGCCCGGATGATGGAACCGGCCTGCCTGGCCCCGCGCGGAAACGCCACCGCCACCGGCTCGACCTGGTAATGCGAGGCGTCGGTGGCGTAAAGCTGCCGGGTGAGATTGTCGAAGCGGACTTCGCAGTTCGCGGCCGCGAGGAGGGATTGCTGTTGGGTGGGCGTCATGGACGGAAGCCTTCCGGGAACGGGTCGGACGGGACGATGGACTGGCTGGCAGGCGGCATGGCCGCAACCTAGCAAAGGGCGCGGCGATGTCGAGGCGCACGGCGGGGCGTCAAGCCGGGGCGCAGGCGGGAGTCGGCGCGCCCGGCCCGGGGGGCTGGCTCGCCGTTGATTTGCCGTGCGGCTGGCGCAATTCCCCGGGGCGCATCTCACTTTCTTGCAAGTCCGTTTCATATGTGTGCGGTGGTAGCGTCGGCAATCCTTGGCTGACGTGGAGCCGGGCTTCCCAGCCCGGCGGAAAGCAACGCCCGCCCGCACGGGGCGCTCGGCAAATTCATGTCGCCCGCCCGGAGCCACGCTCATTCCGGGCGGCAAGGATGCCGCCTTCTACGGCAGGCAGGATGCCTGCCGCCACCGCCTGCAATAAACTGAGATGCGCCCTTTACACGACAGGGCGGAAAACCGGCGTTGACAGCCCCGGGTGATTTTGGTGTTATCTTCGCCCCTTTGCGGAACCAAATTATGTATGCCGTTTTAGAAACTGGTGGGAAGCAATATCGCGTCACCACGGGCGATCAACTCGAGATCGAGCGTCTGGCGGTCGAAGTCGGCCAGCCGGTCACTTTTGACCGCGTCCTGCTCGTCAACAACGAAGGCAAGGTGACCGTCGGCGCGCCCACGGTGGCGGGAGCCACCGTCGTGGCCGACGTCGTCAGCCACAAACGCGGCGACAAGGTCATCGCGTTCAAGATGAAGCGCCGCAAGGGCTATCACAAAACCATCGGCCATCGCCAGGAACTGACGGTTGTCAAAATCACCAGCATCAACGCGTAACATCGTATGGCACACAAGAAAGGTCAGGGCAGCTCCCGCAACGGCCGCGACAGCCACAGCAAGCGGCTCGGCGTCAAGGAATTTGGCGGGCAACTGGTCACCGCCGGCAGCATCCTCGTCCGGCAGCGCGGCTCCAAGTTCGTGGCCGGCAAAAACGTCGGCACCGGTCGCGACTGGACGCTGTTTGCCCTCTGCGACGGCAAGGTGTTTTTCGACCGCGACAGCAAGCGCGTCAACATTGCGCCCGTGGCGGCGGCAGCCAATTGACGCCCGGTTTTTCCCGAACGGCGAGGCGGCTCAGCCTCGCCGTTTTTTGTTTTCGCGCCCGGCAGCCCTTCCCAAAATCACGCCATGTTCGTGGATGAAGTGAAAATTTACGCCCGCGCCGGCCACGGCGGCAAGGGCGCGGTGGCCTTTCATCGCGAGGCCTTCGTGCCCAAGGGCGGCCCCAGCGGCGGCAATGGCGGACGCGGCGGCGACGTGATCCTTGAGGCCGATCACGACTTGAACAACCTGATCGCCCAGTTTTTCAACCCGCGCCTGGTAGCGGCCGACGGACAGGCGGGCATGGGCAAGGGCATGGACGGCAAGGCCGGCAAGGACCTCGTGGTCAAGGTGCCCTGCGGCACGCTGGTCTGGCGGCTCGCCCAACCCGCCCCCGAGCCGGAAGAGCCGGCCGCCCGTCCGGAGCCATCCCCGGCCGCGCTGCAACTCGCCACCGGTCGGCGCCCGGTGATGCGCACCGCCGGCACCGCCCGGGCCGCCGAAGTGAACCTGGCAGCCGAGCAAACAACGGGCGCGGACCGCGCCCGGGCGAAAGGCGAACTGGTCTGTGACCTCACCCGGCACGGTCAGCGATTTGTCCTGTGCCAGGGCGGGCGCGGCGGGCTGGGCAACCGCAATTTCGCCACCGCCCGCCGGCAAACGCCCCGGTTCGCGCAGCCCGGCGAGCCAGGCACCAACGAGGGCGAATATCTGCTGGAACTCCGCATCGTCGCCGATGTCGGCCTGGTGGGCTATCCCAACGCCGGCAAATCCACCCTGCTTGCGGCCATTTCCAAGGCCCGCCCCAAAATCGCCCCCTACCCCTTCACCACGCTCACCCCGCAAATTGGCATCGTGGAATACCCGGATTGGAAGCGCCTGACCGTCTGCGACGTGCCCGGGCTGATCGCCGGCGCCCACCGCAACGTCGGCCTCGGCCACGCCTTTCTCCGTCACATCCAGCGCTGCACCTCCCTCGTGCTCCTGCTCGACATGGCCGGCACGGACAACCGCGCCCCGTGGGACGATTACCATTCATTGCTCGAGGAACTGGCCCGGTTCGACCCCGCGCTGCTCGAACGCCCGCGCCACGTCGTCGCCAACAAGATGGACGAGCCGCAGTCCGAGGCGAACCTCAGGACCTTCAAACGCAAAATCCGCAAAACCCCCGTGCTGCCCATCGCCGCCGCGTTCGACGAGGGCGTGGACCGATTCAAGCAGTTGATCCGCGCCTCGGTCGAGGAAGCGGCGGCGGGCGGCGGCGCCGCCGCGTGACGCGCATGGACGAGCCGCTGATGGACCTCCAGAGCGACCACCATTTCATGGGGGAAGCGCTGCGGCAGGCCCGGCGCGCCGGCGCAGCCGGCGAGGTGCCGGTCGGTGCCGTCGTCGTCCGCGCGGGCCACGTTATCGCCCGCGCCGCGAACCAGGTGGAACTGCTCAAGGACGCCACCGCCCACGCCGAAATGCTGGCCATCACCGCCGCCGAACAGGCGGTGGGCGACTGGCGCCTCAACGACTGCACCCTTTACGTCACCAAGGAACCCTGTCCCATGTGCGCGGGCGCCATTGTTCACGTCCGGTTCGCGCGGGTGGTTTTTGGGGCGGCGGACCCCAAGGGCGGCGCGGCGGGCGGCGCCTTGAACCTGCTGCAATTCCCCGGCCTGAACCACCGGGCGGACATCACCGCCGGCGTGCGCGCCGAAGAATGCCGCCAGCTCCTCCTGACCTTCTTCGCCGAACAACGCGCGCGTTCCAAAACCGGCCGCGCCAACCACCATTGAGCCGCGCCCGGCGCCCGGGTCGGCGGTGCTTCACTTGCAGGCCAGGATTCTTTCCACCGCCGCCGGGACGCCGTCCACCACCCAGGCGCGGGCCAGGGCTTCCGGGGACTGCTTTTCCAGCGTGGCTCCGTAGCCGGTGCGGACGAGCACGCACCGTTTCACACCGGCGTTCCACCCACATTCCAGGTCAATCAGCTTGTCGCCAATCACGTAGCTGGCCGCAAGGTCGAGGCCGAGTTCGTCGCGCGCGTCGAACAGAAACTGCGGGCTGGGCTTGCGGCCACGGCTGGGCTGGCCGGGCGCTTCGGGCGCGAAATAAATCTTCGCGAACCGCACCCCGTCGGCGGCGAGCAGCTCGCACAAACGCGCGTTCACCCGGTGCATGTCCGCCTCGGTGTAGTAGCCGCGCCCGATGCCGGACTGGTTGGTAACGATGACGAGCGCGAAGCCCGCGTCCTGCAACCGCCGCAGGGCCGCGCCCACGCCGGGAAACACCACGACGCCCGCCGGATCCGCGAGGTATTCGCGCTCCTCGATGAGCGTGCCGTCGCGGTCCAGAAAGATGGCGGGGGTCATGAAAACGGTGCCGCCCGTCCGGAAGCAGGCTCCGGGCGGGCGGCGCGGAAGCGGCTTCAAATCGCCTTCGGCATCTTCATCCACGCGCCTTTTTTGGCGGAGGATTTCACCGCCGTCTCGATGAATGCGAGGCCGGTCCAGCCGTCCTCAATCGTGGCGTATTTGCTGCCATCGGCCTTGACCCTGCCGCTGGCCTGCCACCTGCGGATGTCCGCCTCGAAGCAGCGATGCAGCCGGGCGAACGCGTCGTGGAATGCCTCCGGGTGGCCGGGCGGAATGTTTGGCTCGGCCATCAAATCCGCCGGCAGTTCGCCGAGGAAGCCGTCGTTGGCCGTCACCGCGCCGCGATAATAGACGCGGTCCGGCTGGCCCAGCAGGCTGATGGTGATGGCCTCGGGGTCTTCCTGCCGCCAGCGCAAGGAACCCTTGGTGCCGCAGACTTCGATGCCGAGGTCGTTCTTGTGGCCGATGCAGATTTGCGAGGCGCGGACCAGCGCCTTCGCGCCGTTGCTCAACTTGCAGTAGGTCGTGAAGTGGTCGTCCAGCGGACGGCCCGGGACGAAGGTCTCGAGGTTTGCGCTGACTTCGGCGACCTCGAGACCGGTGACGTAGCGGAGTTGCATCAACGCGTGGGTGCCGATGTCGCCGCCGCAGCCGGACGCGCCGGCGAGCTTGGGATTCACGCGCCACGACGCCTGTTGCTGGCCGGTGGCCTCGAGCTTGGTCGCCAGCCAGCCCTGGATGTAATAGCTGTCCACCCAGCGCACCTCCCCGAGCAACCCGCTGCGCACGATGAAGCGCGAGAACCGGCTCGTCCAGTGGCCGAGGTAGGTGTGCGCCACGGCGAACGGCACGCCCGTCTTGCGCTGGAGCTTCACCATTTCGGTGGCCTGCTTGAGGTTCACCGTCAGCGGCTTCTCGCACATGACGGGAATGCCCGCCTTCATCGCCTTCATGGCGGGGTCGAAATGGACGTGGTTGGGGGTGACGATGAGGATGTAATCCAGTTTCTGATCGGCGGGCGCGGTGGCGTTCGCGGCGATCATGTCATCATAGGACGTGTAGCCCTTGATCGGGTAAGGCCAGTTGGCGGCTTCCTCGAGCGCGATCTTGGGATCGGGGAAAAGCGCGCCGGCGGTGACGCGGCGGGTGCCGTCGAAGTGGATCGCCCGTTGGTGGGGCTGGACGATGAACGCGCCCTTGCCGCCGCCAACCAGCCCGACATTGAGAGGTCGTTGTGCCATGGGATGAATGAGTTTGTGATGCGTGTGGGTGAACGAATTGCGCCGCCAAATTAGGCCGGCCGGGCGGTCGGTGAAAACCAAAAATGCGCCGCCGACTTTGCCGTGACTTGGCGGGTGCCGCCTGCTAGACAGACGCGCCCTTGATGAACCCGCTGCGCCAACTGCTGGAACGCTCGCCCGGCCACGCCCGCGTCGCGCCGTTCTTCATCTTCGCCGGCCTGACGTTCGCGCAGGGCATGTTCGGGGCGGATGGGAAATACTGGCTTTACGCCTTCAAGACCCTTGTCGGCGTCTGGATCGTCTGGGAAATGCGCCGCGTCGTGGCCGAGGCGCGCTGGGCGTTCAGTTGGGAGGCGGTGGTCGCCGGCGTCGTCATGTGCGTCGCCTGGATCGGACTGGACCCGTTCTATCCGATGAACCACGTGATCATGAAGCCCGTGCCGGGCGATGAGTGGGTGCCGTTGGAACGGTTCAAGGACTCCCCCGCGCTCGCCTGGGCGCTCATCGTCATCCGCACGTTCGGCATGACGTTTGTGGTGCCGCCCATCGAGGAGGTGTTTTACCGCTCGTTCGTGTATCGGCTCTTCATCAAGAACGACTGGGAGAAAGTGCCGCTCGGTTATTTCGCCGGCGCCTCGATGGTGGCGGCCTCGATTCTGTTCGGCCTGATGCACTACCAGTGGCTCCCCGGCATCCTCTTCGCGCTCGCCATGCACTGGCTCGTCATCCGCAAACAACGCCTCGGCGACGCCATCACCGCCCATGCCATCACCAATTTCCTGCTCGCGGTCTGGGTGGTGTGGAAAGGCGACTGGAAATTCTTCTGAGCGGAAACGGACGGTGAATGATCCTCTGTGTTCTCCATGAAGACGAGCACGTGCTCGTGGTGGACAAGCCCGCCGGAATGAACACCCACGCGCCCGCGCCCTTCGCCGGCGAGGGACTTTACGACTGGCTGCGCCACCGCGAACCGCGCTGGGCCAACCTCGCCATTTTGCACCGGCTCGACAAGGACACCAGCGGCGTCATGGTCTTCGGCAAGACCGCCGCCGCCAACCGCGCGCTGACGGAGCAATTCACGGCGCATGAGGTGGGAAAAACTTACCTCCTGCTGACCGACCGGCCCGTGCGCCGCGAGGAATTCACCGTGAAATCCTCCCTCGTCCGTGTTGGTGAAAAATACGCGAGTGCGCGGTCCGGCGGCGAACCGGCGGAGACGCAATTCCGCGTGGCGCGGCGCAGCGGCGACCACACGTTGCTCGAGGCCCGGCCCCGCACCGGGCGCACCCACCAAATCCGCGTCCACGCCGCCGAATCGGGCCTGCCGATTCTGGGCGACACGCTTTACGGCGGCCCGGCGGCAGCGCGGGTGCATCTGCACGCGGCGGAACTGGCCTTTCACCATCCCGCCACCGGCGCGGCCATTCGGTTCACTTCGGACGCATCCTTTGCGGGAGCAGATTTGGCTCCGGTGGACAACCTGGCCGTGGCCGTGGCCAGACGCCGCGCCCTGATTGACGCCGCCGAAACCGATGCCTTCCGCCTGCTGCACGGCGCGAGCGATGGCTGGCCCGGCTGGCACGTCGAGCAGTTGGGCGGGTTCCTGTATTCGCAATCCGCCGGTCCGCTGACGGTGGCGCAACGGGACACGCTCGCGGCGTTGCTGGCCGCCACCGGCACGCGCGGCGCGTATCACAAACGCCTCGACCGTCAGGTGCGCCACACCGCGCCGGAGGAAGCCGCGCCGCAACTCGTTCTCGGCGACTCCGCGCCGGAACGATTCGTCGTGCGCGAGAACGGCGTGCGCTTCGAGTTGAGTTTCCGGGAGGGCTATTCCGTCGGCCTGTTCCTGGATCAACGCGACCAGCGCCGCCGGTTCCTGACCGGCCACGTCGGGGCGGGATTCCCGTTGCGGAACCCGGCACACGCAACCGGGAACGCGGCACTTCTGAACACTTTTGCCTACACCTGCGGCTTCTCGGTGTGCGCGGCGCGGGCGGGCTGGCGCACTACCAGCCTCGACCTCTCGAAGAAGTATCTCGACTGGGGCCGCCGCAACTTCACGCTGAACGGGCTGGATCCGGCGGCGCACGATTTCATTTTTGGCGACACATTCGACTGGTTGCGGCGGCTGGCGAAGAAGGACCGCCGGTTCGACGCCGTGGTGCTGGACCCGCCGACGTTTTCACAGTCCAAGGCCGGCGGCGTGTTCCGGGCGGAGAAGGATTACGGGGCGCTGGTGCGGGCGGCGCTGGCGGTGCTGGCACCGGGAGGCGTGTTGTTGGCTTCCACCAACGCGGCGACGTGGGCGCCGGAGCGTTTCCTCGCCGCAGTGAAGGCCGCCGTTCACGCGGCGGGGCGGCAGCTTGCGGTGGAATATTTTTTCCCGCAGCCGCCGGATTTCCCCATCCGCCGCGCGGAACCCGGCCATCTCAAAACACTCTGGCTGCGGGTGGAATGAGCCGGGGCGCCCCGGTGGTTCAGGTGTTGGGCGGAAGCATGCGCCACTGGCCGCGAATCATGGCGCGCACCGACGGGGTGAGCGGCGGCAGCCGGGCCGGATCCATGAAGTTCCGGTCGAAATACCAGTTGCGATTGGGCGCGTTGTAGATGTCCGGCCCGGTGCCGGTGCCGCGCCAGGGGGCGGTGGCGTATTGGCTGCGGTAAAGGACTATCATCGAGCCGTTGTAGGTGAAGGTGCGCGAACTCCAGTTTTCCAGAAAGCGGGGAAAGTTTTCGACGCCGCCGCTGTAGTAACCGTTGCCGGTTTCGACAATGCCGGCCAGGAAGGCGGCGTTGACGGTGGTGTGGCTGGCGGAGCGGGAGGCGAGGCCCCTGGTGCTGTTGGTGTCCTGCCAGTTGCCGGAAAGAATGTTGATGGCGTCGGCCACAATGGCGGCAGGCTTGGTGCCGGCGGTGTTGGTGGTGCCCACGGCTGCGCCGGTGGCATTGTAATGGCCCTGCACATAGATCGGGTTGGGCGTGGCCACCGTCAGGCCCAGGGGCGGAAGCACGGCCCCGTTGACGAGGCGCACGGCGGTGCCGGTGGTGGCGTTGCGCGAACGTTGGTCCGCGATATAGACGGAGTGGATGGAGCGACCAAGGGCGTTCCGCAGGGCGTTGTTGCCCGCTGCGTTCCAGGCCACCAGCCCCGCCACATCAACCTCGGTCAGCTTAATCGTCTTCTGCTCGCGCTTGTCAAAGAGCGTGCGGTCGAGCCGGACAAAGTTGCTGACGGACCCCCAACTCAGATTGGGGCCGTTGCCGTTGCCCACCCCGCCGCCGCGCACCGAAACGCTGGAATCGGTGACCACGATCACAAGATCGGCGTTGTTGAAAAAGCGCTGGCGGCCCAGGTCGGAATTGGGAGACTCGTTGTTCGGGGGAATCTCGACGATCTGCCGGACGGCTTCGGGCGTGTTGGCGGTGCCAATCGGAAGGTTCAGGCTGGTGACGCCGCTGTCATACTCCCCGTTGAACCGAACGGTGCCGCCACTCCGATAGAGCGGATCCAGCGGGTGTTTGCCCGCGATGATTTCGCCGGTGCTGGTGACATCCCCCTCGAACGTCAGCCGGGCCTGCGGTTGGGTGTAAATATTCGCATTGGCGTGGACCCGGCCGCCAACGGTCATGTCCGGACCGGGATTAACCTCGAGATTGAGGTTGTAAAAGATGGCAAACTGGTAAATCGGGATGAGCGCCAGTTGCACCTCCTGCTGCACCGCGCCCAGCAAGGTGCGGCCGGCCTCCAGGTCACGGGCCTGGGAAGTCACCCGGAACGTGGCGGCATAGCCCTTGAGCCCTTGATACTGGGAAATGAGCGGGGTGCCATTGGTCCACGGCGCCACAATCTCCAGCCGGGTTTCATCCTGGTTGCCCCGGCCGTTGCTGAAGCGGAAACGGCCCCAATGCGGATGCTCCTGGGGCCGGGGCACACGGCCCCGGTAGGTCGGCAGCTTGCTGTTCACCACCCCGGCACCCTGTTTGGAAAAATCCTGTCCTATCTCCGCCAGCACTTTTTCGGTCGCCGCTTCCGCCGCCGCCAGGGTCACGGAATGGCGCACCGACTGGTCGGTGATGTGGGCCGTGCCGGCCGTCCACCGCACCGTGCCGGCAAACACCATGAGGGCCACGGCACCCAGGCCGAGGACAATGAGCAGGGTCGAGCCGCGACGGGTGCGGTTCGGGCAATGGGGATGAAGGTGCATAAAGACGGCGGGAATTACTCCAGCGCGCGCCGGGTGACGCGGGTGCGGATGTGGTAATAGTCGTAAAGGAAGCCGCTGCGCGGCGCGCCCTCCGGATTCCGATCCTGATTGAAGAGCAGCGTGACGCTGATGACGCGGTTGTTGAAATTGTTGGACAGCACCCGGCCCGTGCCGTCCTCCGCGGCGAACACCAGGGTGTTGGTCACCGCCCGGGCCAGCACGACCTCCGGCTCGCCGGAGACAAAGCGTTTGAGCAGTTCATCCTCCACATCACAGTAGTAGCGGATGAACGCGTTGGTGTTGCCTTTGACCGGATGAATTTGCAGAGCGTTGCCCACCTGGGGCTGGCCGAAGGCGGCTTCCCGAAACCCGGAGGCATCGCCGTTGCCCACCCGGACGACCCCGGCGCCGCGCACATCAGCCGCCAGGCGGTTGAGCGCGTTGCGCGCGTCGTTGCAGGCCGAGAGCTTGAGCTTCACCTTCTGGTCGTAGCGCAGCACAAACAGGTGCAGGGCCAGGAAACCGGCCATGGCCAGCCCGAATATGGCGCTCGTCACCATCACCTCGGGCAAGGTCATGCCCCGGCAACGACGGCGCGGGACAGTGGCAGGCGGCAGACATTTCATTGGTCGGGGGCGCGGTAGGTGGCGATGCGGTTGGTGTAAAGGCGGCCGCCAAACGGCCAGACGGTCTCCACCCGCACCAGTTTGAGCGGCGGGTTGGCGGAGACGTTGCTGATGCTGACCCTCGTCGTGGCGATGACGGCGTTGGTGCCGGCCACGGGCACATCGAGAAGGTCTTCGGTTTCGGGAAAATTGGCCGCGACCAACCGGTCCACTGGCGGCGCCGCCTGCGTGTCCCACTTGGCGGCGCGAACATTCTCCAATTGCTGCAACGCCAGCGAGTGCGCCGCCAGATGGCAGGCCGACCACTCCGCCCGCCGCGCCGCCTGCAAATACCCGCGCAAGATGCCGCCAAAAACGATGCCCCCAATGGCCAGCGACACCACCACCTCCGTCAGCGTCAATCCGGAGCAGGCAAAGCGTGATCTGGTGGCAAGAGACGGCATCTCCATAACACGGCTGACAGGTGCAGCCGCAGTGCCAACGCCGAGAGGCCGGGTGCGGGTTGCAATCCCAAGAACAGGACAGGCGTTTTCCCGGATGGTGGACACCATCCGCCATGCTTGCGGGGCGGCCTCGGGACCTTTTTCCCCGGCGCGATTCCAAGCGCTGCGAACGCCGGCGGGTCCGCCCGCTCAAGCCAGCCGCGTCAGCACGCGCGGCGGCAGGAGCATCTGCAAGGCAGCATCGCCGCCGCCAGTCGAGCGGTTCCACTCGAACACCGCCAGACCGGCCTTCTTGAATTCCAGCGCGGCCCCGAGGGCGTTGCCGGTCAACAAATGCGACGCCAGTTCGCCCAGGTCGGGCTGGTGCCCCACCAGCATCGTGACGCCGGCGCGGGCATGGTTCTTCTTCACCAGCGCCAGCAGGGAAACCGGGTTGCCGCCGGGGGCCAGGGCGCGGCAGTCATGCAGATGCCGTGTTCGCTCCAGCCCCGCCGCGACAATCTCCGCGGTCTGGCGCGCCCGGACGAGCGGGCTGGTGAGAATCACCTCCGGCACCAGTTCCAGCCGGGCCAGCGCGCGGGCGACCAGTTCCAACTTGCGGCGGCCCTCGGCGGTGAGGGGGCGCGCGTCATCGTCTTCGTAACCGGGGGTGCCGGGTTCCACCGCGATGCCGTGGCGCAGGAGCAGGAGTTTCATGGGGGCGCCGCAAGGAAACCGGGGAACGGCGCACAAGGGAAGTCCGAAGCGGGCAGGCGCGGGGCGCGTTAATCTGAAATCCGAATCCCCGAGGGCCGTAGAAAATGCGAATGCCGCGGGCCGAACCGGGCTTGGCGGCGGCGCGGGAATCCGTGCGGCCAGGCCAACGGTCGCACCACGGCCATGCCGACTTCGGGCTTCGGGTTTCTTGCCCCTGCGGATTCCGAACTTCGGATTGCGGGCTGATTCCCGGTTCCGGTTCGAGACGGCTGCCCGATTTTCCCCCGGCCCGGTTGCCGCCAGCAGCGCGTCGAGCCGCGGCCGTTCGTTCGGTGGCGTCGGAAAAGCGCGAGCGGTCGGCGGACCAGGGGCAGCCAGGCCGGGCGGTAAAATTTGAATTCCATCCCAATCGGCACGCGTTGGGAAGGGCCGGAGGTCAGGCGGAAAGCATCGCCGAATTCCGCAGCCACTTCATGGCCGGAGCGTTTGGAGCAGGGGGGACAAGTCAGGAAGGCGGTTTTTTGGTTCGCGCCCACGGGGCTGCGAATTTATGCTCGGCGCGCCGATGCCACGAACCCCCCCCAACCGCAAACACCGTCAGAACCTCGACAAGGTCAGTGCGGGCCTGGTCATGTTCCGGGTGCGTGACGGCGTATTGCAGGTGCTGCTGGTGCATCCGGGCGGGCCGTTCTGGCAGCACAAGGACAACGGCGCGTGGACAATTCCGAAAGGCGGCATCGAACCCGGCGAGGAGCCGCTGGTCGCGGCGCAGCGGGAGTTCACTGAGGAGACGGGGTTTGCGTGTTCGGGTCCCTTTCTCCCGCTCCAACCCATCCGGCAAAAAAGCGGCAAGGTGGTCCATGCCTGGGCGTTTCAAGGCGACTGCGACCCGGCCCGGGTGCGCAGCATCAGCTTCGAAATGGAGTGGCCCCCCTACTCCGGCCAGAAACGGGCCTTCCCCGAGGTGGATCGGGCGGCCTTTTTTGACCTGAACGAGGCCCGCCGGAAAATCATCCCCGCTCAGGCGCCGTTTCTCCTCGAACTGGCGCAGTTGCTCCAATCGGCGCCGCCCCCCCGAAAGCATTGAGGGCCGTCCAGCGCACGTGCGGCGGGGCCGTCCAGCGGCACTCCCGAGCCGTCAAATCGTCCGCGAATGGCGGCGTTCGCCGACGGGTGCCAGCGTGTTGTCAAAGCACATGGCGATGTTGCGGATGAACAGGCGGCCCGTGTCGGTGACTTCCAGCCCGGCGGGCGTGCGCTTCACCAGCCCGTCGGCCGCGAAGGGCGCGAGGGACGCGAGTTCGGGGGCAAAGTGCTCGGCGAAGTGAATCCCAAGGCGCTGGCTCATCGCGGCAAAATCGAGCGAGAGGTCGCACATCACCCGCATGATCGTCTCGCGGCGGCGGTGGTCCTCTTCGGTGACGAAATAGCCCTTGTGCAGCGGCACGCGGCCCGCGTCCACCGCCGCCTGCCAGGGGCCGATGTCCTTTTCATTCTGCCAGTAGGCGTCGGGAATCTGCGAGATACTGGACATGCCGAAAGCGTAGATGTCCGAGCCGGCGCGCGTGCTGTAACCCTGGAAATTGCGCTGGAGCTGCTTCTGGCGCTGCGCCACCGCCAGTTCGTCGTTCCACTTTGCGAAATGGTCCATGCCGATGTAGGCGTATTCATCGTTGGCGGTCAGCCGTTCGATGACCGTCTTGAGGATTTGCAGCTTGACGGCGGCGGGCGGCAGCACCTTCGCCTGGAGAATCTTCTGCGCGGGCTTGATCCACGGAACGTGCGCGTAGCTGAACACCGCCAGCCGGTCGGGCTGCATCCGCAGCACGATGTCGAGCGTCTCGTTGAACGACGCGACGGTCTGATGCGGCAGGCCGTAGATGAGGTCGAGGTTGACGGAGCGGAAACCAAGTTCGCGCAGCCAGTCGAGCGCCTGCTGCGTCATGGCGACGGGCTGGATGCGATGCACGGCCTCCTGCACCCGCAGGTTGAAATCCTGCACGCCCATCGAGGCGCGGTTGAAGCCGATTTCCGCCAGGGCGGCCACGTGGTCGCGCGTCAGGCGGCGCGGGTCCACCTCAACGCTGGCCTCGATGTCCGGGGCGAAGGCGAAATGCCGGCGGATGATTTCCCCGAGCCGGCGGATTTCGTCGGGCCGGAGGAACGTGGGCGAACCGCCGCCAAAATGAAGCTGCACCGCCTTGCGCTGCGGGTTGATGAGCGGGGCCAGGGTGGCCACCTCGCGGCCCAGGGCCTCGACGTAGGCCATGCCGCGCTCGTGGTTGAGCGTGATGACCGTGGTGCAGCCGCAGAACCAGCAGAGCGTCTCGCAGAACGGGATGTGAAAGTAGAGCGACAGACCGCGCTCGGTGCGGTTGTTGGCCGCGATCCGTTCGCGGAGCGCGTCCCACGGAATGTCCGTGAACTTCGTCGCGGGCGGGTAGGACGTGTAGCGCGGGCCGGGCTGGTTGTATTTTTCCACCAGCGCGAGGTCAACGTTCAGCGTGCTCATGCGGGCGTCACTTTAACCGCGAATGCACACGAATAAACACGAATATGCGGGAGCCGCCGTCAACCCCGCACCGCGTCCACCAGCGCCTGGATGCACTCGAGTTTGGATTCAGGCGTGACCCCGTGGCCCAGATTGAAGATGTGGCCAGGGCGCCGCTTCATGTCCGCCAGAATGCGGCGCGTTGCGGCGGCGACGGCCTCGGGCGTGGTCGCGAGCAGCGCGGGGTCGAGGTTGCCCTGCACGGCCACGGTGGCGGGCAGTTGCGCGGCGACGTCGGCCAGGCGCACGCCGTGGTCCACGCCCAGCACGGACGCGCCGGTGGCGACGAGGTCGTTCCAGTTGGCGTGCGTGCCCTTCGAGAAGACGATGACCGGCGTGCCGCCTTTGAGGCCGGCCACGATGTCCCGCAACCAGCGGCCCGAGGCGGCGGGGAATTCGGCGGGCGTCAGTTCCCCGCCGAGCGTGTCGAAAATTTGCAGCGCATCCACGCCGGTATCCATCTGCATTTGCAGGTAGCGCGTGCAGGCGTCGGTGAGTTTCTCGCAGAGGCGGCCATAAAGCTGCGGCTGCTCGTGGAACATCGCCCGGGCGCGGGTGAATTTGGCCGCGCTCCCGCCCTCGATCATGAAGTTGGCGAGCGTCCACGGCGAACCGGCGAACCCGAGCAGCGCCGTGCGACCCCCCAGTTGCGCGCGGATGAGTTGCAACGCCTCCGCGACGTAGTGCAGACGTTCCACCACGGCGCGGACGTCGAGCTTGTCCACGTCGGCGGCGGTGCGGATGGGAAACTCCATGCCGATGCCGCCGGATTCGCGGAAGTGGTAGCCCTGACCAAGCCCTTCGCAGACCACGAGGATGTCGCTGAACAGGATGGCCGCGTCGAAACCGAACCGGCGGATCGGTTGCAGGGTGACTTCGGCGGCGAGTTCCGGGGTCTGGACCAATTCGAGGAAGGTGAACTTCTCCTTGAGTGCACGGTATTCGGGCAAGGCGCGCCCGGCCTGGCGCATCAGCCAGACGGGCGGGTAAGGCAGCGGCTCGCAACGGACGGCGGCGAGGAAACGGTGGCGGCTGTTCATGGCGGTGTCCGCCGCCGGGGCAGCGGACGGAAACTCCGGAGATTGATTGGTGTTGCTTTCCATCGCGTGCTGGCCCGGCCGGCTGGTGAACAACCTTCGCCCGTCTGAGCTTTCACGCGGTTGAAACCATAGCGCCGCCGCGCGCGGAGGCTAAACGCATCTTGGCGGGCTTTGCACCTTTTTTGTGCCACTCACCGGCCAAATCAAATCCCACAGCCCCAGTTTGCGATGCAGGTGCCAGCGCAACCATCCTATCGCGCGGCCAATTGAATTCGTGTTTCGTGGTGCGCGACAGAGCCGGGCGGTCGCATCCCTGAGGTGCTCCCCCAAAAATCCGACCAGTGGTTAAGCTGTGAAAGGCAACCCTTGGTATGATGGAACAGACCAGCAAACGGACACGGAAACGGCACAGCGCGGAGTTCAAGGCCAAGGTGGTCACGGCCGCGTTGCGCGAGGATCAAACCCTCAATCCGTTGAGCACGCGCTTTGGCGTGCCTCCGGTCGTCATCGGCGACTGGAAGAAACAGGCGCTGCTGGCCCTGCCGGGACTCTTCGGCCAGAAGGTCCAGCGCGACGCCGCGGCGGTGGCGGCGCGGGAGCGCGAGCTTTACGAGCAGATCGGGCGGCTGGAGAGGGAGAACGGCTGGCTTAAAAAAAAGCTCGGCCCTCTCGACTGAGGCCCGCCGCGCCATGATTGACTGCCAGGACACGCTCTCGGTGCGCCACCCGTGCCGCGTGCTGGGGCTGGACCGCAGCGGGATCTACTACGAGCCGGTCGGGCCGGACGCGGCGGAACTGGCGCTGGGTCATCGGCTGGATGAACGCTACACGGCGCATCCGCATTACGGGGTGCGGTTGATGACGCAGACCTTGCGGCGGGAACCCATCCAACAGCGCCACCAGATACGCGAACCCACCCCGCAGCCGCACCCAGGGGATGTCAGTGGCCCACACCTGATGCGGGCGTGCAATCGCCAAGCCGCGCAGCAGAGACGGAAACACGTTTTTGTCCACGCCCGCTTGGCTCAAACGCGGTTTCGGATACACCGCCAGCAAGCCCAGTTGCC
>Ga0209381_1003000_pt1 | contig 19020 bp, 16 predicted proteins | sample DewCreD2012metaG_FD_184111 | JGI IMG/M metagenome (GOLD analysis project Ga0209381, IMG submission 184111) | Hot spring sediment bacterial and archeal communities from British Columbia, Canada, to study Microbial Dark Matter (Phase II) - Dewar... ...
GCTTTACAAAAAGCGACGGGGCGTCGCTGGTCGTGGTGTGGATTTTGATTTTCACACTCAAGTTCTACCGCACCGGCGGCGTCCTGTCTGCTCTTTCAGTGTGGTTGCGGCACCAGCCGCGTTAGGTCCATCCGTGTCCATCCGTGGTTGAAAGGCTTTATGCTTTTAGCTCGCGTCGAAGGCAATGTGGTGGCGACCCGGAAACATCCGAGCCTCGACGGCTGGCGGCTGGTGATCTGCCAGCCGATCAACCACGCGGGCGAACCGGAAGGCGCCCCGCAGGTGGCGATTGATTCGCACGGCGCGGGCATGCATCAGCGCGTGGTGATATCGTCGGATGGACTGGCCGCGCGCAAGGCGGTGGGCGACGACAAAAGCCCGGCGCGCTGGCTGGTCATCGGCGTGGTGGATGAGAAAGAGCCGGGGGTGCCGGTATGAAGACGAATCCGAAGACCGAAAACCGAGAGCCGAAAGAAGGCCGAAAACCGAAAGCCCAATCGGCCTGGTGCCAATTTTGGACTTCGCGCTTCGGGTCTCGGATTTCTTTTGGTATTCGGCCCTCGGTTTTCGAAATTGTTTTCGCATGAAACTCGGCGCTGTCATCGGTCGGGTGACGTTCAGCAGGCTGGACCCGCAGTTGGTCGGCGGGCGCTTCCTGCTCGTCAGCCCCTTCACGCGCGAGCATTACCAGCGGGGCCGCGAGACGCCGCCCGGACTGAGCGCGGACCCGAGTCTGGTGGTTTATGATGCGATTGGTGGTGGCGTGGGCCAGACGATTGGCTACATCGAGGGGCGCGAGGCGGCGCAGCCGTTCGCGGCCCCCACGCCCATTGATGCCATCACTGCCGCGCTGGTGGACGAAATTTTTTACCATCCCTTCAAGCCATGAGCAAAGTCATCACCGCCCGGGACATCGAAGAGCTGATCCGGAATGGCGGCTCGCCAACTTCGCTACCGGGCGACGCGATCATCACGCCGTCCGCCCGCGACCTGATCCGCGATCTGGAAAACAAGGCGGCCTACACCGGCGGAAATGGCGAGCCTGCTGCAGCGAAAGCCCCCAATGGTGACGTGGCCTACGTGGCCGGCGCGCCCCTTGCCCCGCCGCCGGTGAAGGTGCATTCCAGGTCGCCGAAGCGTGAGCTCGAAGCCTTCTTCAACTCGCCCTACGCGCTCAGTTTGAAGCAGCAAATCTGCGAGATGGGCAAGCGCCTGTGGGCGCGCGAATACGTGGACGGCAACGGCGGCAACATGGCCATCCGCGTCGGGGACGACATCGCCATTTGCACACCGACGCTCGTCAGCAAAGGCTCGCTCAAGCCCGAGGATATGTGCCTGGTGGATTTTGAGGGCAACCAACTGCTGGGCACCAGGAAGCGCACCAGCGAAATCCTGATGCACTTGCAGATGATGAAGCGGCAGCCGAAGGCGGTCGCCACGTGCCATTGCCATCCGCCCTACGCCACGGCATTCGCCATCGTCGGCGAAGCGCCGCCCACCTGCATGTTGCCCGAGTATGAAGTGTTTTGCTCCGTTGGTGTGGCGCCCTATCGCACGCCCGGTTCGCCCGAGATGGGCAAGCTCGTCGCCGAACTGACCGACCAATACAACACCATCCTCATGGCCAATCACGGCGTCGTCACTTGGTCGCACAACAACATCGAGGAAGCCTACTGGCGGATGGAAATCATCGAAGCCTACTGCCGCACCATCATCGTCGCCGGCCAGCTCGGGAAGCCCGTCAACACCTTCACCGGCCAGCAGATGAAGGAGATTCTGAACATCAAGAAATCCCTCGGCTACGTTGACCCCCGCTATGGGATGAAGGAGTGCGAGCTGTGCGACACTGGCGACTGGCGTCCCGGCGCAACGTGCGCGGTTCCGGCCCACGGCGACGCGGACGGTCCGGCCCCCGACCCGGAGGCCGAGAAACTGGTTCAGGCCATCACCGACCAGATTCTTGCCCGGGGCGGGTGAGCTGGCGGGCTGTCGCCGGTCCGCCGGGCTTCCGCCCGGATATTTCACACCCCGCACGAAATGCCGACGGAGCGGAGCACCGGTCGGTGACCGGCTCGGGAAGTTTTGCCGCGCCAAGCCGGTTCCAAACCGGCGCTCCGGCCCCCGGAAGGTGAACTATCCGGCTTCAGCGCCGCGCACCGGCACCGGCTCAACTGCGGGTCAGTTCCAATCCCGTCTCCGAGAGCGTCATATCCACAAACCGCGCGCGCAGATTGGGCGGGTGCGTGGTCAATTCCTGCCGGATGCGTCCGGCGGCATTCTCATCCCGGGCGAACAGCAGCAGAAACCCGCCGCCCCCCGCCCCGAGCAGTTTGGCGGCGGCGGTCCAGGGCGCGACGCGTTCGAGAATGGCCGAGACTTCGGGCGGGTTGGTGCCGGTGTCGAGGGCTTGATTCAGCGTCCAGCTCCGCTGGACACCCGCGATCAACTCCTCGCGGCGGCAGCGTTGCAGCGCATGAAAGACGGCCTCCGCGTTGTGCCCGATTTCAGCGAGAATGCGGAGATGCGCCGGTGAGTTGAGAAACATGCCGCGCACGATTTCCTGGAGGATGTTTTTCGCCAGCCGCGTGAGGCCGGTGTAGTAGAGCAGGGTGGTGGTGTTGGCGTGCGCCGGGCCGAACAACGTCGGCGGCAGCCACCGCACGTTGGGCGTCTGGGCGAGGCCAGGCTGCGTTTCGATCAGCTTCACCCCCCCGAAGATGGCCCCCGCCTGATCCTGCCAGCCGCCGCCGGTGGTGAGCATCTGCTCCATGGCGAGCGTGCGCTGGAACAACGTGTGCCGGTCCCACGCCAGCCCGCACAAATCGCCGAGGGTCGCGAGCAGCGTGGCCGCCAGAATGCTGCTGGTGCCCAGCCCGGAACCCTTCGGGACGGCGGAAAGCATCGAAAGCTCAATGCCGCCGCCGAATTCACGCAACTGTTCCTCCAAAGTGCGGAACCCACCACCCGCGTGAAAGCGCGGCAGAAAGCCGGCCAGCGCGAAGGCGGCCTTGGCCAGCGCGAATTCGCTGCCGGGCTGGGCGAACGTGTCGAGCTGTTCGTAGGTGGTGAGCCGTTGCTCAACGCCGAGGTCAATGGAGCGCACCACCAGTTCCGGGCGCGGACTCAGTTTGGCGAAGACCTGGATGGGCGGCTGCCCGTTGAGATTCACGGCGAGATTCAGAACGCGCCCGCCGTGGGCGAGACAATAGGGCGGGGTATCCGTCCAGCCGCCGGCAAGGTCGAGGCGCACGGGGCTGCGGCCCCAGACAATCTGGTCCTCCTGCACCGCGGCGCGGGGCCGGGCCGGGGACAGTTGGGCCTCGCGGATGATGAGCTGGCGGAGTCGCTCGAAGGCCCGGGCCTCGTGCTGGACCCAGGCGGCGTCGTTGCGCTCACGCAGAACGGCGGCGCGGAACATTTCGTCGTGGACGAAATGCAGCGGGTCATCGCCAGTCTCCAATTGGGCGGGTGGCAGGGGCCGTCCCGACCGGGCAAAATCCCGCGCCGTATGCTGTAAATCCAGCCGATAGAAGACGCTGTAACGCCCGTTACGCAGCAGGGCGGGAAGGCAGTGCTGGCGCAGCTTGTGGCGCTGGGCAAAGAGGCGGCGCAGGTTGGCCTGCTCGCCCAGCGACTGCGCGGACAGCCGGCGCGCGGTTTGCCAGCGTCGGGCAAACTCCGCGTTGGGCACGGGCTGCGCGGCAAACAGCCATTCCAGCAATGGGCCGGAGCATTCATCCGGTTGCAGGACCGGAAACAGCGCGGCCTGCTGGATGTCGGTGGCCGCATCCAGACCGGCGTCGGCGAGGGAAAGGCCGCGCCGGGTCAGCCATTGCCCCACCGGGCGGCCAAACCACCGGGTCTTGTCGCCACCCAGCGCGCCGCTGAAGTCGTCGTCAAAGCCGTAGGCGCGGAGGCACCAGCCCGTTTCACCGACGGGCACGAAATCCAGGCACACGCCGGGTTCGAGCCGCACGGTCCAGTCATTTTCCGGCACGCCCGTCAGGACGTGTTCCTGCGCCAGTTGCCAGGGGGCGGGGATGACGCTGTTCTCAATCCACAGCGAATGGTTCGCATCGTGGCGGAGCGCCGGCTCGCAGCGCGCATTTTGGAGGAACTGGTCGGGATGCGCCTTCGCGCCCACCAGTCCCAGCTTGGTTTCATCCAGCACGCGGTTCTGCAATGCCACCACCGATTCGATCAACTGCCGACTCGTGCCGAAGTGGTAAAACTCCGCCTCGGGCAGCGGCAGCACGGCGGCGGTCAGGGCGCCGATGTCCGGGTCCGGCCGGGTGGGCCGGGTGCCGAGGGCGAGGCCGAACTGGGCATAAAGTTCGTAGGTTTGCGCGCCGCCGCCGGTGAACTTCTGCTGCGCCGCGTGCCAGCCGCACTTCTTCAACAGCACCGTCACGGCGCGCTCGCTCAACAACCACATGCCCGTGTCCACCAGGTGCAAATACTCTCCGGCGTGGCTGCGGATGAGGTCGGGCGCGGGTTTTTGCAGGAAGAACGCGAGTTCCGTGGGGTGCTGACGCGGCGAGAAGAAGACTCCGAAGTCTTTGGCCTTATCCGCCGTCACCCACATGCCCAACCCGAGCACGTCCACGTCCGGGAACGGGGGCAGTTCCCGGGCGAACCGCAGCAGCACGTCGCCGCTCGTGACCATCGCCACCGTCTTCGGGCCGGCATGTTGCAGCACGCGCTCATAATCGGGCAACTGCACGTCCAGCAACGTCTGGTCAAGCCGCTGACCGTAGGCCCAACGGAAGACCGGCAAGGGCAGCAGCAGTTTGCCCACCGGTGCGTAGGCGGGCAGCCGCCGGCTTTGTCCGCCGCCATGAATCAGCAGTTTGCGGCGCTGCTTGAGCCAGTCGGCGAAGGACAGGTTCCCGCCCGTGGTCTGCCAGGCGGTCGCCAGCAGATGGGCCGTGCCGCCGCCGGAACCGAGCTTGCGCTCCGGGGGATCGCAAGTGGCGAACCAATCCGGCGCCGGGCGATCTTCCAGCGTGGCGAACTCGCGCGCCATTCCGGGGGGGAGCGAAAGCAGTCGTTGCAGCGGGGCGGAATGCACGCCGGGAGATTGGCGGAAGCGCGGCGGCTTGGAAAGGCGGGGTTGCCCGGCGGCCCACGTCGGGGCGCATCTCAGTTTATTGCAGGCGGTGGCGGCAGGCATCCTGCCTGCCGTAGAGGGCGGCATCCTTGCCGCCCGGAATGAGCGTGGCTCCGGGCGGGCGACATGAACTTGCCGAGCGCCCCGTGCGGGCGGGCGTTGCTTTCCGCCGGGCTGGGAAGCCCGGCTCCACGTCAGCCAAGGATTGCCGACGCTACCACCGCACACATATGAAACGGACTTGCAAGAAAGTGAGATGCGCCCCCCACGTCGCCGGGCCGCCGCCATGCCGGGGGCGAGGTCGTGTTCCCGTTCATGCCGGTGCCCTGCTCCCGCAACGCCCGCGATCCCCCGCATCGAGCAAGCGGCCTTCGCGCTGGTCTCCGGGATTGATTGCAAGGTGGAGGCATACGGGATTCCGCGCTGGAAACGCGCAATCCCTGAATGGTGCCTCGATTTGTCCGGCCCGGGCGCTATTCCTTGAGGAAGAATTCCCACAGCGGACGATAGCCCAGATCCGCCGTCAGCGCATCCCAGTTGGCGGGCAGTTTGATTTCGATGGTGGCGACATTGCCGCCGGGCAAGGTCTGCACCTTGTTTCTGTCCGCGTCCCCCGTCACGAGAATCGCTGTCATGCCGGCCTTCATCACGGGGACCGTGTGGATTTTTTCCTGCCCGGGAATCAGGGCCATCCACGGCGGCGGAGCTGTCAGTTCGCCGCCTTCGTCGCGGAGGATCTTCCTGAGGTGCATGTCCAGGGTGTATCGGGCGGGAAAGGCGCTGCCGGGGTTGGCCCAGTAGTTGGCATACGCCCGTTCCTGTGCCGGCCGCCGCGCCGTCGCGACCAGGGCCGCTTCCAGCTTTTCCTTCGTCGGATAAACGCGGGCGAGGTCGCGTGCGACAAACTCTGTGATCAGCAGGGTCCGGTTCGGGAGCCGCGGCCCGCTCCCCGTGGCAAACTGGCCCTTCTCGACCGCGTCCCATGCCATCACTTCCATGATCTTCTCTCCATCGTGCGATGCGGGGGTCAGGTTGTTGCCCCACAGCAACGCGGACGCCGCCGTCAACGTGCTCTGGTTCAAATCAAACCCTTGCTGCACATGGTAGGGCTGCCAGCCGATTTTGAGACAAGCCGCTTCATCCTCCGCCAGGCTCCAGGGCATGAGGTATCCGAAGGTCCCCATGCGGTCCTGTTTGATGTAGTAGCCGCCCAGATTCATCATGGCCAGGTTGATGAACCTGCCGAGCGCAGCATTGCGCGGCTCGTTGATCTGGCCTTGCTGCGCGTCAATGCCCAGTTGTCGGGCAAGGGGGCCGTTGATCCAGCAATACGGCGTCCAGGCATGGGTGCTGGCGAGCGTGCGGCGATAGTTTCCGTCCGCGAGAGCCTTGGTATAGGCTATCAGGATCGGCATGAACTCCGGCGGACATCCCGCCATGACGCCGTTCACGGCCACGTGCCAGACCAGGGTTTCGCGATACGCGATCGGCAGCACTCCGACCACCGCGTCCCACGGCTGGTCCGTATATCTCAGAAACGCTTCGACCCGCTCCACTGTGGGCGGGATGATGGGCAGGCCGTCGGACCAACGCTGCGCGGTGAAGAAGCGATTCACCCCATCAATGGTGCCCGCGAACACCCGATCCTTCGGGCCGCCGACGCCCGCCTTCCGACGATCCGCGATTTCCGCTTCGGTGATCGGGTTCGTCAGGGCCGCGATGATCTGGGGCCAGACAACTTCACGCGTGTTGCGAATCAACGCTTCGGGCGAGTGAGCGGAGAAAGCCCCGGGATACGTGGCGGCGCGTGGCGCGGGCACCCCGTGGCTGACGGCGGTGGAATAGACCTGGTTCACGAAGTTCGGCGCGGCGACGGTGACGGCGGGAAGGCCGAGGTGTTCCGCCGCAATGCTCGATCCGGTCTCCTTGGGGGTGCAGAGGCCGCAGCCGCCATTCCCTGAAATCACCGCCTGCACGCCCAGCTCTTTGAGCTGCTTTTGGAATGCGTCTTTTGCCGCGCGCGTGACGCCGGGGCCGGGATACGGGCCGGCGGACCCGATTTCATTGAGCAAGATCACTTTGGCGGCGGGATAATTCGCCAGAATCAGTCGCTTGATCTCGGGATGGGTGACGCTGGCCATGAAGCTTCCGCCCACGACGGCTATGGTTTTTCCGTTCAGGGTGTCCAGGCGGGGAGCCTGTTTGATCATGGGCACGGTCGGCTTGCCCACCGGCGACACCACGGCGTATTTCCCCGCCGGGACCGGCGCGCCCGGAAGCAGACATGCGTTGTCGCACTCGTAGGAAAACCCGCTCACTTCACCCTGCGCGGCGGGGGCATACCCCCATGCCGCGAGGCATATCACCGCTGCCCAGAGTCCTCCCGCCTTGGCGATCATGACGTCAGCCCTTTTCAATTCGCGCATGGATGTTGCCTTATACCGCAAACCGACTGATCCGCAAAGGCTTTGCCGCGCTTCGAAGAGGTGTCCCGGACGTTGGCGGCCACGCCGCCCCGGCGGTCGGCACGGTCACATGGCTCCGGCCACCAGCGGATACTTCTCCGGGTGAACGATGCGCTCCAGGTCCAAATCCACGTCCAAGTCCGGCCAGTAGAGATGATCGCCGTGCGACAGTTCGACGTTGAACAACTGGCCCAGCGTGGCGTTGCGGAACCACGGGAAGTCGTCGTGCCCGAGGAAATACTCGCGTCCCGCCACCAGCAACCAAAAGCCGTGGGGCGAAACATTCAACACTTCAACGCCCGAAGTGGCGCCGCCAATGTTCGCGGATTTCATTTTGCCTTTCCTCAACGATCTTCTGCAACTCGTTCAACTCGGTTGAGCCAAGTCCCTTGTTCACCGCCAGCTCGATGGCCGGCTCCAGCCAGAACTTGGCCTCGCCGTCCGGCGAAATCACATGCACGTGCATGCGCGGCTCCTCACGAGAGAAGAAGTAGAACCGGTAGTTGCGATACCGGAAAATCGTCGGACTCACGCTGACAAACTACCAGCGCCCACGCAGACGTTCAAACCCGGAAATGTTCGCCGATGGGCAGAGGGCGCATCTCAGTTTATTGCAGGCGGTGGCGGCAGGCATCCTGCCTGCCGTAGAGGGCGGCATCCTTGCCGCCCGGAATGAGCGTGGCTCCGGGCGGGCGACATGAACTTGCCGAGCGCCCCGTGCGGGCGGGCGTTGCTTTCCGCCGGGCTGGGAAGCCCGGCTCCACGTCAGCCAAGGATTGCCGACGCTACCACCGCACACATATGAAACGGACTTGCAAGAAAGTGAGATGCGCCCATGGGCAGAGTGTCGTCATGCCGCCCTTCGCGATTCGCTTGTGGAAGCCCGGCAGGCCACGGAGCGCCGGTTTGGAACCGGCTTCGGGATGATGGTGGTGACGGCTCGGGCTGGTTGGAAACCGGCGCTTCGGTGGGGGAGCGTCCGCGCAGGAACGGGCTTTGCGCTTGCCCGCGCGCGGGGGCGGCGGTTCAACTGCCGACATGAGCGACGCGCACGGTTTCCGGCTGGGCATTCTGGGTTCGGGCAAAGGCTCCAATTTCGTGGCGCTGGCGGAGGCCATTCGCGCCGGGCAGGTCCCCGCCGAGGTCGCGGTGGTGTTGAGCGACGCGGCGGAGGCCGGCATTCTGGCGGAGGCCCGTCGCCGCGGGCTGCCTGCGCGGTTCATCCCGCCGGGCCGGTTTCGCACGAAGCTGGAGGACGAGGCCGAGGCGGCGTTTGTCGCGGCGTTGCAGGCGGCCCGGGTGGATTTGGTGGTGCTGGCGGGGTTCATGCGGATTCTCAAGGGCGGTTTGCTCAATGCCTTTCCGAATCGCGTGGTGAACATTCATCCGTCTCTGTTGCCGTCGTTTCCGGGATTGGAGGCGTGGCGGCAGGCGTTGGAGCATGGCGTGAAGGTCACGGGTTGCACGGTGCATCTGGTGGATGCCGGGGTGGACAGCGGGCCGATCATCGGTCAGCAGACGGTGCCGGTGCTGGATGAGGACACGCCGGAGTCGTTGCACCAGCGCATTCAGGCGGCGGAGCATGAGTTGTATCCGCGCTGCGTGGCGGCGCTGGCGCGGGGGGAACTGGTGGTGCGGGGGCGGCGGGTGGTGAAGGCCGGATGAGCGCCCGCAAAGCGCAACCGCCGCCAACTTTTCAAAATGCGCGGTTGTAACGCGAAGTTTCATGACCCATAAGAGCAGCAAGGTGGCGGAACGGGTGGCGCCGTTTGGCGGCGGACGCTGGGACGCGCGTTACCTCGGCTGGTTTGACTGCTTCAACCGGCAGGAGTTTTACGAGGCGCACGATGTGTTGGAGGATCTATGGCTGGAGGACCGGCGCGGGCCGGACGGCGATTTTTTCAAGGGGCTGATTCAACTGGCCGGCGCGTTTGTCCACCTGCAAAAGGAACGGCTGCGCCCGGCGGAGGCGCTGTTTCAACTCGCGGACCGCCATCTGGCGCGGTATCCCGCCCGGCATTGGGGGACGGACGTGGAGGCGTTGCGGCGGTTGATCGCCGAATGGCGCGCGGCGCTGGCGGCGGGGGAATTTGCGATCAATCCATTGCGGACCCGGTCGGCGCCGGGCTGCCGGTGGCCGGAGTGAACGCCGGGCGGTTCACCCGCGCAGGTATTTGACCACGGCTTCGGTGCGGGAGTGGACGTGGAGTTTTTCATAGACGGTCCGGACGTAGCTGCGGACGGTGTCTATGCTGATGTTCATGCGGTCGGCGATTTCCTTGTAGGCGTAGCCCTTGGCGAGCTGGTCAAGGAATTCGCGTTCGCCGGGGGTGAGGCGGGCCATTTCGCTCTCGGCCTCGCGGGGCTGGCTGAAGAACATGACGACGCGCCGGGCCAGTTGCGGGGAAAGCGGCGAGCCGCCGGCATGGACGTCGCGGATGGCTTCCAGGAGGTTTTTGGACGCGGTGCGCTTGAGCAGGTAGCCGCTGGCGCCGGCTTTGAGCGAGTTGAACAGTGAGTCGCTGTCTTCATACACCGTGAGCATCAGGAACTGGACCCGGGGCACGAGGCTCTTCAACTGGCGCACGCACTCGAACCCTTTCATGCCGGGCAGGTTGATGTCCATCAGCACCACGTCGGGCGGGTGCTGGGGGATTTCCTTCACGGCGACTTCGCCGTTGGGGTAGTCGCCCACCAGTTTGAAGGCGGGGGCGCGGCGGATGAGCGTGGCGAGGCTGGCGCGGATGCCTTCGTCGTCGTCCACGATGGAGACGCGGATCACGGATTGATCGGTCGCGGTGCGGGTGCTCACGTTGGGCGGTGGTTGCGGGGCATGCTGTTCACGCGGGGGCGGACGGGCAACGACAAATCACGCGGGCCATCCCCCGGCGCTGGCGGGGCGCTGGGGCGGGAGGCTGACGCGGACGGTGACGCGGGTGCCGGCGGGGCTGCTGGCCACTTCCAGTTGGCCGCTCATGGCGGCGGCGCGGCGCTGCATGTTGCCGAGGCCGTTGCGCGCGGCCCCGGCCTGTTTGGGCGTGGCGGCAAAGCCCTGTCCGTCGTCGGCCACGGTGATGGTCAGGTGCCCGGCGTTCACCTGCGCGGTGACGAGCACCTGGCGGGCGGCGGCGTGCTTGAGCGCGTTGGTGAGGGCCTCCTTGACGATGAGGAAGAGGTTGTGGCGCATTTCCGGCGGGAGGGCGACGGCGGGGAGGTCGGTGGGCAGGTCGAGGCGGCATTGGGCGGTGTCACCCTCGAACAACTCCTGCGCGAAGTGGGCGATGTATTCGACGAGGCTTTGGAGGGTGTCGCTGCCGGGGCGGAGCGCCCAGACGATTTCCTCGAGGGCGCGGACGGTCTGGCCGGCGGCCTGGCTGAGTTTGGCGGCGTGCGCTTCGACCTGTTCGGGGTGGTCCTTGTCGGCGCGGAGCAGGCCGCTGAGGAGGGAGATGCGGGTGAGCGAGGAGCCGAGGTCGTCGTGCAGGTCCTGGGCGATGCGGGTGCGTTCGCGTTCGAGGGCGCGTTCCTGTTCCGCGAGGCGGAGGCGGCGCTGGAATTTGCGCTTTTCCACGATGCGGACGCTGGCCGCGACGCCGCCGAGGATGGTCAGGCCGGCCAGCAGGTTGAACCACCAGGTCTGCCAGAACCGCTCGTTGACAAAGTCGGCGAATGAGGTGGCGATGGCCATGTCACTGAAGATCCAGCCGTTGCCGCCGCCGCCGTGGCGCAGCCGCACCTCGTCAAAGGAGCCGTTGGCCTTGAAGCGGGTCGTCAGTTTGGCCGGCTGGCCTTCGCCGGTGGCGCCGCGTTCGAGTTCGGGGTCGAGCCAGACGGTGACGAGATCGTCGCCGCCGGGGATGTAGCGGACTTGAAAAACGAGGGTGCGGACAGTGCCGGCGCGGACGAGTTCATAGGCTTTGAACTGGCCCAGCCCCTGGGCTTCGCGACGGGCGGAGTTGAGGTTGAATTCGCCGGGGAGCTTGTTGTCCTCGCCGGTCTCCGCCGTGCAAAACGCGGAATAGGCCCACGCCTCGGGGGCGTTGCCGACGGCGAGCCGGGGGGCGTTGGTCTCGAACAATTGGAACGCGGCGAAGTATTCCTCGGTGGCCACGTCGGAAAGCGGTTCGACGCGGAACTTGAAATAGAGCGTGTCGCTGGCGGTGTCGTCCCGTTTCAGCGCGCCGCCCAGAATGTCGTATCCGTCGTCGGTGTGGTGGGCGACGCGCGAATCGGGGTCGCGCCAGAGAATTTCCGCCGGGGCGTCGGGGCCGGCCCCGCCGAGCAACAAGGCCAGGAGGCCAAGCAGTCGGAGGCGCGGACGTGGGAGCCGGGGTGCCACGGGCGAAATATGGGAGCGCGGGCCGCGCAACTCAAGGGGCGCGGTCAGGTCCGGCGGCGGGGCGGGGTTTTGCCGCCGGAACGGGGCCGGGCATGGTCGCGGGGGCGGGGCGGCGGCCCGGCGGGGCGCGGGGTTTTGCGGTCGCGCTTGGGTTCGATGGTTTGGGGGCGCGCCTTGGGCACCAGCACCAGGGGGCAGCCCTCGAAGCCGAAGGCCTTTCGCAACTGCTCCGCAAGATACTTTTTGTAGGGTTCGGAAAACAGCTCGTCGCGGTTGACGAACAGGAGAAAGGTGGGCGGCGCCTGCCGGACCTGGGTGGCGTAGAAGAATTTGAGGCGGTGGCCGCGGTCGCTGATGGGCTGCCGTTGTTCGACGGCGTCATGCAGGGTGCGGTTGAGCAGGGCGGTGGGGATCTGCTGCCGGAGCTGGGCCGCGACGTAGCGCACCGCCTCGAGCAGGCGGTCCAGTTGAAAGCCCGTGGTGGCGGAGGTGAAAATGACGGGCGCGTAATCGAGGAAGAACAACCGCCCCTGCACCCATTCGGCGAACTCCGAGAGCATCACCAGGTCCCGCCCCCCGCCGCGCTGTTTGCGGGCGCGGCGCCGCATCTCCCGTTCCTGGGCGCGCCGCACCTCCTCGCTGACCAGGTCCCATTTGTTGACCACCACGATGCAGGCCTTGCGGGCCTCGACAATGTGATCGCAGATCTTCTTGTCCTGTTCGGTCACGCCGGCCTCCGCGTCCAGCACCAGCACCACGATGTCCGCGCGCTGAATCGAGTCCACCGTCCGCTGCACGCTGAAGAACTCGATGCTGTCGTTGACCCGGCGGGCCTTGCGGAGGCCGGCGGTGTCAATCAGCACGTAACGCTGCTGCACGCCGTCGGTCTCGACCGTGAAGGGCACGTCCACGGCGTCGCGCGTGGTGCCGGGGATGGGGCTGACGATCACCCGTTGGGAAGCGGTGAGGGCGTTGATGATGGAGGATTTGCCGACGTTGGGCCGGCCCACGATGGCGAGGCGGAGGGTGGGGGCGGCCAGCGCGCCGTCCGCGTCGGCCCGGGCGTCACTCGCCGCGGGCGTCCCGGCCTCCGGCGCGCGCGGTTCGGGTGCCGCGGCCGCGGGCAGGTGTTTCATCGCCTCGTCCATCAGCGCGGGCACGCCGGCGCCATGAATGGCGGTGACGGGAAAGAGGGCGTCGAACCCCAGCCGCGCGAATTCGGCCACGCCCGCCTCGGCCCGGGGGTTGTCCACTTTGTTGACCGCGACGAGCACGCGCTTGCCGCTGGCGCGCAGCCGGGCCGCAACCTCCTCGTCCAGGGGCAGAACCCCCTCCTGCACGTTGACGACCAGGATGATCACGTGGGCGGCGGCGATGGCCAGTTCCACCTGCTGCAGGGCGGCTGCCAGGATGACGTCGGGCGCTTTTTCGCGGCGGAGCAGGCCGATGCCGCCGGTGTCCACGAGGGTGAAGGGGGTGCCGCGCCACTCGACCTCGGCGCTGACGCGGTCGCGCGTGACGCCGGGCTGGTCGTGAACGATGGCGATGCGGCGTCCGGCGATGCGGTTGAAGAGCGCGGATTTGCCCACGTTGGGGCGGCCGACAATGGCGATCAAACCTGACATGGGCGGGACATTGCCGGAGCGGACCGGCGCGTGAAAGGCAAAAGGCCGGAGGCGGCGCGCTTTCACGTGACGGACGGCAGGTTGACCGTTGGCGTCTTTCGGCAGAACGCCGCCATGTGAAGAGATTCAAGAACGAGAGTGCGCTGCTCGGCCGAAGCACCGCCATGATGGGAGCGCCGGCGTCCCGCCGGCTTTGCGCCTCCGCTCATCCCGCGCGGCCACTTTGCGCGGTCGTTCCCGACCCTTCATTCGGGCACCCAAAGCCGCCGGGACGGCGGCGCTCCGGGACTTGGCGTCACGCCTCCTGCCGCTCAGGCGCGCGGCTTGGGGCGGCTGACCGCGAGCAGGCGTTCGCGGAGCATGTCGGCGCGCAGATAATCCCGGTCCTCTGTGGAGAGCTTTTCGGAATGCTGCTGCTGGAGGTGGCCGGGCTGCGTGGTCAGGAAGAGTTCATCGGCCACGGCCCGGGCCGCCGGCTCGAAGAGTTCGAGGTCCACGCCCAACCGCATCAGGGAGAGCAGGTTCATGGTTTCCTTGGAGGAAATGCTGTGGGCGTTGGCGAGGATGCCGAAGGCGCGCCCGATGTGGTTGAACAGCATTTTGGCCTTCTTTTCGAGCAGGCGGGCGCGCGCGTTTTCTTCGTGTTCGATGATCTGGGCGACGACCTTTTCGAGCCGTTCGAGGATGGCGGGTTCGGCTTCGCCCAGGGTCATCTGGTTGGAGACCTGGAAGACGTTGCCGAGCGCCTCAGTGCCCTCGCCATAGAGGCCGCGGACGGCGAGGCCGAGTTTGTTGACGGACTGGATGATGGGGTTGATTTGCTCGTCGAGCACCAGCCCGGGCAGATGCAGCATGGCGCTGACCCGGATGCCGGTGCCCAGATTCGTGGGGCAGGCGGTGAGGTAGCCGAACTGGTCGCTGAAGGCGTAGTCGAGGCGGCGCTCCAACTGGGTGTCCACGGCGTCGAGGGTGGCCCAGGTTTCCCGCAGTTGCAGGCCGGGCAGGATGGACTGCATGCGGAGGTGGTCTTCCTCGTTGATCATGACGCACAGGGTTTCCGAGCGGTTGACGACGAGGCCGCTGCCGGGGCCGCGCGCGGCGTGTTCGCGGCTGATGAGGTGGCGCTCGACGAGGATCTGCTTGTCCAGCGGGCTTAACTCATCCATCGCCACGGAAAAAGCGTCGGCCATCGCGGGCAGGGCCTCGACGGCGGGGCGCAACACCTGCAACGCCTGCAGGCGGGCCGGTTTCTTGGCGGAGCCGGGAAAGGGCACGCCGGCCAGGTTGCGGGCCAGCCGGACGCGGCTGGACATGACGATCACATCCCGGGGGCCGCGGCGGTGCATGGCTTCGGCGGGCGGGGCGAGAAATTCGTGAATGGTCATGGCTGGGGGACGGCGGGGGTGGGCAGGGCCTGGAGCTGCTTGATGTCGTCCCGCAGGCGGGCGGCCAGTTCGAAATTTTCCTCGCTGATCGCCTTGGCCAGTTCGGCCTGCAGGCGGAGGAGGTTTTGCTGGCGCTGGCGCAACTGCAGGCGCGCGGCGGGGGCCTTGCCGGCGTGGCGCACGTCTTTGTGCATGGTGCGGAGCAGGGCTTCGAGGCCTTCGGAGAACACCGTGTAGCATTCGGAGCAGCCGAAGCGTCCGGTTTTCTTGAAGTCGGCCTGGGTGTGGCCGCAAGTCGGGCAGCGCAGATCGCTGCCGCCGGAGGCGCGCTCCATTTCCTGGGAGACGCCCAGGCCCATCAGCAGGTCGGCGAGCGAGAAGCCGGCGGGGTCGTCCACGCCCTTTTGCTTGGCGCAGTCCTCGCAGAGGTCGAGCTTGTGCATCTTCTCCCCCTCGATCTGGGTGAGATGCACGGTGGCTTCCTTTTCTTTGCAGATGGTGCAGAGCATGGCTAAGGGTATATCGGCTCGCCGCTCACCTTCGTCAAGGCGTGGTAACGGTCCTCCAGCATCCGGGTGAGCGGGCCGGGCCGGCCGTCGCCGATGATGCGCCCGTCAATTTTCACGACGGGCACGATTTCCGCCGCCGTGCCGGTGATGAAGCACTCGTCGGCGTTGAACAGGTCGTAGCGGGTGAGGTTCGGCTCGGTCACGGCCAGGCCGGCCTCGCGGGCGAGGTCCATCACCGTGCCGCGCGTGATGCCGTAGAGGGCGCCCGCCGAGAGGGGCGGCGTCTGGAGCGCGCCGTTTTTGACGATGAACACGTTGTCGCCCGTGCATTCGGCCACGAAGCCCGCGGCGTTGAGCATGATGGCCTCTTCGCAGCCGGCGTTGTTGGCCTCGATCTTGGCGAGGATGTTGTTGAGGTAGTTGAGGGACTTGATGGCCGGATTCAACGCGCTGTGCAGATTGCGCGTGGTCGGCACGGTCACGATTTGCAGGCCCTTCTCGTAGTATTCCTGCGGGTAGAGCTTGATCTTGTCCGCGATGATGATGACGGAAGCCCGCTTGCAATGGTTGGGATTGAGGCCCAGGTTGCCCACGCCGCGGGTCACCACCAGCCGGATGTAGCCATCGCGCAGCCGGTTCTTGCGGCAGGTTTCGATGGTGGCGCGGATGAGTTCCTCCGGCGTCATCGGGATGGTGAGCAGGAGGGCCTTGGCGGAATAGAAGAGCCGCTCGATGTGTTCCTTCAGCTTGAAGACGCGGCCGTGGTAGATGCGGATGCCCTCGAAAATGCCGTCGCCGTAAAGCAGGCCGTGGTCGAACACCGACACCTTCGCGTCCCGTTCGCCGTAGTATTTGCCATCAATGAAAATCTTCATGTTTCGGGTGGCCGAGCCTAGAGAACCGACCGGGGGCAGGCAATGCGGGATTCGGAGACCCGGAGCGGGGGGCGCATCTCACTTTCTTGCCAGTCCGTTTCATATGTGTGCGGTGGTAGCGTCGGCAATCCGTGGCTGACGTGGAGCCGGGCTTCCCAGCCCGGCGGAAAGCAACGCCCGCCCGCACGGGGCGCTCGGCAAGTTCATGTCGCCCGCCCGGAGCCACGCTCATTCCGGGCGGCAAGGATGCCGCCCTCTACGGCAGGCAGGATGCCTGCCGCCACCGCCTGCAATAAACTGAGATGCGCCCCGGAGCGGGGCGGTGTCGCGTGCTCTCAACGCCGTCGCCAACGCCACTTCCACATGATCACGGCAAAAAGAACCGCGGCCCATGCAACCGCCTGACTCAAACGTTGCGGAATTACTGGCCCTGCCCCCGCGCCGTTCGTTCCGCCTCATTCTGGAAAAATCGGTTCAAACCATGAAACATACGAAGTAACACGACAAACTGGCCACTCATCCACGGCGGCGTTTCACCCTGCAGGTGAACATTGGCGCTGCCGCCGCCGCGGCATTTTGTCCGGTCCTTTCGGGTGTTTCGTGGAGGGCGCGGTTTCTCCTCATCCTCACCGGGCCGCTTTCCCGCTTTTCCGCCCCCGGTTTTTCCCGAATACTTTTTTGCGTGAGTGCGACCCCATCCAGTTCACCCGCAACGCCGGTCGGCGGTGTGACCCCGGCGTTGCCGCTCCCGCATCCCGCGTCCCCGCCCCCGCGCGTCCTCGCCGCCGTCGGGTCGCTCGGGCTGGCGCTGGCGGCCGGCTGGACCATCGTGGTGCAGCGCCTGAGCGGTTCGTGGATGGCGCTGCCGGAATACAGCTATGGCTGGGTCGTGCCCCTGCTCTGCGCCATGCTCTTCTGGGAGCGCTGGCAACGGCGGCCCCCGCGGCGGGAGCACCGCACCGGCTCCCGGGGCGAACACAAGCGGCCCGCTTTGATTGCCTTCTGGTTGTGCTCGGCCGGCCTCCTGTCCGTCTTTGTGCTCAGCCGGCTGGCGGTCGAAGTCATTCCCACCTGGCGGTTCGCGCTTTGGGCACTGACACTGGCGATGGCGGGCCTGACCTGGCTGGCCTTCGGTCTGGTGGGCGGGGCGGCGTGGGTGCGGCATTTCTTCTTTCCCGTCGCCTTTTTCCTGCTGGCCGTGCCGTGGCCCACGCAGTTCGAGTTTCCCTTCATTCAAACGCTGACGCAGTTGAACGCGAGCTTCACGGTGGAATTGATGGCGTTGCTGGGCGTGACCTCGGTGCGGATGGGCAATCTCATCCTCATCGAGCCGGGGATGGTCGGGGTGCAGGAGGCGTGCAGCGGCATCCGGTCCTTTCAAAGCACGCTGATGGTGGCGCTGTTTCTGGGCGAGCTGTTCCGCTTCAACCTTTGGCGGCGGGCGGTTTTCGTCGTGCTGGGCGCGTCCTGCTCAATGTTCTTCAACCTGCTCCGCACCTCCTTTCTCGTATGGAGTTGCGACCGGGAGGGCCTGGGCGCGGTGGACAAGTTCCATGACCCGGCGGGCTGGGCGGTGTTCACCGCCAGTTTCGCCGTCCTGGCCGTGCTGGGTTGGCGGCTCAAGCGCGGGGACGACCGGGAAAAGGCGGAACAGCGAAAGTCGGAGATGCTAATTGGACGGGGCTGGAGCCAGACCGGAACCGCAGAAACAACGGAAAACCAAACCACCGGGAGCCGAACCCCAACGCTCGAGGCCGGTGACTGGTCGTCCTCCTCCGGGGCGCCCGTCACGCCGGCCTCGCAAACCCTTTCGCGGCCCGGCACGCGCGAGACTTGCGGCGGCCTTTCCCGCCCGGGCATCACCCCCCTGGCCCTCGGGCTGGGCTTCGGGCTGGTGCTGGTCGTGCTGGGCACCGAACTGGGGCTGCGGGCCTGGTTTGTCGCGCACCGGCAGGCGCGGGCGGCCACGACGGAATGGGAACTGGCTGCGGATTTCCCGCGCACGAGCGCATTGCCCATCTCACGACAGGTGGCCTCGATGCTGGCGTATGATCACGGTGAGGGTTGGGAGACGCAGGCCGGCCCGGAGCGCTGGCAGGGTTTCTACTTCCGGTGGAACGCGCCCAGGACGCTGGGGCGGCGGATCGTCTGCAACACGCAGGTGCTCGGGCACCAGCCAGAGGTGTGTTTCACCGCCGCCGGGATGCAGGTGCGACAGATTTACGGGCATCGCCAGTATGTGGCCAACGGCGTGCCGCTGGTGTTCAAAGTGTATGAGTTCAACGACCGCAACGTGCCCATCTTCGTCTTCTCCTGCACCTGGGAACGCGGGGTGGAACAGGCGCTGGCCGAGGGCCTGCGGATCGAAGGCGAAGCCACAACGGGGCGCGGGGTCCGGGAGGCCCGCCTGCGGCTGGCGCGCGGCGACCGCGGGGTGGTGGACGAGGCGCGGGTGTTGAAGCTCGGAGTGTGGGGACCGCGCACGCTGGCTGAAGCGGAAGCCGCGCTGCAACACCAGCTCGAATTGCTCATCCGGCCGGGGCAGGCGGGCGGGTGAGCGGGTGAGGCGGGTGAGGCGGGGGAAAGGGATTTCGATTTACGATTGGAGGATTTACGAATTACGAGGCGCGCCGAGGGAAAGGGAGAAATGGAGAAAGGGGGCTGATGCCGCAGCGCGAGGCAGGGGGCCTGGCCAGGGAATGAGGATTCGCC
>Ga0209381_1003004_pt1 | contig 18988 bp, 20 predicted proteins | sample DewCreD2012metaG_FD_184111 | JGI IMG/M metagenome (GOLD analysis project Ga0209381, IMG submission 184111) | Hot spring sediment bacterial and archeal communities from British Columbia, Canada, to study Microbial Dark Matter (Phase II) - Dewar... ...
CGCACCACCTCCCCTATTCCATGGTGGTGGGCCTCTATGGCCTTGGAGCTGCGCTCTACCATCTTCTCAATGGCGCCCTTGCTAACAGAAAGGTTAAACACAGAGCTCAAAAACTCCTGTACCGTGGATCTACTGTTTCCCTGCACCCCTGCCATCTCCCCCACAAGGGCAGTGAGTCTGGGGCCGTAACCTGTCTTATGAGAATAAGGCACCTTGGCCTTATTCATCTTGCCGCAATGGGCACAGCGGCCCTTGTGCAAAACAAAGTGGGTGACTTCCAGCCGGATCTCAGGAAGCTCAATCTCCTGGTGGGTGTAAAAGGGCTCGAGCTGCTTGAACCTCCTCGAACCACAGCTGCAACGCTCTGGCCTTACTGGGACTGTCTTTGTGGCCTCAAGCATCACCTGGCGGTGCCCCTTGTGACCCTTTTTGGCCCCAGGCTTGCCTTTCTTCTTGTGCTTCTTTTTCCTCAAAGGGCTGTCCGTGGAAGGGGGCTTGTCAGAGTTCTTGGGGTCAGCCCTATACTTTTCCTCCAGCTCCTCCAGCCGCCTTTGAAGGGCTTCCAATTGGCTCTGTTGGTCCTCCAATCGGTGATGCCAGCTGATCAGTGTTGCCCTTACAGACCTGGGGCTAAGTTCCCAGTCCACTTGGGATACCAGGGGGATCCCGTCTTGTCCAACCAGGAACTCGGGGTACTTATCCAGGTCCATGTGCTTGGCGCCATCCATGGACCCATATATAGCACAGTACCGAAATTTGTACAACCCATAAAATGCCACAAAAACAAAGTCTTCAATCAAAAAACTTCAACCAGCATCTACAACCCTGTGATCAGATACGAGGGAATCCCGGTCCTGGATCCGCGTTCGGCTCTCAGGGAGCGCAACACTGAAGTCCCGTGCTACTTCGTTTATGATGGGCATTGGAATGAGGAGGGGATTCGGGTTGCGGTCGCTTCGCTGGCCAGGCAATGGCGCGACCTGGGACTCCCTCCTTGGGGTGGCAAACTGTCGTCAGACTAAGGTACGGGATTTGTCTTCTCAACTCGTTTAGGGGGGATTGAAGCAGACAACTGACCCATGGCAGGTTCAGGACCTCCTCATATAGCGGTTTGCATCCCCACTTACAGACGGCCCGGTCTGCTTGGCAGATGCCTGGAGGCATTGGCAGGTCAGGAGACCGATGGGTTCGCCTACTCCGTAGTCGTTGTGGATAACGATTCGGAGCACTCCGCAGCTGAGACTGTGCACGACTGGCAACGGCAGTCTGCTGTCGAGGTCCATTACCTGGTGGAGCCCGTGCGAAGTATTTCCTTGGCCCGAAATCGAGCCATTGCAAACGCTAAGGGAGATCTGATCGCGTTCATTGACGACGATGAATCGCCCGAGTCAGCTTGGCTTCTCAATTTGTTCCGGGCTTACAAAGAATTCTTGGCGGACGGCGTTCTAGGGCCTGTGATACCGTCCTATCAAGGGAAACCTCCCCTATGGCTCGTCAAGAGCAGGCTTTGCGTCAGGAGATCCTTTCGAACTGGGACCGTTCTTGCCAACCCAAAATACATGAGAACCGGGAACATGCTTTTTGATCGGCGTATTCTTGATGGCGATCAGGCCCCTTTTGACCCGCGCTACGGTCTGACGGGAGGGGAAGACTCCGACTTCTTCGGCCGCATGCTCAAGCAAGGTCGGATCTTCGTCTGGTGCGAGGAGGCGAGGGTTCATGAGGACGTCCCTCCTGAGCGACAAAGACGTGGGTATCATATCAGGCGTGCCCTTATCAGGGGGGTAAACAACGCGGATCGGGAACCCTTTCTGAGCGTAGGAACGGTCAAGTCGACGGTGGCAGTCGTCGTATACACGGCAGTGCTTCCTATTCTCCTATTTGTAGGGCATCACCTCTTCATGAAGTACCTCGTCAAGAAATGTGATCACCTGGGGAAAATATTAGCTCACTTTGGAGTGAAGCTGATCCGCGAGAGAACCTTCTGAGACTTGCCCAGGACTATTTGGGCGATGTCTTAGAGGACGAACAAACTCGACGGTTAGGAGAGTATTTGATCTGACTAAACGGGTTCGGGCTCGGTCTAGATGGTTCGCTAAGAAAGTGTAGTTGTTGGTATGGTTGAGGGAGGATGATAATCAGATGAAGGATGCAGCGCAGTCCGCCTTGAAAAGCCTCAAGAGACTGGAGAAATGGGTGGAAGAGCATAACTACAAGGCCTACGAGCCGTTTGACGGGCTATCATCACCTCTCCGTGCTCTCACTTGCGGGTCATTGTTGCTTGATCGGCTACTTTTGCAACTGATACGGCAGAGTCCGGTTAACCTTAGACCGCTCTTTAGGGTAAAGCCCTTACCCTCGACGAAAGGCCGTGGTTATATGGCTCGGGGTTACTTGACCATGTACGAACTCACCAAGGATTCCGATTACCGGCGAAAGGCTGTCAACTGTCTTGAATGGTTGGCGGCAAACAAGTCCCCCAAGTTCCAGGAATACTCGTGGGCGAATCACTTTGATTTTGCAAGCCGAGGGGGTCGCTATTCGAAGCACGAGTCCATTATCGTATGGACAGCCATTATCGGTCAGGCCTTCCTCGATGCCTACGAAATCCTACATGAGAAAAGGTTCTTGGAGGTGGCCGAAAGTGTGTGCCGCTGGATCCTCAGCCTGCCACGTGAGCGCACCGACACAGGGACTTGCATTAGTTACTATGCTTTCAGCCAGAGCTCTATTCACAACGCCAACATGTTGGGCGCTGCCATGCTGGCCCGAACCGCAAAGCACAACGCCTCCGCGGAGTGTCTCGATGTCGCCAAGGAGGCTATGAAGTACAGTTGCAGCCGTCAAAAAGACGACGGCTCCTGGTGGTACGCGGAAGTGCCCATGTACCAATGGGTTGACAATTTCCATACGGGCTATAACCTGGACAGCCTAAAATGTTACATGGAAAGCAGCGGAGACGACACCTATCGAAAGCACCTGGTTAAAGGTTTAAAATTCTACACGGACCACTTCTTTGAGGAAGACGGCTGCCCTAAATATTACAACAATCGCAAATATCCGGTTGACAGCCAGTGCGCGGCCCAGGCCATCGAGACTTTGGCCAGTTTATCACAAGAGGCTCCCGCTGCCCTGCCCCTTGCCCTGAAAGTCGCTAGATGGACGATCGCGAACATGCAGGACTCAGACGGGCACTTCTACTACCGCCAGTATCCTCTCGGAATTAAAGCGAAGGCGCCGATGTTCCACTGGGCGCAGGCCACTATGTACAGGGGCTTGGCTGTGCTTCTGCGTGCGATCGAGTCGCACAAGTAATCCAAGCCGGAAGATTGGAGCTTAAGTAATGCAGAAGTTGAGGCGATACTTTGTACAAAATAAGAGATTGATTGTATTGACCTTTGAGATCTTCTGGATCGTCGTCTTTCTTCTGGACAGGATCACCAGTGGGACTACGATGGCGATTCCAGAGTTCATCTACGTGAACTTCTAAAAAATGAAAGGGATACACCTCTTCACCATAGAGCTGGCCATCCAGGCTTTGGAGGATTGAGTTTGGAGGAAGCAGAATCTCTTTCACCATAGAGACACAGAGTCCACGGAGAAAGCGAGCTTCGGTTTGGTATCGGGAGACGACGATCCAAAAGAGGACTTTCTAATTGCTAGCGTGCGGTAAGGCAGGCCCCGTCGAGTCTCATCCCTAAGATAGTCAACATACTGACATCTGACATATAAATCAAGCCTGCTAGAAAGCGGTCTTATCGTTTTCCAAGCCTGTCCCGCGGAACGTGGGACGTCCCGATGGAAGACAAACAGGAATGACCTCGGTGTCCTCAGTGTCTCCAGTGGACTTAAGCATTAGGTGGTTTGAGAGGTCATTAGCAAGCCCCTGTTCTGCAGGAGGTAGATTAGTCAACAAAACAGCACCAAGACAACCCAAGAAATGAAAAAAGCGGTTCAAAAGATAATGGCGGTGATCCTAACTATAGGTGTCTGCACAATTATGATGGAGTCGGGTTTACGGATGATGGGGGTGAGGCCAACAAACACCACCGAGGGGATAGCCGAGCAGTGGGACGACTCCTATCGGTTGAAAAGGAACGTTTCCAAGGACATCCATTGGCCCTCCTTCTCGTACCACATCTACACAAACGCCTACGGTTTCAGAGACGCCCGCACGGGGCCCCGCGATCTTTCTGAGAAACCGTACTATGTGTTTCTGGGAGCCTCGGATGTCTTCGGCAACGGGGTTAACTACGAGGACTCCTTCGTTGGGCTGTTTGCACGACAAGCAGCGGAAAACGGGATAGAGGTGCTCAACCTCGCAGTTGGAGGGCATTCTCTCTTGGATCAAGAGTTGTTGTTGAAGCAATTCATGAACGAAGCCCCCAGAAGGCCCTCTAAGGTCTTCTACCGCATCAATGAGCTTGTAATTGCGAACTTTGACAGAAGGAATAACGGCATCGTTGTGAAAGACGGCCATATGTTTGACAAAAAAGGTTGGTTCAAAGCTTACGTGCGGGTCAAGGTGGGAGAGTTCTTTTCCTCATATTGCTATTTCCGAGATCGAGTTCGCTGGCTGCAGATGAGATGGTCCAAGCGAGTGAGAACGGAGAAGTCATTGGCGTTCGTCCAGGTATACTCCAAGAAGAATGGGCTGGCCAAGAACCGGGAGAGGATTTGGGAGCTCGAGCGCCACCTCGACGAATTCGAGCAGTTCTGTGTCAAAAAAGGTGTGGATCTTGTTTACTTCTACTTGCCAGTAGCGGACAGCTTTCGTCTCAATGAATTGCTAGTGGAATGCGGGGAGTCCCCGGATGAATATGAAGCTGATTTTTACGAGAAACTGCTCATTGAATATTGCAAACGGCGTAATGTCCAGCTCATCAACCTTCGGCCCGTACTGAAAGAACATCACGACAGGGGTGAGCAGTTGAGGTTCCAACTGGACGCGCATTACAACAAGCTTGCCCATGCGGTTATCGGGAATTATATCGTTGACCAGACTTTTTCCCGCCCAGCTACGGCCAGATGATGCCATATAGAAGAGCTAGAAGCCAATCCAGCGCCGAAAGGCCAAGGCGCCAAGAATTCTTTCGGAGACGCCGCGATAACTCGGGAAACCGAGCTCTCGCCCCACTAGTCCCCGTGCGTTGCGATGGCTCTGTGGTCGAACTGGAACACGTGGTCAATGTGAGTGATACCTCGGCGCATGATGCCCAAGCCAAGCTCCGCAAATCGAGAAGTCTAGATTTTCCCAATAGGAACAGCAATGTAAGCTGTACGGTCCGGCTGTGCCAAACCTGCGTGCGGCACGATGAGAAGAGCGTGCCGAAGTTATCTCTTTGGCCGGAAAAACTCAGCGCCTCTGCGGGCTGTCGGAGAAAGGGGGTAACCCGCGACCAATTCATCGCTTCGTCACATTGAGGTGCAGGGTGGAATATGCTGGATAGCCTGTTCGAAAATCTCAGTTTTAACTTCTTTTTTGATCTTAAGTTCTGGGGGTTCTTTATTCCCATTGCGGCCCTGTACCGGTGTTCAGCCTTAAACCTTCAGGCGAGGAGGCTTCTTCTTCTCAGCTGTAGTTCTTTGATGCTTCTGGCTCTGCCGCGCTTCACTGCAGTTAGTCTGGTCGTCATGCTAGCGATCGGAAGTTTCACTTATGTTGTCGGGGGAGTTCTGATTCGAAGCGCGAGAGGGGACGCCCGAACTCAAAGTGTGCTCGTGGCAACCACGGCAATCCTGGCCCTAGTTGGTGCATTGGCGCTTTTCAAGTACTCCGTCATCCAGAGGGTGGTCTTGGGCATCATCCAGAGCAAATTGGGCGTTGTTTCTGACCATGTTTCCATCATCGGCATCTCCTATTTCACTTTCAAGATGATCCACTTTGTGGCGGAGTCTTACAAGAAGAACATACATTCCGCCAGCTTCTTGACGTTTTTGAATTACGTCTTCTTCTTCCCTTCCTTCATCAGTGGTCCCATCAACCGATATGATCACTTCGAAAAACAAGTAGGGGTTAAAGCCACGTCCACGCTCCGAAAAGACTTGTCCGTGGGCTGCGAGAGGATCATCCACGGCCTTTTCAAGAAGATTGTTCTGGCCGGTGCCGTGTACAAGTACAGCCTGGTGAACATGGATCTGCTGTCCGGTCCCTTGAGTTGGTGCCAACTGGCCGTCGGGTTGTACGCCCACACCCTTTACTTCTATTTCGATTTCGCCGCCTATTCGGACATCGCCATTGGTTGTGCAAGGATCATGGGGATTGCGCTTCCGGAGAACTTCGACAAACCCTTCTTGAAGAAGAACATCCAACAGCTTTGGGCTAGCTGGCACATGTCCTTGACCCGTTGGTTGACCGACTACGTGTACTGGCCTTTGAGCCGCAGGCTCAGGAGACTCGACTTCCTGAGGACCAGACCCACAGTGTTGTCCAACATCAGCATCTTCCTTACGTTTGTTGTGTGTGGGATGTGGCATGGGGACGCCTTGAACTTCCTAGTCTGGGGGGCGTACCAAGGGACGGGGCTTGCGGTTCTGAACGTATACCAGAAATATAAAAGAAGGATACGGGATCCCCGGATCCTGAGTTACTTTCGGTCAGACATTAGCGGGTATGTAGGTATCTTGTTGACCTTTCACTTCTTTGTCATAGGGATCCTGTTCTTCTCACTCGACTTGAAAACGATCTGGTCCCTTTTCTCCTCCCAGTAGTTGGGTTGGGCATGCTTCTCACCACATAGGCACCGAGTGCACGAAGCGGATGATCTCTTCCCTGGACAGGCAAGAAGGGAAAGTTTTTTTGCTCTCCGTGTCTCCGGGGTTAATCCAGGTCGTTGCACCTTTGATTGGAGGATTTGAACATGGCAGAGACATATCGACATCAAGTCCGCAGCTTTGTCGTGGAGAACTTCCTCTTCGGGGACGATGGGGATGGCCTGGCTGACACGGACTCCCTGCTGGAACGGGGGGTCATCGACTCCACGGGGGTCCTGGAGCTGGTGGCATTCCTCGAGAACACCTATGGAATCCGGGTGGCCGACGAAGAGCTCGTCCCGGAGAACTTCGACTCCATTGACAACGTGTGCCAGTACCTGGCGAGGAAGCGGACTTTGCTGCCCTGAGGTTGGAGGGCCTCTGCGCTCTAGATCCCTAGCCTTCGAAGGAATGGTCCGAATCGAGTATCTCAACCCAACCAATATGATCTGATCAACTCGACTAACTCAATAGAAGAGAGCCATCCCCGAACTGCTGATGTGTGGCATCGCAGGCATCGTCGACTTTCGGCCCCACGACCCTCCGGAGGGTCTTCTACGTCGCATGCTGGGGCTTATTCGCCACCGTGGCCCGGATGCTTTTGGAATGTACATAGATGAGATGGCCGGGCTTGCTTCCACCAGGCTGAGTATCATCGACCTCTCGGGCGGGGACCAACCCATCCACAACGAGGACCGCACCATCTGGGTCGTGTACAACGGGGAGATCTTCAACTACCCGGAGTTGCGGAAGGACCTGGTCGCCCTGGGACACCGGTTCTACACCAACACGGACACGGAAATCCTCGTTCATCTGTATGAGGAGCGGGGGTCGGATCTCTTCCAAAGGCTCAATGGGCAGTTCGCCCTGGCCCTGTGGGACCGGCCCAGAAAACACCTCCTTCTGGCCCGGGACCGGCTGGGAGAAAGGCCACTTTTTTATCACCGAACCAAGGAGGGGCTCGTCTTCGGATCGGAGATCAAGGCGCTATTCGCCGAGCCCAAGGTTCCCCGTGCCCTGGATCTTCAAACCTTGAAAGATGTGTTCACCTGCTGGGCGCCTTTGGGCTCCGCAACTGCTTTTCAGGGGGTTGACCAGTTGCCACCCGGGCACTACGCCCTGTTCTCCCAAAGCGGGATGATCATCCGCCCGTACTGGCGGCTCTCTTTCGGGGACACCGCTTCCGACCATAGTTCCGAGGGCGAGTGGGTGGAGGACCTCAAAGGGTTGATCTACGATGCCACGAGGATCCGGCTTAGAGCCGATGTCCCGGTTGGTGCCTACCTGAGCGGTGGTCTGGACAGCACGTACATCACATCTGTGGTCAACAGCTTCTTCGACAACCAGCTCCGCACTTTTTCAGTGAGTTTCACGGACGAGCGGTTCGATGAGGCACCCTTTCAGGAACAGGCGGTTCGGGCCATGGGCACGGACCACCGGAGTGTGCGATGTACGGAGAGGGAAATTGGGGAGGTCTTCCCGGAGGTGGTCTGGCATGCGGAAGTGCCCATGCTACGCACCGCACCGGCTCCGCTTTTTCGCTTGTCTGAACTTGTGCGCGAAAACGGCTTCAAGGTCGTGCTCACGGGCGAGGGATCTGACGAGATCTTTGCGGGCTACGACATCTTCAAAGAAGATAAAGTGCGCCGTTTCTGGGCCCGGCGGCCCGACTCCTCGATGCGGCGCCGGCTGCTGGGGAGGCTCTACCACGACATCTTCTCCTTCACGGATGGCCGTTCTAGCGGTTTTATCACCGCCTTCTTCGGGAAAGGTCTCTCGCAGGTGGATTCACCAGCCTACTCCCACCTGGTGCGATGGGAAAATACTGCTCAGACCCACGTCTTCTTATCCCCGGCCGTTCGGGAGGCCGGAGAAGGAATGGCTCGTTTTCTGGAAAGATTCAATTTAACGCTCCCTTCGGACTTCATGGACTGGGATCCCCTCTCCAGGGCCCAGTACACGGAGATCCGCATCTTCCTATCCAACTACCTTCTCTCCTCCCAGGGAGACCGGATGGCCATGGCTCACTCCGTGGAGGCTCGATTCCCGTTCCTGGATTATCGGGTGGTGGAGTTTGCCTCCAAGGTCCCGCCTCGGCTCCGGATGAACGGGCTTCGGGACAAATACATTTTGCGGAAGGCAGCCGCCCACCTCTTGCCTCCGGAGGTGGCCCGGAGGCCGAAGCAACCGTACCGCGCCCCCATCAGCGGGTGTTTCCTTGGCCAGACTCCCTTGGAGTACGTGGAGGAACTGCTCTCCGAGGAGACCCTGCGAAAGTCAGGGTACTTCGATCCGGGTCGTGTGGCCGGTCTGGTGCACAAGTGTCGAAAAAAAGAGGGCTGGCTTCTGAGCGAGAGGGAGAATATGGCACTGGTGGGGATCCTCTCCACGCAGCTTTTGGACCATCAGTTCATCCGCAGCTTTCCATTCCACCCCTTTCGCGAACCCGAGAACGTGAAGGTTTTCACGTCCAAAGATCGGAGACAAGGCGATTGAACTACAGAGATGCGCAAAACGTCGAAGGCTAGAGGATAGAGGCAGGAGAAAGGCGTCGTGGGGTGAATGTTGGAGGTTAAAGGTTGGAGGCATGAGCGTGAGCCAGTACGTTTTTCAATTGGAGAAGCTCGAAGTTTATCAGCCCGCGTCGGATCCTGCAGGGTTTGTCTTCCATCTCTTGGCAGGATTGCCTGAGGGAAAAAGCCTCCGCGTTGTCAGCCAGATGGGTGCAGCGGTCGTGTCGCCGCCTCGGAAAATTGCTAAAGGAAAGGGAAGGCAGTAGAGATAGAAATCTATCCAGTTCCCTCAGATCGCTCAGGGTTCGGTTTACGAGGCTGTCATGTTCAACGAAGTCCTTCGCAGGTGGCGGTTCCTCTCTGGGTAGGATGCCAGCGTAGTTCGAAACCGATATAAACTCATCGATAAAAGGGTGAAGGGTCTCGTCAACCTCCTCCGCTCCATGGAAGGTCGGGGGAATTGTGTTTGAGGATAGAGGTTTGAGGCAACATCCTCCAAAGGTCTTGCTTCCGCCTCCAACCTCCAGCGCTATCAAAATCTTCAAAGCCTCCGTGGCGGACAAGGAAATGCATCGATGCTTCTTCAAGAATTCTTAGAAGACTCGGCTCGGCGGCTACCGGATAAGGTCGCCCTTGTGCGCGGAAAGCACCGGCTCACCTACCGCGAGATCGATGAACGAGCCAACCGTCTTGCCTGGGAACTAAAGGACTTGGGTGTGGAACGTCAGGACCGGGTGGCCATCCTGCTGGACAACTCAGTGGAATCCGTCGTCTCGCTGTTCGCGATTCTCAAGGTTGACGCCATTTTTCTCATGCTGAGCCCTACCCTTAAGGCCAATAAGCTAGCCTACATCCTTAACGACTGCCAGGTCAAAATCCTCGTCACCCATGCCAGCAAAGGAAGAGTAGTGTCGGAGGCTATCGCCTCAGCACCCGCACTTCAGCATATCCTTTGGGTTGGCCCTACAGAACTGATCGATACCTTATCTGGGACATATGTCAAGCACCACGTCTGCTCTGTCTCCTTCGGTTTTCACCCTGAAGCTTCCTGCGCTGATTCAGCCTTCAGCCTCAAACCTGCAACCCCCAAGGCACCCCCAACCTCCAACATTGATTTGGATCTCGCCACCATTATCTACACTTCCGGTTCAACGGGGGATCCAAAGGGAGTCATGCTCACCCACCTCAACATGGTCTCCGCAGCCACTTCAATCATCAAGTACCTGGAAAACAGGGAGGACGACATCATCATGGACGTGCTCCCACTGTCCTTCGACTACGGTCTATACCAGGTGCTCATGGCCTTCAAGTTCGGGGGGACTGTGGTGTTGGAACGCTCCTTCACCTTCCCCTACCAGGTGATACAGAAAATGATCCAGGAGAAGGTTACGGGCTTTCCCGGCGTCCCCACCATTTTTTCCATCCTCCTTGGGCTCAAAGACCTCGGGAAGTTTGATTTTTCGCATCTCCGCTACATAACCAATACGGCCGCAGCCCTTCCTCCCTCGCACATTCAGAGGCTTCGCAAGGCCTTCCCCCACGTCCGCCTCTACTCCATGTATGGGCTCACGGAATGCAAGCGGGTTTCTTACCTTCCACCTGAGGAACTGGATCGCCGGCCGAGCTCCGTGGGACGGGGCATGCCCAACGTGGAGGTGTGGATCGAGGACGAGAGCGGCCGTCGGGTGGAGCCGGGTGTAGTGGGTGAGCTGGTCGTGCGGGGCACCAACGTGATGCGTGGGTACTGGGGGCTTGCTGAGGAGACCGCCCGCGCCCTGAGAACCGGGAAGTACCCGGGAGAGGTGGTCCTGCACACGGGCGACCTCTTCAGGATGGACGAGGAAGGATTCCTCTACTTCGTGGGCCGTAGGGACGACATGATCAAGAGCAAGGGGGAGCGGATCAGCCCCAAGGAGATCGAACAGTGCCTGTGTGCTCTCGAAGGGGTGGCTGAGGCAGCGGTTATCGGGGTGCCACACGAGATCTTGGGCCAGGCCATTTGGGCCTTCATTCGCTGTCAGGATGGGAAGGTCCTTGCGGAAAAGGATGTGCTCAAACACTGCAAGCTTCAATTGGAGGACTTCATGCTACCCGAGCGCGTGATCTTTGTCTCCTCCTTTCCCAAGACCAGCACCGGCAAGATCGACAAGCGTGCCTTGAGAACAGGGTTTGAGTCAGGAGGGTAGAAGGTGGAGGTGATGAATTTGTTTCGGGACGGATGCCTGAGGTTTGAGACAGCAGCCTCCCACTGTCTTGGTTGATGTGCCTCAGACCTCAAGCGGAGCGATTCTAAATTCTCCAACGCTTTTGATTTGTATCAAACCCTCGAAGGTTTTCTCGTGACCCCCAAGGTTTTTAGGCCATTGCCTCACACCTTAAACGTCTCTGATTTCATGCCTCCAAGAATACTCGGTCCAGCCCCAGACCCCCGACGCTCCAGGGAGTAGGTGTTATGGCTCAAGTCTTCAACCTCCAACCTCAAACGGTTTGTCGCAACTGCGTCTTGCCGTCGACAATGCCTTCCGCCAGGATCGACGACTCAGGATTGTGCGCGTACTGCCGCGAGTTCAAGGGCAAGGCGGAGATCGACGAGCGGCGAAGGGCTTACAAGTCACGTTTTGATGCACTCCTTGGCGAGTGCCGAAACCGTTCCGACAGCTCGTACGACGTGCTTGTGGCGTATAGCGGCGGCAAGGACAGCACTTTTACCCTGGACCTCCTGAAGAATGATTACGGGCTCCGGGTGCTCGCTTTGACCTTCGACCACGGCTTTATCTCCCCATACGCCATGGAGAACATTCGGCGGGTCGTGGAAACCCTAGGCGTTGACCATATCAACTTCAAGCCGGACTTCCAGCTCATGACCGGGGTCTTCCGATTGTCTCTCGAGGACGAGTTTCATCCCCCCAAGGCATTGGAGAGAGCCAGCTCGATCTGCAACTCTTGTATGGGCCTGGTGAAGTTCGTCACCCTGCGCATAGCCGTGGAGGGGGAGATTCCGTTTATCGCTTACGGGTGGTCACCGGGCCAGGCACCTCTCCAGTCCGCGATCCTGAAGAACCACGCCTCGTTTCTCCGCAAGGCCCAGGATTTGTTTCTCCTGCCTCTGGAAAGAGGCTTAGGGCACCGGGTGCGGGCTTACTTCTTGGAGGATCGTCATCTTCGTACTAAGGTCATGCCATACAACGTGAACCCATTGGCTTTCCTGCGATACCGAGAGGAGGAAATATATGGGCGGATCCGTGAACTGGGATGGCTCCCTCCACAGGACACGGACCCCAATTCCACCAACTGCCTTCTCAACTCTTTCGCCAACCAGGCGCACGTAAATCGACACGGATATCACCCTTACGCCATGGAGTTGGCCGAATTGGTGCGGGAGGGTGTTCTGCCTCGCGACGAGGCCATGCGCCGGCTTAACCAAGAGCCGAATGAAGAGGTGGTTGCCCTGGTGGCGGAGAGACTGCACATCGACAAATCATAATAAGGGCTTCCTACAGTCTATTAAGATATGCACTACCCACAGGACAGATGGCGGCATATTTATATGAGCTCGATGGACGGAAGGAAGCTGGATCACAAGACCAGGGAGGCCATCCGGATCCGTGCCGTGAGGAGGGTCTTGGCAGGGGAGAGCCCGGAGGTGGTGGTAAAGGCTCTGGGGTTCAGCAGGCAGAGGATCTACGAGTGGCTGGCAAGGTACAGGGAAGGCGGGGAGGAGGCTCTTAGATTTAAGGGGATACCCGGCAGGAAGCGCAAGCTGAGCGATGCTCAGATGAAAAAACTCTATGACATCGTGACGGGCAAGAACCCTCTTGAGCTCAGGTTTCGCTTTGCTCTTTGGACCCGTGGGATGGTAAGGCAGCTGATATTGGAGCGATTCGGGGTTAGCCTGAGCGAGTCCCAGGTGGGCAGATTGTTGAAGGGGCACCACTTGGGCTCCGAGGAGTAAGACCCCTGTTGTTGAGAGCACTGGGGCTCGCTTCAGGTTGAATTTGGTCTCTGCCATAAGCTCCAAGGGGCAGCTACGCTTCATGACCACCCCCGGGAGAATGAGTGCGGGGAAGTTTGTGGAGTTTCTAAGAAGGCTCATGCACAACCAGATAAGGCCCGTGTTTCTGATTCTGGACGGGCATTCCATTCACAAGGCCAAGGTGGTGAGGGACTATGTGGAGTCTACCAAGGGGAAGCTTCGCCTTTTTCATCTTCCCCCCTCTTCCCCGGAGTTGAACCCCGGGGAGCTAGTGCTTCGCTAAACTCTCGTCTAATGTCCTAAAGGCAATGATATCGTTAATAAAAAACTCGTGAGAGAATCTTCTCGGCAATCTTCCCCGTGATCCTTACCTTCGCTCATCGGGAAAGGGGGATTGGGGGTATTTCGAGTCTCATGAGGGGATTTTGGTGAGGGGCATCCATTCCTGGACGCGCGGGCTTCTGGTCGCACTGGCCGTAGCGGCTGGCTTTGCACTGCTCCTGCCCCGGGGGTTGGGATGGCTCGGGCATTCCCTCGTGCAAAGGGACGAAATAGAGAGAAGTGAGGCCATCCTCATAGAGAACTTCGCCCCCGACTACCTCCTTTTCGAGAAGGCTAGGGAGCTCTTGATGGATGGCTGGGCTGGGCGGGTGCTGGTGCCGGTCCAAGCCTCCCCCAATGGGGAGCGGCCCAATGCGGTCTCCAAGGGCTTTGTGGAGGTGATGGCCAAGGAGGCCCGTATCCCAGAGCCGGAGCTGATCCCAGTGCGTGAGGTCGAGCCCATAACCCTGGCCGTTGCTCATCAGGTCAGGGACAGACTCCTGGGCGAGGGGGTTGGCTCAGTGCTGGTGGTGAGTCCTGGTTTTCGTAGCAAGCGATCTGCTCTTGTTTGGGGATCGGTGCTGGGCAGGGCCGGGATAAGAGTATCGGTGGTCCCGGTCTTTGGTCAGAGGACCCCCGAGAACTGGCGGGATACCTGGCACGGCTGGCAGGAGGTGATCCTCCAGTTCCTCAAGTTGCTCTACTACCGTCTGGCGGTCTTGTGAGGCAGCCGGGCTCACCCAACCCATTCGGCTACCTGGCCTGGTCTTCGGCCCGTCGGGATACGAGCCCGGGGGGCAAACCGGTTGCGCTACAGGGATCATGGTTGGCCAGGGGAATTCGTAGTTGTAAAGAGAGGCGACAGTGAACCTACGGTACGGCTTTCTTACAGGGAAAGCCGGGGATTTCTGCAGAGATACAGGCCCTGGGCTTCTCAGCTTTGGCCAGATGGATGCGGGGAGCTTGCGGACATCACCTGTGGGGATCCGTGGTACAGGGGGCCTGATGGTGAGGACCCTGGCTCTTCTCTAGTAATTGCGAGGACACGGCGAGGAAAGCTTTTAGTGGAAGAAGCCATCCGAGAGGCCTACCTGGAGGTAAAAACAGCGGAGCCCTGGAAGCTCGAGAGATCCCAATGGGGATTGCTCCAGAAGAAAGGCTCTGTGTGGGGAAGGAGGCTGGCCCTCAGAACCCTCGGCCTTCCTGTCGGCCGCTTTGAGGGCATGGCCCTACTGCCCATTTGGCTCACCCTTCCCCCGAAAGAAAAACTCAAATCCATACTTGGCACATACAGGAGGGTGATTTCCCGCGGCCTATACAGGCCCTTTTGCCTTACGGGCAAAAAAAGTGGGGGATGAGATCCAATTCTGCGGGCTCCGGCTAGTTTCCGTTGGGTCTGGAGGAGCTTCGCTGTTTAACAACTGCCACCTACTGGATGCCAACTGAGCGCAAGGGGCGCCGCAAGGCGGCTGCTTCCGGGCTTTCCCTTTGCGCCCTTTCCGTCTTGGCGCGAAGAAACTTTTTTTTGGTTTTCGCGCAATTTCTGGACCTTGTCCCGGGACATGGATTATATTTGAGGCAGGTTGTGGTTGCGGGCAGAAAGCCTTGGGGGTGAAGCCATGAGGTGGGGGATCGCCGGTTGCGTCACAGCCTTGCTTCTGGGCATGGCTTCTTTGGGGTGGGCCCAGGGGCCGGGGTTTGCCCAGGAGGACAGGGATCGCTTGATCAGGCTTGAGGCCAGGCTTCAGGTGTTCATGGAACAGGTGGACAAGCGCTTTGTGGAGCTCCGGGAAGACATGAACAAGCGCTTCGAACAAATAGACAAACGCTTTGAACAGGTGGACAAGCGCTTCGAGCAAGTGGACAAGCGCATGGAAGAGCCCTCCGTGTCAAGATGAGTGAGACAGTTCCCCCATGGTAAATTAGTGTGGAGGGTGGGGGAGGAAGTGAGGGAGATGAGAGGGACAGAGCGCATGGCAGAGGGATTGGGGGGAGTCAGTGCCCTGGAGGCGAAGGAGGGCGAACGTAGTGAGCCCGAGGGAGAGGACAGGGCACTGAGGGGTTGGGTACGAGCGGTGGATCCGGAGGTATTGGAGAAGCCGATGCGGCGCAGGTTCACTGCGCAGTATAAGCTTGGGATTCTGGAGGAGGCGGACCGTTGTGATCAGGGCTCTGGGCAGCTGGGGGCGTTGTTGCGACGGGAAGGGCTGTATTGGTCGAATCTAACCACGTGGCGCAGGCAGCGAGACAAAGGGGTGCTGGAGGAACGAGGGAAGCTGAGGGCGATCCTGGAGGCCATGCGGGCTGTTGCGGCCAAAGACTCCAACATGGCCGAGGCTCTGAGAAGGTTCAATCTGCTTTGAGAAGCATCTTTGTTTCTGGTCTCTTTGGTCGAGGGTTAGAGCCTTTGGCTTGTCATTACCTGGTTTTACTTTTTTGAACTAGTAACCAGTAACCTGAAACTAGTAACCGGTAACTTTTCGCCTATTCCGTCTATTCAGTCAATGGCCCCCCCGGCACTTCAGGGTGTGGTTTTGCAGGTTTTTCTAACCAGCAACTGGTAACCAGTAACCTGTAACCAGTAAGACTTATCCCTGCCCTCAGGGTTTGTCATGAACAGGCAAGTAGCTTAAAATGAGGGGTAAGGAAAGTCCAAAGCTCCATGGGCAACGGAATACGAAAAGCAATTGGGAAGAGGAAGAGCCGCGTGAACAACTACCTGCAACGCATTTCCGTGGACCCTAATGTTTGTCATGGCCAGCCATGTATCGCTGGCACGCGGGTAATGGTTTACCTTATTCTGGAACTGTTAGAAGCCGGGCTGAGCCCAGAGCGAATCATCCAGGAATACTACCCGCATCTCAGCGTGCAGGATGTCGAGGCGTGTCTGCATTACGCGGCGACGCTGATCCGAGACGCTGAGTTCGTTCCCTTTGTTAAAGAAACGTGATGCCCGGGTTCCTGGCAGACGAGAACATCCCTCCAGCAGTAGTTGATTTCTTAAGATCGAGAAACCATGAAGTCAAATCGGTTCTCGACCTGGGCCTGAAAGGTGGGAGCGATGATGCCATCCTCGCCGCCGCTCGTCAGCAGGGGTTGGTCTTGGTCACGTTTGACAAGCACTTCGCCAACATCCTCCAGTATCCTCTTAACACTCACCGTGGTATCATCCGGCTTAGAATACATCCCCCGATCGTCCAGCACATCATCTATGCCTTCGACAACCTTCTGAATCGTGTTGATCCCGCTTCGATGGAGGGCACCCTGATCGTATTGGAGCGCGAAGGGTTTCGAGTGAGGCGTTCAAGCGGGGACTGAGGCCGGCAAGCGGTCGCCAGCGTATCAGCAGAAGGGGTTAGGGGCCAGGTCTCAACATTTGACGCCGTGATCCCGGCTGTCTGGTCTGTTCCGTCGAGCTCGTCTATTCCGTCTGTCTGGTCTGTTTGGTCCGGGGGCGCCCTCGGCCTCCAACTATACGATTGTGGGGCTTTCTTCTAACCTGTAACTAGCAACCAGTAACCGCTGGATCGGAAGGGGATGCACAAGAAACCAGGTCAAGGGATTTTCAAAGTGCTCAGCGGGGTCAGGAGGTGGTCGGGCCACGGGAAGCCGCGTTACAGGGATTCATCGGCGTAATGCTCTGTTGCCAGACCGCGCGTGGAGTCTCGGAGAGACCGGAAATCACTCCCTGTCCGGCCAGGCCAAGATGTGGCGGGAAAAGGCCTGGAAATCATCGAGGTTTTGAGGCGCGTCGAAGAGCCTTGCAGCGTCGAATTCATTGGGTAGATAGTAATGAATAAGCCTGTTTCTGAGGGCCGGCATGCCCTTGATCCTTTCCACAAGCTCCTTTGGTAGAATGCCCCCATCTGCAAGCCCAAGGATCGCCTCGGATTCGCTCTCACGGATCTTCCAAAGCGAAAGGGCTGAGGCTGTGTGTGCGCAGATTCGAGTCAAGTCCTGTATGGCGCAGGCCAGGCTGTACTTGATTGCCTTTGTCTCTATAAAGTTCTTTCTGTCCAGGAAGAACTCTTTACAGGAACAGACCTGATGTCCTCCAGTTGCCTTTGTATGTCCCCCAGGTATTGGAGTATCCTCTCCCTCCTCACTAGATCCTTAGGATGTCATCTGGCCCCTCTTATCCTCTAGCCCAGCATCTCCCTGTATTCATCGAGGTAGGGCTTGATTTCAAAAAACCTGCTCATGACTTGCGCTTCGAACTCTGATCTTTGCCGCTCATCCCGGCTGAAAAGGAGTATCCCCTCTTTCAGGATCTGGTACTGCAAAACGAGAGGCACCACGTTGATGATCCTGAGATCCACCGCATGGGTGTGAAGACGGCAGACCAACATCGCCGTCAATCCCTTGTCCCTCTTTACGAATTCCCTCACATCTGCGGGCTCGAGATAAACGGCCACATCCAGGTCGGCCCCGGGAAGTTCTGGGTCGAGCATGCGGGACCCTTACAAGTATGCAAAAACAACGTCTTCATTCTGCGCTCTTTGCGTCTTGGCGCGAGGAATGGTGTTCGGTTTGTCAGCCCCTCGGCGACCAAAAAACGTTTGTTCTCGCGCAGAGACGCCAAGACCGCCAAGAAAACCGTTTCTTGGCCCTTTTGGGGCGCCGCAAGGCGGCAGCTCAGGGGTTTCCCTTTGCGCTCTTTGCGTCTTGGCGCGAGGAATGGTGTTCGGTTTGTCAGCCCCTCGGCGACCAAAAAACGTTTGTTCTCGCGCAGAGACGCCAAGCTCGCAGAGAACCCCGCTTTTTGGCCCCTTCGGGGCGCCGCAAGGCGGCTGGTCAGGGGCTTTCCCCTTGGCGCTCTTAGCGTCTTGGCTGGAGGGTTCTTTTGAGCCTTGCCCAAGCATTTATTCTCTATGCAGTGATCCCGGCTTTGAGCTAAAATGAGCAAGAAAACCCCGAGCAGGTGTTGAGCATGGGAGTGAGCGTTTCCCTCATAAGAAAGCTTGAGCAGGTGGAGCCTTTTTTGAGGGAGGTCTTGATTGCCGTTTTGGAGGAGATAGAGCGGCAGAGGGAAGAGACGGTCACCAAGAAGGAGTTCAACGAGCTCAAGGACATTGTGAGGGAGCTGGCCGAGGCCCAAGGCAGGACGGAGCAAAGGCTGGACAGCCTGGCCAAGAAGGTGGAAGAGCTGGCCGAAGCCCAGAAGCGCACCGAAGAGCGTGTAGAGGAGCTGGCGGCCGCCCAGAGGAGGACTGAGCAAAGGGTTGAGGAGCTGGCAGCCGCCCAGAAGAGGACCGAGGAAGAGCTTCGCAAGTTGGTGGTGGAGCATTCCAAGACCAGGGAGCAGTTAGGCGGGCTTTCCATGACGGTGGGGTACATCTTGGAGAATGAGGCCATGAAGGCTCTGCCCCTGCTTTTGGAGGAGGAGTTTGGTCTGAGGGTGGAGGGGAGGCTTGTGAGGAAGTTTTTG
>Ga0209381_1003014_pt1 | contig 18918 bp, 10 predicted proteins | sample DewCreD2012metaG_FD_184111 | JGI IMG/M metagenome (GOLD analysis project Ga0209381, IMG submission 184111) | Hot spring sediment bacterial and archeal communities from British Columbia, Canada, to study Microbial Dark Matter (Phase II) - Dewar... ...
AATAGAAAAAAGTAGCATATGGCAAATTTCCATGAACATCAAAGAAAAGGAGCGATAACCGGCTGTTTAGCTGCTGCAGGCTGTTATTTTTTTTTCCATTTTAAGGAGAAAGAGAAAAATCCTGAAAAAAAATTCAATGTACTTGAGCTACTAGGTTGTACAACGTTGGGAGGGATAACAGGTGCTGTTGCACTTCTCGCTTTGATATTTCGCTTTTCTAGAACTGGTAAAATTTGTATCTTTGTTTAGTTCCAATTCTAAAACACTGTTTAATTTATTCACGAGTTTTATACCGCGAAGTTGATTGTACTCTGTTTGCCTTATGTTTAATGAAGACGGACTGAATTTATAAAAATTTTATGTTAAAAGGATTTTCACTTTGGTAGAACATGAAAATTAATTTCATTATGAGAATTATAATGATATTTTTAATCTTATTAAGTTCCAATTTGGCAATAAGTACACTGAATGCGTCAGATTTATTAACCCCTGAAAAGCTATGTTTTAAGCATATTACTTCTATCGAGGGTCTATCCAATAATACTGTATATAGTATTACACAAGATGAGGATGGTTTTATTTGGATAGCCACACGTGAAGGTTTAAATAAATTTGACGGATATTCGATAACAACATATTATAGAAACGGAACATACAGTATACCTGGTAATTTTGTTGTTGAATTGCTTTCAACATCTTCCGGCAGATTGTTTGTTGGAACACAAACTGGAGTTGCAATATATAACAAAAAGACAGACTCTTTTTCTACTTTGTTGTATGAAGGAGGATCACTTGGTAATGTTCGAAGAATATTTGAATTATCTGATGGTCAGGTATTAATTGCCACTAATCTTGGTTTGTTTTGTATCCAGAAAAATCTGGAAATTGTTAAAATTAGTAATCTTGATTTCAGGGATATTTGTGAATATAAAACTGGTCTGATTTGGACTTTATTTCAGGATGAAATTTTGTTAATGAATCCTGAGGGTGAAATTATTCGAAGATATAATAATAAAAATATTCATTCAGATAAATTTGATATGTCATCTTCAAATATTGAGTGTATTTACAAAGATTCCCGTGGTATTATATGGTTGGGCACAAAGAGAGATGGTATAGGGTATTATAATGAGAAAGATGATAAATTCATTTGCCTTAATTTTCAAAAAGGTGTGAATCCGGTAGAAGATAATTTTATTCGGGTAATTAATGAAGATGTTCTAGGTAGGTTATGGATTGGAACGGAATCAGGTCTTTATATTTATAATATGGAATCAGAAAAGTTTAACTTTTATGGACAGAAATATAATCCTTCTGAAGAGGGATTAAATGATAAGGCCATATATTCTATTTTTCGTTCCAATGATAACATAATGTGGATAGGTACTTATTTTGGAGGGGTTAGTTATACAGATCTTTTTAACAAAGGTTTTAACAGGATTTATGCTGATGGCGGACGAACTGGGTTAAGCGGAAATGCTGTAAGTGAAATAATTGAGACATCAGATAAGAAAATATGGATAGGTACAGAGGATGGAGGAATTAACGTCTTAGATCCTCATGAAGGAACTTTAAAATATTTCAAGCATATTAATGGTAACCCTTATTCGTTAAGCTCAAATAATGTTCATACTTTAAAAGAGGACAGGAATGGAAATATTTGGATTGGAACTTTCCTTGGAGGATTAAATAAGTATGATGCAAGAACTAAAACTTTTAAAACTGTAAAACTTATTCCTTCAGTTGAAGAAATGTATCATGATGTATATGCAAAGTCTATTTTTTCTGTTTTTATAGATTCCAAAGACAGAATTTGGGTTGGTTCTATCGGAGGTCTTTTTATGAGAGAAAATAAGAATGAGGATTTCAGAATTTGGAACCCAATGTTTTTTAAGAATGTATTTGTTTATGATATTAAGGAAGATCACTATCATAATATCTGGATATGCAGTTATGAAAATGGTATTTATAGGATTGATACCGCAATGAATATTTATCATTATAAGGCGGGATCAAATCACAATTTATTAAGCAACCGGTTTATCTTTTGCTATACAGATACCAGCGATGTAATATGGTTTGGGACAATGGAAGGAGGATTAGTGAAATATAACATTAGTAGGAATGAATTTAAATCTTATACTGAAACGGATGGCCTACCAAATAGTACTGTTTATGCAATAGCAAAGGACAGAAATAATAATTTGTGGCTTTCTACAAATAAAGGTTTATCAATGTTTGAACCTGTTTCTGAAACGTTTGTTAATTATTCTATAAATGACGGACTTGTCGGAAATCAGTTTAATTTTAAATCAGGAGTCATGGTGTCAAATGGCATAATGTATTTCGGTGCAGTAAATGGTCTTACGTACTTTGATCCCCAACACCTGCAAAAAGATAATCAAATTCTACAAATACATTTTACTGGTTTAAGAATTTCAAATAATGCTGTTCAAATTGGTAAAGGAGGTATTCTTTCCTCACATATTGATTTCCAGGATGAAATTTTGCTGAAATACAAACATAAGGTTTTCACAATAGATTTTATTGCATTGAATTATAGAGCGCCAAAAAATATAGTTTATGCATATTTTCTTGAAGGACTTGAAAAAGATTGGAATTACATAGGGAATTATCACAGCGCGACATATACAAATCTATCACCTGGGAAATATGTTTTACATGTTCGCGCTTCCAATGACGGTCGTTTCTGGCCAGAAAATGAAAGAACGATCAAGATAAAAATTGATCCACCTTTTTGGATGGCCACATGGGCATATATTTTATATGGTGTTTTAATTATACTAATTGTCTTTCTGATATTCCGTTTTTATCATATGAGGCAAAAAGAAAAGCTAAACATTAAGCTTGCTAATATGGAGAAGCAAAAGAATGAGGTTATTAATAGAAATCGTTTGAATTTCTTCACTTATATTAGTCATGAATTCAAAACACCCCTTACACTAATTATAGCTACTCTGGAAGAAATCATGGATTATGAAGATATGGTACCTAAATTTAAAGGATATGGCACATTGATAAAAAAGAATGCCATGAGATTACTTTTGTTAATAAACCAATTAATGGACTTCAGAAAAATTGAATCTGATCATGCGTCTATAAAATATAATAAGGGTGAAATTGTTGGTTTCATCAAGTCAATTTTTAGGTCATTCGAACCGCTCATGAAAAAGCGACAAATAAAAAATAAATTTATTTCCAATACTGATTCGCATGTTGTTTACTTTGATGAAGAAAAACTGGAAAAAATTTTAGCTAATATTATAGGCAATTCTTGTAAATATTGCAAAGATTCTGGTACAATTACAGTTGATATAAAAATCTTTGAAACTACTCATCTGGCTGACCCTTTTCCTGAAGAAAATAAAAGAGGGACAATAATTATTAGCATAATTGATGATGGTCCTGGTTTTCCTATAGAAAAATTGAAATCTATCTTTGAACCATTTGAGTTAAACGATTCTTCAGATATACGGAGCAGCGGAATTGGTCTTGCACTTGCAAATAATCTGGTTAAATGTCTTGGCGGTAAAATGGATATTTCTAACAATGATAAAGGAGGCGCTTCAGTAACAATTCAGTTGCCTTTAGTGTATAACCCCTCTCCGGAACAAATAAAAGATGAGAAGTTTATTGATCAAAATGTTCGGTTTAATTATGAAAGTGCATCAATTTATGTTGATTCACAAACTTCTGAATTATTCGACTACAACGAGAATGGACCTGGAAAGAAATATATGATGATGGTAGTCGAAGATAATAAAGAGTTGGCCTCATTTATCGCTCATCATTTTTCTGTTATTTTTAAAGTAAAAGTGGCATATGATGGTGAAGATGCGTTTGAAAAGATAAAAAAATTACACCCTGATATAGTTATAAGTGATATTATGATGCCACGTATAGATGGATTCACATTATGCAGCTTGATTAAGGAATCAATTGAAACAAGTCATATTCCTGTCATTTTATTAACAGCAAAAGTTGGTGATGAATTCAGGATAGATGGATTTTACAAAGGTGCAGATGCATATATAGAGAAGCCATTCAATCTAAAAGAACTCGATCTGATTGTTAGGAATATTCTTAGATCAAAGGAAAAACTTAGGAAACATTTTGCAACTTTTGATTCATTAAGGGTAAAAGGGGGGGAACTGGGTAATAAAGATCAAGTATTTATTAAAAAGCTTACTGAAACGGTTTACAAGTATCTTGATGATGGCAATCTTGGTGTAGAAACGCTTTGTAAGGAGGTTAATGTTAGCAGAACTCTGCTACATGTGAAATTGAAGAAAATCGCAGGGTTAAGCTCAACCGAATTTATAAATAATATCAGATTGAATGAGGCAAAAAGGATGCTCCAGGAAGGAAACTTTACTATTTCCGAAATAGCTTACAAAGTCGGATATAACGATCCGGCATATTTTAGTAAATCTTTCAAAAAGCTTTTCGGGAAAGCACCCTCTGAGATTCGCGATATCCCAACTTAATTGGAGGAAATAATTTTAATAATTAGAAAAAATATGTATGTTTATTATAAATTAAAAAAACTATAATTTTTTTTATTTCTGAACAATTCATATATTTATTTTTGTAAATTTAACTAATCAATGAATTATCCCTGAAGGCTTTTTATGTGGATAAAGAAGGGAAAGGGGTTTTCCAAAAAGTGGGAATCCGTTATTGTCCCAGGTGAATATTTGAGCCCTCATGCTTCTACCAGCACATTCATTACTTGAATAACGTTTTGCATGATAGATGATCCAGTCTTCTTTGCCGTCAGGCGATTTGGTAAAACAATTATGGCCTGGACCATAAACATTGCTATCGGGGCACTGTTCAAAAACCTGGTGGTCGCTTCTTGTCCAAGATTTGGGGTCCATTAAATCCGAATTTTTTTTGGCAGAAAAAAGCCCCAGACCGTAGTTGTCATCCCAACATGCGCCTGCCGAATAAACAATAAAAATGAGATCCTTTGGGCCTAACAGGAATTGCGGTCCTTCCATAATTGCTCTCGGAGGTGTTTTTTCCCAGTCGTAGATTGGTAACCCAATATTTACTTCATTTTCAAGAGTTGTAGGAGAACTCATTATAGCAATCGATATGCCACTCTTATTTCCAATGTAAGGGGAATATGCGAAATATCTTACTCCACTGTATTCAAAGACCGTTCCATCAATTCCTGGATATTTGGTATGTACTTGACCTATATCTACCCATGTGTTTTCAAATGGATTATTTGCAGAGTTTTTTAAAACATGGATACGCCTGTACATATCAAAAGGTTTGCTTTTATCTGTAGCGCTGTAATAAATGTACCAAGTATTATCGAAATAATGAATTTCAGGTGCCCAAATACAGCAAGAATTTGATCCACTGTCAGGTGGGACCCATATTACTTTGGTCTCAGCAGAATCAAGGTCCGTGAATGATTTTGACTTCCACAGTTGAAGCAGGTCACCACGTGTAACCATAATGTAATAATAATTATCTGAATGAAGGTATACAAATGGGTCTGGTCCATCCTCAAGTATAGGGTTCGAGAAATACTCGAGAATTTTATTTTCCGTTTTGTCATTAGGGTTCTTACAGGCTGAAAATAATGAAAAAGAAATTAGTAAAACAATACTTATGTTTTTCATGGTGAAATTCATGATACTTCCTCTATTAATGATTTACCTGTATATTATTCAGCGATTCCAAAGTGCTTAACCAGCTTGTCATATTCCTCTTTCGAAATTTTGATCATACATCCATGTCGTACAGATGGAGGCAGAGAATATTTATCCCATGTTTCAAAGAATGTATATCCTGAAACCTGAAACCATGGTCCCTCAAGGTGTCTTGCAACCGAAAGCCCGTAAGATACGCCCGGATATTGTTCGTAATAAAGATACCAGACCTTATTATCCGGCGAGGGTATGAGCATAGGGGCTTCCCTGAAATTAGGGCTGACAGGTGCAGAAGGGTAGGAATAAGGTCCGAGCAGGTCGTTTGAGCTTGATATTCTTATTGTTTTTCCGGTAACCCATTCAAGAGAAGGATACCGTTCATCTTTTATGATAGCGTAATATGTATCATTGATTTTTCTGATAACTACATCTATTGTTGCCATATCCCAATCGAACAAGCGATGGGGCGCTTCAGGGAAACTCTTCAGATCTTTAGATAAAACATAAAGAGTTCTCTGACTTGCCCAATATTTTTCAGGATCTTGGGACGTGCCAATTTCATGAGGTGTATGCCAGGTTAGCAAATACTGTTTGCTTGATTCATCGTAAAAGAGTTTTGGCGCACCGATTCTGGGTAAGGCAGCTGAATATCCTGGAATGTTCTTAAGATCAGGAGTGTAGTCAGAATAATGTTTCCATTCAATGAGATCTTCTGAAATCCAAAAGTTAATATCCGGTGCTTCATCATTTCTATTCCCAACAAGATAATATTTATCATCATGCCCTTTGCAAATATCTGGGTGTCCTTTATAATCAGGGAATACCCTTTGTCCATGGTTTAATTCTTTCCAATGAAGTCCATCCAAACTCACAGCATAATAAAGCCTTCCATAATCCTGATGAAGCATATGGGCAAATAGATATGCTTCATTAATCGGATTACCATTTTTAACCTGCCCTGGTGGGTCAGGTTGCTGGCAAACTGCATTAATAACCAAAGCTGACAATAGGCTGATAAAAGCTATTGGTTTAAGTTGTTTTTGCATTGTGTTTGGCGAATTATTAAAGCATGATCTCTTCTATAATTTACCTGAGAGGGTTTTTATAAGTTCAATCTCAGATGAATCATAAGGAGACCCATTCTGTCTGAAAATATCATGAAACCAAATTTTAGGCTCAGATCCATCTGGCATGGGGGTATCCCAGGCATAGATTGTATTGGTTTTACCTGCAACAAGACCCCAGTTAATAGCACCGACTTTCTCTTTCTTGAGCATTGGAAGAATGTTGTCAAACCTGCTTCCGCGTGTACGTGCCATATATTCTGTACATATTATTGGCCGGTTGTATTTTTTTAATTTTTTAATCATAGAAAAATGATGAGGTGTGTCTTCATAATTGTGATAAGTTATAATATCAGAGTTTTCAAGCTGAAAGTTATTCAGATCCGTCAAATTATTATTCCAAATGGCAGCCGAAACAGGTTGAGAAGGTGATACCTCTCTTGCCCAGCGAAACACATTCTCAAGTAGGTTCATGCTTTTATTTAATAAACCATTGTTACCGGGTTCGTTATAAAGATCCCAAAGTACTATTCGATTGTCTTTTGAGAAGGTGTTCAAAATATCTTTCACATATACTTCAAGAGTATCAATCAGTTTTGGATCCTGAAAAATAAGATTACCAGGGTCTCTAATCCAGCCTGAATTATGTATCCCTGGTTTTGGATCTGGTTGTTTCCCTTTATGATATTCTTCATTCCAGCAATCATCAAAAAAAACAAAAATAGTTTTAATTCCATGCCGATTGGCAATGCTTAGGTATTTATCCATTCTTGACTTAAATCCTTCCTTATCGATTTGCCAGGCTAAATGGTGTAAATACACCCGCATACAATTAAATCCGATATTTTCGGCCCAGCCAAGCTCCCTGTCAATAGTTTCAGGATCAAAAGTTTCTGCCTGCCATGTTTCAAGTTGGTTAATTGAAGTGCTTGGTATGAAATTGGCTCCTATGAGCCATGGAGTGTTTTTGCCCCATTTCTGAGCTTTTTCAACAGACCATCTTGAATTGGATCCCTGATCAGCCTTTCCTATATTTTTGTTCAATGAGTTGCATCCAAACGCATACAACAAAAGTGCAATCAAGCTCAATGTAAAATAATGATTTTTCGACATATTATATAGTATTAGTTTGATTGTATTAGTTTGATTCTAATTCAATATAATTTTTTTTGTAGTAATTCCATACTGATCTTGAACACTCACGATATATATGCCGGGCGTAAAGTCCGTGAGTGGAAATGTTACTTTTTCCTTGTATGTTCTGAAAGATAACAGAGTAGTTCCTTTCATATCAATTATCCGTATTTCGCGTTTTGTTTCATTTTTAAAACTCAATGTAACAAATTTGGAAACAGGATTAGGATAAATAGAAAAGAAAGATGAATTATCGGTTATAGTTTTGTCATTATTAATTAGGAGATTTGAGGTAATATGAAAATTATCAAATTTAACACCGGTATTGAATGACCTAAGGCCTGCCATTCCGTTTATCCAAGGGTTCGGATCAATATAATCAATTACTGAATTATCCATATCATCAACATATATCCTTATGCGATCTTCATAAATGACAATGCGTAAATGGTACCATGTATTTAATGAGAAGTTCTTAGAATATGTGCAAAGCGACTTCCAGCCGTAATTGTGTTTGCCTAGTACGAGGGAATTGGTATTAAAACCAACATAATAACCCTGGATAAAATCAGTTCCCATGGCAGGGTCGTTTCCAGCACCTCCCATTGCAGGATTATTCACTCTAAAGATTAATCCGGCATTCATATTCCTGGTAAATAGAATATCTGCTTCAACGGTATAATCTCTCCATGCCTCACTTCCATAGGTTCTTTTACCATAACCATCAATAAAAGCACATTTATCAATAATTTCCCAGTTACCGTCGAAATATTTCCAGCCTGTTCCAAAAGAGCCGTCAAAAGAGACCAGCATATCAAAGGCTTTATTATAAGCTGTAACGAATTCAAGAGAATATAATTCGAAAATGCCTGATATTGCTTCTATCTTCAAAGTGTGAAATCCAGCTTTTAACTTAATATCCTTTATGACATATGATTTAAAGTTGCTATTACTACCGGTTGAGGGGAGCTCAGCTTCGCCTATGATATTCGTGCTATCAAGAAGGAACCTAACCCTGGAACCAAAGGTTTCGGTTGCATAAATCAGCTCAACATTGTATAATGTATCACGTTCAACATTAATGTTATATTGAAACCAGTCTCCGGTTTCTATCGACGAAAGGCAATAACCTCCCATTGAAGTTGCTGATATTTTCACCTCATCAGTTCTTAGGTTTTTTCCCGCTTCTGAAGGTGGTATTTTTTTGTGAAATCCTTTTCCTTCGCCACCGGAATTATACAATACAGCAGGGAATTTGCCAGGCACTGGTTTGTAAATATCGAATGTGCCTGACCCCATTACGTAATTACTAAATGCAATATAACCAAAATCCCCTTGACATAAATTGGTTACATATCCGATTCTACCGGCCTCAAGATCGTTATTTGTAGTGTATTTTAAAAGATTGTCGAAAAAAAATCTATACAGATTATTGAATTTTTCAATTCTTATATTATGCCATTTAGAATAATCCATTCCATTTGGCATTGTTATAACTGCAGGTGTGCTCCATAAATTATTTTTTTTGAAATTTATTTCACAGGTATTGGTCAGACTATTTATGGTAATCGTTCCATAATTAAAAATATCCGAATATGAAAAGATAGCCCCAATTTTAGAGGTTTCATTGTCTCTTTTAGTTTCCCTGAAGTTAAATTCTGCGGTAAAGTTGCCTTTTGCAAGCTTGTCAAATATTGCGATAAAATAGTTTTCTCCGTTAGCAATTATTGTATCCTGCGATAGAAAAGCGGCGTTATTAATTTTCCAAAGACCGCCTAAAGGAAATATCCAGTTTGTCCCTGGTTCAGCCCGATCGAAATAGTCATAAGCATCGGGCATTTTAGGATTTTCCTGGACGAAATCTGTTGGTCCAAGTAATACCATTTTGTCTCCATTCCAGGCAATTCGATCAAAATTGAGGCGACGAAACGGTCCAATTTCGGAGATCAGATTATGATATGTGATGTAGTAGCTATCAAGATCTGGTCCAACAAAAATGCTTCCATGCCCCAGTCCGACGTGATTGCCCAATGCGTCGAGAAGGAATGGATTCTGATCTGAAGCAGGAGTGAATGTTGAAAGTGGGCCCTGAGAGGTAGTTGCATAATCAATTCGATACCCTTTGCTGAGCACATGATTACCTGTATAAATAAGGTAATATTTACCGTTTCTTTTAAACATGCATGGGCCTTCGGTCCATGTTTGGTTCATCTGAGCATGCAAGTTAATATCTGCTCCGATTGCCGCAGGACCTGACATTGCACAACCAAGAATTCCCTCAGAAGAAGCATGCAGGAAAGTCCATTGGGCATCATCATCAATAAATATAGAACCATCAATGGTTTTACCCAGATTGTTGGAAATAATTTCAAACGGCCCGGTTGGTTTCTGACTTGCCAAAACATAATGTCCATTCCCTGCCGGAGAAGTGTACATATAAAATGTGCCATTCCAATAAATTACTTCCGGGGCATAGGCTCCTTTTGTTATAGGGTCAGTAGTACATAATCCTTCATAATGCCAGTCTATTAGGTTCCTGGAGCTCCAGCATTTGACTCCAATTTCACCGTCTTTTGTACTGCAATAAAGGTAATATACGCCTCTGTTTTTTAAAACATAAGGATCACCAATTGAATATCCGGGCCATTCGTTGTCTAGAAAATAAGGATTTTTAAAATCCTGCGAATAAATGGTATTACTTATTCCCAATAAGAGAATAATACGTAAGATTTTAGTTTTCAAGGCAATAACTTAAATTCTTTGAAATGTAAATTAAATAAGAAAAGAAAGGGTATAAAAATTACACCCTTTCTTAAACTGTTTAAACTATTTGATCAAAACTTTGGTTACATAATTAACATTTGAACCTTGCACTTTAACAATATAGATCCCATTTTTGAATGAAATTTTATTGATTTCGGGTACAGATTTTTGAGCGACTAATGCACCGGTTAAGTTGTAAACGGAAACATACTCATCGTTATAAGATTTGTTCATCTTTACATTTATCTTGTTGTTTGAGGCATAAACAAGAGGAGCTTCGGAGGTTACTTTATTATTACGGACTCCGACAGTAATTTTGGTTGCATTATACAAAGCTACAGCTTCTTCTTTTGTCAGGGCTTTATTGTAAACACGGAGGTCACTTAGAGCGCCTTTCCAAAGAGGATCGGGCCAAAAGCTTTTCCCAAGGGCGTTTTGAGTATCTTGAATAGTACCAAAAGCGCGTGTAAAACCTCCTTCAGCAAAGATCTGTTCTCCATTGTGATAAAGGATAATTGAATCCGGTTTAAGAACGACTATAGATGAATACCATGTATTTAGCTGAATATCAACAATATCCTTTGGAAAGTCAATATCATACCAGATGTCGCCGGGGTTGGAAAGAGTGAACCGGTACATGTTATTGTTACCACTAACCGGAATAACCATCATAACATCTTTAGGTTCGGTCTGATCACCGTTGCCAAAAGAGTAAATACGGGCCCAGACTCTGCTTTCATCCATCCGAAACCAGCAGGAGATTGTAATTTCAGTAAGTCCGTTAACAAAAGATGGCAGGTTGGCATACGCAACGTCACCATCGAAATATGCAACCGGACCGCGGATAGCATCGTTAACAAAAGTAACCCCGTGATTTGTCCCATCAAGACCTCCCACGATGTCATTCAGGTTTTCTTTCAGTGGCCAGTGATGATCCTGTGCGAACAAGATTTGTCCGCAAAACAGAGCCATACTTGCGAAAAGGAATAGAATTTTTTTCATAATGCTTAAGATTTAAGTTAGACAAAAGTTAATTATAGGGCTTTTCTTATCATTCATTTTTTGCTTAATAATGAGGGTTCTGATGTAGGTTGGGATTGTTGTCTACTTCGAATTGTGGCAGTGGCAATATATGGTGTTTTCCCAGCTCAAAATTATTGAAGTCCGGATCGCGGCTTTTAAGTTCATCAATCCCTTCTTGGGTTTCAAGCAAGCCCCACCGTCTAAGGTCAATCCATCTGACAGATTCAAGACAGAGTTCAAGCGCTCTTTCCATCTGTAATCTTTTTAGAAATGCATCTTTTGAATTAACACTTGCTGCTATTTCGGGTATTGTACTTAAAGCCATAGGAGGAAGGTTTGTACTGGGTCTTGTTCTTACCATATCCACATAAGTAACTGCGCCAGCAACATCACCTAGCTGTGCCAGGCATTCTGCATAGCATAGCAGCACGTCTGCATACCGGATCACCCTGTAGTTAATAGGTGAGTAATAATCAGTCTTTGCTTTGAAATAATCATCACCATATTTCCTAAAAAATACATTTTTAAACCAGGTAGCTTTCCATTTGGTGATAGTGCCGGCAAATAGCCTTTCATTAGGAAAATCCTTAAAAATATCAGGATAAATAATACTAACCCTGAGCCTGTCATCAATTGTTGTTCCGTTAACATGGTTGTCGACAGTTGGTTCTTTTTTATATTCATCCACAAGCCATGACCTGGGCTGACCATCACACCAGCCAATTCCTGCTGGTGCAAAGAATTGGGATCTGGTATTCCCCAATGCCATATTAGGTACATCATCGTCTATATCAGAGCCATTATTTCGGTCCATTTCGGTTTGGTTAACATCAGTAAATTGTATTTCAAAAACAGATTCCATGTTATTTTCATAGTAGTGGGTAAAATTATCGAAGTAGTTGTCCATTAAACCATAATAACCTTTCCCATCACCTTCAACAAGCCAGTAAAACGCATCTTTTGCATCCTGCCAGCGATGCAATTGCATATAGACTTTCCCTAAAAGTGCATAAGCAGCGCCTTTGGTAATTCTTCCCTTATCAACACCGGTCCATGCCTCTGGAAGATCAATAATTGCAGATTTCAGGTCGTTAATAATAATATCATAAATTTCATTCGGACCTCCGACTGGGTATTTGTCACCCGCATTGGATGGTTCAAGTACTATAGGCAGATTTTCAAAAAGTATCTCAAGATTGAAGTAATCGAATGCCCTTATGAATTTCGCCTGTGCTACAATTTGTTTTAAAAGGGTTTCCTCAGATGCGTTCTTGGGTATTATTTTCGGCACATACGCAATAACCTGGTTTGCTTCAAAAATCTGTTTATAATGTCCTTTGAAAATGGTCCAACCACCCTGAATAAAATTATAATTAACATATTTAAACTGTGTCCAATCTTTAAGTTCATTCCATGGACTATTACTGTATGCTTCATCAGAAGTAAGGTCGTATCGGAAATAAATCCATCTTCCCCAGTTTCCAACTCTTGTAAACTGGCTGTATGCTGCAGTCAGTCCTTTCTGTGCATCTGTTACATCATTCCAGAATGATTTCTGAGTAGGAACATTAGGGTTGTCAACATCCAGGATGTTTTCATTGCAAGCTGTAATACTTGCTAAAATTATTGCTGATAGGATAATTTTCTTTATCATGGCATTTAATTTTATTTAAAAACTTGCAGTTACTGAAAACAAATAGATTCTTGGTGTTGGATATGAGTTGCCATCAACTCCGAATTCAAGAATATATCCGTTATTGAATTCAGGATCCAATCCCGTATATTTTGTAAAAGTGAATGGATTCTGAGCTGTAAATGCAATTCTAAAGTTATTGATGTATTTTTTAATAGGTTCAAAATTCAGAGTGTAGCCTAATGTGATTTGTCGAATTTTGAAAAAGGATCCATCTTCAATCCACCGATCAATATTACCCATTGAGTTTCTTTCATCGCCGTATATAGGCCTTGGAAAGCTGGTATTTGTATTATCCGGGGTCCAGGGGTTTATGCCTTTTCTATAATTTGAGTTATCATTAAAACGTTCGGTTAACGAACGGGTTCCATTGTAAACTTTTTGTCCGAATGCTCCATAACCTTGCAATGAAAAATCGATATTTTTATAAAAAAGGTCAAAAGTCAGACCTGTTTCCAGCTTAGGCCAAGGACTGCCAACAATTTGTCTATCACCTGCTGCGGATATTAATCCATTATCATCATAATCAACATAACGGAGGTCGCCAGGTTTAGCTGCGGGTTGGATAACCTTACCCTCGGAATTCACATGGTCAAGTACTTCCTGGTCTGTTTGAAAAAGGCCATTACTTTTTATAAGGTAGAACATTGCCATAGGTTGTCCTACCTTAGTAAGACATAAACCGGTGACGATTCTTTTATCACCATATGGAAGGTCTAGTACTTCATTTTTAATTGTGGTGATATTTGCAGAAATAGCATATTTAAAATCACCTTTAGTTTCCTTCCATGTAATATCTATTTCAAATCCTGTATTTTTAAGACTTCCTGCATTGACCCATGGATTTCCTCCGTCATTTCCGGTGGCCAGAAGTATAGGATATTCAACAAGAACATCCTTAGTAATTGATATATAATAATCTGCAGAGACTTGCAGTTTATTTTTTAGAAATCCAAAATCAGCTCCGAAGTTGGTTTGTTGTTTAGTTTCCCAACGCAGATCAGCGTTAACGAGCTCTCTTTGTGTAGCCCCACTTAATACGGTTTCATACTGACCTGTTCCAAAGACTGCGAGAGGGAAAGTTGTAAGACTCGGTATATAATCATAAATTCCTGAATGCTGACCCCAGTTCTGGAATGCACTGTTTCCAAGTTCTCCATAACTTGCTCTTATTTTTAGATTGTTTATCCAAGGCACTTTAAAAAATGGTTCATCGCTCATCCTCCAGCCTGCCGAAACAGAGGGGAAATATCCCACACGATATTTGGGCCCGAACTGTGAAGTAGCATCTCTTCTCAATGTTCCACTAAAAAGATATTTTCCGGCAAAGTCATACTGCAATCTTCCAAAATAAGATATGCGGTAGATTTCAGCTCTGAATCCGCCTACAATGGGATTGGCACTACCTGCATTTAACACATCAAGGTAGTGTCCACCTGTTACAAATATTTCATGGTTTAAACCTGAAATTTGATCATAACCTTCATGTTGATAACTGGAACCTAATACTGCATTTACATTATGCTTACCGAAACTTTTGTTAAAAGTTATCAGATTATCAAATAATAGAGATTGGTACCTAGCTTTATTTTCATAAACATGAGATGGTTCATAAGGCAAATTAAGTGTAAAGTTACCAACTTTTCTCAGCTCTTTAAAAGCATCGAAACTTGTTTCATATCCCGCGGTAACTTTATAGGTTAGAAACTTAAATATATGTGCTTCGGTATATAGATTTCCTCTGAGACGCGTGTTTTCTGATTTTTTATTAACAAGATTTTGTATTGCGATTGGGTTTGTTCCGAAAGTTCTTGCCCTTGCTTCATCTCCGTAACCAAAACCGCCTGGATTATCAGGGTTATAAATCGGAATATCAGGGGTCATCCTCATAATATCAGTGATAGGATTGCCACCGCTATAAGGTATTACGGCAGTGTTACTTATTGCTATATTTTCACCAAAAACAAAAGCACCTTTTTTTGCTTCTGTATTAACTCTAATACTATATCGATCAAGGTTTGTCCCTTTAAGGGTGCCAGAGTTATTGAAATAGTTGGCGGAAACAAGATAATTGCTGTTCTCAGTTCCTCCAGAAATCCCTAAATTATAATCACTTGAAATTCCGATTTGTAGTGTTGCTTTTTCCCAGTCTGTATTGTTTTCAAAATGATTTTGTCGTGGTTTTCCGGCATTATCATAAGCCATATCGTTATAATAAAAGAATTCAGTTGTATCCATCAAGTTTAAGGAGGGTAATTTTTCAAATCCAATTTTGGAAGAGAAATCAACCTTAGTTGGACCGTATTGTCCTTTTTTTGTCGTGATAATGATTACTCCATTGGCCGCCCTGTTTCCATAAATTGCAGCTGCAGAGGCATCTTTAAGGATTTGAATTGATTCAATATCATTGACATTAAGATCCCTTAAACCGCCTGTAAACAAAAATCCATCAACAACATAAAGGGGATTATTATTGCTTATATTTCCAATACCTCTAATCTTAATATTTGGTTCGCTTCCGATATCCCCATTGGATCTGATTGTTACACCGGAGGCCATTCCCTGAATGGCTTCACCAATTGACAACGACTGAACATTTTTAAAATCATTGGTGTTTATTACGGCAACTGCTCCGGTCAGATCCTTTTTTTTAATGGTACCATAACCTATAACGACTACCTCTTCCATTAATGCTATATCCGGTTTAAGAACTACATCTATTGTAGTCTTGTCTTCTATCGGAATTTCCTGTGTCAGATACCCAACAAAGGAAAAGATAAGAATGGCATTCCTATCTGATACATTAATTTTATAATTCCCGTTTATGTCAGAAACGGTGCCGTTAAATGTGCCTTTTTCCAGTATATTAACCCCAGGCAAAGCTGCTCCACTCGATTCGGTAACTTTGCCAGAAATTTCAATTTTCTGGGCATAGGCAGATGCAACAAAAAATAATAATAATTGGATTAGTAGTAGTTTGTGTTTCATAGTTGTTAATATTAGCTTTTGAATTCACAAATGAATTTACAATGCAAAACATCCCAATTATTTGTAAATTTGTTCAGATTCCATGTAATTTTGTTCAATATTTGTATTTAGCTGAGAAATAGAGATAAAACTGCATTTGCCCTATTGCTGTTTTTTGCAGATATGTTTAACACAACGATTAACAAACCGGGCAAAATGCACTCATCTTAAAATTTATACAATATAAAAGTTAAGTAGAATCTTTTTTCTCCCCCCGTCAACTCTCAATGCTTCTGTTTATTACGGATCAGGTAAATTCTGATGGTGGTTTGCTCGTTCTGGTATGCGAGGGTGATTTCGGCTTCGGGCAGAGTCCGGAAAAGGTTTTCGAGCTGTGTATAGATTTCTTTGTTATATCGATTGGCAACCAGGATGGCCGTGGGGTGGCTGCTGAGCAGTTCTCCGGCCAAATGGGGTTTGTCGGACCAGTCGAAGAACTGTCCTTCATATTCTTTGAAAAGGTAGGTATTCGGGTAGATTTTACTGAGGGTAGGGCCAAAAACCTTGCTTCCGGCCGGAGTCATCAGCATACCGAAGAATAGTCCGTATTCAGGGCAGATGCTCCAGTTGTCGGAGCTCAGGAGAAGAGCGTCCGGCGCAGGAAGCTGACGGAGATACCGGATGCTTTCCAGCTTGGCTTCATAGGTTTTCTTTTTCAGGGGCAGGTACATTCTGTGCTGACGGAACGTTTGCGGATGAATGGCAAGGAGGTAAACAATGAGCGCATACAGGAGGTATTCAACCCGCCGGAACCTTTCGGGGATCATGCGGATGAACATCTGAATGCACACAAAGAGAAGCGGGACAACCATCAGGAGTTCAGGGATTAGGTACCGTTCGGAATAGTGTTTGGCAATGATGAGGATTCCCAGTATTTCGGCAACAAGCAGTCCGGTGAGGAGGGAAGGAAGGGGGCTGCCTTTCATTTTCTTCCGCAGGGGAGGCAGGTAGCTTGCCAGAAGGAGAAGTGTGCCGGCAAGAATTGCTGAAAACAGGAATTTCTTCTCGTGCGCCATGGTGCTGAGATGGGAAAGGAACTGGCCGAGGTCGAGCACGTTGGTTTCTCCGGTGCCGTAAACACCGCTGTGCAGTACCAGTGCCTTGATCCACCGGTAAAAGGCGCGGGTTTTAATGAAGAGGGGAAAGGTGAAGAGGTAGAAGAATCCGGGGGCAAGAAGGGCATAGCTGGCTCTTTCCTTCCAGTTACGAAGCAGGAAGAGGGGAAGGAGCAGAAACGAAACAAAATTGAATTTCATTGACAAACCCAGGCCGGCCATTATGGCGTACAACCATACCCTGCGGGCGGCCAGACCGTGTGAAGGAAGCCGGTGCTGTGCATCGAGCCAGAGGTAGGCAAAGAACAGGGCAAAAAAAGGAATAAAGAGGGGTTCAATCATGGCCCGTTCGAGGGTAGAAAAGACCTGTTCGGCCACAAAAGGGGCAAACTGAAGGAAGAGGGCGGCCGGGAGGTTGCCGGTGCGGCGGTATACGATATATCCTGCCAGGAAGACGCCGGCGGCAACCAGCAGAATGATGCAGATGCTGATGATGTGGAGGTAGAGATCGGGGTGCTGCAGAACGTCATCGGGGAAGGATGTTCCGGGCCGGAAAAGGTGGGTGATGCGCGCAATAAGGCCTTCCAGCACCTGAAGGGGGGTTCCGGGCTGATCGGTGAACAGATCGAGGTGGCCCATGGTGAGGGCAAGACCGCTGAAAAGAAAAATGAATTCGGGATCGGTGGCAACGAGGGAGAAAGGCCCGCCGGCAGAGCGAAGCTGAAAGCCAAGGTATATCAGCGAGAGAGGGATGAGGAGGAGAAGGGCCGCCGGAAGTTTTCGGAAGAAGGAAGAGAAACAGGCCCGGGTATTTTGAATCAGCATGTTGTTTTGCAATGGAATGTTAATTCAACGCTCTGAAAAATGGGAGGTTCAATGGTATGTAAATAAGCACCAGGGTATTGTGTGGCGTTGGAAGGCGACTGCTGTTACGGTGTTGAAACCTCCCACACAAATCTACATTAAAAAATCAATCCTGAAGAATGGAATGCTGAGGTTGGAAGGGTAAAGGTTCCAGGGTTACAATATTCCAGAGTTCCAGGGTTCCAGAGTTCCAGGGTTACAATGTTCCAATGTTCCAGCGTTCCAAAGTTCCAGAGTTCCAGGGTTCCAATGTTCCAGCGTTCCAAAGTTCCAGAGTTTCAGGGGTTCAGGTTTTAGGTTCGATTTGTGATTTTGAAGATATTAATGCCTTATATTGTAGATTTGTGTGATAGCGTAGAGCGTAAAGCGTAGAGCGTAAAGAGGGGTATTGGGTTTAGAGTGCAGAGCATTTTTTATTTAGGATAGAGCGTATAGCGTATAGCGTAAAGTTGAGATTAGAGTGCAGGGCAAGAGGTAGGTCACGAACGGTATTTCTTTACGCTTTGCGCTCTGTGCTTTCCGCTCTTTCCCCGTAGGGGATGAAGGTTAGTAGATGTGACGTTCCAAAACATAATGTTTTCCCCGTAGGGGATTAAGGAACGGTT
>Ga0209381_1003016_pt1 | contig 18914 bp, 14 predicted proteins | sample DewCreD2012metaG_FD_184111 | JGI IMG/M metagenome (GOLD analysis project Ga0209381, IMG submission 184111) | Hot spring sediment bacterial and archeal communities from British Columbia, Canada, to study Microbial Dark Matter (Phase II) - Dewar... ...
TCTGGCCGATCCTCAATCGTTGACCACCGCGCTCAGGCCGGAAGATCACTTTAGGGGTGTGGCGGACCCGATCCGTCACGCCACACCCAATGCAACGGACCCCATACGACCCGCGAGAGTGCCGGGCACCGAAACGGTATTCAAAGACCTCGGCACGCCGACTCTCGGGCAGGGTTAGTCAAGCCCGCTGACGCGCAGGCTACGCCACCCCATGCCCAAAACCAGATGAATCAGCCGTATGCGCCCCGTATTTTCCTGGTTGAAAAACTTTGGCAGACGGCGGCACACTGACACCGTTATGCAAGGATTCCGCTGTTTCCGCCCGGCACCCCCTCCGCGTGCGGGCCAAACTCTTCCAATGCGTCCCAATGGTGAACTGGACTCCGGGGTCGGCGCGCGGATTTTATTCTGCGGCCCGCCGCCCGCGCCGCGCCGCTGCGGAATGAATTCCGCGCTCCCCGGCCGGCAAAGCGCGGCGGCCTTCACGCGCATCGAACTGGCGGTGGTCATCGCCGTGGTGACGTTGCTGACGTTGCTCTGGCTGCCGGCGCACGCCCTCACGGCGCGCAAGGCGCAACGGCTCCAGTGCGTGGACAACCTCAAACGCCAGGGCGTCGCCTTTCAGCTTTGGTCCGACAAGAAGGATGGGCGCTACCCGATGTCGGTGCCGGGTAGTCAAGGTGGGCCTTGGCTGGCGGGAGTGATGGGCACCGGAACGACGACTTGGAATTCCGGCAATTACGCCCAATACACCTATCAAAACTTCGTCGTCATGTCGAACGAGCTGGCCACGCCGAAAGTGATCAACTGTCCGGCAGATTTCCGCAACGCCGCGACCAACTTTGGCGCGCAGTTCGTTGGCACTGTGGGCAACCAATACATCTCCTACTTCGTCGGCCTGATGCCTGATCCGTCTTTGCCCCGCAGCTTCCTGACCGGCGACCGCAATCTGGGCACATCCGGCTCCCAGGATCTCCAGAACATCACCTACGCGCTGGGCACCAACTCGCCGAGCCTGCGTTGGACCGACCGAATGCATCAAGACAACGGCAACATCCTGCTGGCCGATGGCAGCGTGGAACTGCTGACCAGCCCGCGCCTGCGGGAGGTGATCCGAACGACGGGAGCGTATCCCGGCTTCAGCGGCCAACAATCCGCCGGCACGCCGAACAACGTCAACGTCGTCGCCCTGCCATGAATGCGCCCGTTGAATCCGCGCGCAAAGGCGGACGGGGCTATTGGCTGACCGTTGGGTTGGTCTTGGGGTTGATGTGCGCCGCACGGATCGCACACGCCCAGTCCGTCATCGCGTGGGGCGACAACACCTCGGGCAAGGCCAGCGTGCCCGCCAGCGCGTCGAATGCCGTGGCCGTGGCGGCGGGCGGCACCCACAGTCTGGCCCTGCGCAGCGATGGTTCCGTGATCGCGTGGGGAGCCATCAACACGGTGCCGCCGGAGGCCACCAACATCACCGCCATTGCCGCCGGGCAGAACCACAACCTCGCGCTGCGGGACGACGGCACGGTGCTGGCGTGGGGCAGCAACAACACCTTTGGCCAGTCGGTCGCGCCGACTGCCGCAACCAACATTGCCGCCATCGCCGCCGGGGCGTTTCACAATGTGGCTTTGCGTTCGAACGGCACGATCCTGGCCTGGGGGCGCAACGACGCCGGACAAACCAATGTGCCGCCCGGCCTGAGCAACGTCATCGCCGTCGCGGCTGGCACCAACCAAACTCTGATCCTACAGGCGGATGGAAGATTGACGGTTTTGGGCGGAACGCCGGGCGGCTCCGGGGCCTTGCCCACACGCCCGCCGCTGCCGGTAGCCTCATTCGCTGCCGGGCAGAGTCACAACTTGTTTCTGCTCGGGGATGGCACGTTGCGCGCGGCGGGGACCAGCCCGGTTCCGACGAATTTCTTCACGAACCGCTTTTCCGCCGTGGCCGCGAATGCGACGGCGAATCTGGCGGTGCGGCGCGATGGGCGGCTGTTTGGCTGGGGTTCGGGCGCGACCACGAATGTTCCCGTCACGGCCACCAACATCCTCGCGTTCTCTGCCGGGCCAACACACGGGCTTGCCATTCGCGGCGATGGCGCGTTGCGATTACTCGGCCCGGCGGCATTTCGCAGCCAGGTTCATCTGGGCGAGCCGTTGCCGCTGGCGGCACGGGCGGTGGGCCGGGAGCCAATCGGGTTTCTCTGGTTGCGGGACGGCTTGCCCGTGCCCGGCCACACCAACGCGCAGATTCCCCTCACGGCGACGTTGGGCGATGAGTTGAGCGCCTTTCAGGTCATCGTCACCAACGCCACCGGCAGCGTGACCAGTGAAGTGGCGCAGGTGGTGGTGAGGCCGTGGGGCGCGCGGGGACTCGACCCTTACTCCCGCTGGAGCGCACCGGACGAAGTGGCCGACGCCGTGACTGTAGCGGTGGGCCACGGTCACGCGCTGGCGGTGCGGGCGGACGGCACGGTGCGGGCGTGGGGCAATAACGCGGATGGTCAGGCGAATGTGCCGGGGAACGTGACCGGCGCGGTGGCGGTGGCGGCGGGCGGAAATCATTCGCTGGCGTTGCTCACCAACGGAACGGTCGTTGCGTGGGGGCGCAACTCCGAAGGCCAATGCACCGTGCCGGACACGGCCACCAATTTCGTCGCCATCGCCGCCGGACAGGCGCACAGCCTCGCGCTGGCGGCGGACGGGCGCATTGTGGCGTGGGGCGATGCCGAGTATGAGCAAACTGGCGTGCCCGGTCTGGCCATGCCGGCGGTGGCGGTGGCGGCGGGCGGTTTTCAAAGCCTGGCCTTGCGCGCCGATGGCCGGGTGTTTGCGTGGGGCTGGCCCGGCACCGCGCCGGCGAATGCCACGAACATCACCGCCATTGCGGCAGGCTTCCTGCACGCGCTGGCCTTGCGCGCCGACGGCACGGTGCTGGCGTGGGGCGACAACTCTTTTGGCCAGACGAATGTGCCGGCAGCGGTGACCAATGTCATTGCCGTCCAGGCGGGCGCGTATTTTTCCGCCGCGTTACGGGCGGACGGCGCGGTGGTCGTCTGGGGCCAGACGGAGCCGCTGGCACCCGGCACACAGACGTTCGCGGACGTGGCGCAGATGGCGGCCGGCGACGGGCTGCTGTTCGCGCTGGCGCGGCAGGGGCCGCCCCAATTTGGCCCCGGGTTGACGGATGTGACGGTGGGCTTGGGCGGCCCGGCGGTGCTGGCCGCGCCGGTCCTCGGCGCGGGGCCGATGAGTTTCCAGTGGTATCAGAACGGACAACCGGTGGCCGGGGGAACAAATGCCCAACTGGTGTTGCCGACGGTGGGCGGAGCGGCGGCGGGCAGCTACACTCTGGTGGCCTGCAACGGCGCGGGCTGCTCCACCAGTGCGCCGGTGGTGTTGAACCTCGGCGCGCCAGCGACTTTGTCTGGCTTGGTGGCGTGGGGCGATGCGCGCTTCGGTCAGACCGGGCTTCCCGGCCTCAGCCAGCGTCCGGTGGGCATTGCCGCGGGCCGGGCGCACAACCTTGTCGCGACCGAGAACGGTCAGGTGTTCGGCTGGGGACACAACGATTTCGGGCAGTGCGCGGTGCCGGTCGGAGTGACGAATGCGCGGTCGGTGGCGGCGGGCGGCTCCCACAGCCTGGCGCTGAAGCACGATGGCACGGTGGTTGCCTGGGGCCGCAATGATGAGGGACAGACGAATGTGCCACCCGACCTGACGAATGTGATTCAAATCGCCGCCGGGGCCTTGCACAACGTGGCGTTGCGGGCCGATGGCACGGTGGTGTGCTGGGGCGACGGTTATTTCCGCCAGACGAATGTGCCGCCTTGGCTGGGCAAGGTGAAGAAGGTGGCGGCGGGCGAATATCACAATCTCGCCCTGCGCGCCGACGGCACGGTGGTGGCGTGGGGGAGTGAAGACTGGGTGCCGCCCGGGCTGGCTGACGTGGTGGACATGGCCGCAGGTTTCGGCCACAGCCTTGCTCTGCAAGCGGACGGGAAGGTGGTCGCTTGGGGAAACAATAATTTTGGCCAGACCAATGTTCCCCCCGCTGCCACCAACATCGTGGCCATCGCCGCTGGCAACTGGACCAGCGCCGCGCTACGCGCGGATGGGCAGGTGTTCGTCTGGGGCCACGGCGCGCTGGGGCAGACCAATCTGCCGCCCGGCCTCCAAAATGTCGCGCAACTCAGCATCGGTGGCATGCACCTGCTCGCCCTGGTTGCGTCGGGGCCGCCGTTGTTCACGTCACAGCCCACCCAGATCGTCGCGCATGCCGGCGGCAGCGCGGTGCTGCGGGCGGAACCGGTGGGCACGGCTCCACTCGTTGGACAATGGTCGCGCGGCGGTTCGCCGCTGGCCGGGGCGACGAGCCGGTTCCTCCTGCTGACCAACGTGCAGGAGGCTGATGCGGGCGCTTACACCTACGCCGTCAGCAACAGCACCGGGCAGACAGCGGAGTTCACCGTGCAACTGGTGGTGAAGAATGCCCCGGCGGTGGTGAACCACTTTGAGCGCAAATACTTCGTCCCCGGCCAGCCTCTGTCGCTGCCCGCCGCCACGCAGGGCAAGCTCCCGCGCTTTTTCCAATGGCTCCGCAACGGGCTGAACCTGTCCGACGCGCCGCCCGTTTCCGGCACGCAGACGGAAATCCTCCAGGTCGCCGCCGCGCGGCCCGAGGACAGCGGACTATACGAACTGGCGGTGCTGAATGCGCACGGGTCCGTCACCGGAGCGGTGGCACAGGCAGTCGTCACGCCGGTCGTCACCTGGGGCGACGGCAGTCTGGGGCAGCGCGATGTTCCGGCGACCGCGCTCAACCTGACCACCCTGGCGGCGGGGGACAATCACACCCTGGCCGCTCGCGCGGACGGCACGGTGGTGGCGTGGGGCGACAACGAGAGCGGCCAACTGGACGTGCCGGCGGCAGCGAGCAATGTGGTCGCGGTGGCGGCGGGGAATCTTTTCAGCCTCGCGCTGCGGGCGGATGGAAAGGTCATCGGTTGGGGAGAATTCCTGAACCCGCTGGGTCTCACCAATGCTTTCGGCCCGGTGGTGCCGGTGAATGCGACCAATATCGTGTCCGTGGCTGCCGGCCCGCAACATGCGCTGGCCTTGCGCGCCGATGGGCGCGTGCTGGCCTGGGGCCGCGACAGTGTGCATACCAATGTGCCGGCTGCCGCTACCAACATTGCGGCCGTCGGGTGCGGCGAGTATCAGAGTTTGGCGATGCGGGCGGACGGAAGCGTGGTGGCGTGGGGCAAATCGCTGTCCCTGCCAGCGGGCCTGTCCAATGTGGTGCAGGCGGTCTCCGGACTGAATCACAGCCTGGTTCTGCGCGCGGATGGCACGGTGGTGGAATGGACGGCCAGCACTTTGCGCCCCGTGCCGCCGCAGGCCACCAACATCGTTGCGGTGGCGGCGCAGGGGGACGTTTCGGCGGCCTTGCGCGCCGATGGCCGGGTGCTGGTGTGGGGCAACAACATCGTCGGCCAGACGAATGTGCCAACCAGCCTGACCAACGCACTCACCCTCGCCGTGGGCGGCTCGCATTGCGTGGCGGTGGCGGGCACAGGCGCGGGCGATGGTGGGAACTGGATAACGAATCCCATCACCCGCTCTGTTTCCTCGGTCGCAGGTAAAACCACCGTGTTGCTGGATAATGCCGGCAAGATCACAACCGGACGGCAATGGTTGTTTGGGGGGATGCCAGTGCCCGGTGCCAGCCAGTCCTATCTATTCTTCTCGAGTGTCACCACAAACCACGCAGGGACCTACGCGCTGTTGACCACCAACCTGAATGGCAGCATCACGGTGCAGGAATTCCAGCTAACGGTGACGCCGCAGCCGGCCATCGAAACTCCGCCGCGCACGCTCGTGCTGCCGCTCGGTTCAGACCTGTGCCTGCCGGTGTCCGCTTTTGGCGCCCCGCCGCTCCAGTTCCAGTGGTCGCGCAACGGCGAGAACCTGTCCGACGGCGACCGCATCAGCGGGGCCGCCGGACCGGAACTCTGTCTGACGCGCCTGCGTTCCGGCGACACGGCGGACTACTCGGTGGCTGTCTGGAATGAATGGGACGGGGCCACAAACCTGATAAGCCGACTGGCCGTGACTCCCGTGCTGGCCTGGGGCAGCAGCTCGCAAACCAACGTGCCCTTGAGCGCAACCAATCTTGCCGCCGTGGCCACCGGTTCTTCCTTCAGTGCCGGTTTGCGCGACGACGGCCGGGTGCTGGTTTGGGACACCTCGTCTGTATCGCTGACCAATATTCCTGTGTCCGCATCCAACGTGCTGTCGGTGGCGTTGGGAAGCGGCTTCGCGCTTGCTTTGCGCGCCGACGGCGCGGTCGTCGCGTGGGGCAGCGACAGCGCCACGAATGTTCCAGCGGGCCTCTCCAACGTTGTGGCGGTCTCCGCCCGGGGTTCGTTCGGGATGGCGTTGGACCGCAGCAACCGGGTGCAGGTTTGGGCCGCCACTTCATCCAGCTTGACCAACATTCCGACCGCCGCAACGAACCTGGTGGCGATTGCCGCCGGCAGTTCCCACGCGCTGGCCTTGCGGGATGATGGCCGGGTGTTTGCCTGGGGCAGCGGCACGTCCGGTCAAACCAACGTCCCGGCGGCGGCCACCAACATCATCGCCATTGCCGCCGGGGATAATCACAACCTCGCCCTGCGGGCGGACGGCGTATTGCTGGCGTGGGGATTGGGATCATCGGGCCAGACCACTGTGCCCGCGTTCGGCCAGCCCATAACCGCCATTGCGGCAGGCGCCAGTCACAGCCTGGCGCTGCTCACGGACGGGCGCGTGGTGGCTTGGGGTTCCAACGCTTCCGGTCAGACCAATGTGCCCGCGCTGGGGACGAATTGTCATGCCATTGCCGCCGGTGGCTCAGGCAGTCTTGCCCTGCTGCGCGAAGCGGGCACCGTGCCGTTCCGCCTCAATCTCACCCGACAAGCAACGCTCGGGGAGGTGGTGGAATTGTCCGGGCCGGCGTTGCCCGGCAGCCGGACGCGTTTCCAATGGTTCCGCAACGGATTGCTGCTCGCCGGCCAGACCAACGCCACCCTGCGCCTGGCCAGCTTTGGCTGGGGCGACGTGGGCATTTACACGCTCGTCGCCAGCAACCTCGCCGGTCAGTCGGCCACCTTCGCCACCACGCTCGCGGCGGTGCCGACGGAGTTGCGCTTCGACACGGACACGCTGGCCCACGGCGGGCCGGGCGGGGCATTGACCTGCCGCCTGACCGGCGCGGCGGGTCGCGGGCCAGTGGTGGTGTTTGCCAGCGCGGATTTGTCGGCGTGGACGCCCGTCTTCACGAACCCGCCGGTGGTCGGCGAATTGTGGTTCACCAACACGCCGGGCGCGGCACCGGCGCGCTTCTATCGCGCGGCGGAAATAGTCGAATCTCCCGGGCTTTCGCTGTCGCTGGCCCCGCTGGAGGATGGCGCGGAAGCGTTCCGGTTGTCGCTCGCGGGCCTGCGCGCCGCCGGGCCGGTGGTGATCGAGACATCGGGCAACCTGCGCGAATGGTCGGCCATCGCCACGAATCCGCCGACGCTCGGGCCGCTGGAATTTCTGATGGCACCAACGGCAGGCGCGACCGGGCAATTTTACCGCGCGGTGGAGCGGACGGATTAGGGCGTGCCGCCTTTTCGGCGGGCGGCTGGTTGGCTTGGCGATGCGAATATATCCCCCGCCGCTCTTGCATCCGCGCGCCAGGCGCTGCCGGAGCGGTGGCAAACACCGCCCGCCGCCAATTGGGCCGGACGCCGCCGCTGGCAGGGAACGGAGAACCCGCCCAAACAACGCAACTTTGTCCCCCTAAATGGTGACTGTCGGCTTGCCGGGATGGGGTTAGGATAGCCATGTCAATTTCGACTGCGACGCCAGCGCAGTCAGGCCGCGAAGGTCGCGAAGGTTGTAAAAGTGTGTGTGTTTCCGGGCCGGACGAAAGTCCGGCCCGTTTTTTTTGGAGTGGCCGGTTGACATCGGAATGAACTCGTCAACATTCCGCCCATGAAAAATCTGCCGCTTGCGCTGACCCTGACTGTGACCCTGGCCTGCACCGCCGCGGCGGCGGGCCTGCACGACGTGAAGGTGAAGGACATTGACGGAAAAGAGCTTTCGCTGACGAACTACGCGGGCAAGGTCCTGCTGGTGGTGAACGTGGCCTCCCGTTGCGGCTACACCCGGCAATACGCCGGACTGGAGGCGCTTTACCAGAAATACCAGGGGCGTGGCCTGGTCGTGCTCGGCTTCCCCTGCAACCAGTTCGGCGGCCAGGAGCCGGGGACCAACGAGGAAATCAAGGCCTTCTGCCAGTCCAAGTTCAACGTGACGTTTCCGCTGTTTGACAAGGTCGAGGTCAACGGCCCCAAGCGCCACCCGCTCTACGTCCGGCTGGCCGGGCCGGATTCGCCCTTCCCCGGGGACATCCGCTGGAATTTCAACAAGTTCCTCGTGGGCCGCAAGGGCGAGGTGTTGCAGCGCTTCGATTCGAAGGTCGCCCCCGATGCCCCGGAACTCGTGGCCGCCATCGAGGCCGCGCTGGCGGCGAAGTAAGTCGGCCCGCTGTCAAACTGTCTGCGGGTTCGCTTGCGCGACACCGACTGCGGGGCCGGGTCGCAGTTTCGTCTGTTCACAGGTGTGGTGGTAGGCCGCCAGATAAGCCAGGTCCTCCGCGTTCAGGGCGGCCAACCAGCGTTCCCGCCGGGCGCGGCCCAAGCGGCGGACTTTGAACAACGGACAGTCCTCGGGATTGCGGGCCTCCACCGGGCAGCATGCGAGCAAGCCGGCCAGTTCGGAGCGCAGCCGGGCCGTTGGGGACGCGCGCTGGTTCATTGCGTGGGACCTGGGACAACGGCTTGCATGACCCTGGAAAAAGCAGTTCCAACCACGAAACACGCGAAAGGACACGAAAGACTGGCCGCTCATCTCCGGTGGCCGCTCACCCGACAGGTGATCATCTGCGCTGCCGCCCCGGCAGCCTTTCGTCCGGTCCTTTCGAGTGTTTCGTCTGTTTCGTGGTTGCCCAACTGCCTTTCCGGGATGACAGGTTCAGCCTCGCGCCGTCCGCGTCCGCTGTCAACCCGCCCCGCGCCCGCGGAGTCGCGCCCGGGGGGCGGGTTGCTTGACGCTGCCGGAGCCGTCCTCTAGGTTCGGCCCCCGTTGACAACAATGAACGCGCACAACTTTCTCGTTCCGATGGTCGTCGAGCAGACCGGCCGCGGCGAACGCGGCTACGACATCTACTCGCGCCTGCTGGTGGACCGCATCGTGTTCCTCGGCACGCCCGTGGACGACATGGTGTCCAACCTCATCATCGCGCAGTTGCTCTTTCTCCAGATGACGGATCCGAAGAAGGACATCCACCTCTACATCAACTCCCCCGGCGGCAGCGTAACGGCGGGGCTGGCGATTTACGACACCATGCAGTTTCTGACCTGCGACGTGAACACCTACTGCATCGGCCAGGCGGCGAGCATGGGCGCGGTGCTGCTGGCGGCGGGCACGAAGGGCAAACGCTACGGCCTGCCCAACGCCCGCATCATGATTCACCAGCCGTGGGGCGGCGCCCAGGGCACCGCCACCGACATCAGCATCCAAGCCAAGGAAATCCTCCGCCTCAAGGACCGCCTGAACGAAATCCTCGCCAAGCACACCGGCAAGACCGTCGAGGAAGTCACCCACTCGACCGACCGGGACAATTTCATGTCCGCCGAGGAGGCGAAGGCGTTCGGCCTGGTGGACCAGGTGGTGGTGTCGCGCAAGGAAATCCCCGGCCTGGCGGAAAAAAGCTCCGCGGTCGTTTGACGATCCCATCCCGGCCCGGCGTCGCCCCCCGCAACTCAGCCATCGCCAATCGCTTGTCCCGCGCCTCCCAACTCTCGTTGTGCAGCTTCTGCGGCAAGAGCCACGCGGAAGTGAAGCGGCTCATTCCCGGTCCCGGAGTGTTCATCTGCGACAACTGCGTCCTCCTCTGCAAGAACGTCCTCGACGCCGAGGCCGCCGCGAAGGAACGCACCCGGCAGCAACCCATCGAGCGCGTCCCCCGGCCCGCCGAGATTTGCGCCGAACTGGACCGCCATTGCATCGGCCAGGAACACGCCAAGCGCACCCTCGCGGTCGCCGTTCACAACCATTACAAACGCCTCCAGAACAAGGAACGCCTCGCTGCCGGCGATGAGCGCGCGGTCAACGCCCCCCACGCCGACGTGGAACTGGAGAAAAGCAACATCCTGATGATCGGCCCCACCGGCTCGGGCAAGACGCTGCTCGCCCGCACGCTCGCGCGGCTGCTGGACGTGCCCTTTGCCATCGCGGATGCCACCGTCCTCACCGAGGCCGGCTATGTGGGCGAGGACGTCGAGAACATCATCCTGCGCCTGCTCCAGAACTGCGATTACAACGTCAAACGCGCCCAGCGCGGCATCGTTTATATTGACGAAATTGACAAGATCACCCGCAAGCAGGACGGGCCGAGCATCACGCGCGACGTGTCCGGCGAGGGCGTGCAGCAGGGTCTGCTCAAAATCCTCGAGGGCACCGTCTGCGCCGTGCCGCCCCAGGGTGGGCGCAAACACCCGCAGCAGGATTACATCCGCGTGGACACCACGGACATCCTGTTCATCTGCGGCGGCGCGTTCGTCGGCCTTGAACAGGTCATCCAACGCCGGCTGGGCCGGCAGGTGATGGGGTTTGCCGGCGCGGCGGAGCAGCGCAAGGCGTTCACCATCGCGCGCGATGAAATTCTCCGCCACGTCGAGCCGGAGGATTTGCTGCACTACGGGTTCATCCCGGAATTTGTGGGCCGCCTGCCCATGATCACCACGCTCGCCGAACTGACCGAAGCGCAACTGATCCGGGTGCTGACCGAGCCGAAGAGCGCGCTGGTCAAGCAATACACCAAGCTGCTCGCCCTGGAGGGGGCGACGCTGCGCTTCACCGACGACGCGCTGCGCGAACTCGCCGCCCAGGCCCTCAAGAAAGGCACCGGCGCGCGCGCCCTCCGCAGCCTGCTGGAAAAGCTGATGCTCGACACGATGTATGACCTGCCCGGCAGCGACGACGTGGCTGGCGTGACCCTCACCGCCGAGGCGGTGCGCGGCGAGGCCCGGCCCTTGATCGAGCGCCGCGAAAAACAGGCGGCCGCGTAACGCGCGGCCGTGCGTTCCGCCGGGAGCTGCGACCAGACTGGCACCGCCGCCGGGACGGACGGCAGCACTTTAATCCCATGACCAAACCCGCCCCCACTCCGCCGCCCCTCCGCGTGGGCATGATTTCGCTTGGCTGCGCGAAGAACCTCGTGGACGCCGAGATCATGCTCGGCGCGCTGTTGAAGGACGGTGTGGAAATCACCAACGACGCCGCGCAGGCCGACTGCGTCATCGTCAACACCTGCTCGTTCATTGACGCGGCGCAGGAGGAAAGCGTGGACACCATCCTGGAATCCGCCGCGGTGCGGGAGGCGAACCATCGCGGACAGGGGCTCATCGTTTCCGGCTGCCTCTCGCAACGCTTCCGTGACGAGCTGCCCAAGCTGTTTCCCGAGGTGGACGCGTTCATGGGGATTGATCAGGTGGCGCAGGTGGGCGACATCGTGAAGACCGCGCTGGCCCGGCGGGCGGAAAAACTGGCGGGCGGAAAGCGGGGGGCGGAAAGCGCGAAAGCGGCAAAGGTCAAACAGAAGCTGGCCGAACTGGACCAAGCTCACGTTGCGGATAAGCACGAGAAACAGAACGCCGTGCGCGGGACGGACCAGTTCGGCAGGACGCAGACGGTCGCGGCGGCGGCCCGGCAGAGCGCCGCCCTTGCATCCGAAAACAAGACTGCAGCGCATTCCCGGGACGCCGCCATGCCGATTCTCGAAGTCACCGCGCGCCCCAGCTACATCCCCGATTACGCCACACCGCGCTTCCGGCTCACGCCGCGCCACTTCGCCTACCTCAAAATCGCCGAGGGCTGCAATCACCCGTGCAGTTTCTGCATCATTCCCCGGATGCGCGGCTCGCACCGCAGCCGCACCCCGGCGGACATCGTGGCCGAGGCGAAAGCGCTCCTGGCCGACGGCGTCAAGGAGATCAATTTGATCTCGCAGGACTCGACCTACTATGGCCTGGATCTGCGCCCGAATCACAGCCGCGCCATTTCGTCGCCCGAGAAATTCAACGCCGCCGCCCGGTCGCTCGCGGCGGACGCCCCCACGCTGTGCTCGCTGCTGCGCGAATTGAACTCGCTGCGCGGGGATTTCTGGATCCGCATCCTTTACACGCACCCGGCGCACTGGACGGATGAACTCATCCGGACCATCGCCGCCTGCCGCAAGGTGGCGCGCTACGTGGACATTCCGCTCCAGCACATCCACGACAACCTGCTCGAGCGGATGCGGCGCGAAACCTCCCGGCAATACATCGTGGACCTGATCCAGCGCATCCGCGCGGGGGTGCCCGGCATCGCGTTGCGCACGACGTTTATCGTGGGCTTCCCCGGCGAGACGGAGGCGGCGTTCGAGACGCTGCTCGACTTCATCCGCGAGACGAAGTTCGAGCGACTGGGGGTGTTCACCTACTCGCAGGAAGACGGCACCCGCGCGGGGGCGATGGCAGGCCAGCTTGCTGACCCGGTGAAGCAGCAACGCCGCGAACGCGCCATGGCCGCGCAGCACGCGGTGGCCGTGCGGGTCGCGGAAAGTTTTGTGGGCCGGACGATCAAGGTGCTGGTCGAGGGCGAGGCGGACGCGAAGCAACTTCAAGCCGCCAAAGTTTCGTCCTGGGAGCATGGCCTGATGCGCGGAACGGACGAACCCGCCAGCCAGTTGAAGGGGCGTTACCTCGTGGCCCGCGGCGAAGCGGACGCGCCGGACATTGACGGGCGCATCTACATCCGCGGCCGGCTGCCCATCGGCGAATTCGCGAAGGTGAAAGTCATCGGCCACACCGGCTACGACCTCATCGCCGAGCCGGGTTAACGCAAAGTCGCCAAGGTGCAAGGACGCGAAGAAGGGCCACAGTGATGACTGAAAACGAGATCAGCCGCATCCCCGTTGAGGCTGCCCTCGGGGTTCATCGTGAAATAGGGGGGCCGGGCCTGGTCGAGAGCGTTTGCGAGGAGGCCGGGGTTGAAGAACCGATGCCGCGTGGTTGCAAGGTGGAGCGGCCGTTGCGTGTGCCGATCCTCTGCAAGGGCGGGCATCCGGCCACGCCGCTGCGATCGGGCCTGAAGGTGAACGGACTGCCGCCGGGGGACAACCAGGCGGTCGCGGAATGGCATCCCCTCTTCGAAGCACGGATGCCCACCCAGCTTCGGCTGACGGGCTTGAAGTCGGGGCGGGTGATCCATTGGGGGAGCGCCGGGCGAAGGACGGCATTCATCGGGTCGTCAACGGTCTTTAATTCTTCGCCCCCCCTTGCGTCTTTGCCTCCTCGTGTCTTTGCGTTAAACCGTCCCCGATGAACCTGCCCAACAAGCTGACGGTTTCCCGTTTCGTGCTGACGGCGCTGTTTCTCGTGGTTCTGTTCACGCGGTGGCCGGGACACGAGACGTTCGCGCTCATCCTGTTTTCGGCGGCGGGCATCACGGATTTCTTCGATGGCCGCATTGCGCGCCAGCGCCGGCTCATCACCAATTTCGGCATCCTCATGGACCCGCTGGCGGACAAAATTCTCACCTGTTCGGCCTTCATCGCGTTCGTGGGCCTCGACCTGATGCCGGCGTGGATGGCGGTGGTGATTGTGGCGCGGGAACTGGCCATCACGGGCCTGCGGATGCTGGCCGCCTCGCAGAACCTCGTCCTCGCCGCCGAGGGCTTCGGCAAACACAAGACCATCTCGCAGATCGTCGCCATCTGCGCCGTGCTGACGACGCAGGCGTATCCGCATTGGGGCCGGTTCGGCGAACTGGTGTTCGGCTTTCCCATCCTCGGCCAGACGCCGTGGGCGCATTCCTTCACGCAACTGGCGCTGTGGGCGGCAGTGGCGTTGACCCTCTACTCGGGCAGCGTTTATCTCTGGCGCAACCGGGACGTCTATCTGCGGGACATGTGAGGGGAAATCCGCGGTCCGAAATCCGAACCCGCAGGAAAGCCGGGCCCGCCGGCCTTCCGTCCGGTGCCGCCCCTCAATCCTCGTGGTCGCGCGTGTCAATATCCTCGATGCCATGCAAGTGCTCCGGCTTGTGGGTGAGCACCCGCACGATGCACCAGCCGAACAGCACGGTGACGAAGCCCACGGACAATATCATGGTGATCCAGCCGCCGGCGGTCATGACGCACGCTCCTTTTCCTGTTCCGCCGCGCGGTCCCAGCGCCAGCCCGCCGCCGCCGTCAGGATGCAAAAGAACACGACGCACACGAGGATCAGGGCAACGCTCAACTGCGCCACCGGGTTGGCGTGCGCGCCCACGAGGTCCTTCACATAACCCGCCGGCTCGAGGCGGCCCGTGTCCGGGTTGGCGGCGAACACGTTGAACCGCACCCAGAACCCGAAGATGGCCAGCAGATACACGGGGCAGACGTATTTGACGATGAACTTGAAGAAATTCGGGATGCGCAACGCGGCGCCTTTGTGCGCCTCCTGCCAGCCGCGCTCCACGCCCATCCCCCACCCGAAGATGATGATGAGGATGGTCGCCAGCACGAACAGGAGCAGCGTGCCCACCCAGAAATCAATGGTGTCCAGCGCCTTCAAATTCTTGCTGAAATACACCACGAACAGGCAGCCCAGCGCGGTCAGCAAGCCCAGCAGGGCCACGGATTGTTTCCGTTTCAGGCCCAGCCCTTCCTCGAGAAACGCGATGCCCGGTTGCAGCATCGAGAGCGAACTGGTCACGGCGGCGAGGAAGAGCAGGAAAAACCACAGGAACCCGAACAGCCACGGCAGCGGCATGTTGGCGAACACCAGCGGCAGCACCTTGAACCCGAGTCCGAACGTGCCCTGGCCGATGACGCCCGCCGCGCCCAGGAACATGAACGCCGCCGGCACCGTGATCATGCCGCCCAGGCCCACCTCGCAAAACTCGTTCGCACTGCTCGCCGTCAGGCCGCTCAACACCACGTCGTCCCGGTCCGTCAGATAGCTCGCGTAAGTAATGATGACGCCGAAACCGACCGACAGGGAGAAGAACACCTGCCCGGCGGCGGCGAGCCAGAGCTGCGGGTTGGCCAGTTGCGCGAGCATCCCCGTGCCGTCGGCCTTCACCGGGTTCCACATGAAGCCCAGGCCGTTGAGCACGTTCTGGTCGGGCCGGGTTGGGTCTGGCGTTCCCAGCGTCAGCACGCGCGCCAGCACAACGATGGCCAGCAGGATGAGCGTGGGCATACCCCATTTGCAGAACACCTCGATGCCCCGGGCCAGCCCCCGGTAAATGACCAGGAAGTTCAACCCGAACACGAGGAACAGGAAAAAGATCACGCTGCTGCCGCCCAGCCCGTCCTGGTTCCAGCCGACAAATTTCTCCCAGAAGTCCCCATACCGGGCCACTTCGTGGCCAAGGCTCAATTTCCCGGTCAGCGAGAACCACGCGTAGCCCAGGCACCACGCTTCGATGAAGACGTAATACATGTAAATCATCACCGGCACGATGACGCCAATGACGCCGATGTATTTTCCGACCGGATGCCGAATGAGCGCGTAGAAGATGCCGGGGCTGGAATGAAAGCCGCGCTGGCCGGCGTGGCGGCCCAGCGTCCATTCCGCCCAGCACACCGGGATGCCGAGAATCAACAGCGAAATGAAGTAGGCGATCATGAACGAGCCGCTGCCGTATTGGGCGGCCAGGCCCGGGAAACGGAGGAAATTGCCGAGTCCAACCGCGCTGCCCGCCACCGCCATGATGACGCCGAAACGCGAACTCCAGGAGTCGGCCCGCAAGCTCGATGACATGGGCCTCTACTTAACGGGCAGTCCCGCCGGGCGCGAGCAGAATCTCCCCGGTGGCCGCCGCCCGGGCGCATCTCACTTTCTTGCAAGTCCGTTTCATATGTGTGCGGTGGTAGCGTCGGCAATCCTTGGCTGACGTGGAGCCGGGCTTCCCAGCCCGGCGGAAAGCAACGCCCGCCCGCACGGGGCGCTCGGCAAGTTCATGTCGCCCGCCCGGGCCACGCTCATTCCGGGCGGCAAGGATGCCGCCCTCTACGGCAGGCAGGATGCCTGCCGCCACCGCCTGCAATAAACTGAGATGCGCCCTTGGCCGCCCGCCACGGCTGATTCATCTAGCAGGCTGTTGAAAAAGGCATGTCTTGAAAAATTGACCCTCGAAATCATTGGGGTTTTCGCATGTTTTTTCCCGCGAAAAAGACTTTTTCAACACCCTGCTAGTTTTGGGCATGGGGTGGCGTAGCCTGCGCCTCAGCGGGCTGGCCTAACCCTGTCCGAAAGTCAGCGTGCCGTGGTCTGGGATAACCGGTTCGGCGCCCGGCACTCTCGCGGGCCGTATGCGGTCCGGCGCGTGGGGTGCGGCGCGCCGGATCGGGTCGGCCGCACCCCCAAAGTGTTGTTCCGGCTTGAGCGAGGGGGTCACTGATGGAGGAGGGGCGAGACCGTGGTGAAGGTTTGTTGCGCGCACCAGGAGTTGAGCGAGTCGGCCCGGGTCCGCTGCCGCTCCTTCTGCAGTTCATCAATGCCGTTGGCCAGGTTGCGCAAGCTGGCCAGCACGGACGCCCCGTTGCGATTCGCCGGGCGCGCTGCCGCGGGGTCCAGCCGATCCACTGTTCCCGCGCCTTGAGGTGCAGGGCCGGCGCGCTGAAGGTCAGCAGCGCGACCCATTGGCCGTCGCGTTCGGCCACGTATCGCAACGCCTGGCCGGCGAGCCGGCGGCTCGCCAGATAATGGTCCTCCTGGAGATGATGGTTGAACCGGCCCAGTTCCTCCGCGGTGACGAGCCGCACCGTCACGCGATCCAACCCGTCGCGTTCGCTCGCAACTTGGGGCATCTGCAGGCGGCGCGCCTCGGCGCTGGGCGCAAAAAAGTTCAGTCATATTTCGAACGCCCCCCTTCCAGCCCGCCTCCCCCCTCATCCAGATGAATCAGCCGTGGGGAAAGGCTCGGCCAATCGCGCCGAGTCCTGTGTTGATGCTCCGAGTGAGGAGCGCTCGCCGCAAGGATGAGCTGCCCCCCAACTTCGGCGGTCACGGCAAAGTGACCACCGGGTGAGCACCAAAGACTCCGGCTTTTGCCGACGCCAACGCCGGGTTCGGGCCAGACCGCCCAGCCGCTTTGTCTTTTGTATCACTAATTGCTGCGATTAGGCGGATTTTTACCGCAAGAATGCCCGTTATGACACGCATCTGGTCCATGCTGGTTGTCGGCGGCGGGCTGTCTGTCGCTTCGGCCGCCACGTTCACCGTCTCCATCACCGCCGATGCCGGCGTCGGCTCGTTGCGCCAGGCCATCGCGGATGCCAATGCCTCCCCCGGCCCCGACCTCGTTCGCTTCGACATCCCGCCGTCGAACATAGTCAATGTCATCCACCTCGCTGCGGGACTGCCGCCCATCACGGACGCCGTGACCATTGACGGTTTGACCCGGCCGAGCAGCCGGCCCAACTCGCTGGCCCAGGGTTTCAATGCCACCAATTTCGTCACGCTCAATGGCGCTGGCATCCCGGTGGACCCTGGCCCGGGCGGTGGTGGCCCGCTGCCTGGCCGCGCCGGGTTTTCTTGCGCACCTGCTGGTGAGCAAATACGCCGACCACCTGCCGTTCTCCCGGCTGCAAACGTTGTTCTGGCAACGGCAGCACGTCTTCATCGCCCGCCCGCAGATGGTGCTCAGGGTCAGCCAGTGCGTCGTGCTGCTCGAAGCCCTCGTCGTCTGCCTCAAACAGGAACCGCGCCAAAGCCCGTTTGCGCAGGTGAACGAAACGCCCGTGCGGTATCTTGATCTGGAAACGCCGGGCAAATGTGCGCAAGGTTACCTGTGGGCCGGATTGGTCGCGGGAAAGTGCGTGGACTATGAAACTAAAACGGCAGTTAAAACCCGGTTCCCGTTGGAAACGCTTGCTGGACCAGGAAATCCAACTGCTCCGCAGTTCACTTTGGGGGGTGACAAGTGCCGGTCGCATAAGGTGTTGCAACCAAAATGACACCCACAATTTTCAGGGGGCCAACTGCCGTTTTAAGGTTCAACTCCATTCTGGCCGGGGCCGACGGGTTCCTGCTCAAAGAAACGGTGCCCTCCGGGCTGGTCGCGGCCATCGAAGAAGTCCGCAAAGGCGGTTCCCCGATGACGCCGCAAATCGCCCGCCGGGTCGTTCAGCGCTTTCGCAAAGTTGACCCCGAGCCGGCGGCGGTGGAAAGCCTGACGGAACGCGAGCAGGAGGTCCTCGAGCAACTGGCGCTGGGAAACCGTTACAAAGAGATCAGCAACCAGCTCGGCATCAGCCTGGACGGCATCCGTTTTCACATTCGCGGCATCTACAACAAACTCCAGGTTCATTCCCGAACCGAGGCCGTCTTGAAATACCTGAAGCGATGAACCTGTTCACCCGTCCGCATCCAAGCCCGATGAACAGCCCCGCCAGCTCTAAACCGGAACGATGCCATTCAAAACGGGGAGCACCCGCCTCCGGCGGGGGGTTTTTGGCGTCCCGCCGAAAACTTTGTCCCCCACCTTCTCCGCCCCCAAAGGTCCGGGCTGGAAGGGTTGGAACGCGGTCGTGGCCGGGACGGCCACGACCGCCCGCGGGACGCGTGCGCTCCCCTGCCAACGGCATCGTTCCGGCTCAGCGGGTGCCCGTCAAAACACGGCCCCGCTTTTTGCCAGGGGACGGTTTCAACCACCTGCGGGACTCCGATTGACGGGCCAACCCCTCCTGGTCGCTTCGGGATTGCTTGCCCGAACTGACCCGGTTGGATAAGCAAGCTTTCACCGTATCGCCGTGTTTTGCCATGGGTGCGACCGCTGCCAAAGATTTCCAA
>Ga0209381_1003019_pt1 | contig 18892 bp, 22 predicted proteins | sample DewCreD2012metaG_FD_184111 | JGI IMG/M metagenome (GOLD analysis project Ga0209381, IMG submission 184111) | Hot spring sediment bacterial and archeal communities from British Columbia, Canada, to study Microbial Dark Matter (Phase II) - Dewar... ...
GGCGGACGGGATGTCGCAGGGCGCCGTCGCGGTCCTGCTCGACCTCACCGAGCTGCGCCGGCTGCAGGAGCAGGTCGGCCAGCAGCAGCGGATGGAGGCCCTGGGCCGCTTCGCCGCCGGGATCGCCCACGACTTCAACAACATGCTCACCGCGATCCTCGGCGCGTCGGACCTGCTGCGCGCGGAGCTCAGCGAGAACCACCCCGCGCGCGCCGAGGCGGCCGCGATCGAGGAGGCAGCACTGCGCGGGGCCGAGCTGGTGCGGCGCCTCCTCGCCTTCGGCCGGCGCCAGCCGGGGGATGTCGTCGAAGTGGACGTCAGCCAGATGCTGCACGAGTTCGAGGCGCTCCTGCGCCGCCTCGTCGGCGCCCACCGCGAGATCGTCCTGGAACTCGGGACCGCACTGCCCCAGGTGCGCCTCGACCGCAGCAAGCTCGAGCAGGTGGTCACCAACCTCGTCGCGAACGCCCGCGACGCCATGCCCGACGGCGGCACCGTGCACCTGCGCACCAGCCTCGTCGTGGCCCACGACCCCGTGGGCGGCGTGCGCCCCCCGGTGCCGGCCGGCCGGTACGTCCGCCTCGACGTCCGGGACGAGGGGACCGGGATGGACGCCGACACGGTGGGCCGCATCTTCGAGCCCTTCTTCACCACCAAGCCCGCCGGCCGCGGCACGGGGCTCGGCCTGGCCACCGTCTACGCCTTCGTCGAGGAACTGAACGGCCAGATCGCCGTCGAGAGCGCCCCCGGCCACGGCAGTACCTTCTCGATCCTCCTCCCGGTCGCCTGACCCCGGCGGGCGCCCCGGCCCGGGGCCGCCCCTGCGACGGTTTGCCCCGCCGGGGAATCTTCCCCGGTGCCATGACGCGTACGGTCTGCATGGAGCCCATCCTCGCGGGGGACACCGAGGCAGTCCTCGGGGCGGCGCGTGCCGGGAACCCGGCCGCCCTCGAGGCCCTCGTCCGGGCCTACCAGCGGCCGGTCTACAACCTGGCCCGCCGCCTCTGCCGCACGACCGAGGACGCCGAGGACGTGGTGCAGGACACCTTCTTCGAGGTCTGCCGCAGCATCGGGCAGTACCGGAACGAGGGGAGTCTCTGGGGGTGGGTCCGCACGATCGCGGCGAGCAAGGCGCTCATGAAGCTGCGCCGCAACCGGTACCGCGACGCCGACGAGCTGACCGACGACGTCCCGCACCCGTTCCACCGCGAGGACGCGGCCCTGCGCATGGACCTCGAGGCGGCGCTCGAGCGGCTGGGCGAGACCGCGCGGGCGGTCGTCTGGCTGCACGATGTCGAGGGGTACACGCACGACGAGATCGCCGCGATGATGGGGCGGACGACGAGCTTCTCGAAGTCGCAGCTGGCGCGCGCCCACGCGCGCCTGCGGCGCTGGCTCGGCGAGGAGGTGGAGGCATGACGCACCTGACGATGGAGCAGCTCCTGGCCCTGCGCGAGCCGGGTCACGAGCCCGGGACCGCCGACGCGCTGGCGCACCTCGCGGCGTGCGGGGCGTGCGCGGAGGAGCTGCGGCGGCTCGAGCAGCGGGTGGCGCGCCTGCGGGCGCTCCCCATCCTGACCCCGGCGCGCGACCAGTGGCCCGCGGTGCGGGCCCGCGTCGCGGCGGAGCGGCGCCGGCGCGGCTGGCAGCGCGCGGGCGCCGCCGTGGCGACGCTCGCGCTGGCGGCCTCGCTCGCGCTCGTGGTCTGGGCGGGGCGCGGCCGCGACGCCCGGGGCGAGGGCGCGGCGATCGACGCGCGGCAGGAGCTGGACGCGGCGCGGGTCGCGTCGCGGGAGCTGGAGCGGACGCTCGAGGCCTACCGGCCGGACGCGCGCGTCCTCGACGGGCGCACCGCGCGGATCGCCTCGGAGCTGGAGGACCGCATCGCCGTGCTCGACGACGCCCTCGAGGCCGCCGAGCTGCAGCGCGACGCCGAGCGCGAGGCGCGGCTGTTGAACCTGTGGCGCGAGCGCGTGGGGCTGATGGACGCCCTCGTGGACGTGCACGTGACCCGCGCGAGCAACGTGGGCCTCTGAGGCCCGGAGGACGACGATGGTGACGACGATGCGACGGGCCCTGCTGGCCCTGGGCGTGGCCGGCGCGCTGGCGCCGGTGACCCTCGCCGCGCAGCAGGCGCCGTCGAAGCCGAAGCCGAAGGCGCAGGACGAGCCGGACAGAGTCCCCGCCGACGACATCGAGCGGGTGGAGGTGGATCGCCTCGGCCCCGGCGACGGGACGGTGCGCATCCTGCTGCGGCCCAACCGCGCGCGCCTCGGCGTGTCGGTGAACCTCCAGGCGCAGGACTCCGACTCGATCGGCGCCCTCATCAGCGCCGTCACCCCGGGGAGCCCTGCCGCGAAGGCCGGGATCCGCTCGGGCGACATCATCACCCGGCTCGACGGGACCTCGCTCCTCGAGCCGCGACCCGACGAGCGCCGCACCGCCCGGCGCGACGAGTCGCTGCCGGGCGTCCGCCTCGTGGAGCTCGCCTCGCGCCTGGCGCCGAACGACACCATCAGCGTCGAGTTCCGGCGCGGCAACGAGACGAGGACGGTCGAGCTCGTCACCGGCGGCGGGCGCGAGGGCCGAGTGATGGTCCGCCGCTTCGGCGACGGCGACGAGATGCCCTTCGCCTTCGGCGGGCCGATCCCGGACGGGATGGAACTCGACCTGCGCCGCGAAATGGAGCGCGCGGGCCTCCCGCCGCGGATGCGCGTGCCGGGCCCCGGGACGTTCACCTTCCGTTACGGCGGCCCGCTGGCCGACCTGGAACTGGCCCCGCTCAACCCCGAGCTCGGCGCGTACTTCGGTGCCACCGAGGGCGTGCTGGTCATCAGCGCGCCGAAGGGGTCGGGGCTCGGGCTCAAGGGCGGCGATGTGGTGCTCGCGGTGGATGGCCGCAAGCCGTCGTCGCCGTCGCAGCTCATGCGGATCCTCGGCACCTACGACCGCGGCGAGACGGTGAAGCTCGAGGTACTGCGCAACCGGAAGCGGGAGACGCTCTCCGGCAGGGTGGACGGCGCCGGCGCCACGGGCGCCCGCGGCAAGGGCGACGACCGGGACGGCTGAACGGCACGAGCATGCGCATTGCGGCGATCCGGACGACATGCCGGATCGCCGCCTTTCGTCTCGCATCCTGAAAGGATTCGTGCCGCTCGCCGCGCTGCTCGTCGCCACGCCGGCGGTGGCCCAGCGGCTCGACGGGCTGCCGCCCTGGGAGCCTATCAATCCCACGGTGAAGGGCCGTTCCAACCTCCTCTTTCCCGGGTTCAGCAGCCACGACCGGGGCGTCAGCGTGGAGCTGGCGCTCGACCACGGCAGCGCGATCGAGTCGCAGTCCGATGGCCGGTTCCAGGGCTCGGCGTACCTCCTCGACGCCGAGGTGAGCCGTGCCGCCGCCAGGGTCACCGTCCCCGTCGGCCATCGCATGTTCGTCTTCGGCGACGTCGCGCTCGGGAGCGGCAGCGCCGGCTTCCTCGACGCCGCGTTCGACTGGTGGCACGACGTGTTCGGGTTCGACATGCCCGAGCGCGAGGAACGGCCGCAGGACAGCTACGGCTACTTCGTGCGGCTTCCCGCCACCGGCCTCGTCACCATCCCAGAGCCGGGGGTGTACCTCGACGACACGCGCCTCGGCGCCGGCTGGCGGGCCGCCCCGTGGCTCGAGGTGCGCGCCTTCGCCACCCTGCCGACCGCGACCGCCGAGGGGTACGGGCGGGGTGTCGTCTCGGCGGGCGCGACCGGCACCTGGCGGGCGCGCCTCGGCGGCCGCGTGGTGCACGAGGGGAGCGCGGGGTTGGGCGTGGTGCCGCGCCACGGCACCCTCGCGGCCTATCAGCGCACGGTCTTCGCGTCGGCCTCGGCGGGCGGCCGCGTGCGGGTGTTCGGCGGCACCTCGCTCTACGCCAACCTCTTCCTCGGGTCGCCCCCGCTGCAGGGCACCGGGCGCGCGGGACTCGACGGCGTGGACTACTCGATCGACACGGGGCTGCTGTTCGCCACGCGTGGCGGGTGGGAGTATCGCGTGGCGCTCGTGGAGGATCTCTTCCCGCGCGGGTCGGCGATCGACCTCGTGGTGCGCCTCGGGGTGACGCGGCGTTGAGCCGCGCTCACCCCTGGGGCGCGAAGAGGAACTGCTCCATCTGCTGGTAGAGGAACTGCTTCGCCTGCTGGTCGCGCAGGTTCAGCGAGTAGTGGTTGATGAGCTGTTGCTGGGTCTTGAGCCATTGGGCCCAGCAGTCGGCGCAGACCTGCTCGAAAGCCCGCCGGCCAAGGTCGGTCTGGAGCGGCTGGAAGGCCTGGCGGGCTCCCTCGCGGCCGCAGCGGGTACACATCACGGTGGCGCTCATGCGGCGGAATATCGCTAGCGGGGCAACTCCCTCCACTCGCCGCGGCGCAGGTCGCGCGCCCCGGAGGCGGTGCCCGCGCCGACCGCGATGCCGAAGACCCACGCTGTCCAGCCCGAGACGAACGGGAGCAGGGTGGCCGGCATCGCCAGCAGGAGCGCCCCGGCACCCGCGATGATCGGCGCCAACGGGGACTGCACGGCATCCACGAACCGGAGGCGGCGGCGCACGAAATTGCGCGCAACAGCAAAGCCGACGATCGCGGCGCTTGTCAGGGCGGCGAGCCTCAGGATTGCACCAAGCGTTTCCAGCATGACCACTCCAGGTGACGGGCGCATGTTGCACTACGCAACGGACAGTCGTCGGGATTCGGGGCGCGGCGTCGGGAGGGCGGCATGAGCCGCCATCCCACCGTCGCGATTCCCGACGTCGGCCCCATGGATCACGCCTGGGACCTGCTCGGCCACTGGACGGCGATGATCGAGCAGCCCGAGCGCGAGGCCCCGGTGCGGGCCACGGTCGAGTTCGCCAGCTGGGATCGCGGCGAGGTGCGCATCGCCGCCGATGCGGTGGACGCCCCGGACCTCCCCGGTCGCGTCACCCTGGAGCTCGCGAGCGCGGTGCAGCGCACCGATGCCGGCGGTGGCGCGCTGCAGTGGATCCTCGTGGCCCCCGAGCCGAACTGGACGGTGCAGGCGACCCTCTGGCCCGGTGCGCTGCACCTCTTCGTGCACGACGGCGAGGACTTCCGGCGCGAGCTCTTCCGGGTGCACGCCCGCCGCACGGCGGAGTACTACGACCGGAAGTACCCGATCGAGGAGTGAGCGAGCCGCACTGGCCGTCGTCGGCCCTGCGCGCCCAGCTGTGGCTGCTCGGGTGCGGCTTCCTCTCCGTCGAGGCGGTGGCGATGGCCGGCCGGCCCGCGGCGGCGCTGCTCCTCGCCGCCGGGCTCGGGGGCGCGGCGTCCACGCTCGCGCGCGGCACCGTCCGCCCGCGCGAGATCGTCTGTGCCGCGCTCCTGGCCGCCGCCCCGGCCCTCGTCCTCGGCTTCTACGATGCCATCCTCGACTGGCTGACGCTCGGCGCCTGGCTCGCCGCGCGCTGGCGGCGAGCGCTGGCCGACTGGCTCGGCACGACGGCGATCGTCTCCGTCCTCGCCCTGTCCCTCCGCGCGATCCGGGCACGCCGGGGCGCCGGCGCTACCAGCGCGCCGCGACGCTCCCCCACATGAAGCCCGAGCCGAACGCGGTCATCACGAGCAGGTCGCCGCGCCGCAGCCGCCCCGCCCGGACGCACTCGTCGAGCAGCAGCGGGAGCGTCGCGGCGGTGGTGTTGCCGTAGCGCTGGATGTTGTCGTAGCCCTGGTCGTCGCGCAGCGCGAGCTCCTTCCGGACCTGCTCGCTGATGCGCAGGTTCGCCTGGTGCGCGAGGAGGAGCGACACGTCGGCCACCTCCGCGCCGACCTGCGCCAGCACGGCGCGCACCGACTCCGGCATGCGCGTCACCGCGTGGCGGAACACCTCGCGGCCGTCCATCTGCAGGAAGTGCCGCCCCTCCTGCATGTGCGCCACCTGCTGCCGCGGGTGGTACATCGCGCCGGGGGCGTCCACCCACAGCTTGTCGGCGTGGGCGCCGTCGCCGTGCAGGTCGAAGGCGAGGAGGCCGCGGCCCGGGTCGTCGGTGGGGCCGAGCACGACGGCGCCCGCGCCGTCGGCGAAGATCACCGCGGTGTTGCGCCCGCGGGTGCTGACGTCCATCCCCGTGCTCTGCACCTCCTGCCCCACCACGAGCACGTGGCGGAAGGTGCCGCCGCGGATCCATGCGTCGGCCACCGACAGCGCGTACACGAAGCCGCTGCACTGCGCGCGGAGGTCGAGCGCGGGGATCGGGCCCGCGCCGAGCGCGTGCTGCAGGAGCACGCCGTTGCCGGGGGCGAAGTGGTCGGGCGAGGAGGTGGCGAGGACGATCGCGTCGAGGTCGGCGACCTGCAGGCCGGCCGCCGCGAGCGCGCGCAGGCTCGCCTCGCGGGCGAGCGACACCCCGGTCTCCCCCTCGCGCACCCAGCGGCGCTCGCGGATGCCGGTGCGGGTGGTGATCCACTCGTCGGAGGTGTCCATCACCTGCGAGAGGTCGTCGTTCGTGACGATGCGCTCGGGGACGTACATCCCGGTGCCGAGGAACACGCTGCGGGGCATGGGGTGCTGAGCGGTGAGGGGGCTTCGGGGCCGCGCCTCGGCGGCCGGAGCGGCGGGTAACGTGCGCCCGGGCGCGGGTTCCGGCAAGGGCGGGGGACGAGGCCGAGGACGGAGGACGGGGACGGATGCTGCTGGTGCTGATGGCGCTCGCGCTGCAGGCGCCCGACACGCTGCGCTTTCCCGTGCCCGACCGGCCGGTGTCGCGGATCATCGCCGCCGACTGGTCGGACGAGCGCGACCGTGACGCCGCCGGGGAGGCGCCGCGGGTCTTCGCCGCGCTCGGGATCCGGGCGGGCGCGCGCGTGGCCGACATCGGCGCCGGCGGCGGCTACTACACCGTGCGCGCCGCGCGCGCGGTCGGCGCCGCGGGCGAGGTGCTCGCGCAGGACGTGATGCCCGAGTACCTCGAGCGGCTGCGCGCCCGCGTCCGGCGCGAGTCGCTCGGTAACGTGCAGCTCGTGCTGGGCACCGCTGGCGACCCGTCGCTGCCGGGCGCGCCGGTGGACGTGGCGATCCTCTCGCACATGTACCACGAGATCACGAACCCGTACGAGCTGCTCTGGCGGCTCGCGCCCTCGCTCGCGCCGGGGGCCCGGGTGGGGATCATCGACATGGACGCGCCGACCGACCGGCACGGCACCCCGCCGGCGCTGCTGCGCTGCGAACTCGCGGCCGTGGGCTACCGCTTCGAGCGGCTCGTGGACCTCGCCCCGGCCGACGGCTACCTCGCCGTCTTCGCGCCGCCCGTCACGCGGCCCGCGCCGGCGCGGATGCGCGCGTGCCGCCAGTAGCCGCTACGCGAAGCACTCGAGGTACTTGAGCCCGGCGCCGGTGTTGAAGACCACCACGCGCTCGTCGGGGCGCACGCGGCCGGCCCGGACCAGGTCGCGCAGCGCGGCCACGCAGGCGCCGCCCTCGGGCGCCACGAAGAGCCCCTCGAGCGAGCCCGTCTCGCGCGTGGCGGCGAGCATCGCCTCGTCGGTGACGGCGACCGCCTCGCCGCCGGAGGCGCGCACCGCGTCGAGGATGAGGAAGTCGCCGATCGCCTTCGGCACGCGCAGGCCGCTGGCGCTCGTGTGCGCGCGCTCGAAGAGCGGCGCGAAGCGCTCGCCCGCCTGCCAGGCGCGCACGATCGGCTGGCACCCCGCCGCCTGCACCGCGATCATCCGCGGCCGCGCCGCGCCGATCCAGCCCATCCGCTCCATCTCGTCGAACGCCTTCCACATCCCCACGAGGCCGGTGCCGCCGCCGGTGGGGTAGAGGATCACGTCCGGCAGGGTCCACCCGAGCTGCTCGGCGAGCTCGTAGCCGAGGGTCTTCTTGCCCTCGGCGCGGTACGGCTCCTTGAGGGTGGAGACGTCGAACCACCCCTCGGCGTCCTTGCGCCGCGCCACCTCCGCGCCGCAGTCGTGGATCAGCCCGTCCACCAGCGTGACGCGCGCGCCCATCTCGGTGCACTCGATGACGTTCGCGCGCGGCGTGTCCTTCGGCATGAAGATGAACGCCGGCAGCCCGGCGCGCGCCGCGTAGGCGGCGAGCGCGCCGCCCGCGTTCCCGGCCGACGGCGCCGCGAGCGCGGTGGCGCCGAGGTGCCGCGCCATCGAGACGGCCATGGTCATCCCGCGCGCCTTGAAGCTGGCGGTCGGGTTCTGCGACTCGTCCTTGACCCGCACGTCCGCGAGCCCGAGGCGCGCGGCGAGGCGCGGCACCGGCAGCAGCGGGGTCCACCCCTCGCCGAGCGTCACCGGCGCCGCGCCGGCGGGGAGCGGGAGCGCCTCGCGGTAGCGCCAGAGCGACGCCTCGCGCGTGGGCAGCGCGTCGCGGCCGAGCGCGGCGCCGACCCGCGCGAGGTCGTACTGCGCGTAGAGCGGTTTCCCGCAGCAGGCACTCACCGCCTGCAGCCGCGCGTGGTCGTGCGGCTGGCCGCAGAGGGTGCAGGCGAGGTGGGTCACGAACATCGCGGGGCTCCGGCGGCAGGCGGGGGACGGGAGACGGGCGCGCGCGAAGGTACCGCGCGGCGCGGCGGCGCGTAAGGCGGGGTGTCCTTGCGGCCAAGGCGCGGGCGCGCTTCCTTCGCCGCATGATCGCGCCCCCCGACGACGACCGCCCCGAGACCGCCCTGCCGGACCTCGAGCTCGAGGAGGAGTTCCCCCTCGGCGACGGCACCGCCGACACCGAGGCGACCGTCTGGTGCCCGTGGTGCGGCGAGGCGGTGACGATCGGGCTCGACCCGGGGAGCGGGGCGGCGCAGGCCTACGAGCAGGACTGCGAGGTCTGCTGCCGGCCGTGGGTGGTGGCCGTGCACTACGACGCCGGCGGGGCCGCGACCGTGTCGGTCGAGCCCGCCGGCGACTGGGACGACTGAGCGCGCGCCCGGGGGCGCGCGCCACGCGTCGTCAGTAGGTGAAGGTGAAGACCCGGCTCGGGTTGTTCGACGACTCTCCGACGAAGCTCCCGCGCACCACGGTCGGCGACTGGCCGGCCACGAGGACCGTCACCACGTAGTCCGACTGCGCCACGCCGCAGTCGTCGTAGTAGTCCACCAGCACGGTGTACGTGCCGCGGGGGGCGCCACCCTGCGGCCATACGATGTTCTCGTTGTTCTTCCCGTCGATCCGGCACGCGGGGTTCGAGTCGAGGTCGAGGCGGCCGCCGCTCGCGGACCGGAGGTTGCCGAAATAGACCTCCTCGCCCGACGGGTCGGTGACGTGGAGGTCCACGTCCGACGCGCCTTTCCACGCGATGCTCACCTGCACGTCGCCGTTGCCGACACGGATCACCCGCACCGACTGCGACACGTACTGGCCGATCGCCCCCCCGCTCACGCCCGCCACCTGCAGGGTGAGTCCGCCGCCCGAGACGTCGCGCGAGATGCCGAAGACGAGCGTGGTGCTCGTGGTCGGCGCCGGCAGCGGCACCTCGTAGTGGCCGCCCACGCCACGCAGCCGCACGAGCACCCGGTCGAACGGGGTCGTGGAGGTGACGGTGATCTCGGCGGAGCCGCCGTTCACGGCGGCCGCGAAGCCGTCGGCGGCCACCGTCGGCCCGCCGGTGGGCGACGGGGCCGTGTCGGTCTGGGCGGTGCCCAGTTGGCCCGTGGACAGGGCCATGTACGGCAGGTAGTCGGTGATCGTGTTGGTCGGGGCGAGGGGGCCGGCCTCGGAGCAGGCCGCCGCGACCAGGGCGACGAGCCCCGCGGCTGCGATGTCTCGATGCGGGCGCATCCGGCAACGGCTCGGCATGGCGGTGATCCTCGGGTGAACGGTCCGGGCCGGTCGAGGAGCAAGAGGTCTGCCAGTGACTGCAGCGATGGGGTCGTTGGTCGTTAGTCGTTGGATGGCAAGGAGTTGGGTGGGTGCGAGGCGAGCGTGGACGGCCGTTCGCGGGGCGGCGGGGGGAGACTGTTGGCGAGGGGAGCGGGGGAGAATGCAAGACGGCGGCGCGGTCCCGGAAGGGGGGCGCGCCGCCGCCAAGGGGAGGGCTCGCGCCCCCCGGCTACTCGTAGCGGAGGGCCACGATCGGGTCGAGCCGGGCCGCCTTGCGGGCGGGCCAGATCCCGAAGAAGAGCCCCACGAAGGCGCTGAAGCCGAACGCGATCGCGATGGACGCGGGCGAGATCAGGGTGTTCCACCCCGCCAGCTTCGACATCAGGAGCGCGATCCCGATGCCGACGAGGATGCCGAGCACCCCGCCCGAGATGCAGAGCACGAGCGCCTCGATCAGGAACTGCGACAGGATCGCCCACTGCGTGGCGCCGAGCGCCTTGCGCACGCCGATCTCGCGGGTGCGCTCGGTCACCGACACCAGCATGATGTTCATGATGCCGATCCCGCCGACGAGGAGCGACACGCCGGCGATGCTGGCGAGGAGGTAGCCCAGGATCTGCGTCGCCTGCTGCTGCGTGGCGAGGATGTCCTGCGGGTTGCGGACGGAGAAGTCGTTGTCCTGGCCGGGCCGGATCTTGTGCTCGCGTCGCAGGATGCGCTCCATGTCCACCATCCCCTGCTCGATCGGCACCCCGTCCTTCACCTTGAGGGCGATGTTCCGGAGCCGGTCGGTGCCGAAGACGCGGTACTGCGCGGTCTTGAGCGGGATGATGATCTGCTCGTCGGGGTTCGTCCACCCCTGCGAGCCCTTCGCGCTCAGCACGCCGATGATCTCGAACGGGATGCCGCGGATCAGCAGCGTCTGGCCGATCATCGCCTGCGCGTTGGCGTTGAAGAGCTTCGGTACGTCGGCGCCGAGCACGGCGTAGCGCTGCCGCGCCTCGTTGTCGCCGTCGGTGAAGTTGCGGCCGGCCACGACCTCGTACGTGCGCACCGGTACGTAGTTGGGCGTGGTGCCGAGGATCGAGATGTTGATGTTCTGGGCGCCGTACTTCACCTGCTGCTGGCGCGAGAGCTCGGGGATCACCGCCTCGATGAGGCGCGCGTCGCGCTTGAGCGCCTCGGCGTCGTCCACGGTCAGGCTCGCGCCCTGCTGCGAGACGCCGCGGAAGTTCTGCTGCCCCGCGAACACCGTGAAGAGGTTCGCGCCGAGCGAGTTGATGCGGTCCTCGACGGCCTTCGAGGCGCCGGTGCCGAGGGCCACCATGGCGATCACCGCCGCGACGCCGATGATGATGCCGAGCGTCGTGAGCAGCGACCGCATCTTGTTGGCGCGGATCGACGAGAACGCGACCGCGATCGTCTCCCCGAGGATCATGGTCAGGGCCTCCCCTGCGGCCGGGGCGCGCCGGCGCCGCCGGCCGCCGCGCCGCCCTGGCCCGCGGCCGCACCGCCGCCCTGCTGCTGCTGCGAGCGCATGCCGCCCAGCCCGCCGCCGGTCATCTGCGAGAAGCGGTTGCGGAACTCCTGCTGCGACTGCACGAGGCCCGCGCTCGGCAGCACCATCACCGAGTCGCCCTCCTGCAGGCCGCGCACGATCTCGGAGTAGTCGAGGTCGGTGAGCCCGGTCCGCACGGGCGTCGCCACGAACTCCGCGCCGCGCTTCACGAACACCACGTAGTCGCCGCCGAACTGGTAGTCGGTCGTGGGCGGTCGCTGCCGGTCGCCGGGGCGGCCGCCGCCCGCGGCCTGCATCGCGCGGCGCACCTGGCCCATGATCTCGCTCTCCCTCGCCGTGAGCTCGCCGCCCGTGAAGCGCTTGCGGAAGATCTCGCGCACCTGCTGCTCCGTGACGCCCGGCGGGAGGGTCACCTGCCGCCCGTCGGGGGTGGTCATCACGTTGCCGGCGGGCTTCGCGGGCGCCGCGCTGTCGGTGCGGGCGGCGCCCCCGAGCGAGGCCGAGCGGGCGCTGTCGCCGCCCGCCGCGGCGGCGGGGGCCGCCTTGGCGCGCGCGTCGGCGAGCTGCTGGCGCGCGCGCTCCACGTCGAGCCCGAGCACCTGGGCCGCCGAGGCCATGTCGCGCTCGGTCCGCAGCGCGACGCTCGGCACGGCGAGCACCCCGCGCCGCTCGCCGATCGAGATCGCGACCTCGGCGTTCATGCCGGGGAGGAGGAGGCCGTCGCGGTTGTCGATGCGCACGCGCACCGGGAACATCGTGACGTTCTGCACCGTCGTGTCGGACGGCTCGATCTTGAGGACCGTGCCCTCGAACGGCCGGTTGGGGTAGGCGTCCACCGTGACCTGGGCGCGCATGCCCGGCTTGATCTTGCCGATGTCGGTCTCGTCCACCAGGGTGACGGCCTGCACGAGGCTGAGGTCGGCCATCCGGAGGATCAGCGTGCCGCCGCCGACGTTCTGCGTGGCCGAGGCGATCTGCTGGCCGCGCTCGACCGCCTTCTCGATGATCGTGCCGGTGATCGGCGCGCGGACGTCGGTGTCCTCGAGGTTGATGCGGGCGTTCTCCACCGCCACGCGGGCGCGCACGACCGCGGCCTTGGCGTTCGCGTACGCGAGCGCCGCGGTCTCCTGCTCCGCCTGCGTGATCGACTGCGACTTCAGCAGCTCGTCGGCGCGCTGCTTCTGCGTGGTGGCGTTGGCGAGCTGCGCGAGCGCCACGTCGAGCTCGGCCTGCGCCTGGTCCATCGCGTTCTTCGGGAAGCGCGGGTCGATCGCGACCAGCCGGTCGCCCTTGCGGACGAGCTGGCCGCTCTCGACGAACACCTGCAGCACCTCGCCCGAGGCGCGCGACTTCACCTCGACCACGGTGTCGGGGCGGATCGTGCCGCTGGCCTGCGCGGAGACGACGATGTCCCGGCGCTCCACGGGGACGGCCTGGTACGCGACCTTCGGCGCCTCCTTCCTGGCGCAGGCGGCGAGGGCGACGGGCAGGGCGAGGCCGGCGACGGCCAGGAGTCGGGTCTGCATCAGGCGGTTCTCTCGGTCGTGAAGTCGCGGGCCACCTTGCCGTCCCTCAGGTGGACCTGCCGGTTGGCGTGGGCGGCGATGTCGTGTTCGTGCGTCACGAGGACGATGGTCTGCCCCTCGGCGTGCAACTGCTCGAAGAGCGCCATGATCTCGGCGCTCGTGGACGAGTCGAGGTTGCCGGTCGGCTCGTCGGCGAGGAGGATGCTGGGCCGGTTGACGAGTGCGCGCGCGATCGCGACGCGCTGGCGCTGCCCGCCCGAGAGCTCGTTCGGCCGGTGGTCCATCCGGTGCCCGAGCCCGACGCGCGTGAGCGCCTCGGCGGCGCGCTCGCGCCGCTCCCGCGCGCCGGCGCCGGCGTAGATCAGCGGCAGCTCCACGTTGTGCAGCGCCGACGCGCGCGGGAGCAGGTTGAACGTCTGGAAGACGAACCCGATCTCCTTGTTCCGGATGCGCGCGAGCTGGTCGTCGCCCATCTCGGAGACGCGCTGGCCGTTCAGCCAGTACTCGCCGGCGTCCGGGGTGTCGAGGCAGCCGATGATGTTCATCAGCGTGGACTTGCCCGACCCGGAGGGGCCCATGATGGCGACGAACTCGTTGCGCCGGATCACGAGGTCCACCCCCTGGAGGGCGCGCACCGTCTCGCTCCCCATGACGTACTCGCGCCGCAGGTCGCGGGTGACGATGATCGCGTCGGCGGGCACGCCGGCCGGCCCGGCCGCGGGCCGCGGCATGGCGGCGGCGGTCACAGCGTCCTCCCGAGCAGCGCCTCGAGCTGCGCCTTGGCGCGCGCGTAGTCGAAGCGGGCGGAGACGACGTTCACCTCGGCCTGCGTGAGCGCCTCCTGCGAGGTCAGCACGTCGAGGGCGGTGGCGGCGCCGAGGCGGTAGCGCTCGTTCTGGACGCGGAGGTCCTCCTCCGCGGCCGTCACGTTGAGCTGCGTCAGCCGCACGCGTTCGCTGGCCGCCTCGAGGGTCGCGAGCTGGCTCTCCACCGCGGCGGCCACCTGCCGGCGGGCGTCGGCCGCCTGCGCCTCCGCCACCGAGGCGGCCGCCGACTGCGCGGTGATGCTCTGCTCGCGCACGAAGCGGTTGAAGAGCGGCCAGTTGAGCACGAGGCTCAGCTGCCGCTGGTTGAAGAGCTGGTAGTCCACCTGGTTGTTGCCGTTCCAGGTGACGTTGCCGTTCAGGCTGATCGTCGGGAAGTACACCCGCTTCGCCGCGGTGAGGGAGGCGCGCGCGGCCGCCGCGGCGCGGTCGGCGCTCGTCACCTGCGGCGACTGCGCCAGCGCCTCGGCGACCAGCGCGGCGCGGTCGAGCGCGGCCGTGCGGCGATAGACGCTCGAGTCCTCGCGTGCGGCCACGGGGCGCTCGTCGCCGACGAGCTGACCCAGGGTCGCCTCCTGGCCCCGCAGCGTGGCCAGGGCGGTGATGAGGTCCTGCTGGGCGGTGCCCACCTGCACGCGGGCGCGCAGGGAGTCGGAGCGGGTCGCGCTCCCGGCCCGGAGCCGGGCCACCGCCTGCCGGAGCTGCTCCTCCGCGCGCTTGAGCGCCGCCTCGCGCACCGACACCAGCTGCGCGGCCGCGAGCGCCGCCACGAACTGCTGCGTCACCTGCAGCCGCGCCTGGTAGCGGGCGTCGATGAGCCCCGCCTCCGCCGACGCGTACGTGGCGCCGGCCGCCTTGCTGGTGGCGCTGCGCTGGAAGCCGTCGAAGAGGACGAGGCTCGCGTTGCCGCCGAAGGCGAGCGAGTTGACCGAGCTGCCCGCGGTGACGGGCGCGCCCGTGATCGGGTCGGGGCGTGCGTTCTCCGAGTAGAGCCGGCCGAAGTTGCTCGTGGCGTTCAGGTTCGGCAGGTACGCGCCGACCGCGCTGCGCTTCTGCGCCGAGGCGTTCGTCAGCTGCGCGTTCGCCTGGGCGACGAGCGGGAGCACCGCCTGGGCGCGCAGGATCGCCTCCTCGAGCCCGATCGACGGGCGCGAGGGATCGGCGACGAGCGTCGCCGAGGGGCCGGCCTGCGCCGCGAGCGGCGCCGCGAGCGCGGCGGCCGCGAGGGCGGTCCCGGCGATCCTAGCGGCGGCCACGCCGGCTCCGCTCCGCGTCCATCCGTTCGAGCATCTCGGCATACTTGCGCTGCTGTGCCTCCGTCAGGTGCGTGCGGATCTCGCTGCGGATCCGCTCGCGCACGTCCTGGAACTGCGGCGCCACCGTGCGCCACAGCGAATCCATCACCGGGTCGTAGCGGTCGAGGACGGCGCCGATGGTGTCCCGCTGCGCCGCCGACAGGCCCACCTCGCGGGTCATCCGCTCGAGGTAGCGGCCGCCGCGCGGGCCGTCGTCACCCCGGCGCGCCCAGGCGCTCGCTCCCGCGCCCGCCAGCAGCCCCGCCGCGAACGTCGCGGCCAGCAGCGCCAGCGCGGTCCATCGTCCCCGTGTCATCGCGTCTCCGGCACCGCCACGTACACCACCTCGGTTGCGCCGGGTTCCACGCCGAGGGCGTCGCCGGCGGCGACCGCAGGCTCGCCCGCCCCCATGGAGACCGCCAGCCACAGGCCGACCGTCAGCAGCAGCGTCGCCGCCACCGCGAGCCCCGGCGCCGCCCAGCGGGCGAGCACCGCCAGGCCATCGTCCTCCTCGCGGGGCGCCACCGCCAGGGATGCCCGGAGCCGCGCCAGCGTCGCCGCGTGGTCGTGCCCCTCGTCCAGCCCCTCGCGCAGCAGCGCGCCGAGCCCGGGGTCGGGCGCCGCGCCGAACGGCTCGCTCATGCGTCGTCTCCTTCGCCCAGCAGGCGCCGCAACGCGCGACGCGCGTGAAAGACGTCCGACCGGACCGTGCCCTCGGGCACGCCGAGGATCCTCGCGATCTCGGCGTGGCTGTACCCCTCCGCGTCGAAGAGGGTCACCGCCACCCGCTGCCGCTCGGGCAACGTCGCCAGGGCCTGTCGCAGCCGCGCCCGCAGGAGCGCGCGGTCGGCGAGGACGTCCGGGCCCGCGGCGGGGGTCGCGAGCGTGGCCGGGATCTCTTCGGTCCGTCGCACCCGCTCCCGGCGGGCGAGGTCGCGGGCGGCGTTCAGCACCACCTGCAGCAGCCACGGCCCGAAGCTGCGGGTCGGGTCGTACCGCTCCAGCCCGCGCCAGGCGGCGAGGAGCCCTTCCTGCAGCGCGTCGTCCACGTCGGCCGAGTCGCCGATGGCGGCGCGGATCAGCCGCCGGGCGCCGGCCAGGTGCGGCTCGACGAGCGCCACGAAGGCCTCGCCGTCGCCGTCCACGGCCCGCTCCGCGAGCGCCCGGTCGTGGCTGTCCTGAGTACGCACGGGGTCGGCGGGCCGTTGAATTCAGGGCGCCGGGCGCCGGAGCGCCCGGACGAGGGCGCCCAGCGCGAGCCAGCCGGCGAGGACGGCGGTGGCGAGCGCGCTTGGCCGCGGGAAGAACGCGAAGAGCAGCGCGACGATCGCGAACCCCACCGCGACGCCGAGCGCGACCTGGCGCCGGGCGACGAGCGCGAGCTGGCCGCCGAGGGCGAAGAGCCGGCGCCGCCGCTCGCGCGGGGGCGCGTGATAGTCGGGGCCCGGCCCCGGGACGAGCGCCAGCGGCGGGGGCCGCAGGCGCGCGGGCGCGGCCGGCGCCGTGACGACGACCTCGCGGCTCCGGTCGAGGTCGCGGAGGAACTGCGCCTGCAGCCCGGTGGCGAGCGCCGCGTCGTCCACCAGGAGGTCGAGCTCGTAGTTCCCGGAGAGGCTCGAGGCGTTCAGGTTGCTCGAGCCCACGCGGGCCCACTGGCCGTCGGTCACGATGCTCTTGGCGTGCAGCATCGGGCCGCGCCACTCGAAGATCCGCACGCCCGCGCGCAGGAGCGGGCGATAGCCGATGCGCGTGAGGTTGCGCACGTGCGGGAGGTCGCTGTCGCCCGGGACCAGCAGCCGCACGTCCACGCCGTCGCGTGCCGCGTCGCCGAGCACCTCGCGGAGGCGCGGGGGCGCCACGAAGTAGGCGTCGGTGATCCAGCAGCGGGACCGCGCCGCGGTCGCCATCCACTCGACGCAGCGGTACGCGCGCTCGAGCCCGGGCTCGCTCTCGAGCACCGCCACGCGCGCGTCGCCGGCCGGGGCGTCGGCCGGGGCGTCGGCCGGCGACCGGAGCGGGGCGCCCGCGCGCGCCCACATCCGCGCGAAGGCCTGGTCGAGGCGCGCCGCCGCCGGCCCCTCGACTTCCAGCGCCGTGTCGCGCCACGGCGGGATCCCGGCCGCGGCGTCGCCCGCCCACTCGTCGCCGATGCAGTGGCCGCCGACGATCGCGAGCCGCCCGTCCGTGACGAGTCCCTTGCGATGGTCGCGCACGAGGTTCGCGAGCGGCTCCAGCAGCGCCGGTGGCTGGAAGGCGCGCACCTCGACGCCGGCGTCGCGCAGCCGCCGCCAGTAGCGCCGCGACGTGCCCTTGCAGCCGAGCCAGTCGAAGAGGACCCGCACCGCGATCCCCTCGCGCGCCCGACGGGCGAGCGCCTCGGCGAACGTCCCGCCGATCCGGTCGTCGCGAATGATGTAGTTCTCGAGATGGACGGTGTGCCGCGCCCCGGCGATCGCGTCCAGCATGCGCGCGAAGATCGCGGGTCCGTCGATGAGGGGGACGACGCGGTGGCCGGTCGAGAAGCGGCAGCCCGCGGCCCGCTCGAGCCCCGGCAGCGCGGCCTCGAGCGACAGGGGGCCGGGCCGCGCGCTCATCCCCCGCCGAGGCCCAGGGCCCGCTCGTGCGGCCGGAGCGTCGCGAGGAGGAAGGCGATCACGTCGGCGAGCGGCATGCCGAGCTCCTCGGCGCCCTGCCGCACCTCGTCGCGGTTCACGCCGCGCGCGAAGGCCTTGTCCTTGAGCTTCTTCAGCACGCTCGACGGCTCGAGGTCGGCGAGGCTGCGCGAGGGGCGCACCAGGGCGCAGGCGACGAGGAACCCCGACAGCTCGTCCACCGCGTAGAGCGCGCGCGCCACGGCGGAGTCGCGGGGGACGCCGGTGTACGACGCGTGCCCGAGGATCGCGCGGCAGAGCGGCTCGGGGAACCCCGCCTCGCGCAGGCGGCGCACCCCTTCGGCGGGGTGCCCGGCGTCGGCGGCGCGGGCGTCGTTGGGCCAGCGCTCGTAGTCGTGGTCGTGCAGCAGGCCCACGAGCCCCCAGGCCTCGACGTCCTCGCCGGCACGCTCGGCGAGCGCGCGCATCGCGAGTTCCACCGCCAGCATGTGGCGGCGCAGCGACTCCGAGGCGGTGTGCTCGTGGACGAGGGCGAGGGCGCGCTCGCGCGTCCACCCGGGGGGCAGCATCGTCATCGGAGCCCGGAAAAGTAGCGGGGCGCCCGTCGCCGGGCGCCCCTGCGGTCGTGCGCGCCCCGCGCGCGGGCTCAGGGCCCGACGAACGGCAGCCGCGTGCCGTACCAGCGGTTGGTGACCGCGATCGTCGAGTCGGCGATGACCCGGTGGGTCGGCGAGGCCGGATGGAAGCCGTCGAGCGAGAAGTAGAGCCCGAAGCCCACCGAGCCGCCGGTCGGCACCTGGCTCAGGTCGGGGAACGGCGGTACCTGGCCGGTCTGGCGCAGGCGCTGGAAGATCGCGTTGGCGTCCACCACCCCGAAGCCGCGCGCGTTGGCCTGCGCCACGATGAAGGCGTTGAGGGTCACCACGTAGGCCTTGATGGCGGCGAGCTCGTCGGGCTGGACCGCCTGCGCGTCCACCGCGCAGTCGAGCGTGAACGGCGTGAAGGGGGGCGACGACGCGCGCAGGATCCCCGCGACGCCGATCGTCCACGGCACGAGGATCGAGTCGCCCCTGGCGCCGGGAATCGCGGTGCCGGGCGCGCAGCTGTTCGCGACCGTCACGTTGGCCGGGAACTGCCGCGGGATGCCGGGGCAGTTCCCGGTGCCGAGGCACCAGTAGGTCGTCCCGGTCGAGAAGAAGGGGATCCCCGAGGGGTCGGGGGCGGTGAAGAGCACCGCCTTCGTCCCGAGCACCACGAGGCTGTCGAGGAAGCGGGCGTAGTTCTGCTGGACGACCGGGAGCGGGGGCAG
>Ga0209381_1003026_pt1 | contig 18836 bp, 12 predicted proteins | sample DewCreD2012metaG_FD_184111 | JGI IMG/M metagenome (GOLD analysis project Ga0209381, IMG submission 184111) | Hot spring sediment bacterial and archeal communities from British Columbia, Canada, to study Microbial Dark Matter (Phase II) - Dewar... ...
CGAGCGCCCCGTGCGGGCGGGCGTTGCTTTCCGCCGGGCTGGGAAGCCCGGCTCCACGTCAGCCAAGGATTGCCGACGCTACCACCGCACACATATGAAACGGACTTGCAAGAAAGTGAGATGCGCCCCGGCTTCGGCGGGGGGCCGGTTTTCGTTTGACCCGGCGGGGCGGCCGGCCGACGCTGGGCCACCCCTTCACGCCATGAAATCACGCACCCTGCTGCTGGGCTGGCTGGTGGTGGCCCTGTCCACGGTCCCGGGTTCCGCCCAGAACATCGTTGGCTACGTCAACCGGGTGTTCCTGCCCGGGGAAAACCTGTTTGGCAATCCGCTCACGCAGTCCTCGAACACGTTGAGCCTGCTGCTGCCCTTCGCGCCCGAGGGCACCACCGTGTCCCTCTGGAATTCGGTCACACTCGCCTTTGACACGACGTCGGTTTTCAACGGCGGCGCGTGGTCGCTCAACCTCACGCTGGCCCCCGGCACGGGGGCGCGGTTGACCACCACCCTGGGTTTCACCAACACGTTTGTCGGCACGGTGCTCAATCATGACGGCAGCCTGCTGTCCGGCAACCTCACTCCGCCCCCGCCGTTCGCCGGCCCGGACGGGGTGTATTTGTTGAGCGACAAGGCGCCCGTGGCCGCCAGCGGCACCAACTTGTTCATGAATTGCCTCGGGCGGCTGCCCGTCGCGGGCGAACAAATCATCTGGCTCGACGAGCCAACGCAAACCTACATCACCAGCACCTATCTGGGCGGGGGACTGTGGGACGCCGCCCCCGCGCTGGCGGTCAGTGACGCCGCCTTCTTCAACGTCGGCCCCGTGGTCGTTCCGGAGCCAACGTCGCTGACGCTGCTGGTGCTGGGCGGGCTGCTGCGGGCGCTGGGGCGGCGGCCCAAAGCCACTGGTCGTTGAACCGGAGGCCGACGGGCAAACCCGCCGGTCCGCCCGGCTCACGCGCCGCCCCGGCCGTGGTGGTGGCGGCTGGCGCGTTCGAGGCGCTGCTCCCAGGCGGCCTTGTGGGCGAGCGGGTCGGCGTCGGTGCCCCAGAGCTGCTTCACCATTTCCCGCTGCGGCACAAAGGGGCACTTGGCCTTGGGATTTTTATGCGCCGCGTCCGCCTGGCGCAGGGCCAGTTGGGCGCCGGTCAGGAGCGCGGTTTTGCCGAAGCGGGTGTTGAGCGTGTGCGTGGCGGCGTCCAGCGCGGCCCAGCGTTCGGCGTCCGTCGGCCCCCAGAGCGTGGGCTGGGTGTCGAGCGGGGCGAGGTTCCAGAGCGCGAGGCGGATTTGGCGCACGGGCCGGACCGCGCCCGCCATGACCTCGCGGAACAGCCCCTCGACGGCGGCGTTGATGACGGAGTTGCGGAACTGCGGGTGCCGGAAACGGTGGCTGGCGCCGACCTCGGTGAAGTCGTTGAAACGGAGGGACAGCGAAAGCTCGCGCGCCTGAAGCTGTTCCCGCCGCAACTGGCCCACCAGCCGGATGGCCTCGCTCAACGCGAAGGTCAACGCGGCCTCGTAATCCGGCTCGTCGCTGGGCAGCGTGGTGGCGCTCGAAATCGTGGTGCGGTCCTTGACGGTAAGGAGCAGCGGCTCGTTCCATTGCCCGCTGGCAAAGAGCCAGAGCTGCCGGCCCCAGATGCCGAACTTCTGCTGGAGCAGCATCGCGGGCAGCTTCGCCACGTCCCCAAACGTGCGCGCGCCCAGCCCGGCCAGGGCGCGCTCGCGCCGCCCGGCAATGCCCGACATTTCCCGCAGCGGGCGGTCGCGGAGGAATTCCTTCTCCTGGCCGGCGGGGATTTCCTTGAAGCCGGGCTTGCCGGCGTCGGTGGCGAGCTTGGCAAGTTTGGCGGAGTTGCCGAGGCCCCCGGAGACGGGGAGGTTCAATTCTTTCTGGATGCGGGCGCGGATGCCGTTGACGTAATCGGCGGCGGTGGTGCCGCGCCAGACGTGGGTCTGGAGGGCGGTGAGGTCCACGAACCCCTCGTCAATCGAGACGGGCACCAGCGTGGGCGAGTATTCCTCGATCAGGTGGAACATCGCCCGGGAGAGGCGGCGGTATTCCTCATAGCTCGGGCGGGCGAGCACGCCGGCGGGACAGCGGCGGCGGGCCTCGAAGCAGGCCATGCCCGTGACCACGCCGAACTGTTTGGCCTGGCGGTTGGCGGCGATGACGATGCCGTCTCCGCGCCGCCCGCCGCCGACCCACACGGGCCGGCCCTGCCATTCGGGATGCAGGGCGATCTCGCAGCTCGCAAAGAAGCTGTCGCCGTCGAGGTGCAGGATGCGGTTGGGCCGACTCATGCGCGTTGAAAAGCGTAGCGCGCCCGCGCCGTCGGCCAAGCGGCAAAAGTGGAAATATTTCCGGGGGTGGGACCGCCCCTGCCCCACCCGGAGGGCAGGCTGGGAATTTTTCAAACGTGCCGCCGCGCCGGCTGTCAATGGGGCAGGGCCGCCAGCGGGACGGGCAGCCGCGACCCCGCAAAGCCCGCGCGCCGCGGGGTTTTTTCAATGGACAAAGCCACGGCCTGACCGTCAACTGACGCGCCCAATTTTTGCTTTATCATCCGGCCCACCCAACATGAGCACCGAAGCCCCGCCGTCCCGCAAACTGGCAAACGCTCCCGCCCCCGCTTCCGCCCCGGCCCAAGTGGCCAAGCCCGCGCCGCTCTTCCGACGGATAGACTGGCTGACCGCCGCGCTGGTGTTCGGGGTGGTGATGATCGGTTACTGGTTCACCCTGGCACCGGACCTGACCCTGGAGGACTCGGGCGAACTGGCGGTGGCCTCGCTTTACGCGGGCATTCCCCATCCACCCGGGTATCCTTTCTGGACGCTCTACACCTGGGTCTGGGCCAACTTTCTGCCAGTGAGCAACGTGGCCTGGCGCGTGGCGCTGGGCGGGGCCTTTGCCGGCGCGCTGGCCTGCGGCCTGCTGGGCCTCATCGTCTCCCGCGGGAGCAGCATGATGATCGAGGGCATCGAGCTGTTGAAGGGGATTGACCGCCGGGTGGAAAACGCCATCTGCATCGTATCCGGCTTTGTGGCGGGCTGCCTCATCGCCTTCAACGGTTACATGTGGAGCCAGGCGGTCATCGTCGAGGTGTATTCGTTGAGCGTGCTTTCGATGGTGCTGGTCCTGGTATTTCTACTCCGGTTTATTTACGCGCCCCATCAGAAGCGCTACGCCTACTGGGCCTTCTTCATCTTCGGCATCTGCTTCACCAATCATCAATCGCTGCTGGTGATGGCCATGGGCATTCAGGCGTGCATCGCGGCGGCCAATTGGAAACTCGGCCGCGCCCTCTTCTTCTGGAACAGCGTCATTTATCTGCTCGGGCTGGTGGCGTGGGCGGCCAAGCTCATCTTCCAGAACACCAATCCGATGATCTTCTTCATCTTCAACGTCATCGGCGTCCTTTCGATCCTCGCTTACATCTGGTTCGCGTTTGTCACCGAGCAACCGGTGGGGCGCGAGGAGGTCAGCGCAATCGCCTTTGGCGGTTGCTGGGCTGCCGGGGCCGCGTTCTACCTCTGGATGCCCATCGCCGGCATGAGCACCCCGCCGATGCAGTGGGGCTATCCGCGCACCGTCGAGGGCTTCATCCACGCCCTCACCCGCGGCCAGTATGAAAAGGCCAATCCGTCCGACCTGATGAGTTTCGCCGGCTGGGAACGCTACCTGGGCCAGCTCTGGCAGATGGTCGGGGGCGTGGCCGAGGAGTTCAACTGGATCTATCTGCTCATTGCCCTGATTCCGTTTCTGTTTTTCCGCCAGATGCAAAAACGCGAGCGCGCCTGGGTCATCGGCATTTTCGCCATCTACCTCTGCCTCGGGCCGCTCCTGGTGGTGCTGTTCAACCCCTCGATGGACCGGCAGTCTCGCGACCTGTTGAAGGTGTTTTTCACCGCCGGCCATGTGTGCGTGGCCATGGGCGTGGGCTATGGCCTGACGCTGATCGCGGCGGGCCTGGCGACCCATTACCAGCGGTTCCGCCCCTGGGCCATCGCGGGCGGCGCGCTGGCCGCGACCCTCGCGTTGATCTCCCTCATCGTCACCACCAATGAATTGTTCGCCCCGGGCCAGCCGCTCGCCAGCCTCGGTCAACTGTTCCGTTTCATGGGCGCCGTTTTCCAGCCCGACCAATACGGCCTGCCAGTCATCGCCGGCATGATCCTCCTCGCGCTGGCGCTGGGCTTCCTCGCGGTCACCCTCCTGCGCCGGGACCGGCCGGCCCTGGGCCTCACCCTGGTCCTCTTCGCCCTCATGCCCGCCTGGTCGGCCCTGACCCACTGGTCCGACAACGAGCAACGCGGCCACCTCTTCGGCTACTGGTTCGGCCATGACATGTTCACGCCGCCGTTCGTGGATGCCAGGGGCCGGTTCAGTTACGATGCCAAGGAACGCGAAGAGGCGATGAAAGACCCCGCGCGCGCCCCGTTCACCTACCCGGAAATGACGCGCGACGCGGTGCTCTACGGCGGCACCGACCCGGGCCGCTTCTGCCCCACTTACATGATCTTCTGCGAGAGCTTCATCCCGCCACGCTGCAAACCGCTGGACCCGGCCTTCGACCGGCGCGATGTCTATATCATCACCCAGAACGCCCTCGCCGACGGGACCTACCTCAACTACATCCGCTCGCACTACAACAAGAGCGCGCAAATCCAATATGACACGCCGTTCTTCCAGGAACTCCTGCGGTCCGGGAAGGAACGCGAATGGAATTACTCCACCAACGCCCTCGCCCGGCTGGCCCACACCGTGCTCGACAAACCCCTGCTGGCCATCGGCGAGCGCATCGAGAAAGCCCGCCGCGCCCGCGGCGTCTATCCGCCCAAGGAAATCTACATCGCCTCGCCGGCGGATTCCCAGAAGTGCTTCAACGACTACCTGCTGGACGCCCAGCGCCGCCTCCAGTTGAACCAGCTTCGCCCCGGTGAAGACGTGCGCGTCGTCGGCGGCCGCGTCCAAGTGTCCGGCCAGGTCGCCGTCATGGCCATCAACGGCCTGCTCACCAAGGTCATGTTCGACAAGAACCCCGACCACGAGTTCTTCGTCGAGGAAAGCTTCCCGCTCGAGTGGATGTTCCCCCATCTCACGCCCTTCGGCATCATCATGAAAATCAACCGCGAGCCGCTGCCCGCCTTGACCGAGGAAATTCTGGCCCGCGACCATGCCTTCTGGCGCAAGTATTCCGAGCGGCTCATCGGCGACTGGATCACCTACGACACCCCCGTGAGCGAGGTGGTGGCGTTCATCGAGAAAACCTACCTGCGCCGGAATTTCGCCGGCTTCACGGGCGACCGGAAATTCATCCGGGACGACCAGGCGCAGAAGGCGTTCTCCAAGCTCCGCAGTTCGATTGGCGGCATTTACGCCTGGCGCCTCGGCCTGGCCGCCGCCACCCCCACCCCCCCGCAATACCTGCCCCGGACCGCCGCCGAACAGCAGCGCCTCACCCGCGAGGCCGACTTCGCCTTCAAGCAGGCCTTCGCCTTCTGCCCCTACAGCCCCGAGGCCGTCTTCCGCTACATGCAACTGCTCGCCGTCAACAACCGCCTTGATGACGCGGTGCTGGTCGTTGAAACCGCCCTCAAGCTGGACCCCCACAACACCGCCATGGCGGAACAACTCAAGCGCCTGAAAGAATACCAGAAGGCCGCCCCCCGGATGACCCAGCAGATCAACGAACTCCAGACCAACGCGCTCCGCCTCCAGCAGGTATGGGAGGCCAACCCCGCCAACTTCCAGGCCGGCCTCGACCTCGCCAACAGCTACGTCGGGCTCGGCCAGACTCCCGCCGCCGTCGCCATCATGGAGCGCATGCTCGCCATGACCAACGTCACCGCCGATGCCATCGTCGCCATCGCCCAATACTGCGTGCAGGCCAGCAACTTCCCCCTGCTCGAACAGGCCCTGCAACGCCTCAGCGAAGTGTCCCCCAACTCCCCCGAGGCCTGGTATGACCTCGCCGCCCTCAAGGCCGCCACCGGCAAATCCGCCGAGGTCCTCCCCGCCCTGCGCCGGGCCTTCGAACTCGCTGATGCCCGGCTCAAGACCAACGCCAGCGCCCGCAACCTCCGCACCGAGGCCGGCAAGGACCCCCGCTTCGACGCCCTCCGCCAGACCCCGGAGTTCAAGCAGATCATGTCCGCCCTTTGAGCCGGCCACCGCCCCGCCAACTTCCAACTCGCGTTGGCGGCCCCTTCCCGCCTAGTCTCCGCGCCGGTTTCTTGTTGGTCGCCGGTTGAAAATTGCGCAATCCACTTGGCCCGGCTCGAATTCCGCAACCCGAAATTCGAAACTGCCCTGACATGACATCGTCACAAATCCGCCAGTCGTTCCTCGACTTCTTCCAGTCGAAACAACACACCATCGTCCCCTCGTCCAGCCTCCTGCCGGACAGCCCGAACCTGCTGTTCACCAACGCCGGCATGAACCAGTTCGTGCCCATCTTCCTCGGCCAGACCCGGTGCCCCTACACCCCCGGGCGCGCCGCCGACACCCAGAAATGCATCCGCGCCGGCGGCAAACACAACGACCTCGACGACGTCGGCCTCGACACCTATCACCACACCTTCTTCGAGATGCTCGGCAACTGGTCCTTTGGCGATTACTTCAAAAAGGAAGCCATCGAATGGGCGTGGGAACTGGTGGTGGGCGTCTGGAAATTCCCGCCGCAACGCCTTTACGCCACGGTTTACAACCCCGACAAGGCCCAGGGTGATCCGAGCGAGTTCGACCAGGAGGCCTGGAACTTCTGGGCCGCGAAATTCCGCGGCGTCGGCCTCGACCCCGCCGTCCACATCGTCAACGGCAACAAGAAAGACAACTTCTGGATGATGGGCGAAACCGGCCCGTGCGGTCCGTGCTCCGAATTGCACGTGGACCTCACACCCGGCCCGCGCGAAACCGACCTGGCCGCGCAGCAGGCGGGTGCCGCCCTGGTGAACAAGGGCAGTCCGCAGTGCATCGAAATCTGGAACCTCGTCTTCATCCAGTTCAACGCGAATCCGGACGGCACGTTCTCGCCGCTGCCCGCCAAGCACGTGGACACCGGCATGGGCTTCGAGCGCGTCACCAGCATCATCCAGGGCACGAAGAACCTGACCGACTTCGCCAACGCGAAAATTTCCAACTACGAGACCGACATCTTCCGCCCCATCTTTGACGCCATTGAAAAACTCAGCGGCAAGAAATACGGCTCCACGCTGCCGAAAACCGGCAGCACCGGCGACACCGAGCAGGAGAAGATTGACGTGGCCTTCCGCGTCATCGCCGACCACATCCGCACGTTGAGCTTCGCGATTGCCGACGGCATCCAGCCCGGCAACACCGACCGCAACTACGTCCTGCGCCGCATCCTGCGCCGCGCCGTGCGCTACGGCCGCACGCTCGGCTTCCACGAACCGTTTTTTTACAAACTCGTGGACGTGCTCGCCGCCACGATGGGCAACATCTTCCCCGAAATCCGCGCCAAGAAAAAGCACGTCCAAGACGTTATCCGCATCGAGGAGGAGGCTTTTAACAAGACGCTGGATCGGGGGATCGAACTGTTCGAGAGCGAGGTGGCGCGGTTACGCGGTGGCGAAGCGGCCCCGGGGAGCGCACGCGGCCCGCGTGCTGAAGCCGGCGGCCCGCCGGCTTCTCGTTCCACCAATCTTTTCACCACTGCGGGAAAGCCCGTTGCCACCGAGCCCAATCCCGGTGCTGTTTATTCCAAACGTCGCCTGCCCCACTTTGAGAAGCCTTGGGCGATATACCACATCACGCTCGCCACACTGGAGCGTCGCCAACTCAAACCAGACGACCGCGACATTGTCCTCGCGTGCCTTCGCCACTGGAACGGTCGCCGCTATCGCCTCATCGCAGCCTGCGTGATGCCTGACCATACCCATTTCATCATCCAACCGGGCATTGAATCACAAGATGCGGATGGGAATCCGGTTTTTTACTCACTGACAGCCATTCTCCACACGATCAAGTCATACACGGCGCATGAGATCAACAAGCGCACGGGACAGGCCGGCGGCGTTTGGGAGAAGGAAAGCTTCGACCGCTACATTCGGTCGGATTCGGATCTCGAGGAGAAATTTCACTACGTCTGCCGCAATCCCTGGGAAGCCGGACTGGTGCAACCGAACGAACCGTGGCCGTGGATTTGGACACCGGAATGCGAGTCGCCGCGTGCCCGCGAATCGGGAAGCTCTGGATTTGCCGCACACCGTGGCAGCCCATCTCACTCGGCGGCGGAAAAGTCAGATGAACGAGGTGTTCGGCGGGCCGCCGAACACAGCACGCCGGCGGCGTGCGCTCCCCACAACGTGGTCTCCGGCGACTTCGCCTTCAAGCTCTACGATACTTACGGCTTTCCGCTCGACCTCACCGAGTTGATGGCGCGCGAACGCGGTTTGACCGTGGACAAGGAAGGCTTCGAGAAGTTGATGGAAGAACAGCGCGCCCGCGCCCGCGCCGCGCAGAAGAAGCAAGTCATCTCGCTCTCGCAGATCGAAACCACCTCGCCCACGAAGTTCGTCGGCTTCGACACGTTGGAAACGCCCGCCACGGTGCTCGAAGTGGTTTCCCTCAAGGACCAGACCGCCGTCATCCTCGACACCAGCGCCTGCTACGCCGAGATGGGCGGCCAGGTTGGTGACACCGGCGAGTTGTCCGGCGGCGGCCAACTCTGGCGCATCGTCAACACGCAGAAGAGCGGGAACACCTGGCTGCATTTGTTGGATCCGTCGGTTCCGTCAGAAACGACTCCTGAGGCTCCCCCCGTGGGCACCACTGTCACTGTCTCCGTGGACAAATCCCGCCGCGCTGCCATCCAGCGCCACCACACCGTCACGCACCTGCTGCACTGGGCCATTCACGAGGTCGTCAGCAAGGAGGCGTCGCAGAAGGGTTCCTTCGTCGGCCCGGACAAGTTGACCTTCGACTTCAACAGCGCGCCGCTCACCCCGGCGCAGGTCGCCGACATCGAAAAGCTCGTCAACGAGCGCATCCTCGAGAACGCCGGCGTGTCGTGGACGGAAGTGCCTTATGCCGAGGTGAAATCGCGCAAGGACGTGATGCAGTTCTTCGGCGACAAATACGGCGACACCGTGCGCGTGGTGCAAATCGGTGGCCGGCCGCTGGCCCTGGACGGCTATTCCATGGAACTCTGCGGCGGCACGCACACCCGCGCCACCGGCGAGATTGGTTTATTCCGCGTCGTTGCCGAGAGCGCCATTGCCGCCGGGGTGCGGCGCATTGAGGCCGTGGCCGGCCTGGAAGCCTTCAACGTGGCCAACGCGCAGGCGCAGCTCATCAAGGCGCTCGCCGCCCGGGTCACGGCGCCGGTGCATGAACTGGAGAAGAAGATTGAGGCGTTGCTCGCGCACCACAAGGAACTCGAGAAGCAACTGAAGGCCGCGCAGCAACGCGAGGCGTCGAACGCCGCGAGCGAGCTGCTCGAGCGCGTCCAGGTGGTCAATGGCACGCCCGCCATCATCCACAACGTCGGGGCGGTGGATGGCGACTTCCTCCAAGCCGTGGCGGATTCACTCAAAGGCCGTTTCCACGGCGTCATCGTGCTCGGCGGCGCCGCGCCCGGCGCGGTGGCGCTCGTGGCGGCGGTGTCGCCGGACTTCACGGCGAAGTTCCCGGCCGGCAAGCTCATTCAGACCATCGCGCCGATCGTGGGCGGGAAGGGCGGCGGCAAGCCCGACAGCGCCCGCGGTGGCGGCAAAGACCCCGCCAAACTCGACGAAGCGCTGGCGAGAGCGAAAAGTTTGCTGGGGTAAACGGGGGCGCGCGGGTCCGCCCGCGTCCTGATTCCGTCTGAGCAGATCACCCCGGGCACTGCATTTTGGCAGGTTCAACCCCGTTCGCGACCGTTTTGCCGCCGCCTGCATCGTGCTGGTTGGTGCTGCGAGCGGCAAAGTTGCCGCGGCGGCATGACCGTTCGATGCAGGCGGTCGGCCAAAACGCGGCTTGAGTTGCTGGCGGGCGAAACTACATTCCCGCCGCGCATGGAAACGTCGCAATTACAGCAATACCTCCCGGTCCTCATGCTGGCGGTTCTGGCGGTGCTTTTCACCGGCGGCATGCTGGCCGGCTCGGTGCTGCTGGGCCGCGCCGCCCGCCGCAACAAGGCGAAGGACACACCTTACGAGTGCGGCATGCTTCCGATCGGCGAGGGCAGCACGCGGCTTTCGGTGAAGTTCTACCTGGTGGCGATGCTGTTCATCATTTTCGACATCGAGGTGGTGTATCTGTATCCGTGGGCGGTGGTCTTCAAGGACATGGTGGCCGAGCAGCCCGGGCCAATCCTCGGCGGGATGCTGTTCTTCATTTTCATCCTGTTCGTCGGCTTCTATTACGAACTCAAGAAGCGCGCGCTCGACTGGAAGGGCTGAAAGGCGTTTCGCAGGCTCGTCAATCGGGCGGGGCCGGGGTAGTTTCGCCGCGTGGGTCAGGGGTTTTCCAAAGCGATAAGCGACCGGCTGCGGGCCTGGTTGCGGCGGGACTGGCGACGGCTGCTGCGCTGGCGCGGGCGGTTCGAGTTCAGCGAGGAGGCCATGCACCTGACCCTCGCCGTTGGCGTGGGCGTGCTGGGCGGCGTGGTTAATTTCCTCTTCTTCTACGGTATCGAATGGTCCAAGTGGCTTTTTCTCCACAAGCTCGATGACCCGGTGGTGGTGGCCGAGGAAATGGGCTGGCTGGCGCGCCTCCTCACTCCGGCGCTGGGCGGTCTGGCGGCGGGTCTGGTGCTGTATTGGGGCGGTAAAATGGCGGGCCGCAAGGGGCCGGCGAATCTCCTCGAGGTGGTCGTGGCGGGCGACGGGCGGCTGCCCTTCCGCGCCGGGCTGGTGAAGTCGCTCGCCTCCTTGATGAGCCTCGGCTCCGGCGCTTCGCTGGGCCGCGAGGGGGCCATCACGCACATGACGGCGACGCTGGCCTCGAAGTGGGGGCAATGGCGGAACGCGCCGCCCTACCGGCTGCGCCTGCTGGTGGGCTGCGGGGCGGCGGCGGGGATTGCGGCGGCCTACAACGCGCCGATCTCGGGCGCGGTCTTCGCCGCGTGGATCGTGCTGGGCAACTTCTCGATGAACCAGTTCGCGCCGCTGGTGCTGGCCTCGGTGACGGCCACGCTCATGTCGCGCACGTTTTTCGGTCTGGCACCGTGGTATTCGGTGCCCACCGTTGAGTTCACGCGGCTGACGCAGTTGCCGTGGTTCCTCGTGCTGGGCGCGCTGTGCGGCGCCGTGGGCGGGACATTCCTCCGCCTGCTCCGCGCGGCGGAGGCGGGTTTCGCCCGCTTGAAATATTCGCTGCCCGCGCAACTCGCCCTCGGCGGGCTGCTGGTCGGCCTCATTGCCACGCAATTCCCCGAGGTCTGCGGGAACGGTTACGTCGTCATCAACCGCATCCTGCAAGGCGAATACCTGACCGGGCCGATGCCGTTGCTGTTCCTCACCGGCCTGCTCGCGGCCAAACTCGCGGCCACGACGATCACGGTCGGCTCGGGCGCGGTGGGCGGTGTGCTGACGCCCACCATGTTCATCGGCGCGGCCCTCGGCGCGGTGTTCGGCCAGGCCCTGCACGAACTGGGCTACGCCGCCGCCCTGCCGACCGCCGTGTTCACCGCCGTCGGCATGGGGGCCACGCTCGCCGCCACCACGCGGGCGCCGCTGCTGGCGATGATTTTGATCTTCGAGATCTCGCTCGACTACTCGCTGATGCCGCCATTGATGGTCGCGACAGTGGTCGCGGTGCTCTCAGCCCGCCGGTTTTATCCGGAGTCCATCTACACCGACGTCCTGCGCCATCGCGAGGGGCTGGCCGCGCGCGAGGCGGAACACGGCGGGGCGGCGCTGGACTGCACCGTGGGCGACCTGATGCGGCCGCCGGTCGAACCGGTGCGGGAACACACCCCGGTGGCGGAAGTGGCCCAACGCTTCCTCCGCTCGTCCTACAACTTCCTGCCCGTGGTGGACGCCGACCAGCGGCTGGTGGGCGTGGTGGCCTTGCAAGATTTGAAGGAGCATCTGACGGAGGATCCGGGCCTGCGGGCGGTCATCGCCTACGACGTCATGCGCCCGCCGCCGCCGGTGGTGACTCCCGGCGAACGCCTGCTCGCCGCCCTGCCGGTCATCGTGGCCAGCGAACTGCGCAACGTGCCGGTCGTCAACAACCGCGTCGAAATGCGGCTGGTCGGGGCCGTCGTTCGCGCCGAAGCCCTGGGCCTGGTGGCCGGCGCCATCGAAGGGGCCAACAAACCAGGCCTGCGGCGCGCAGACTGAAAGCCGGTTCGTTGACACCCCAACCGGCGCGACCTACGTTGGGCCTGAGAGAAAATGGAAACCGTCACCGCCAGCGAAACCGTCGTGCAACTCACGCCCAACGCCGCCGCCGAAGTGCGCGCCATGCAGGCGAAGCCGGAGAACGTCGGCAAGCCACTCCGTCTCTACGTCGAGCAGGGCGGCTGTTCCGGCCTGCAATACGGCATGACCTTCGACGAGGAACGCCCCGGCGACCACGTTTCGCGGCAGCACGACCTCACCGTGGTGGTGGATGAATTCAGCGCCCAATACTTGCGGGGCACGGTGATGGATTTCAGCGACGCCCTGACCGGTGGCGGTTTCAAGCTCAACAATCCGAACGCGAAGCAGAGCTGCGGCTGCGGCAAGTCCTTTGAGGCCGGGGCCTGACCCCGGCCGGAAACCAGCGCCGTCCCGTGCGATGCGGGACGGCGTCCTTTTGCGCCCCGCGAAATTTTCCGGCCACCCCACACCGGACACTCCCGCCCCGCCGCCCGCTTTCCCGGATGCTGCGCGAGAACGTTCCCCGTTCCCTCACCCGCCCTGCCCGCCCGCAATCCGCTCCGCCGCGTTGACGCCGGACACAATCGAGTCGCCCAGCGAAATGCCGTCGCGGTAATGGCCGGCGAAAAACAGGCCCGGCCATTGGCTTTCGAGCGTGGTGAGTTTTTCGCGGAAGCGCGCGTAACCCAGGTTGTATTGCGGGATGGCCTTGGGCCAGAAGACCGAGTGCTGGAAAGTCGGCTCGCCCCGCACGCCCAGCAGCCGCCGCAAATCCTCGCGCACCGTGGCGAACAATTCCGCCGGTGGCAGCGCGGCCAGTTCGGGATACCGCTCGCCGCCAATGTAGCTGGTCAGCGTCAAATGCCCGGCGGGGGCGCGGTTCGGGAACAGGGCCGAGGAGAAGATGGTCCCCAGGATTTTGAATCCTTCGACGCGCGGAATCAGCATCCCAAAGCCGTTGCACGGATGAGCCACATCCTCGCGACGGAATCCGAGCACCACGCTCGCCACCGGCGGATGCCGGACTTCGGAAAACAGTTTCAAGTCCGCCACCGGCTCCGCATTCGAACCGCCCGCCAGCTCCAGTTCCGCCAGCCGGTAAGCGGTCCCGGCATACAGAATCCGGTCATGCGGGCGGCGGCCCGATTCGTTCCCCGCCCGCCAGTCCAGCATCCAGCCGTCGGCGCCGCGCATGAGCCGGGTGACGCGCGTGTTCAACCGCACCGCCGCCCCGAGCCGTTCGCGGAGCGTGTCGGGCAGCACCTGCAGCCCCTCGTCGAAGGAGAATTTCGGCGCGCGGTCCTTGGCCACCTCGCCGCGCCGCTTGCGCTCCCGCGCCCCGAGAATCTGGCCCTTGATGAGTGAACCATATTTCGCCTCGAGCGCGGCGAGCTTGGGAAAGGCCTGCTGCACGGAAAGCCTTTCCGGGTCGCCCGCGTAAATCCCGGCCACGAGGGCGTCAATCGCGTGATCCAGGAACTCACGGCCCAGTCGGCGGCGGACGAAATCCGCGATGCTCTCCTCCGCGCCGTCGCGGCGGGCGGGGCGGAACGGCTCGCGCAGGACGGCCCATTTCGCGCCCAGCGTGAACAGCGGCGTGGTGAAGAAGCCCAGCGGCGAACCCGGCATCGCAATCGGCCGGCCGTAACGGACGACATAGCGGGCCTCGGCCTGCGGGTCGGGATCGAGCCGCCGCGCGCCCAGGCCGGCGTCCGCGACGAGGGCGGTGATTTTGGGCGAGGTTTCGAGGATGGTGTTGGGGCCGAATTCGGCCAGATAGCCGTCGCGGCGGAGCGTTTGGATCGCGCCCCCCACGCGGTCCGTCGCCTCATACACCGTGACCGCCAGCCCGCGGCGCTGGAGATAAAATGCCGCCGTCAGTCCGGTGATGCCCGCGCCAATGATGCCCACTGATTTCATGATTTCGCCTCCAACAGCCGCCGCACGGCGTGAAAATTGAGTTCGGTCTTGGGCACGAGCGAGGACACCACCAGATATTCCTGGTCTTTCGCGCCATCCGCGCTGCGCTCCGAGCAATGGGCGTTGTCACCTTCCGGTCCCAGCCCGTCCAGCGTCGGCACCGCGTGGCAGATGTGGTTGCCGTCACTCAGGCCGCCGCGCTCCTCGCGTTCGACGACCAGCCCCAGCGTGCGGCCCGCCGCCGCCCAGCATTGAAACAGGGCCTCGGTTGCGGGATTGGGCGGCCACGGCGGGGTTTCGCTCAAAATCGTGAACCGCACCCGGCACGGGAAACCATCCGCCGCCGCGCGCACCACAATCTCCTGTTCCAGCGCGCGCAGTTGGGTCAGCCCGTCGGCGTAGGCCGCCCGGTCAAAGGCGCGCAACTCCCCCTCCGCCCACGCTTCATGGGGCACGCGATTGAGCGCGTCACCGCCGCCGAGCCGCCCGATGTTGACGGTGCGGCCCCGGGCGGGATCGGTGACTGCGGCGGCCCGTTGGATCACATGGGCAAGCTGCGTGCCAGCGTTCGCCCCGCGCATGTGCTCGCTGCCCGCGTGCGCGCCCCGGCCTTCAACCTCGAAACGGAACGTCGCCCGGCCTTTGCGGGCCGTGACCACCTTCCAGCCGGTGCCGACCCGCCGCCCCGCTTCAAACACCAGCGCGGCCCGCGCCCCGCGCAGCCGTTCGACACCCAGCCGCCCGAAATCCTCGCTGTCCATCTCCTCCGTGGCATCCAACAGCACCACCCAGTTCGTGCGCGTGAAAACCTCGGGGGCGAGCGTCCGCAGCGCGTCGAGCAACAGGTGAATCATCACCGTGCCGCCTTTGATGTCCTCGGTGCCCGGCCCGTAAATCCGGTCGCCTTCGACGCGCCAGCGGAAGTCGTTCCGCTCTTCTTCCGCGGCCGTGAACACCGTGTCGAGGTGTGAAATCAAGCCGACGGTGTCCGGGCCGGTGCCACGCCGCGTCAGGACCAGGTGGTCGCCGCAGGCGGGATGGACGGAACGAATGAACTCCGCCGTGAAGCCGAGCGGGGCGAAGGCGTCCGCCGTGAGCCGGCCGAGGGCATTCACCCCGGCGGAATTCAACGTGTGGCTGTTGATGGCCACCATGTCCCGCAGCAGCGCCAAGGCGGCCGGGAGCCGCGCGGTGAGATGGGCGCGCACATCGCTCGAACTCATGGGGCGACAAAGTGCCATGCGGCGGCCGGTCGGCAAGCCTGCGGGAAAATCTGCTTCCGTTGCCGGGGCGCCTTTGTTATCCCGTGCGCACCGTGCATCATCTCCGATTCATCCTGGGGTTCCTTTGCGCCGCCGCGCTGCTGGTCAGCGTCGGCCAGGCGGACACTTTCCGGCTGAACAACGGCACCACGCTGACCGGGGAACTGGTCGAATCCGGCTCGAATGACGCCAACGCGCTGATCCGCGTGGGCGAGGGCCAGTTCGAGCGCGTGCCGTGGGGACAGTTTTCGCAGGAGGACCTCAAACGCTTGCAGGAAAAGTATGGCCGCAACAAACGCATCCTGGAGGCCGTCGAACCGTTCATCGAGGTCAGCGCGGAGGAGCGGGCACAGAAGACGGAGGTCACGATCAAGCCGCCCGAACCGGCGGTCGAGGCCCTGCAGCGGGAGCGCGCGGAGCCAAAGCGCGGATTCTTCCCCTCCTTTTTCCAGTCGGGCGTGGGCTGGTTCGTGGTGCTCGTCCTGCTGGCCGCCAACGTCTTCGCCGGATACGAAATCGCCATTTTCCGCGCCCAGCCGGTGCCGTTGGTGACCGGGCTGGCCGCCATCCCGTTGCTCGGCTTCATCTCGAATCTCGTCTTCCTCGCCCTGCCCACCCGGGTCGAAAAGAAGTCGGAGGAAGACCTCGCCTACGAGGAGCAGCTCGCCGCCGAACCCCAGAAGTTCGCGGTGCCCGGCGCGCCCGAGGCCGCCGCGGAAGCCGCCGCCACCGCCGAGGTCCGGGCCGCCCAGGCCGTCTCGGGCCCGCCGCCGGAAACCTTTACGCGCGGGCAGACCACCTTCAACAAGCGCTTCTTCGAGACCAAGTTCGTCAGCTTCTTCGGCATCGCCCGGCGCGAGGAGGACCGCCGCAAGACGCTCCATTTCAAGACCAGCCGGGGGGCGTTTGTGGCCACCCGCATCTCGCGCATTACCGCCTCCGACATCCACATCCTGGTGGACAAAGGCGGCGGAGCCACCCAGGAGGTTGGCCTCCAGTTCGTCGAAATCCAGGAAGTCACCCTGCACCACCAATGATTCGCCGGCCCCGGCGCGCGCCCATGAAATACAACACCATCCTCCTCTTTGGCGCGCCCGGCTCCGGCAAGGGCACGCAGGGCAAGGTCCTCCACACCATTCCCGGCTTCTTCCACTGCGCGTGCGGCGACATCTTCCGGAACCTCAAGGTGGACAGCGAACTGGGCCGGGTGTTTGTCGAGTATTCCAGCAAGGGCCTGCTCGTGCCCGACGAGGCCACCGTCCGCTTATGGAGCGAGTTCATCGCCACCAGCACCCAGATCGGCAAATTCCACCCCGAAAAGGATTTGCTGGTGCTCGACGGCATTCCGCGCAACATCTCTCAGGCCAAAATGCTGCGGAACGTGCTGCGCGTGCGCGCCATGTTCTGGCTCAAGACCCGCAAGCTGGAACCCCTCGTCCGCCGCATCCAGCGCCGCGCCCTCAAGGAAAACCGCTTGGACGACATGAACCTCGACGTCATCCGCGCCCGGCTCACAACCTACGAACGGGAGACGCAGCCGCTCGTGGATCACTACGGCAAACGGCTGGTGCATCGCATTGACTCCGACCAGACACCCGCCGAGGTCACCCGCGACATTCTCGACCGCATCATCAAATTGGGCATCCAGCCGCGCCTCTGACGCGCCCCGGGCCGCTTCCCGGCATGGAACCGCTTCGCATCGTCTTCCTGGGCACGCCGAATCTGGCGGCCACCTGCCTGAACGCCCTCCTGCACTCCTCCGTCGGACGCGTCGTCGGCGTGGTCAGCCAGCCCGACCGGCCCAAAGGCCGTAACCTCCAGTTGACGCCCACGCCCGTCAAAGCCCTTGCCATCGAACATCAGTTGCCGGTGTTGCAACCCCTCCGCGCCCGCGACGAAGGCTTTCTCCGGGAGCTGGCCGCCTGGCAGCCGGACCTCATTGCCGTCGCCGCGTTCGGCCAGTTGCTGCCGCCGCGCCTTCTCGCCCTGCCCCGGTTCGGCTGCCTGAACGTTCACACCTCCCTCCTGCCCCGTTGGCGCGGGGCTTCGCCGATTCAAGCCGCCCTGCTGCACGGCGATGCCGAAACGGGCGTGACCATCATGCAAATGGACGCCGGCCTCGACACCGGCCCCATCGTCAGCCAGGTGCGGACGCCCATCGAGGCGGCGGACAACGCCCAAACCCTCCATGACCGCCTCGCCAGAATCGGCGCGGCACTGCTGGTGCAAACCATTCCCGCCTACGTCTGCGGCGAGATGAAACCGGTGCCCCAGCCCGCCAGCGGCGTCACCCATGCCGGGAAAATCAATCGCGCGGATGGCCGGCTCGATTGGACGCAACCGGCCGCGGCGTTGTGGCACCGCCTCCGGGCGTTCACCCCGTGGCCCGGCGTGTTCACACACCTGCCCCACGGCGAAAAATCCGTTCTGCTCAAGGTGCTCGCCGCTGAACCCGTGACCGCCACGGGAATGCCAGGCGAAGTCGTGGCCGCCGGCCGCGACGGCATCACCGTGGCCTGTGGCGCGGGCGCGCTGCGGCTCACCGAGGTGCAGCGCGAAGGCGGGCGCCCGCTGCGGGCGGCCGAATTCCTCGCGGGCTGCCCGCTGCCCCCGGGCACACGCCTCGGCTGACTGGAACCAAGTCCGTGCCCCCCCGTGCCCCCGCGTCGAGGGCTGGCGCGCCGATTTTTGGCCGACAGGCGAAGCAAGCGGCAAGGGTGGCACGTCTGGTCAACCTGGAAAAAGCAGTTCCAACCACGAAACCCACGCGAGGACACGAAACACTGGCCGCTTATCTCCGGCAGCCGCTCACCCGGCAGGTGAACATCGGCTCTTGCAGCCCCGGCAGCCTTTCGTCCGGGCCTTTCGCGTGTTTCGTGTCTTTCGTGGTTTCCCAACTGCCGTTTCCGGGGTCAAAAGTCCCCGTCCGCGTCATGCCGATCTCGACAGGCCTCATGGCAGACCAGTTCGACGGGCATCCAGTGATGGGTGGACGGCACCAAGCCGCGCTGATGTTTGTCGAATCGCCGCCGCAGGGCGTCGGTCAACCCAACGTAAAACTGCGCGTCCTTCAAGCTGCGCAACCCATGGACACAAGTGAACCTAAAAACCGCAGTTCAACCACGGATTCACACGGATGGACACGGATAACAAGAACTTGCAGGCACCAATCGGTTCACCCGGAAGGGGAACGGGCATTCCGGTCGGAAATCCGTAATACAATGACGAAGGTTCATACATTTTTGGCAAAGAGTTCACGCGGCCAAAGCGATGAGTTTTTCCACATCCGCTTGGCGGGCAGCCAACAACGCGGTGACGATTTGCCGGCCTTCACGGGTC
>Ga0209381_1003042_pt1 | contig 18766 bp, 15 predicted proteins | sample DewCreD2012metaG_FD_184111 | JGI IMG/M metagenome (GOLD analysis project Ga0209381, IMG submission 184111) | Hot spring sediment bacterial and archeal communities from British Columbia, Canada, to study Microbial Dark Matter (Phase II) - Dewar... ...
CTTCCGCGTGCCCTTTTTCCCGGCAACGGTTGTGCTCTTCGTCCTGATGTGCGGCTACATGCTCTACAGCGGCCTGGCCTACACGAAGGCCGGCGCCCTGGTGGGTGTCGGCGTGCTCCTGGCCGGCGTGCCGGTCTACCTGCTCGCGGGCGGGGGCCGCCAGGCGGGGGCCGCTTCGTGAGCCGGCGCCGCAATGGCTTCTCGCGGTGACCTCCCGGGGCGCCCCGGGATCGCCGACAGCGATACGCGAAAGGAGCGGAAGCGATGAAGCGATGGCTGAGACTCTTGGTGGTGCTGGCCGTGAGCCTCGTGCTCGCCTCGGCCGGCTGGGCCGGCGAAGACGCGGAGAAAAAGCCCGCCCGCAGGCCCGACGTCCACTTCGTCCCCACCCCGCACGAGGTGGTCGAGGTCATGCTGCGCCTGGCCGACGTCAAGAAGGACGATGTGGTCTACGACCTCGGCTGCGGCGATGGCCGCATCGTCGTCGCCGCCGCCAAGAAGGCCGGCTGCAAAGCCGTCGGCTACGACATTGACCCCCAGCGGGTCAAGGAATCGCTCGAAAACGTCAAGACCAACAAGGTCGAGGACCTGGTGAAGATCGAGGAGAAGGACATCTTCACCCTCGACCTCGCCCAGGCGAGCGTGATCACGCTCTACCTCCTCCCCAGCCTCAACGTCAAGCTCATCCCCCAGCTCGAGAAGATGAAGCCCGGCTGCCGCATCGTCTCCCACGCCTTCGACATGCGCGGCGTCACCCCCGATGTCGAGGCCACAGTCCGCTGCAAGGACGGCATGGAGCGCAAGGTCTACCTCTGGACCACCCCCCTGAAGAAGGAGAAGACCACCGAGTAACCCACGCGTCGAGCGACACGTCAGGCCTGAAACCCGGAAACCGTGATTGATTTGAGAAAGGAAGCTCATGGACAGCAGGCGTTGGATGAAGGTTTTGGCGGCTGTTCTCGTCGGAGCGCTCGCCAACTCGGGCGCCTGGGCCGCCGAGGGGGAGAAGAAGCCGGAGCGCAAGCCCGACGTCATCTTCGTCCCCACCCCGCACGAGGTGGTCGAGGTCATGCTGCGGCTGGCGGACGTGAAGAAGGATGACATCGTTTACGACCTCGGCTGCGGGGACGGTCGCATCGTGGTCGCCGCCGCCAAGAAGGCCGGCTGCAAAGCCGTCGGCTACGACATTGACCCCCAGCGAGTCAAGGAATCGCTCGAAAACGTCAAGACCAACAAGGTCGAGGACCTCGTAACTATCGAGGAGAAGGACATCTTCACCCTCGACCTCAGCAAGGCAAGCGTCATCACCCTCTACCTCCTGCCTAGCCTCAACGTCAAGCTCATCCCCCAGCTCGAGAAGATGAAGCCCGGCTGCCGCATCGTCTCCCACGCCTTCGACATGCAGGGCGTCACCCCTGATGTCACGGCCACGGTCCACTGCAAGGACGGCATGGAGCGCAAGGTCTACCTCTGGACCACCCCCCTGAAGAAGGAGAAGGCGGGGGAATAGCCGCCCGCGTCGTTCGGCCCACCGCCTCTCATCGGGGCGGGTCCTCGCCTGGCGAGGCCCGCCCCGATTCATTTCGGCGCCAGACGCCTGCGGCGCGAGCCACTCATCCGAAGGCGCGGCTCGCCTCGCCCCTGCGGGTACTCGGCCCGGGCCGCGGCGCCGCCCTCCGGCAAACACGCAATTGGCAGCCGTGGGAGCGGCCGCAGAGCAATATTGCAGAGTTGAACAACTCCGCAACACTCCTATGCCCCCGGCCCTCAGCGCGCGGGAGAGACTGGTCCAGGCCGCCCCCCCTATCGGTGATCGGCTGCTCTCGACCGACATCGCGTTTGACAAAGCCGGCGCGGGTATTATACTCACCAGTGCCGTCCGCAACGACTCCCCCGTGGGGCGGCAATGGATGAGATGTGTGGCACAGCCGCCAGCGGCTGTGGGCGGGCGGGAGCAAGGCCAGGCCATCACAGCCGAGGGCGGCTGTGCCACAAGCACGAGCAGCGCTCCGGCGGGTTCCGTTGCTAAAGAGAGGTGTGAGATGGCGTCGGAGAAGTTGAGCGGGTCCTCGCGGCGGGAGTTTCTGAGGGCCTCAGCGGTCGCGGCCTCGGGCGCGGCGATGGCCCACCTGGCCGCCCCGGTGGGCGCCTACGCCCAGGGCGCCGACACGATCAGGCTCGGGATGATCGGCGCGGGCGGCCGCTGCACGGGGGCCGCGATGGACGCGATGACGGTGGACCCCGGGGTGAAGCTTGTGGCCGTGTGCGACATGTTCATGGACCGCGCGCGCAACGCCCGCAACCACCTCAAGAAGCAGAAGCCCGAGCAGGTGGACGCGCCCGACGAGCGGGTCTTCGACGGCTTCGACGGCTACAAGAAGGTCATCGAGTGCTGCGACGTCGTCTGCATCGCCAACGCCGCGAAGTTCCACCCCCTCCACACCAGGGCGGCAATCGAGGCGGGGAGACACGTCTTCGTCGAGAAGCCCCACGCCATCGACCCCTACGGCATCAAGATGCTCGAGGAGGCCCTCAAGCTCGCCGCCGCCAAGAAACTCTGCGTCGTCTCCGGCCTCCAGAGCCGCTACGACCCGGGCTTCCGGGAGGCGATGCAGCGCATCCACGACGGCGCAATAGGCGACATCGTGGCCATCGAGGAGAACTTCCTCCGCGGCCCCTACGGCCTCTACCGCCGCCAGCCAGGCCAGACCGAGGTCCAGTACCAGGTCAGCAACCAGTACCACTTCACCTGGCTCTCGGGCGACGACGTGCCCCAGAGCCTCGTCCACAACATTGACCGCTCGCTGTGGGCATTGAAGGAGCAGCCCCCCGCCACCTGCCACGGCCTCGGCGGCCGCTCCTCGATGACCGACGAGATCTACGGCAACGTCTTCGACCACCACAGCGTCGTCTACGTCTACCCCAACGGCACGCGCATCTACGCCTTCTGCCGCACCACCACAGGCTGCTACAACGAGGTCTCCAGCCTCATCTTCGGCACCAAGGGCCGCTGCAACCTCTTCGCCTGCTCCATCGAGGGCGAGACCAAGTGGCGCTACGCCGGCCCGCGCCCCAGCCCCTACCACGAAGAGCACCGCGCCCTCTTCACCGCCATCCGCAAGGGACAGGTCGTCTCCAGCGCCTACCACATGGCCCGCAGCACCCTCGTCACCATCATGGGCCAGCTCTCCTGCTACACCGGCGCGGAGGTCAAGTGGGCCGACGTTGAGAAGAGCGACTTCTTCTACCCACCCAAGCCCGAGGACTGCCGCAACGACATGGAGCCCCCCACCAAGCCCGGCCCCACCGGCTCCTACCCCGTCTACATCCCAGGGCAGACCAGACTGTTGTAGTGGACCAGCGAGAGGATGGTGCATGCGTTGGCCCCAAGGAGCGCCGAAATTAGAGCACCTAAATCAATGAACCGCAGAGGCCGCAGAGGCCGCTGAGAAGGAGCCAGCCAAGAGCATGGGTCTGATCTTTGCCCACATGTTTCTGCTTCTGAGGCCTAGCCCCCGAAGGGGGCGTTTGACGCGTAGCCCAGGGCGACCGAAGGGAGCCCTGGGTAAGGGTGCACCCAGGACAGAGCCCCCGAAGGGGGCGATTGAAAAGGCCATCAATCGCCCCTTTCAGGGGCTCATGAATGGGGGGACGCCTTTCCCCAGGGCTCCCTTCGGTCGCCCTGGGCTACGACTGGCTCGCCCGCTTCGCGGGCTAGTGAACTGCAAGATGTGGGCAAAGAGCAGAGCATAGGCTTCGGCCTTGGAGCGCTGCCTATGGTCTGGTATCTGCTCCTGTTTGCGTGCTCCGCGTTCTCCGCGGTAGATGTCATTGTTTTGGACGCTCTTAGTAAGTCTTCTTGACGAAAGGGCAGACTGATGCAGCCTGCGAACTTAGCTCATGTCGTGCACAAGGCCTTAAGATTCGGCGCCATTCTCGTGATCATACTTATCGTGGGCGTGGGAGCGGTGCGGTGTTTCCTGGCGTTTTCTGGCAAACAAGAAGGCCTTAACTCAGCCTACTGGGAATTGGCGGTCGACAAGCAAGCAATTGCCAAGCTGCGCGACTGCCTCAAGGATATGTGTGCGCGGATAGAGGACCGACTCACTGCGGCCGGCTTTAATTTGGTTTTGATAACGGAGTTCTATGAGCTGAAGAGCGGTTCGCCCGATATCGGCGGGTTGCTCCTATCGCGAGTTGTTGAGGACTCGTTGCTTTCGACGGGCAGGTTAAGCGTAGTGGGTAGGGCGCCTGCACCGATTCTCTCTAGCTGGGACCGTTCGAATCAGCTGGAGCAGGAAGTGGCTCGGCTTGTGAGGACGCGCGGCTACCCAAGGGAGGCAAGGGCCGTTGTGACTGGAACCTATCATTCATCCCCTACTTCGGTACGCATTTCATGTTCTGCAGTTGACCTAGCGTCATGTGAGGTCCTTACGTCTGTCTCCTTGACCACTCCCTCGGACGAAGCACCGTTTCTAGCCACCTCCGAGCTTGTCAAGACGGTAAAGGTCGCAGTAAAGATAGCTATAGCTGCAGTCTCCTCCCTAGTACCCCTCGCCTTCTGCTATATCCAGGTGGCTATTCTGTGGGGAGTCGCTGGAACCCTGGCTGTCACCAGATTCCCAGACTTCATAAGGGTTATTGCAGCGGTGTGCTGCTCCGCCTTCCTGTACGCGATTGTGATTCGTCCGATGGCGGACGAATTGCGCAACGTCACAAGTTTTTCTGGCGTGTGGAGTGTCATTTCCTTTCTGCTCGGAGCGACTAGCGCTGTCTCGGCTTGTTGGGGGCTGGACCGCTTGCGCCCACAAGTTGGGTTGCCAATCTTCGCCACCCTCTTGAGCTTCACAACCATCCTGATTGGCGAGAGGGCCGTTGGTGTCGAACCGACCATTGGAAACCAGTACGTGGTTGCCGGCCCAATCGTTGGAGGCTTTTTATATGTTATGTTCTCTTCCCACGTAGACCGCAGGGCGGACCTCTACACGCCAACTCTTGAAAAGAAGGTGAACTCGCCATGAACAGCGGCGCACACCTTGCCAACGATACCGTAACCACCTGTTCAGTAGTTGAACTGAGTCTTCCGGCAGCGGGGTGGTCGTGGGGGTGGTCTGACGCGTTCTCGGGGCGTGACCTTTCGGGCGGCATACGGGATCCCTGACGGATTCCTCTCTTCCCTCCTCTCCTTCCTCCCGCGACCAGCTATGGTGAGGCCGTCCGAGTTGGCCCCGCCCCGGGCTTACTAAGCGACTGAATCCTCCCGTGCGGTATTTCCATCTTCGGCACCAAAAGCCGCGCCAACATAATGGCCTGCACCATTGACGGCGAGAACAGGTGGCGCTACACCGGCCCCAGGCCCAGCCCTTACGTTGAGGAGCACAAGGCACTCTTCACCGCCATCCGCAAGGGCGAGGCCATCTCCAGCGGCTACCACATGGCCCGCAGCACCCTCGTGACCATCATGGGCCAGCTCTCCTGCTACACCGGCCAGGCCGTCACCTGGGACCAGGTGACCAAGAGCGACTTCTTCTACCCCCCGAAGCCCGAGGACTGCCGCGCCGACATGGAGCCCCCCACCAAGCCCGGACCCAACGGGTCCTACCCCGTCTACATCCCGGGCCAGACCAAGCTGCTATAGGGAGAGCACCAGGAGAGGCTCACGCATAGGCAGGCTTGCTGGAGGCGGCGGTCGGATTCGAACCGACGGATAAGTGATTTGCAATCACTCGCCTTGGGCCACTTGGCTACGCCGCCCGGCGAGGCGCGCCGCGGGCGGGGCGCCTCAGTGAAGGGTGTCGGCCGCCGGCAACCTACGGCTTGTGCTCGATCTGGTTGCCAGAGCTCGGCGGCTCAGAGGACTCGATCTCGCGCTTGACCTCTTCGCCGGTGTCGCGGAGGCCCTTCTTGAACTCCACGATGCCCTTGCCGATGGAGCGCATGACCGAGGGGAGCCGCGGCCCGAAGATCAGCAGCGCGATGATCCCAATGATTACGAGCTCCAACGGCCCAAGGTTGCCGATAAGAGCTACAGGCGAAGCCGTAAGCATTGCTGGCACACCTCAATGGGGAGTCCCGCGGTCAGACACCTGCACCTGCGAGTGACTCTACCACTTCATCTGCCGTAATGTCAAGCGCGATGAGGGGGCGGCTGCGGGGCTCTCAGAAGTCGTCCTGCTCCTTGGGCTTGGGGCCGCCCTTCCTGGCGCCCGGGGCGCCTTGCTCGACCATGGCGCGGACGCGCGTGACCAGCGCCAGGATGGGCTGGTGGGGAATGCGCGTCATGAGGTCCATCCGGTTGGCGCCAAAGGTGACGTAGGAAGTGATGGGCTCCTCGGTGGGGTCGGCCTTGATGATGGCGCCGGCCATCATGGCGATTGCGGGCTGCTGCTTGGCGGCCTCTTCGACGATCTTGGCGAGGAGGCCGTTGAAGGAGACGTGGATGATGGCGTTTGCGCCCTTCGGGGCGCCGGCGCGGGCCGCTTTCCAGGAGGCAGAGGTGTCGAGGCCGGGGGTGCCGCCCCCCTTGATGCGGTCGAGGACGCCGTTGAGGAGCTCCCCGGTGGGGTTGCTGCCAACCCCGACGCCGAGGTTGCCCACGGCGGCGATCTCAGTGACCTGTGGGGGCATCTGGCCCATCATCGGGTTGGGCGGGGCGTTAGGGTCGGCGGGGGTGAAGGTCAGTGTGAGGCGGTCAACGGCCACGCCCTGGTGCTCGCGGACGGCGGGCTTGTGGTCCATGTTCATCTTCATGCCCGCGGCCTGCATGAGGGAGCCGAAGCCGCTCTCCATGAACCACTTGACGCCTGCCTGGGCCGCGGCGCGGTACTTCGCGGCGTCGCCGATGCGCAGGACCTGCACGGTCTGGACGCCCGGGTTCGCGGCACCGCCGGCAAGGGCCACGGCGAACTCGCCGGTCTGCGTGGAGCCGAAGATGAGGTCGCGGAACTTCTGCTGGTCCTCGGCCGAGAGCTCCAGGGGGCCGGCCAGGGACTTCAGAATGGTCTCCATCAGGGGCATGGCCTTGGCGATGTCGAACTTCGCGGCCATGCTCATCACGGCCTCGGCGGGAAGGTACTTCACCAGGTCCGTGGTCTCGGCCGGCTGGGCGCTCAGGTAGGTGCCTAGCGCCGTGTCGTCGGCCGCGTAGAGGCGAGCCCACAGCTCCACCGAGTCGTCCTTGAGCTCGACCGTGAGGCTGACGCGGCGCACCTGTTGGCCCGCGAGCTTGACAAGGGGGCCGACGCACTTGACCACCTTGCCAACGTTGGGCATGCCCGGCATCTGCATCTGGCCCATGTTCTGCTCCAGCTCCTTGAGGCCGCCCTCAAGCTCGTCCTCGAACTCGGTCAGGAGCTGGGTGATGTAGACTGTGAGGTAGACGTCGGCGGTGCCGGCGACCTTGGGGAACTTGCTGTAGAGCTCGAAGCGCTCGGGCGTGACTGCGGGTAGTGCGGCCTTTTCGGGGCTGACGATGGCAACGTTGTTGCGGATCTCTATGCCGACCTGGCCCCCCTCCTTCTCAGCCGCCTGGCGGAACGCTGCGGCGTCGGCCAGCGTGACCAGGATGACGGGCACCGGCTCGGCCTTGCCAAACGCCTTGCCGCCGAAGAGGAGCGCGCTCGCGGGCTTAGTCCAGTCCACGCCCGCGAACTTGGGGTCCTGGGTGAGCATGGCGCTGGCGCCCTGGACCTGGGCGCCGGCTCCGGGGGCGAACTTTTCGGCGAGCTTGGCCACCTTGTCGAGCAGCCCCTTGAGGTTCGCGGCGCTCGCTGAGCCGAGGACCACCGCCTCGCCGCCCCAAGCCACGCCGGCCACGGCCGCCAGGAGCGTCGCGCCCAGCATGACCGCCAGCAACATCCGACGCCCTTGAGTACGCCCACGCATTACTGGCTCCCTTCACGTTGCGGCCTTGGCAGGAAACTATGCCACGACGAACAAGTAGGATACCGCTTCTGGCGCGCGAAGTCAAACCCCAAAGCTCGTGCCGACGGCGATGGCGGTCTTGATGAGGGGGTGGCTGCGCGGCACGAGTTTGAGGCGAGCGACGGCGCGCGCGATGGGGATGGAGGCCACGCGGTCGCCCCGGAGGCAGACCATGCGGCCGAAGCGCCCCGCGGCGGCCAGCTCGACGGCGTGGTGGCCGAAGCGGGTGGCCAGTGCGCGGTCGTAGGCGGTGGGGGTGCCGCCGCGCTGGAGGTGGCCGAGGACGATGTGGCGGGTCTCGAGGCCGCTGGCGGCCTCGATGTCGCGCGCGAGCTTGGCGGCCACACCGCCCAGGCGCACGGGGTCGTGGCTGTCGGTGATCACCCGCTCGACGGTCATCTTGCCGCGCTTGGGTCTGGCCCCCTCGGCGGCGACCACGATGCTGAAGCGGCGGCCCATGCGGCTGCGCGCCACGACCCGCTCGACCACCTTGGCCAGGTCGTAGGGGATTTCGGGGATCAGTATGACGTCGCCGCCGCCGGCCACCCCCGCCTTGAGCGCTATCCAGCCCGCGTAGCGGCCCATCGTCTCGATCACCATCACGCGATGGTGCGACATGGCGGTGGAGTGGATGCGGTCAATGGCGTCGGTGACGCAGGCCACGGCGGTGTCGTAGCCGAAGGTCACGTCGGTGCCGGCCAGGTCGTTGTCAATCGTCTTGGGCACGCCGACGACAGGGAGGCCGAGCTTGGCGAGCCTGGTGCCAATGTTCATCGTGCCGTCGCCCCCGATGAGCACACAGGCGTCGAGGCGCCAGCGGCGGGCGTTGGCCAGGACGTCGCCCGAGGCATCGCGGAAGTCCTTCTTGCCGCGGCGCACGGCGGGGTAGCGGAAGGGATTGTGCTTGTTGGAGGTGCCGAGGATGGTGCCACCCTGGGTGAGGATGCCGGAGACGTCGCCATAGCGGAGGAGGCCCCCGTCGCCCTCGACGAAGCCTCTGAAGGCGTCGCGGATGCCGAAGACCTCGATGCCGTGGAGGTTTATGGCGGCCTTAGTCACCGCGCGGATGACGGCGTTGAGGCCGGGGCAGTCCCCGCCGCCGGTCAGCACCCCGATGCGTTTCACCACGGGCTTCCCCTCTGTCAAGCCGGCCCTCGTCACTTGTAGCGCGCCTTGAGGCTCTTGCCCTGGGCGGCGCTGCGGCAGGCGAGATCGAGGATGTGGATGGGGCGCCGCGCCCACTCGGGGGTGATGACCAGCGGCTCGCCCTTCACCAGATGGTCGGCCACGTTCTGGTAGAGCCGCCAGCCCTCGCTGTCGGGGTTCTTGTACTTCCTGACGACCGTCGTGCCGTTCTCGTGGGTCGTCACCTCGCAGGTCTGCCAGTCCATCACCAGGGAGCCGAGGGTGCCGGTGGCCTCGAGCCAGCCGCGCTTGGGGTTGGAGTCGATGCTCGAGAGCATGAGGGTGAGCCAGGCGCCGCTGGCGAAGCGCGCGACGGCGAAGCCCTCGTCCTCGTTGGTGTCCCGGCCCCACTTCACCTTGTCGGCCCAGAAGCCCCTGTGGGCGAAGCCCGTCACCTCGGTCAGTTCCTGCCCCGCGAGGAGCTGGAGGGAGTATTCGAGGAGGTGGACGCCCCAGTCGTAGAGGATGCCGCCGGATATGGACTTAGAGGAGCGCCACCAGTCGCCCGGCTTGCCGTAGCCGCCCATGTGGGCCTCGATGCGGAAGACCTCGCCGATGACCCCGGAGCGCACGAGCTTCACGGCGTTCAGAATGCAGCCGTCCCAGTGGCGGTTGTGGTAGGTGGAGAGGACGCAGCCGCTCTTCTTGGCCGCGGCGATCATCGCGTCGCACTCGGCGGTGGTGATGGCGAAGGGCTTCTCGGTGACCACGTGGCGGCCGGCCCGCAGGCACTGGATGGCGAGCTTGGCGTGGGTGTTGTGGGGCGTGATGATGGCGAGCAGGTTGACGGCGGACTTCTTGAGCATCTCGGCGACCGAGCCGTAGGTCTCGATCCCCGGGAAGTCCTGCGCGGCGACCTTGAGGCGCTCGGGGTCAATCTCGGCCACCGCCGTGGGCACCATGCCCGCGCGCTTCATCTCGTTGAGGTGGGCGCGGCCCATGTTGAACGCCCCGCCGTAGCCCACGACCCCACACCTGATCTCCTCTGGCTTCGCAAACCGCTTCACCCGTCGGTCTCCTTACCTGGGATTGCCCCCCGCACGAGGGGCGGACAAGTGCACACCATCCGCTCCATCCCCAAGCCGATGGATTGCCCCCCACACGAGGGGCAAACGCAGGCCGTATTCTAAGCCGGACGGCGCTGCGGCGCAAGCGCTTGTCTGGGTCATGGCGAACCGGTAGAATCATCGCCCATGAGTCACCCGCTCGGCAGCCGCCTAGCCGCCGTCGCCTGCCTCCTGGGGGCGATGCTGTCCTGGGGCTGCATCCCCATCTTCCTGCGCTTCTTCGTCACCCATCAGGGGCTGGACCCCTGGGCGGTGAACGCGGTGCGCTATTCGGTGGCGGCGCTCTTCTGGCTCCCCGTGGTGCTCGCGCTGCGGCAGCAGTGGCGCCCGGGGCCTGGCGAGGGGCGCGGCCGCAGCGTCTGGCGCGACGCGCTCATCCCCTCGGCCATCAACATCGTGGCGCAGGAGACCTATGGGATCAGCCCGGCCTACGCCTCGGCCCCGACCATCGGCTTCGCACTCCGCCTGTCGTTCCTCTTCACGCTGCTGTTCGGACTCGTGTTCCTGCACGAGGAGCGGCTGCTGGTGCGTCGGCGGAGCTTCGTGGCCGGGGCCGCGTTGTGCCTGGTTGGGGTAGCAGCGATGTTCATCGAGGGCCTCACGCGCGAGGGGAGCGTGTCGCTCGCCGGCATGGGCATCCTGCTCCTCTCGACGATGGGCTGGGGCGGCTACGCGGTGAGCGTGCGGAAGTGCATGGCCGGCTACCCCGTGCGGCTGGGCTTCGGGGTGGTGAGCCTCTACACGGCGGGGGGCCTCATCGTCCTGGCGCTGGCCTTCGGGCGGCCTGCATCGCTGGCGCGGGCAACGGGCGTCGTGTGGGCCGCCTTCGGGGTGTCGGCCTTCATGGGCATCGCGCTCGGCCACGTGCTCTACTACCGCGGCATCCACCGGCTCGGCCCCGTCGTCTCCAGCGGCCTGCTGCTGGGCACGCCGTTCCTCACCTATGCCGGCGCCGCGGTGCTGCTGGGCGAGACGCTGACCCTGGTGCAGACGTTGGGAGGCATTGCCGTGGTGGGCGGCGGCGCCATGCTCGTCGCTGCCAAAGCACAGACCGAGATGGCCGCGGACGAGGCGGCAGCGGCGCCGGACTGACCCTCCGTCAGCGGCCCTCGGTCCTGGCGAAGCCTTCGTTCTTCTCCAATCGTCCTCGTCCTCGTCCCTCCTCCTCGTCCTCGACCCCTTGCCCCACGCGCCAGGCGAAAGGAGGACGAAGGACGAGGACGAAGGACGAGGACGAGGGACGAGGACCAAGGAGGAGGACGATAGGAGCACCGGCTGGCTACGAGAGGTGGGGGCCACGCCCCCGACCGCCCGGCCGCCTTGACTTCGCGGCCCACTTTGTGTAACAATGGGGCTATAGCGTGGGTGGCCTGAGGACGCAGGGGCGAACAGGACCCGATGACATGAACCTCGACGGTTGCGATGCGGAAACCCTCTTCGAGAGATACGGCGGGCTGACCTACGACGACATCAACCTGCTCCCCGGTCACATCTCGTTCGGCCTTGAGGAGGTCTCGCTTGCGACCAACCTGACGCCGCGCATCCGCCTCCAGATCCCCATCGTGTCGTCGCCGATGGACACGGTGACGGAGAGCGCGATGGCGATCGGGCTGGCCCTCCTCGGCGGCATCGGCATAATCCACTACAACAACACCGTCGAGGAGCAATGCGCCCACGTCCGACGCGTCAAGCGCTTTGAGAACGGCTTCATCACCGACCCGGTCGTGCTGTCCCCAGACCACCGCATCGCAGACGTGGACCGCATCAAGAAGGAGCACGGCTTTTCGGGCATCCCGATCACCGAGGACGGCACGCTCGGCGGGCGGCTGGTAGGGATCGTGACGAACCGCGACATTGACTTCGAGCCCGACCGCTCGCGGCCGCTCCGCGAGGTGATGACGACCGAGCTGGTGACGGCCCCCCAGGGGGTGACGCTGGCCGAGGCCAACCGCATCCTGCGCAAGAGCAAGAAGGGCAAGCTGCCGATCGTGGACGCGGCGGGCCGCCTCGTCTCCCTCGTCGCCCGCACCGACCTGCGCACCAACGAGGACTACCCCCTGGCGACCAAGGGGGCCGACAAGCAGCTCCTCGTCGGCGCCGCCATCTCCACCCGCGACGCCGACCGCGAGCGCCTGGCCGAACTCGTCAGGCAGCGCGTGGACGTGGTCGTGATTGACTCCTCCCAGGGCGACTCCGACTACCAGATCAGGATGCTCGAGCACATCAAGGCCACCTACCCCCAGCTACAGGTGATCGCGGGCAACGTCGTGACCCGCCGACAGTGCGAGTCGCTCATCGCCGCGGGCGCCGACGCCTTGCGCATCGGCATGGGGCCCGGCTCCATCTGCATCACCCAGGTGACGACTGCGGTGGGCCGCGCACAGGCATCCGCCGTCTACCACTGCGCCCGCTACGCGCACGAGCGCGGGGTGCCCGTCGTGGCCGACGGCGGGATCTCCTCCAGCGGCCACATCTGCAAGGCCCTGGCCCTCGGCGCCGACACAACGATGCTCGGCTACCTGCTCGCCGGCACCACCGAGGCCCCCGGCGAATACTTCTACGAGGGCAACGTCCGCGTCAAGCGCTACCGCGGCATGGGCTCCATCGAGGCCCAACTGGAGGGCGGCGAGAAACGCTACTTCTCCCAGAAGACCACCATCCCCGTCCCCCACGGGGTGAGCGGCACGGTCGTGGACCGCGGCCCGCTCGGCACCTTCATCCCCTATCTGATGCAGGGCGTCCGCGACTCTCTCCAAAAGCTCGGCTACCGCGACATCCCGGCCCTCCAGCGGGCGCTGGCCGAGGGCGCCCTGCGCTTCGAGTCGCGCTCCCCCTCCGCACAGATCGAAGGCAACGTCCACGGGCTCCACTCGTTCAAGGAGCCCACCCTCCCCGCGCGCTGACGTGCACCGAGGAGCTAGCGCCCACCATGCCGCCCGATCACCCCCGCCGCCCAGGCCCAGGCAGAGCGCAACCCAGCGGCGGCCCGCGCCCGAGCCGCCCAGCCGAGCTGTCCGACACCCCCTCGGGTCCGCCGCCCCCGGGCAGGGCGCTCGACCCCCTCGTCGGCCGGGAGATCGCCGGCCACCAGATCATCAAACGCGTCGCCACCAGCCGCCTGTGCTCCACCTACCTGGCCACCCACACGGCGATGGGCCGCACTGTGGCACTCAAGGCCCTCAGCCCCGAGGCCGATCGGGCAACCGTCGAGCGCTTCCACGCCACCGCCAAGTACGCCGCCCAGCTCCACCATCCCAACGTCGTCAGCATCTACGACGTCATCACCGCCGAAGGCGTCCACTTCTGCACGATGGAACACGTCGAGGGCCAAACCGTCGGCGAGCTCCTGCGCGCGCGCCAGAAGATTCCCTCGGCCGACGCCATCCGCGTGGCGCTCGACGTGGCCGACGCCCTGCGCTTCGGCAACCTCAAGGGCGTGCCAGGCTGGCGCCTGTCGGCCGACCGCGTGGTGCTCTCGACCCGCGGCGAGGTCAAGCTGCTCCCGCCCACCTTCACCCCGCCCAACGCACCCGTCCTCGACGACCGCTACGTCATCACCGCCGTCGGCGTCCTCCTCTACGCCATCCTCACCGGCGGACGCGTTCACGACCTGGAGTACGCCCTCGAGCCCGGCTCCGCCGCCCCCGCGCAGCTCCGCAGGCTCAAGAACGCCGCACCCGGCATCCGCCAGGACATCGCCCTGGTTGTGGACCGCATGGTGGGCCTCACACGCGACCCCTTCCCCACCCTCGACGCCGCGGTGAACAGCCTGCGGGCGCTCCTGGCCGCCAAGGAGCAGGTCGAGAGCCGCACCCGCTCGGTCACAGAGCGCGCCCGCGAGCGCAGCCGCCGCACCCTCCACGCCGTCTACATCGGCATCGGCGCCGTCGCCCTGGCGGCCCTCGTCACCATCCTCCTCGTCGTCGGGCGGGGCGCGGCCAAGGCCGGCGCCGACCGCCGCTTCGCCGAGGCCGCCACCGCCGCCGAGGCCAGCCTCAGGGCCTGCAAGGACGCCCAGAAGCAATTCCTCGCCGCCCCCAGCGAGGCACTCGCCCAACAGGCCCTCGCCCACCTTGAGAAGGCGCGGGCCGCGTACGCCAACTTCGCCACCAGATACCCCAACCACCCAGAGGCCCGCCGCGCCGAGGAGAGCGCCCGAGCCGTCGCCGACGCCATCGCCACCTTCAGCGAGGAGTCCAAGGCCGAGCTCCGCCACGCCGCGGGACGCCTCAAGATCGAAGAGGTGGACAAGGCCCTCGAGCGCGAGGTGGCGCGCCTCCTCGACAAGGGCGGCGAGATCAACCTCGACGCCTGGCGCAAAGCCTACCGCGACATACAGAAGGACTTCGCCGACTCCCCAAAGACCGTGGCCCGCATCGAAGCCATCTGCCACTCCCTCCCCCAGCACATCCAGCGCGCCCAGATGAAGATCGAGACCAACCACATCGCGCGCGACATCGAGCAGAACCTCCTCCCCAAGCTCCAGTACGGCAAAGCCCTCGACGCCTGGGAAGCCTACCGCTGGAAGTACGACAGGATTGACGCCCTCCGCAAGGAGGCCCTCACCAACTACGAGCTCAAGACCGAGATGATCCGCCGCGAGGCGCGCGTCCAGCACGCCCAGCTCGCCAACCAGGCCGAATACCACGTCCAAAAGGGCGAATACGACAAGGCCCGCGAAATCTACAACCGCATCATCGCCAACTTCGGCATCCCCGACTACGTGGACCGCGCCAAGGCCGCACTCGCCAAGCTGCCCCAGAAATGACCATCGCCATCGCCAACCGCCAGACCCTCGCACCCCTCGACACCAAGGCCCTCCGCTCCCTGTGCCGGAGCATCCTCCGCGCCCACGGCACCGAGGCCAACCTCAGCCTCTGCTACGTGGACGACGCCGCCATCCGCGCCCTCAACGCCCAATACCACCACCGCGACGCACCCACCGACGTCCTCGCCTTCCCCCTGGACGACCCCCAGGACCCCGCTGCGCCCCCCCAAGACCGCGTCCTCGGCGACGTCGTCGTCTCCGTCCAGACCGCCCTCGCCCAGGCCCGGCGGCGCCGCATCCCCCTAGCCCGCGAGCTCGCCCTCTACACCGCCCACGGCCTCCTCCACCTCCTCGGCTACGACGACCACACCCCCGCCCAGCGGCGCGCCATGCGTCGAGCCGAGCGCGCCGCCCTCGCCGCCGCCCGCCTCCTGTAGCCCGCGGCGCGGCCAGTTGCGCCGCTCACCCCCATGCCTTATAATCTCCCCTATGAACCGCGCCTTCTGCAACACCTGCAAGAAGCTCGTCCCCGCGGAGGTCGTCCAGCGCGACGGCCAGGTGTTCCTGGCCAAGGACTGCCCCGCCTGCGGGCGGACCGAGACCCTCATCTCCTCGGACGCGGCCCGCTACCAGAAAAAGCACAGCCTGGGCGCCCCCTTCGACTACCGCGCCTGCGCCCTCGACTGCGTCGGCTGCCACCACGCACGCGTCCCCAACCTCGTCTTCGTAGACATCACGAACCGCTGCAACCTCAACTGCCCGTGCTGCATCAATAACACGCCGCGCATGGGCTTCCTCTTCGAGCCGCCCCTCGACTACTTCCGCAAGGTCTTCGAGCACCTCGCGTCGCTGGACCCCAAGCCCTCCGTCCAGCTCTTCGGCGGCGAACCCACCGTGCGGGCCGACCTCTTCGAGATCATCGCCCTCGCCCGCTCGCTCGGACTGCCCACCCGCGTTGTGACCAACGGGTTGCGGTTGGCCGACCCCGACTACTGCCGCCGCCTCGTGGCGACGCGCGCCACGATCAACATCGCCTACGACGGCGCCAACCCCGCCGCCTATCGCGTCCTGCGCGGCTCCGAGAAGGCCCTCGACCTCAAGCACAGGGCCATCGAAAACCTCGTCCGCTCCGGCGCCAAGAAGGTCATCCTCATGACCCTCGCCGCCAAGGGCTTCAACGACGGCGAGCTGCCCCAGCTCCTCCAGCTCTGCCATGACCACCGCGACACCGTCCGCGCCGTCTACTTCATGCCCCTCGCCCACACGTGGGACACCGCGGACTTCCCCCTCGTGCCCGAACGCACGACGCTGGAGGACATCGAGCAGCTCGTCGTCGCCCTCTACCCCGACGACAACGTGGAGTTCCTACCCGCCGGCTTCCTCGGCCGCATCAAGCACCTCCTCGTCGCCCTGCGCGTCAAGCCGCTCCCCTTCCTGGGCGCCCACCCGAACTGCGAGAGCATGTACATGCTCGTCTCCGACGGCACCCGCTATCTGCCGGTCAGCCACTACCTCAAGGGGAGCATCTTCGACGTGGCCCGCGACCTAGCTGCGGCCGACGAGCGCCTCGCCCGCCACATCCCACCCGGCGGCCCGCCGCCCAAGGGCCTCGGGCGCGCCATCCTGCAACTGCGCGCCTACCGCGCCATCTGGCGCGTCCTGCGCCGCCACGCCGACCTCACGCGCATCCTCAAGGGCAAGTCCCCCATCGCCAGGCTCTACCACGCCCTCGCCATCCCCATCGGGCTGCTCCTCGGCCGCAAGTCGCGCGAAGTCCTCAGGCGCCACTCTGAGGTCCAGGGCGTCTTCCAGCTCGTCGTCCTCCCCTTTGAGGACATGAGCAACATCGAGACCGAGCGCCTCGAGCAGTGCCCCACGGCCTTCGCCTACTACGACCCCGAAGAGGGCCAGGCCCATTGCATCCCCACCTGCGCCTGGGGGCTGCACAAGACGGCTGTGATGCGGAGAATCGCCACCTACTACGCCGGCCGCGCCGCGGCACCGGCGCCCGCTCCCCCGGAGCCCATCGCCCCCACGGGCGAGCCGCGCCCCCGCGCCTAGTCGAGCACCCCCAAGGGCCTCGCTCACGCCAGCAGGTTATCGGCGTCGTCGGACACGATCCCGCCGCAGACGCGCATGAAGCGCTTGCAGGTGTTGACGACCTGGAACGGCAGCACCCCGCCCTCATAGAGCATCTGGTAATCGCACCAGAGCATGTCCGGCTTCGGCATGCAGAAGCGGACGATGATGTACTCGTTGTTCAGCTTGTTCGTGAACTCCAGCTTCTTCTTGTGGTCGAAGATCGAGCTCTTCAGCCCCCAGATGGAGAAGAAGGTGAGGAGCTTCTTCTCGGTGTTCACGCGGATGAAGCACTTGATCCCGCCCTCCTCGATCCGCAGGTCGCCATCCTTGTCCACACTGCACGGCACTAAGGCGGCCTGGAACACCCCCTGAAGCGTCGCGATGCTCACGTCGGCCTCGCGGATCGGCGCTGCTGCGTCCATCGTCCGTTCCTTTCCCTCAGGGGGCGTCCTGCCAGCGTGCACGCATCCGCCGGGCCTCACTCCTGGGCCCGACCCTTGACGCGACGCAGCCGACCCGCCCGATGACACGGGGAGTATAGCACGCGGCAAGCGCGGCTGCAAATGTTTTTCCGCCGACGCAGGCTCCCATTGACGTCTGCATAACCAAGAGAGCCTAAGAGAATGAGGGAGTTCGTAGTGCGGGCTTTAGCCCGTATGCCCAGCTACGGCGTGAAGGCCGCACTACAACATCCGTCGCCCCGCGCCGCCGCAGGCCCACGGCTGTCGTCCTCAGCAGAGTGAAACGGAGCGAAGGATCTGTCGAACGGACCGAGTGGCGCAGCGTCGGCCATTTACGTCACGCTACCGCGTCCCTTGAGAGGTTCTTCGCGGTGCCCGCTGAAGGCTGTCGCGCGCTCAGAACGACAATCGGATAGGGCGTGGTCCCTTTCGGTCACCAGGTAGGGGCGGGTCCCCGTGCCCGCCCACCTATTAGGTAGAGGCGGGTCCCCGTGCCCACCCACCCATGTTGTGGCGCGTCATCGAGTTCCGGCACGCACAGGGACCTGCCCCTACCCGCCCTTCCCCCCTGGTGTCCGAAACGGACCACGCCCCGGGGAGAACCAACGAGGCCGAAGCGGTCAGCGGCTGTGCTTCGGGCGGGTTCCGCGGGGCCTATTCCCATCCTTCGTGGTGGGGCGTGCATACTTGCACGAGGAAGAACCGACAACGGCGAGGGCGAGGACGACGACGAGGAGGAGGACGAGGACGAGAGGAAAGAGGGGGCTGGGGATTACAGAGGACCAATCTTCGGGGGAAATGGGGTGTGGCCCTCTGTCGCGCGGAGGGACAGGCGGGCGTAAGCCACTGAGCGATAAGGGCTTAGGGAGCGTGCCAGTTTCTGGCACAGAGGGCCAAATCCCTCGCGCGCTGGCCCTCTGTGGCCACCTGGCCGCCAGGCGCTCTGAATCCGCGGCGTCGTTGTCGTCGCCGTCGAAGGTGGGGTGGAGAAGCTGGTCGAGAAGCCGTCAAGGACGAGAGCGCGGTTCCTGGAAGGCCACAAGACGGCCATCCGTGGCCGAGCGCTGGTTTGGTCGCCCTCGTGCAACTCTTTTCTCCCCCGCGACTTGCCCAAGAAGGAAACGCCTGGCGCAAGCTGCTTACGGGAAGCGCGGGTACATGGTGATCCCCCTCCAGGTGTGCCTTGGCCAGGGTATCGAGGTCGGCTGGGGGCAGCGCGTGGTGAACTGGTACTTGGGGAGGCCCAGGGCGGCGATGGGGGGCCAGTAGTGGGGGGGATG
>Ga0209381_1003046_pt1 | contig 18716 bp, 20 predicted proteins | sample DewCreD2012metaG_FD_184111 | JGI IMG/M metagenome (GOLD analysis project Ga0209381, IMG submission 184111) | Hot spring sediment bacterial and archeal communities from British Columbia, Canada, to study Microbial Dark Matter (Phase II) - Dewar... ...
GGCAGGTGATGACGTAGTAGCCGTCCTGGGCTTCCAGAATCCGGGCCACGGCCCAGTTCAGGTCGTTCGTGTTCTCCACCGCGATGCCACCAGTGGCTTCCGCCAGCAGGGCCAGCGTCTGCTGCTTAGCAAAGAACCACTGCCGCTGGCCGCTCTTGATGCCGGAGAGCATTTGCTCCAGTTGGAACTGGACCAGGTAAGGGGGCGGCGTTCCAACGATGCGCGCCTCGGCGCCCGCTTGGAGCGGAAGGAGTCCCCCGGCGTGGACGGTGTTCATAATGACACCGGCCCGGTTGGCGCGGTCGATGACGCGGCGCAGGGCCATGAGAAACTCTTGGTAAGCCGCCTCCCCGGCGCTTGGAGGCTCGATCCCATCGGAGAAGATCACCACGGCTTTCCGGCCGGGCAGCGGTTCCAGGATATCGATGACCGACAAGATGGTTGCGAAGAGCAAAAGGTGGGCACGGTCGGCCGCCGTCGGGCCGGCCCAGCCTGCCAGCCGCTCCGGCAGGAGACCGGCCGAGGCGGGCGACCCCAACCGGGCGTCCCCCGGCGCAAGAACTTGAGGATTCCACCTCAGGCCGTCCGCAACGGAGGCCAACCACCGCCGGTCGTCAGTGAACTGAAAGAATCCCCCGCTCGAACGGCAGATCGCCACGGCATCCCCGTCCTGCATCTGCCTCTCGACGAATTTCAGCAAGGCGTGGCGCACGGCATGGACATTCTCGAAAGACAGGTTCAGGTCATCGGCCAGAAGAACGATCACCCTCTGCGGCAGCCGAGGTTGCACGGATTGCTGCGCCCGAGGAAGAGACTGCGGCGCCCGCGGCGGGGTACCCTCCGGCAACGCCCGGACAGGTCCTTGCTGCTCGACGTAGGTTGCATGAGTCACCGGCAACGGCTCGCCGTCCAGAAAAACCTCGAAATCGGCGGCAGTGAGATCTTTCACCTTTCGGCCCTGGCGGTCGGTGACGACAGCGTCCACCTGAAGGAGAGTCGCTTCGACGCGGAACACCGCTAGTGAGGGCGGCGGCGTCTGTGTCTGGCCGTATCCAGCCAGCCCACACGCGCAGAACCACAGCGCGAGCCAGGAGGGGCCAGATTTCCGCAGTCCTGCGAATGAATGCGCCATGCCTTCTATCCGGCCTGCCCTCTTGCCTGTTTCGTTGCCCTCAGTATACGGGGATATCCGGTTCCGAATCCTCATCCGGCCGAGCAGAAGCCACAACGCGACGACCGTAGTCCCGTCAGGGCGACATGCCATTCTCGCACCCAGTTACGGCTGGCAGTTCGCATAACACCCCGACCGTGCCTGATCGCAGGCTGGCAGACGGGCCTGCAAGGAATTGTCGCAGGCGGCAATTTGATCAGTGTATGCCCTTTGGCAATTGGAGAGCGCTTGATTGTATCCGTAATCGCACTGTTGCAGGCACATTCCAGCATTGTTCGGAGGGCAGTTGTTCCTGCAGTACTCCCGTTCCGTCCAAGCCAGTAACTCGCATTGAGTCTTCTGGGTATTGGCGTTTTGACGGCACTGCAGGTCGTCCATATACGCAGCTGTCTGACAGGCGGCATATATCCCTTCACACTCGCTGCAGGGCGTTTCCAGAAGCAGCACGCCGGCCCCCGTGACAGACGACAGCAGAGGGATAAATCGGAAAACAACGTGGCGCAACATTCGAAGACTTCTCCGCGAGCGATTGTATCCATAAGTCTCAGGCTTGTCAAGAGAATGCCACCGGCACTGCATGAATAAGAAGTACATTTGGTACAGTTTCTGATTGGGAATAAACCCTGCAGGGTTTCGCTCGCACCAATCGCGCTCATGACACAGGAGAGCCATTCACCTGAGGCAGACACTGAAAAAGCTAGGCGGCAATGTGACGGAATCCATGCCAGCCAGCAATCGCCCTCACGTGCAGGCCCAAATGGAGAAATCCGGGCACTCGTTGCCGGGCGAAGTGCGCCTCAGGGCGAAGGATGAGAGAAATCCGAACAAGCGCGCAGGAATCGGGTATACGGGGCGACGGCGCGGGATCGAGACTTTACGGCACATTCCACAGCGGTATCCAAAAGAAAGAAGTCGAAAGGAAGACGGAGCTCCGTTGTCTGCCCGCCCGTGGCGGGGCAGAAAAAGATGGCGGATGTCGGGGGAGAACATATTCGTTCTGAAAACCCGAACCGGCCTGCCCGTGGGGCGGGCGGGCGGCGGGTCCGAAGATGGTTGTGACCCTAATAAAACACCCATTCCAAAGCAACTATTTTACATTCTTGAGTATTCGGTGCAGTTGCGAATATGTTTCTTGGCGTCGCACCTTTTGCCACACCTGGTTTCCATCGCCACATCGAGCGAAGCCGAGGCCAGGAAAGTGCGAACAGCGTGCGGATATCGCGAACATTTCCGGGTGGCGCGACAGGGGGCCTTACCACCGGAGCTCGCACACGAAATCAGTCAGATGTCGCCGTCACACGGTCCCGCCTCAGCCGCAGCCTTGCCCGACAGCCGCCGGTAGCGATCGGCCCACTCTGACACCGTCAGAACCGGGTCCGGCCGCAAGCCGGCGTGGAAGGCCTCCGCATACACTTCAGCCGCTGTTTGCACCCGCCAACTCCTCGAGCGCCCTCCGGATCTCGACGCTCAGCAAGTCATGGACTCGATCGACGTCCGTTTCCGCCGCCAACGTCGCCGCCAGGCGGTCAGGGATGTTCAAGAGGTTGTCGCGGACCGTGCGGCCGTTGGTAAACGCCGCCACCTGCACCTCGTCACGACTTACCAGTTTCGCCGTCCGCTCCTCGAACTCGATCTTGGCCAGCCGCGCCAGGTAGCTTTCGCGGATCGCCCGCGCGCGGAAGTAATCGAGCCCGCTGGACGCCGCCTCGGGTGACTCCCTCGGCACGGCAGCCGGAGCCTCGGCGGTTTCTCGCGGCTGGGCGGGTGCTGCTCGCGCCCGCCGCTGCCCGGGCCGCGTCTTCGCATCCCATTCGGCAGCGGCCCGGTCGCTGTCGATCAGACCGCCGACAGTAGGCGTAATCCGGCCGGAATGGATCGCTTTTTCCACGGCTGCCAGGCTCACGCCGCGATGCTTGGCATAGGCGCGCAGGCTCAACAGGGGCATCGAAATTTCTTCCGGCCCGGTGGCGGAATTCGCTTGCTTCTACGAGGAACTGAAGCGATGAATGGAGTCGCAATGAGGAACACCAAAGCGCATTCGACCACGCAACAAACCGCCGCCGGCTGCTACGCCGCGCGGTACGCCGAAGCTCAGGACCTGCTCAAGCGCATCGCCGCACGCCTCGCCGATCACAAGAAGCGGCAGGCCGCGCGGAGCGCCGATTGGGGCCACGCGGGCGACCTCGGCCGCATCACCCAGCAACTCGCCTACGTGCTGGCCGACCTGGGCGATGCGAGCGCAGTCGGCGCCAAGGGCCTCGCGTACTGACCAGCAAGGAGTCGAACCATGACCGCACAACCCTACATCGAATGTTCGATGTGCGATGAGGCGAAGCCGATCCACCGCGAGCTTGTGTTGACCAACCGCGAGGGGCTGCTCCTCGACAAAGTCCAGTTCTGCCGCGACTGCTGGAACGACATCCGGCAGTCGGTCGAGGACGCGAGCGGCCTCATCGACCGCCGCCAGGAGGACTGACGCCATGGCCATCACGCGCGAAGAACTGATCGCCTGGGCCACGCGCAACGGCTGGAAGCTCGACCGCTGGGGCCACCTCAAGAAGGAATTCTCGAACGGCACGCACCGCATCAAGCTGAGCCGGATCGCGGCGCGTCATGAAATCTCAACGCCGTGGGGTTGGGCGCGCCTGGCCAGCGGCTACTACAAGAACTTGCACCTCACCGCCGACGATCAGCTCGGCGGCATGACCCGATAGAAAGGACACCTGCTATGACCACGTTTGCCATCGACAGCGACAACACCATCACCGCCTACCTGGCCGGGGAGGCGATCCCCGAGGACCTGGCGCGATTCTCAAGCGAAAAGGAACTCACCAGACTCGCCGCCCACTGGCCGGCCGAGCGGCTGGTCGAGATCTGGAACGGCTTCGCCGGCGTGCCCCCGTTCGGCGAGCTCAAGCCAGTGAAGAAGTTCACCAACCGCAAGACCGCCGTCGCGCGGATCTGGCGCGCCATCCAGGCCCTGACGCCCACCCCCGCGCCCCAGACCGCCAAGGGTGCGCCGAAGAAGGCGCAGGCGAGCGAGGAGGCGGCCTCGACCGGCGGCGCGAAGTTCGCGCGCGAAGGCTCGAAGAAGGCCCTCGTCCTCGATCTCCTGCGCCGCCCGGACGGCGCGACTCTCGCCGACATCATGACCGCCACCGGCTGGCAGGCCCACAGCGTCCGCGGCTTCCTCTCGGGCTCGCTCGGCAGGAAGATGGGGCTCACGGTCGAGTCCCTCAAGACACCCGAGGGCGCACGGGCGTACCGCATCGCGGCCAAGTAGCAACATCCGCTTCACCCTCCACCGCCAGCCTCAGTCGCTGGCGGTTTCTCTCTTCTGCCGTACGATCCCTTCAATTCGTTCCTCCAGCAAAGCCTCCCGCAGGTCAGCTTCGGCCCTCCGAAGGTACAGACCGTTCAGGCGCAAAATGATGCGGCTCTCGAGCTCGGCCAGCTCCTTGCGCACCTCGGCCAGCAACGCCCGGTTCTGAAGGCTCACGTAGGTGGCGATCAGACCTGATGCCATGCCAATGCTAGGTATCAGCCAGGCAGTTAGGGTTTCAACAGTCACCGTCAGCTCCTGCAGAGCCCATTCGAAAGCTCGGTATTCCTATTGACGGAATACTGGCCTCATAATAGACTGAGGATTGATCCGCTCGTTTCGATGCCCCGAGACTGCCGCTCTGTTCGCCGATCAGCTTGTTCCGCGCTTCCGTCCGATCGAACGGGTGGCCCGCCGCAAGCTGCTGTATCTGCATGCCGCACGGCGGCTCGAGGATCTTCGCTGCCCGCCCGGCAACCGCCTGGAAGCTCTGAAGGGCGGCCGGGCTGGCCAGCACAGCATCCGGATCAACGACCGTTGGCGCATCTGCTTCGTCTGGCGTGACGGCGAAGCGCATGAAGTGGAGATCGTCGACTATCACTGAGGGCACCATGGCCAAGAAGTCACAGCAACTCGAACCGATCCATCCCGGAGAGATCCTGGCCGAAGAGTTCATGAAGCCTCTCGGGCTGAGCATCAACGCCCTGGCCCGCGACCTTCATGTGCCTCCAAATCGCATTCACGCCATTGTTCATGGCGAGCGTTCGATCACTGCGGATACCGCCCTGCGGCTTGCGGCGTACTTTGGCACCTCGGCCGAGCTCTGGATGAATCTTCAATCCGAGTACGATCTGCGTCAGGCACGCCGGACTCTGGGGCCCGAAATCGAACGCACGGTGCGGAAACGTCCGGCGGCGTAACCGGCGCCTGCTGTGACTCCCGCTCCCGCTGCAAGATGCGAAGCTCCTGCGCCCAGTCGTGCAGCGCGAGGCACAGGCCCGCGACGTCCGGATGGCCGGCGCGCAGCAGCGCCTCGGCGTCGGCCATCTCCCGTTCGCACCGCGCCACCTCACGCCGCCACTGGTCCTCGTTCCAGGGCGATCTCGTCAAACCCTCGTCCGTCGGATTCGAGCACGGCGCGCTTGCCGGAAAATTCTTCAAAACGCCGGATGATGACATCACAGTACTTCGGCTCCAATTCAATCAGCCGCGCCTGGCGGTGAGTCTTCTCGCAGGCGATGAGCGTCGAGCCTGACCCGGCGAACGGATCGAGCACCGTGTCACGGCTCTTGCTCGAGTTGCGAATGGCGCGTTCAACCAACTCCACAGGCTTTTGCGTAGGATGGAGCTCGTTTTTGACCGGTTTCCTCACGAACCACACATCGCCCTGATCGCGCGCGCCGCACCAGTAGTGGTCCGTGCCCTCCTTCCAGCCGTAGAGGATCGGCTCATACTGCCGCTGGTAATCGGCGCGGCCCATGGTGAACGTGTTCTTCGCCCAGATGAGGAACGTCGACCAATGGCCTCCCGCCTCGGTGAACGCCCTGTGCAGCGTGTGCAGCTCGGACGACGACATGCAGATGTAGACGGCGCCCTTGGTCACGGCCAGGATGTTCGCGCAGGCGTCGCGCAGGAAGGGTTCGAACGCGGGGCCGAGGTTATCGTTGGCGATCCGGCGATGCTTCTTTCGAAGCTTGTCCTTCATCGTGGCGCCGTAGTTCACCCCATAGGGAGGGTCTGTCCAGGTCATGTCGGCCAGCCCGCCGGCCAGCACCTTCTCGACCGCCTCCATCTGCGTCGAGTCGCCGCACAGCAGCCGATGATCTCCGAGCAGCCACACATCGCCCGGCGCCGTAACTGCCGCCTCCTGCGCCTCCGGGACGGCATCTTCGTCCGTCAGTCCCGCGGACTCGCCTTCCGGCTCCGCGAGCAGCGCCTCGATCTCCGCGTCTTCAAAGCCCAGCAGGTCGAGGTTGAACTCGTCCTCGCGAAGCGCCTCGAGTTCAACCCGCAGCATCTCCTCATCCCACCCGGCGTCTTGGGCAAGCCTGTTGTCGGCGATGACCAGCGCGCGGCGCTGCGCCTGGCTCAGGTGATCGAGCACGATCACCGGCGCTTCAGTCATCCCGAGCTTCCGGGCGGCCATCACGCGCGCGTGGCCGGCGATGATGACGCCATCGGCTCCGACGAGAACGGGGTTGACGAAGCCGAACTCGGCGATCGACGCTGCGATCTGCGCTACCTGCTCCTCGGTGTGCGTGCGCGGATTCCTCGCGTAGGGAATCAGCCGCTCCAGCGGCCAGCGCTCGATGTGGAGGTCCGGCTTCACTTCTTGGTATAGGGGGCCTCGGCCGGCGTGCCATCGGGGTTGGCGAAATGGGCGATCACGGCCGTGAGACCCTGCACCGCCGACAACGAGACCATGGCCCAGAACTTGCCGCGCCCGGGCAGCAGGTCGATCGAGGCATTCAAGCCCTGCGCCACCAGCGCCAGCATCTGAATGGCGACATTCAAAGAGAACTTCATTTTCGTCAGCTCCTGGAATTGTTTGACGAGCGGCCGCAGCCGCCACCACAGCCGCAATTCGCGGGTCATCGGCAATGCCTGGTCGCGGAGGCGGGAATCGAACCCGCGGCCTGCGGATTATGAGTCCGCTGCGCTGCCACTGCGCCACTCCGCATCTGAATTCGAGTCGTGAAATAGCGGGGCGGTCCGACACGGGGATGCCGAGCCGCCCCTTCCTTGCGCCCTTCAGGAGAAAGACTACTTGCCCTTGGCCAGCGCGTCGGCCACCGCAGCCGCGACCACCGCGCCGATGGCCTTGAGTGAGACGTCGTCGATCGCCACCGCCCGCGCCGTCAGCGTGTCGCCCGCACCGGCCTGGATGGGATTCCATTGGCCGTCGATGGCGATATCGCCGTGACGCACCGCTTGCTTGGAGACCAGGTTGGCCGTCTCGACGGCGTTCTGGAGCGCCTGCGAGGCGATCTGGTTCAGCCGCGTCTGCTCAGTGAGAGCCTGCCGCGCGGCCTGGATGTCCAGGTCCTGGTAGACGTCGTAGGTGCGCTTGATGTTGGCGAACGTCACGCGCTGGTTCTCGCTGTGCGCGGCCCCAGAGGTGGCGCTCGTGTTCTTGAACGATTCGTCGGTCCCGGTCTCGAACTCGCGTTCGGCCTGGTTCGGCGTGGCTACTTCTGGCATGGTGATTTACTCCTTCACGTGTTGGATGGAAATGGTTCGCCCGTCACCGCATGGACGGGCGTGAGCTTCAAGGTTTCCTGCATGCGGCGCAGGATCACGTCGCAGTAAGCCGGGCTGATCTCGACGCCGAAGCCTGATCGCTCGAGCAGCCCGGCGGCGACGAGCGTCGTGCCGCTGCCCGCGAACGGATCGAAGATCACATCGCCCGCGTCCGAGAACGCCTTGATGAAGAACTCCGGGATCGCGCGCGGAAACGGCGCCGAGTGGTTCCCCTGCGAGGACTCGGTCTTGGCTTCGATCACGTTTGAGGGCCGCGCGAGGCCTCCGTGCCGGCCCTCGAGATCGTTCGCGTTGCGGCGCGTGGTCTGCCAGGCCGCATGGTTCTTGCCCTTGTCGGCCGCCGCGCCGCGCGGCCCCGTGCCGAGCAGTCCGCTGCCCGAGGTCGATTTCGGATTGTCGGGCGAGTAGTCGAAGCAGTCGTCGGACCAGTGCGCTACCTCGCGCGGCCGGAACTTGATCTTGCGCTCGCGCGAGAAGTGATAGACCGGCTCCCAGGCGTTCTTGAAGCGGTTCGACCAGCCGCCCGGCACGCCGTCATCGGTCTTGCGCCAGCAGAATTCGTCCACAAAGCGCCAGCCCCACTGCCGCTTGTGCGCCAGCACCAAGTCCATCACGTAGGTGTGCCGCTCGCCATCTTCCGCGTGGGCTTTGATGTTGAGGAAGTAGGAGCCGTCAGGCGCCAGCACCGATTCGATCGCCGCGGCCACGTCCCGGAACCAGGCGACATACTTCTCGGGCGGCACGGGTTCGAAGCCGCTCGAAGGATCGTACTGCCGCTGCGTGGCGTAGGGCGGCGACGTGATCACTACGTTCGCCTTCTGGCCCTCGAACAAACGCGCGATGATGCCGGGATCGCGGCAGTCGCCGCAGATCAGGCGATGCGGCCCGATGAGCAACAGGTCGCCGGGCCGGGTGACCGCCTCCGTGGGCACTTCCGGCACGGAGTCCTCGGCGTCGTTGGACTCGGGCTCCGCGTCCCGTTCGAGCGACGCCAGGAAGTCGTCGATCTCTTTCTGATCGAACCCCGCGAGCGTGGCGTCGAACCCGGCATCGGCCAGTTCCTTCAACTCGAGCGCCAGCAGTTCGTGGTCCCATCCGGCCAGCTCCGACAGCCGGTTGTCGGCGAGGAGGTAGGCCCGCCGCTGGTTCTCATCGAGGTGATCGAGCACGATCACCGGCACTTCGGCGAGCTCCAGTTTCTTCGCTGCCAGCAACCGCCCGTGCCCGGCCACGATGCCGTCGCGCGAGTCGACCAGAATCGGGTTGCAGAAGCCGAACTCCGCAATTGAGGCCGCGATCTGCGTCACCTGCTCCTCGGAATGCGTCCTGGGGTTGCGCTGGTAGGGCGTAAGCCGCGCGAGGGGCCACAACTCGATGCGCCTCGCCATCGCTGGCGTCACGCGATCAACTGGCATAGCTCGGCACCCAGGTCCAATAGGCGACGATCAACCCCTCGCCCGCCGTGTTGGCGTCGACGAAGTAGTCCGACGGCCGCAGGTCGCCAGCAGCGGACTCGAGCACCAACTCATCGGCCACGCCGCCGCCCGCGCCCGTGGGCCAGAACTCTTTCACCACGCCGGCACCCGTGGCTTTGTTCATTCCTTGCAGGCCGAGGAACACCCGCCCCGTCTCGCCGATGACGGCGGCGAACCGGATCCGGTGGGCCCGGATCGAGGTGTCGGAGGTCACCCGGACGGGAGCTCCTGGCGTAGAGACCGCGATTCTTCCAAGCGATCGCGGCTGGAGGGAGGGAGAATCAGCCATGGTTTGCTGAAGGCCTCAACGGAGGCAGTGACAACCGACAACCGACCACCTTTTTTCCGTCGTGACGCAAGCGAAATCGTGCCACCCGACCACCCGCCGCCGAAAGTCTTTTTTCAGGTCCCAGGAATTGATTCAGGCGGCAATGCGGGAAAACCTCTCCAGGTACAGAGCAACCACGCGCGCCCGATGCTGCGGTTCGACACGCTCGATCCACTCCGCGTAGTCCAGGCGAGCTTTCCGCGCGTTGCAGTCAGGGCACACGATGACGATGTTGCGAAGAGAGTGCGCGCCACCGAACACCAGCGGGATCATGTGGTCCGTTTGCTTTTCCCCGAGATGGCAGTCGCAGTACGCACAACGTGTGGCGTCCTGTTTCAGCTTTGCGATCGCCGCTGCCGTGGCCGTCCCGTCGGAGTGATCCAGGAGACGCATCGTGCGTCTTTCGTCCTGCGCCAGCTTTCGATCCCAATGCGCAGCCTTGTATCGCTTGACGCGCGCTCGTTCGGACATCCGCCGGCGGGAATAGCTACTGCGATACTTCGCCTTCGCCTTTTCGCGGAAATCAGGATCGGTCTGGTACAACTCCTTCTCAGACAGCCGGAACGGCGCCAACCACTCCATTGCCCAACGCCTCCGGATCTGCTCAGCGAGCCGTTCCGCTTGGAGCATTGCTCTCTGCCGATGACGTTCGGGCTGCGGCAGATATGGAGGCAGTGTTCTGCCCTTCTTGAGGGCATCTGTTTCACGCTGTTGACGCTTGTACTCCGGCGTGGCCCACCATCCTTCATAGCCTGCCTCTTTGGCGATCTGATTCCGTTGCCGCGCTGCTTCCTTGGCCGCGTCACAACCCGGGCAGAGGGCTTTCAGCCGCCCACTGCGAGCGTACCGGCCCCAAGTCTCGACTGAACCGGCCCGTTTGCAGTGTCTGCATGTCGGCATTGGATTGCAGCTCGTCTCGAAACTCGGCGTTGCGTTCAGGCCATCCGCTCGGCTACGCGTCAAGAGCAATGCACCTGGTCGGCCGCTGCGCTGTTCGCACTAGACCCGCTGGATGGTCGCCATTGCCTCGCATCTTCGGAATTTCCGAAGATGACTCAGGCCCGCACCAGGCAATCGGTCACCACCTGCAAGAAGATGGGCCGCACCTCGTTGGGCGCATAGTTGGTGCCCCAACGCTCGCCTCCCAGCCGCTTCAAGTCCCAACAGACTCCGTGCTCGAGCCGATCCTGGAAGCTGTAGCGCGTGCCCAGATACGCCGTGCGCCGGAGCGGCTCTTCGCCCGGGCGCATAACGAGAATGGCGCGGTTGATGTGGCCCTTGCGATGCCGCACGACGCGCGCGATGAGTCCCGCCGCTTGGAGCCGCTCGAGCGCGCGCTCGGTGACGTGATCATAAAGTCGGCCATCGGCGCGGTAAACAGGAATCGCGGCGGCCATCGTCGCGGACAGACCTCTCGTGTGGAATCTGCGGGAAGGAGATTGGCGAGCGTCCCGGCGCTCGATCGAACTGATCTCTGGACCGCCCCACGCGACGTCCGCCCCGCGGTCTGCCTGGCGTGCTGGGCTTCCGTGTACTATATACCCGCCGCCCGTCCGGGGTGTCCTGCCGCCGCGAACTTTTTTCAGACACGCCGGATCCAGGGCTGTTCGACGTCCGGATTGTAGAAGTGCTGGCGCACGCCGCTGGCAAGAATGATCTCGATGGATTGCCGCGTGACTTCGCCGATCTGGTCGCCAGGCCGGAGGAGATGACCGAGCGCGCAGCGGCGCGAAAGAGGCTCACGGATTGAGCCTGCCGCAGCGTCGAGCAGATCTTCCGTCCAGCCCAGCGCGAGCGCCCGATCGCGGATTGCATCGACCATGGCCACGGCGTCAAACGCGATGTGTTCGGCGGCACGCGCGGGTCGCACCGGCTTGTCTGGTTCGGCGACGGGAGGCGCGTAGTTGCGCGTGTCGAGATTGCGAACGGCCTCGCGCAGTGTGTCCTCGCCGAAATGGGCGACGGCCCACTCGTGCACGGCATTGAACTTCTCGCGCAGCTCGTCGAACGCGTCCTGGCTGAGCCGCCCCGCGCTGGCGGCGAGCTTCGCCAGATTCATCCGCGAGCGGAGCCAGGCGTAGTATTCCGGATCCAACCGCCGGTAGGCCGTGTCGTTGATCTGGACGTCGCGGGCGAAGATTTCCGGCTGGCCGGTGGTCCAAGTGTCCAGGCTCGTGGAAACGAACAGGGTGGTGCACCGGGAGACGTGAACCAGGTTCACGTCTCGGCCGGAGACATGAACGTCGGAAGCCATTGATTCCGGGAGACTTGTCAGTTTAGGTGCACGTGGTGCACCGGGTGCATGGGGTTTCTCTCTTTTTCTAAAAAAAATGCATTCACATTTCTCTCCTCTCGCCTTGTGTGCGTATTTTTTTAAAGTAATTAACAGCAGGAGACGTGCACCACGTGAACCTAGCCGGTAAGTGGTTTCCTGTGAATGGCTTACGAGCCTCCATAGACGTGCACCTACACGTGCACCTCGTGCACCTCGTGCACCTCACCGTCGGAACCTCCATTCGCGCCGGCCACTTTCTCGGGCGTAGAACCGCTTCCACCCGTTCGCCCTCAGGCACCTAGCCACGCGGTTGCGGTCCATCTGCGTCCACATGTCGGTCTTCTTCTCGATGCACTGCGCGAGGATCTCCGGGATCGACACCGACTCCCGGCCCTCGACCCACTTGAGGATCAAGTCATCCCATGGATCGCCTTCGTAGCGTTCGGCCTGTTCCTCGGCCGCCTCGCGGTTGAGCTCCATCGAGTCGAGCCACCACGGCTTGCCCTCGAAGTAGAGGTAGGTCGCCTCGGCCCAGAGTTGATCCCGAATGATGGCGAGGCCATCCGTGTCGATCACCGCGGCCTTGCACTCGACCGGCCAGAAGCGGCGCCCGCCGGTTTCATCCCGCAGGTACGTCCCGTGATTCACGCTGCCGGAGAAGACGCACTGGCGCGGAGAGGTAATGAGGCGCTTGCCGTATGGCGGCCGGAAGCGGTCGATGGCCCGGCTCATGAACGCCTTGATTCGGCCAATCTCGGAGCGCGACATCGAATCCAGTTCGGCGATCTCGATCACCCACACGCCCCGGGTCTGGAGCGCCGCGTCCTTGGAGCCCAGATCGGCGATCTCATCCGTGAACCACGGCTCGGCCAGAATACGCAGGGCGGTCGACTTGCGGATGCCCTGTTCGCCTTCGAGGATCAGGCAGCAGTCGGCTTTCGATCCCGGCTCGAACACGCGCGCCACGGCCGAGATCAGCCAGCGTGAGCCGACCGCCGCCGCATAGGGCGAGGGATCGACACCGAGGTATTCCGAAAGCCACGATTCCAGGCGCGACGTGCCATCCCAGGTGAGTTCCTTGAGGTACGTCCGCACGGGATGGAAGGGGCACTCCCGCGCGACGGCTTCGATCGCCTGGCCCGTCACGTCGACCGGGACAAAGATGCCCTGGTGATGGAGCCACTCGGTCGCGAGTACGTCGTGGTTCGGGGTCCATTCCTCATGGACCTCTGCTCCGGGCTTCATCCACGGAGCGGGCTTGCGCAGCACGGTGCAGTTCGAGAATTCGTTGTAGGCGAGCGCGCCCGACCACTCTTGCGCTCCGCGCAAAGCCGTGATCGCGTTGGCCAGCACGGGCTTGACCGTGCCGTTGAGGTTCAAGAGAAGATCGTTGCGCCAGGAGCCCCCGCTGGGATTGACTGCCCGTACGGCTTGCGCGCCGGCACGCCTGCTCTTTCCGCCACGCGCTCCGTCGATCCGCACCACCTTCATCTGCTGCCGCAGGGCCGAGATGGGCAGCCGGCCCTTTCCGCATTTCTCCTGAATGAGCTTCAGGTAGCGCGGCTGCTCGATGGGGTCAAGTTGATGGACCTCGGCCAGGATTGGATCGAGTAGTTTCGCCAGGTCCTGCGCGTCTGGCTGCAACTTCGCGATCGCCATCTCGAGCGGTGTCTGCGCGGCGGCGAGGATCGCTTCAAAGTCGGCGGCGGTCTTTCCCGAGGCGAAGTATTCGTTGACGTCAATCTTGGCATCCACGCGGAGCGCGTCGACTTCAGGACTGCCATCTGGTAATTCGGCGAGCCTGGCGCGCGCCGCGGTCTGCTTCTCGCCGAGCGGCAGGATCGCGACGCGCGTGGTGATCCCGTGCCCGGCCAGCCGGCGAGCCGTCTTCATCGCGCCTTGAAGTCCGGCTTCGGAAACCTCGTTGTCCTGGCAGATGTAGACGGTCTTCACGCCCGCCAGTTTCGAGATCAGCCGGTCCCAGTCCGCCTCGCGGATCTGGACGGTGACGGGCGAGACGGCCGCAAAGCCGTGCTCGATGAGGGAAATGCAATCGGTCACGCCTTCGGTGATGACAATGCGGTCGGGGCCCGTAAGCAGGACGTCCTCGTTGTAGAGCACATCGTTGCGAAGACAGGCCGCGACATGGCTGTGGTTGCGGTCGTTGCGCACGGCCAGCTTCTTGTACTTCGACTTCTCCCACTCGTGATCGGGCGTCCACGGCGTGCGGCGGCCGATCAGGAAGACGACATGGCCGCGGCTCCAGTAGGGAAACACGATGCGGCGGTCGAAGAAGGGCACGATGCCGTCCTGCGCCGTCGGCCGGAAGGCGGAAGTCGCGGTCAACTCGCGCGGCGTGAACGCGGCGGGCCCATCCATGAGCTGGCGCGCGGCAGTGGGCGAGCCGTCCTCGGCGTAGCCGATCTTCAGCCGCTCGATCGTCTCCTCGCGAATGCCATACTGGGCGCGGAACCACGAGTAGACTTCCGCATCGCTCACGAGCCGATGGTGGTAGATTTCGGCCAGCGCGGTCAGCGCCTCGCGAACGCGCAGCGTGAGGTGGTGCTCGGCTTCGGCCTCTTCCGGCGAACCCGAGGCAAGCTGAGCCAGCGGCGGCAAGCCCGCGCGGGCGGCCAGGAAGTCGCGCGCCTGGCGGTGCGATTCCGGCATTGGACCCGACTGGCCGCGCGTCACTCGGCCGAAGCGGACGAATTCGACCAGTTGCAGAACGTCGCCGCCCACGCCGCAGCCGAAGCAGTACCAGCCCTGCTTGTCGAGCATGACATGGAGCGAGCGGCGAGTCTGACTCTTATGGTTCGGGCAATCGCAGAAAAGCGTGCGCGGCGACTCTTCGACGATGCGGCCGCCGAGCAGCTCGCGGGCGATCCCGCCAATGTCGAACTCAGTGATCTGGCGGTAGTAGGCATGGACATCGATCGACGTGCTCACGCGCGTGCCTCCGGTTCGAGCAGGAATGAAAGGAAGGTGTTGGGCCGGTCCACCTGCCGTTTGGCGGCGCAGTTCTGGATGCCCCAGCGGTCGCCGAGCAGGATGACGGATTCTCTTGCGCGCGTCACCGCCGTGTAGAGAAGGTTCCGGTGATGCATGAAGGAGTGCGACTTGTGGGCGACGACGATGGCGCACGGAAATTCCGAGCCCTGGACCTTGTGAACCGAGCAGGCATAGGCAAGCTGAAGGCGGCTGGCGGCGTCTGATCCAGGCTCGATTTCGACAACGGCGCCGTCGAACTCGACCATCAGCGCGCCCTTCGCGGTGGCTTCGACGACGTAGCCCACCGCGCCGTTCATGACACCCAGCTCGTAGTCGTTCCGCGTCTGGATGACCTTGTCGCCAGCGTGGAAGACGGGCCGGTGTCCGGAAGGGACATCCGGCACGTCGAAGCCGCGCAGCTTCTTCTGCAACAGCCGCTGGAGTGCAACGTTCAACTCGGCCGTCCCGAGCGGGCCCTTGTGCGTAGGTGTCAGCACCTGTACATCGCGCAGCAGATCGTAGCCGAGACGCTCGGCCAGAACTTCCTCGAAGAGCAAGAGCAACATCCGCCGCACGTCCTCGCGGTCGCTGAAGCGGTCGATGACGTACCAGGGCCGGCGGCCGCCGGTCTGGATATCCGCCGTCGGCCGCACATCGCCTGAGAGGATGGCGGTCGAGTTCTCCTTGAGCACGCCCGCCTGGCGGATGATCCGCGTCAGGATCGTCGTTGGGACTGCACGCGACTTGACCAGATCCCGCAGGAGGTTCCCTGGGCCCACGGGCGGCAACTGGTTGTGATCGCCGACCAGCACGACGGCCGTCTTGGTCAGATCGACTGCCTGGAACAGCCGCCAGGCGAGCGCGACATCGACCATCGACACTTCATCCACCACGAGGATGTCGGCCTCGATCGGATTCCGCGCATCCCTCGCGTAGGTGTGGCCGTTGAAGCCGAGCAGCCGGTGGATGGTGCTCGCCTCGTGGCCCACGACCTCTTCGAGCCGCTTGGCCGCTTTGCCCGTAGGCGCCGCCAACACGACCTTCCGTTCCAGCCGTTCGGCGATGCTCACGATCGTCGACACGGCGTAGGTTTTGCCACTGCCCGCGCCGCCGGTCATCAGCGAAATCGAAAAGGTGAGCGCGTTCCGGACGGCTTCCCTCTGTTCGGGAGTCAGCTCGCCTCCTTCGACGTCGAGCAGCGCATCGAGATCGGTCACCGCATGAGGGTTTGCCCGGCGCGCCTCTTTGAAGATTGCCGCCAGCTCCGTTTCCATGCGGTGGATCTCGGGATCGGCCACAATGAGGCGCTCGAATGTCTGCAAGACCAGAACGCCCTCAGCGACCAGCGCTTCCAGATGCCGCTCGATCACCTCCCGGCTGTCGAGCGTGTCCATCACCAGCATCGTGTTGGCGCGATCGAGCAGATCCTCGTACTCGACCCAGCAGTCGCCATCGTCGAGTGCACTGAGGACGCAATACTGAATCCCCGCGCGAATCCGCGATGGCAGATCCTTGGGCGTGCCCATCTTGCGGGCGATCTTGTCCACGCGCTTGAAGCCGAAGCCCGGAATCTCGCGCATCAGCACATAGGGGTCGCGCTCGAGAATCGCCACCGCTTGGCTGCCGAACTTCCCGACGAGCGTGGTGACCTGGTGATGCGTCAGGCCGTAGGCGGCCAGGTGCGACATCGCATGGTTGAAATTGCGGTTGGCGATCCAGATCCGCCGCAGTTCGCCGATGGTCTCGACCGGCACCTTGGCCACCGCCGCCACCGACTCAGGCTCGTTCCGGATGGCTGCATCGAAGCCGCCTCCGAATCGATCTGCGATCAGCCGCGCCTTGGCCGGGCCGATGCCTTTGATATCGGGATGATTGGCGAGGAAGTGGGCAAGCCCCTCGGGATCGAGTTCCAGGTCGTGTCCCAGGAACTCGGCCTCGAACTGGCGCCCGTACTTGGGATGCACGACCCAGCGGCCTTCAAGCCGCACGGCGTCGTGCTCGCGGACAAAGACCGTGCCCGCGAACTTCACCTCGCCACCATCGGGCGTCACCAGGCGGCCCGCGCTGAAAGTGGGGCTCGAGTAGAAGACCGCGTCGACGATGCCGCGGATCGACTCACGCTGATCCTTCATCGTCCCCACCTCTTCCACGCCGCCAGCAGGAAGGCTTGCGTGAAATGTCGGGCCGCCTGGCGGTTACCGCAGAACACGACCGGCACGCCGTAGTCGAGCAGGATCGAGAGCGTCGAGCCCACGACCGCCTCCGGCCGGGCCTCGCCGCGATAGCGTTTGCCGAGCACGTCCAGGAGTTCGGCCTCGACCACCACGCAGGCGGCACGGTACTGGCTCAGTCTGCGCAGCTCCTCCCGGAAGCGCCGCCTGCGGTGGATCAACGTCGAGACGAAGTCGTCGAGCGTCTTGCGCTCCACGGCCACCTGGTCCTCGAGCCCGCCGACGGAGTAGTCCCCGGCCTGGAGCGCCCGCCGCTCGGCGCTCGTTAGTCGGGGATCGAACGAGTAGGGCTCCTGCTCGCGCGAGTCGACGACGATCGTGGCCCGCGCCGCGTCAGAACGGCACAAGGGCGTCGTCGGCCTCCCGCCGAAACTTCGCTGCGTTCTGGCTCGTCTCGATGCGGCGGTTGAAGTAGATGTTCTCGCTGTCGCCCTTGGTGCGCTTGGTCACTTCCAGCTTCACGTCGAGCAGCCGGTCAAGGTGCTTCGGCAGATCCGACAGCCGCTCGAGATCGAGCCCGCACAGGTGCAGGTCGGTCTTGACGTACTTGAGCGTGTTCTGCGTGATGACGCTGTTGCGCCACATCAAGCGGTTCGTGAACTTCGGCGCAAGAATCCGCAGGGTCCACTTGATCATCGGGTTGCCTGAGGACTGGGCCTCGGTCAGCTCGACCTTGTCGACCGTCACCTGATACTTGCCGTCGGGCACGCTCTCGAAGTCGCCGCGCTCTTCGGGCTGTTCGGCCCGGAAGTCGTCATCGAACTGCGAAAGATCAATCGAATGTCTGCTCATGCTGGTGTCTCCTGTCGTGGGATTACTTGGCCTGCTTGGGGCCCGCCTGCGGTTTCGGCGGCGCGCCAGCGGCCGCCTGGAAAGCTTCGAGGAACTTGCGGTAGTCGAGGTCGATCGTCTCGGGCAGCCGCCCGGTGCGGTCGCCGGCTTCGTAGTAGAGGCTCGGCTTGGTGCGAATCACGCGCCGGATGATCTGCTCGCCGTCCGAGCCAGCCGATACGTCGAGATCGCAGTAAAGGACCATGTCGACCATGCCGAGCACGATCTTGCGCGCCTTCTCGGGCAGCGTCGGCACGATGCGCGTGTACTTGCCGGTGCGCGTTTCGACCTCGATCTCCTTGGCGTGCGAGATCAGGTACAGCCCGTAGGGCAGGAAGGCGAGCTTCGTCAGCACGCGCTGGAATTCGTTGTTGACGATCGCGTAGCCCTTGCCGTAGGCCAGGTCGGATTCGTGCTCGACCTTGTACTTGCGCAGGATGTACTCGGTGCAGAACTTATGGGCGTTGTCGACGGTGTCGACGATGATGGTTTTGAACGGGTGCTTGCCCTCGCCGATTTCGGCGCAGGCCGCCAGCAGGTCTTCCCAGGAGAGGATGGGCACCTGGAAGACCTCGAGGGCGTTCAAGCCCGGCTCGGTGGCGAGAAAGACGGCGCCGTCGGCTTGAGAGCAGAAGGTCGAGTTGTGGACGACAAAGTCGTTGGCCACGAAATTGTGCGTCTCCTCAACCGTGAGGTCGAACACGGGCGCTACCCGCGAGGGGCGGATCGAGGTCACGCGGTCGAACAGGATGGGACCGATCCTGTCGAGCTGCGTTTCGGCGGACCTCACTTGGTAAAGGTTCTGCCGCACTGCCTCCGCCTTGACGGCTT
>Ga0209381_1003059_pt1 | contig 18595 bp, 14 predicted proteins | sample DewCreD2012metaG_FD_184111 | JGI IMG/M metagenome (GOLD analysis project Ga0209381, IMG submission 184111) | Hot spring sediment bacterial and archeal communities from British Columbia, Canada, to study Microbial Dark Matter (Phase II) - Dewar... ...
AGCCACGTCTGAGGCGAAGATAGCCAATGCCGACGGCGTGACAAGCAAAAAGGAATCTCCCCGGAAAACGAATCTGCTCGAACCACAAGCCCCACAACCACTTTACTTAAACTTTGCGGAACTCCTGTGCGCGTGGTCCCGGGTGCGCACCGCCCGGTTCCTCGCCGCCGCGGTTCCATTTTTGGGCGGCGGCGGGACCGGTGCCGGTGCCATGTCCGGCCGCCATTTCAGCCGTCCGGGCGGAAGGCGTCACTATCGGTCGGCGGCGGAGTCTCCGTAACGTATTTGTAACCTGCCCGACATTTTTTTGTGACGTGCTTGTCACATTGTCGCCCCTTCAATATTTTTGCGCGCCCACCCATGAAATGGACCTTACCGCTTCCGCTGCTCGCCCTGGCACTGGCATTTCTGTCCAGTCATTCCGCCGCCCGCGCCCAATCGTCCGAGGCGCTGCTGAACAAGCTCGTCGAAAAAGGCGTGCTCACCGCCGAGGAGGCCAAGGCCCTGCGCGCCGAGGCGGACCAGGGCTTTGCGAAGGCTCACGCGGCGAAGACCGGCATGCCCGACTGGGTGGAAGCTTTCAGGATCAACGGCGATTTTCGCGGCCGGTATGAGGGCATCACCGCCGATTCGCCGGATTATGTCGAACGGCACCGGCTGCGTTACCGGGCGCGGCTCGGGTTCACCGCCGTGATGCGTGACAACTTCGAGGCCGGGCTGCGCCTGGCGTCGGGGGACTTCGATGCGTATCCGGGCAACGGTGTGGACCCCATTTCGAGCAACCAGAGCTTCCAGAACAACGCCTCCAAGAAGGGCATCTTCATTGATCTGGCCTATGGCCGGTGGACCCCGTTGCGGACCGACGGCTGGCTGCTGGCGCTGACAGCGGGCAAGATGGAAAACCCGCTGGCCTGCCCGGACACGGTGTTTGACCCCGATTACACGCCGGAGGGTGCGGCGATTCAACTGGGCCGCGACCTCGGCGCGGACCACACGCTCAAGCTCAATGCCGGCGCCTTCGTGCTGGATGAGATAGGGGCCTCGACGCGTGATCCGTATCTGCTCGGCGCGCAGACCCGGCTCGAATCCCGCTGGACCGGCAGGCTCACCTCCTCGCTCGGCGTCGCGTATCTGGCCATCGGCCAGGCCGGGGAGCTCGTGAACAGTGCCGTGCCCAATGTCAACCGGGGCAACACCCGTTCGGCGACGGGCGCACTCGTGAACGATTACCACCCCGTCCTGCTTGACGCTGCCGTGACGTGGAAACTCGACGCCGTTCCGCTTTATCGCGGTGCCTGCCCCCTCAAGGTGGGCGGCGATTACCTCCACAACCCCGGGGCCGCGTCCTCCACGGATGCCGAGGCCTGGTCAGTGGGATTCACGCTGGGCAAGGCCGGCAAGAAGGGTGCCTGGGAGGTGGGCTACACCTACAAGTGGCTGGGAGCGGATGCCTGGTGGGAAGAGCTGGTGGACTCGGATTTTGGGGCGTATTACGCTGCCGCGCCCCTCAACGGCGGCGGCGGGGCCGGTTACTACGCCGGCACCAACGTCAAAGGCCACTTGCTCCGGCTCGCCTATTCGCCTTCGGACGCGCTCACCCTGGCCGCCCGGGTGATGTTCACCCGCCTGATCCGCGAGGACGCCGGGGCCTTGACCGCTCCGCTCCCGGCCAACGTGGACAGCGCGGCTACCCGCCTCCAGCTCGACGCCACCCTGAGATTCTGATGTCACCCAATTGTAACGCAATCGCCACCGAATCGGTGGTCCAACCCGCAAACCTGAATCCGCACATGAAACGAAACCGCATCCGCCCGCTGGCCGGGCTTCTCGTCCTCGCCCTCACCGCCTTCCCCCTCGCCGCCGCGCCGGTGCAGGTGGACCCCAAGCTGCCCGACTACGAGCGCGTCGCCGGGGTCTCCGGCAACCTCAACTCCATCGGCTCGGACACGCTCAACAACCTGATGACGTTGTGGGCCGAGGGCTTCCAGGCCGTCTATCCCAACGTGCGCATTCAGATCGAGGGCAAAGGTTCCTCCACCGCCCCGCCCGCGCTCATCGAGGGCACCGCGCAGCTCGGCCCCATGAGCCGCGCGATGAAGGGCGCCGAAATTGACGCCTTCGAGAAGAAATACGGTTACAAACCCCTCGAAATCAAGGTGGCCATTGACGCCCTCGCCGTCTATGTCCACAAGGACAACCCCGTGCCGGCGCTCACCATGCCGCAGGTGGACAGCATCTTCTCGAGCACCCGCAAGGCGGGCGGCCCCGTCATCGAGCGCTGGGGGGAAGTCGGCCTGACCGGCGACTGGAGCAGCCGCGCCCTCTCGCTCTATGGCCGCAACAGCGCGTCCGGCACCTACGGGTTTTTCAAGGACGTGGCGCTCAAGGGCGGCGACTTCAAGCCCACCGTCAAGGAACAGCCCGGTTCCTCGTCGGTCGTCCAGGGCATTTCCAGCGACCTCGGGGGCATTGGCTACTCGGGCATCGGATACAAGACCTCCGGCGTGCGCACCGTGCCGCTGGTGGGGGCGGACGGCAAAACCTACGATGCCACGCCCGAGAACTGCATGACCGGCAAATTCCCCCTCGCGCGCTTCCTCTACATTTACGTGAACAAGAAACCCGGCCAGCCGATGGACAAGCTCACCGCAGAGTTCCTGAAATTCGTCCTGTCCCGGACGGGCCAGGAAGTGGTGGTGAAGGATGGCTACTTCCCGCTGCCCGCCCTGGCCACCGCGCCCGAGGTCAAGAAGCTGGACTGACGCGCAGCGCGTTCTTGCGAACGCGGCGCAAAAGCGGTTTGCTGCGCCGCCGGTCGCGGATTGAGCCGTGGCCGGCGGCGCGCTTTTCCAACGCCAAACCATGAACCCGTCCGACCCCGCCTCTGCCCCCGGCCCCGTGCCCGCGCGGTTCCAGACCGCGCGCCGCACGCTGCTGGTGGACCGGTTCATGAACCACTTCATCAAGGTGGGCGGCATCGGGATCATCACGGTCGTCTTCGGCATCTTCGCCTTCATCCTCTGGCAGGTGCTGCCGCTGTTCCGCGGGGCGCGTCTGGCCGAATTCCAGACTGTGCCGCTCCCGGCCGCCGACTACCGCGTGCTGGGCCTGGATGAATACGCCGAGCTGCCGTTCGTGCTCCGCGCCGACGGCCAGTTCACTTTTTTCGACCTCGCTGGTCAGGCCGCGCCGCGCACCGTGCCGCCGCCCTTCCCCGAGGCCAAGACCTTCACCGCCTTCCGCTACAACGCCGAGCGCCGGGAACTGGCCTGCGGCACCGCCGATGGCCGGTTCGCCGTCGTCAGCGTGGATTATCAGACCACCTTCGAGGCGGGCCGCCGCCGTCAGCGGGCGGAAGTGTCCGCCGGGCCGCTCCTGCCCGTCGGCCGGCCCGGCCACCCCATCCGCGCGGTGGCCTATGGCGACGCGGGCGATTACCGGCTGGCCGCCGCCATTCAGGAGGTGGACGGGCGCACCGAACTGCGCGCCGCCACGCTCGTGCAGGAGCGGACGCTCTTCGGCGCGGGCGAGGTCACCGTCAAGGACACCTTCGATCTCTCCTCCCAGGTCAACGGCGAGCTGGCGTTCCTCCTCGTCAACCGCCAGGCCGACGGCCTCGTGGCCGCCACCCGTGCGGGCGAGGTCTTTTACTTTCACCGGCAGGGCGACACGCTCACGTTGCGGCAGCAGTTCCGGCCATTCGCCGACCGCGCGGACCCCGGCATCGCGAAGATGGAATTCCTGCTCGGCGACGTGACGCTGGTGTTTGGCGGCGTCCACGGCGAGAACCGGCTCTTCAGCCTCTACGTCACGCCCGGGCGCAACGAACGGCTCTTCGGCCAGACCCGGGAATTTCCGCCCCTGCCAGGCCCCGCCGGTTTTTACGCCGCCGGCCAGCGCAACAAGGCCTTCCTCATCGGGCAGGACCGCGTGGCCAGCCTGCGCTACGGCACCACGGAAAAGGTCCGCTGGGAACACCGGTTCGACTACGCCATCACGCACGCGGCGCTCAACAGCAAGTATGACCGGGTGGCGTTTCTCGACGCGAACCACACGCTGCATCTTTTCACCCTGAACGACCCGCATCCGGAAGCCAGTTTCAAGGCCATGTTTGGCAAGCTCTGGTATGAGGGGTCCGACCGCCCCAAATACGAATGGCAGTCCACCGGCGGCTCGGACACCTTCGAGCCTAAACTCTCGCTCGTGCCGCTCGTCATTGGCACCCTCAAGGGCACGCTTTACGCCATGCTCTTTGCCGTGCCCATCGCCCTGCTGGCGGCCCTCTACACCTCGCAATTTGCCCACCCGCACTTCCGCGTCATCTTCAAGCCGGTCATGGAAATCATGGCCTCGCTGCCCTCGGTGGTGCTGGGGTTCCTCGCCGCGCTCTGGCTCGCGCCGCTGATCGAAGACCGCGTGCCGGCGATCCTCCTCATGGCGGTCCTTGTCCCGCTGGTGGCGCTGGGGTTTGGCCAGGCCTGGGCCGCGTTGCCCGTCCAATACCGCGCCCCCATCCGGCCCGGCTTCGAGTTCCTCGTGTTTCTGCCCCTGTTCCTCGCCGCGGTCTGGGCCTGCTGGCAGCTCGGCCCCGCCCTCGAACGGGTCCTGTTCGTCGTCACCGACCCCGCCACGGGCCGGAGCACGGCGGATTTCCGGCTGTGGTGGCCGCAGTTCACCGGCGCGGATTTTCAGCAGCGCAACTCGCTCGTGGTCGGCTTTGCCATGGGGTTCACCGTCATCCCCATCATCTTCACCATCGCCGAGGACGCCCTCTCGAACGTCCCCGCCACGCTCCGCAGCGGCTCGCTCGCGCTGGGTGCCAGCCGCTGGCAAACCGCCCTTCGCATCATCCTGCCCACCGCCTCGGCGGGCATCTTCTCCGCGCTGATGGTCGGCCTGGGCCGGGCGGTCGGCGAGACGATGATCGTCGTTATGGCCACCGGCAACACGCCCATCATGGACCTGAACATTTTCTCCGGCATGCGCACGTTGTCCGCCAACATCGCCGTCGAACTGCCCGAGGCGCCCCATCACGGGACGCTTTACCGCACGCTGTTCCTCGGCGCGATGGTGTTGTTTCTCATGACCTTCGCCGTCAACACCCTGGCCGAGGTGCTCCGCCAGCGGCTGCGCGAACGCTACAAGCTGGTTTGACCCATGACCGCCACGCTCAAGAAACTCGGTGCCGCGCGCACCCCGGGCGAAGCCTGGGTCTGGCTCACCGCCATGGGCCTGACCGTCGGGTTGGTCATGATCCTCGGCCTGCTCGGCCTGGTGCTGGTGCAGGGCCTGAAGGCCTTCTGGCCCCGCCGCGTCGTTGAAATCACCCTCCGCGCCGGCAGCCCGCAGGCCCTCCAGGGGGCCCTCACCTTCGGTGGCGAAATCACCAAGGAACAGGAAAAATCCGGCAACCCGGACGCGGCGGACACGGAGGCGGACCGGCGGGAATGGCAGTTGTTCCTCGGCAACAAGGACGCCTACGGCCTCGCCTTCAAGTTCGTGGACTTCGCGCACATCGAAAAGACCACCCGGCCCGCCGGCCTCCTCAAGCTCGAACGCCTCGAATACGGCCCCGCCCTCGGCTACCCCGTCACCCTCCACCTCCCGGGGCGCGAGCCGCTGCCGGCCCAGGCCGCCACCTTCCGCGCCGAACTGACCCGCCTGGTGGCCGAGGCCGCCGCCCGCCGCGCCGAAATCCGCCGCATCGAAAAAAAGGAGATCGGTGCCATCAACCAGCAAATGACCCAGTGGCGTCAACGCCAGCGCGCGCTCGAGCGGGAGCGCGACGCCGGGCGCGACGTCACCGCCGCGCTCGCGGAGGCGGCCGCCCGGCAGGCCGCCCTCGAGGAACCTTACCACCAGCTCGCCGCCCGCGCCCGCGAACTCCGCGCCGCCCAGGCCGCCAGCACCCTCCGCTACCGGCTCATGTCCGGCCCCGAACGCGAGGTCCCGCTCGGCCAGGTGGTGAATTTTTACTTCCCGAACCAGCTCACCACCGCCCAGCGGCTCGGCCTGTTTTTCCACAACGTCTGGACGTTTCTGAGCGAGGAACCGCGCGAGGCCAACACCGAGGGCGGCATCTTCCCCGCCATCTTCGGCACCTTCGTCATGACGCTGCTCATGAGCCTCGCCGTCACCCCCTTCGGCGTGCTGGCCGCCATCTATCTGCGCGAATACGCCCGCCAGGGACCCCTCGTCCGCGCCGTCCGCATCGCTGTCAACAACCTGGCGGGCGTTCCCTCCATCGTCTTCGGCGTGTTCGGCCTCGGCTTCTTTGTCTATTTCCTCGGCGGCTCACTGGATGCGTTGTTTTTCAAGGAGGCGTTGCCCACGCCCACCTTCGGCACCGGCGGCGTCCTGTGGGCCGCGCTCACCCTCGCCTTGATGACCGTGCCCGTCGTGGTGGTCGCCACCGAGGAGGCCCTCGCCGCCGTGTCGCGCGGCTCGCGCGAAGGCTCGCTCGCCTGCGGAGCCTCGAAATGGCAGACCATCCAGCGCATCGTCCTGCCCGCCGCCGCCCCCGGCATCCTCACCGGCCTCATCCTGGCGATGGCGCGCGGCGCGGGCGAGGTCGCCCCCCTCATGCTCGTCGGCGTCGTCAAGCTCGCCCCCGAGCTGCCTCTCAATCTCAACTACCCGTTCATTCACCTCGACCAGAAGTTCATGCACCTCGGCTTCCACATCTACGATTTGGGGTTCCAGTCGCCCGATTCCGAGGCGGCCAAGCCGATGGTCTTCGCCACCACGCTGTTCCTGATCGCCCTGGTGGTGCTGCTGAACCTCACCGCCATCCTCATCCGCAACCACCTGCGCAAGAAATACGCCACCGGCGCCTTCTGACCGCAAACGCATTGACCGCCGCCATGCCTGTGACAACGTTGCCTCCGCCCAATCCCATGGACGCCACCGCCGCCGGTTCCGACACCGCCTTCCGCCTGCGGACCGCCACCCCCGGCGCCAGCCTGCCGGCCGAGGGCAGCTTCAATCCGCGGCTCATCGAGATTCAGAACTTCGATTTCTTCTACGGCACCAACCAGGTGCTCCACGGAATCAACCTCGACATCGCCGAGCGCCACGTCACCGCGCTCATCGGCCCCTCCGGTTGCGGCAAGACCACCCTCCTCCGCAACCTCAACCGCATGAACGACCTGGTGGACGGCATCCATCACCGGGGCGACATCAAGATCCGCGGCGCGAGCATCTACCATCCCCACCTCGAAGTCATCGCCCTCCGCAAGCGCATCGGGATGGTGTTCCAGAAATCCAACCCCTTCCCCAAGTCCATCTACGAAAACGTCATCTATAGCCTCCGCGTGGCCGGCGTCCGGGACCGCGCCCGGCTGGACGAAACCGTCGAGCGCAGCCTCCAGGCCGCCGCCCTGTGGGACGAGGTGAAAGACCGCCTGCACACCAGCGCCCTGGCCCTGTCCGGCGGCCAGCAACAGCGCCTCTGCATCGCCCGCGCCATCGCCAACCAGCCGGAAATCCTGCTGATGGACGAACCGTGCTCCGCCCTCGACCCCGTCGCCACCGCCAAAATCGAGGAACTCATCCTCGACCTCAAAACCCAGTTCACCATCGTCATCGTCACCCACAACATGCAGCAGGCCGCGCGCATCTCCGACCACACCGCTTTCTTCTACCTCGGCCAGCTCGTCGAATTCGGCCCCACCAGCCGCATCTTCACCAGCCCCGCCAAGAAGCAGACCGAGGATTACGTCACCGGCCGCTTCGGCTGAGGCCCGCTTCCGCCATGCAGACCCATCACGAAAAAGAACTCGCCGACCTCAAGGAAAAGCTCCTCATCATGGCCAGCCATGCCGAGGCCGCCGTCACCCGCGCCGTCCAGGCCGTCGTCACCCGCGACGACGTGCTCGCCGCCCAGGTCCGCGCCGATGACAACATCCTCGACGAATTCGAGAAACAGCTCGACGACCGCAGCGTGGCCCTGCTGGCCAAGGCCCCCCTGGCCAGCGACCTGCGCCTGGTCCTCATGGTCATGAAAATCTCGCAGAACCTCGAACGCATCGGCGACGAGGCCACCAAAATCGCCAACCGCGCCCGCGACCTCGCCCAGGAACCCCCCCTCAAGGTCAACCTCGACGTCACCGGCATGGCCCGCATGGTCCTCGACATGGTCAAGGGCGCGCTCGATGCCTTCGTCCGGCGCGACGCCACCGCCGCGCGCGACCTCATTCCGCGCGACAAGGAGGTGGATGCCCTCAACAAACGCTACCAGGCCGAACTCATCGAACTCATGATGCGCGATTCCGCCAGCGTCCGCCGCGCCCTCTGGCTCACCGTCGTCTCCAAAAGCCTCGAACGCATCGCCGACCACGCCAAAAACATCGCCGAGGACGTCGTCTATCTCTACGAAGCCCTCGACATCCGGCACGGGGGCGCGGCGAAGTGAGGCGGAGGCGGGCGGGCGGTTTGGCGGTTTGGCGCTGCCGGAAACGCGCGGCCCGGTTCGGGCATTGCATAACCGAACCGCGCCGGCCTCGCCCCGCCTGACCCGGATTTCACTCACCTGCGGGGGGCCGGAGTGCCGGTTGGCAACCGGCTCCTCGCGGTAAAACATCCCAAGCCGGTCACCAACCGGCACTCCGCTCGGTCGGCATTTCGTGCGGAGGGTTAAATTTCCGGGCTAATCCCCCGCCACGTTGCGCACGAACAGCTTCCCCGGCAACTGGCGGATCAGACGCTTCATTTCCAGGCTGAACAAGGCCACACTCGCCGCCGAGGCGGGCAGGCCGCACTGGCGGATGACGTCGTCAATGCTCAACTCCTCCCGGCCCAGAACGTCATAAACCTTTTGCTCGTTTGCGGAGAGTTCGAGCGCGGGCAGGATCCCGGTCTGGGCGGCCGACGGCGGGCGGTTGCTGGCGGGAAAGAGATACTCGAACTCGCTGAGGATGTCCTCGACGCCCTCGCACAGCTTCGCGCCCTTCTTGATGAGGTCGTGGCAGCCCTTGCTGCGCGGCGAATCTATGCGCCCGGGCACGGCGAACACCTGCCGGCCATGTTCGGTGGCAAAGTTGGCGGTGATCAGCGCGCCGCTGGTCAGGTTCGCCTCGACGACCACCGTGCCCAGCGTCATGCCCGCCACGATACGGTTGCGGATGGCGAAGGACTGGCGGTCGCCGTTGCGGTTGAACGGGAACTGCGAGATGACCGCGCCGTTCGCGGCGATGCGTTCGAAAAGGTCCGCGTTCTCCGGCGGGAACACCACGTTGATGGCCGTGCCCAGCACCGCAAGGGTGCGCCCCTTCCCGCTCAACGCCCCCTGGTGCGCCGCCGTGTCAATCCCGCGCGCCCCGCCGCTGACCACCGTGACCCCCGTGTAGGCCAGTTGGTAGCCGAGCTTGCGCGCCGTCTCCAGACCGTAATGCGTCGTCTGACGCGAACCCACGACGGCCACCGCGTTGTTGTCCCGGTCGGTGAGCGCGCCCTTGACGTAGAGCACCACCGGCGGGTCGTAAATCTCCCGCAACAAGCGCGGATACTCCGCGTCCTCCTGCGTCACCACGCGGCATCCGTAATCGGCGATGCGCGCCAGTTCGCCCGCGAGGTCCACGGTGTTCTCCCAGCCGGCAATGGCGGCGGCGGTTTCCTCGCCAATCCCCCGCACCTGGAGCAGTTGGGCTTTGGAGACCTTGAGGACGGCGGGCGCGTCGCCGAAAAACTCCAGCAACTGCCGCACCCGCACCGGGCCGACACCTTCGATGAGATTCAACGCCACCAACGCCGCGCGGGAATCCATGCGGCGAGGGTAGGCATGGAAAAAACGCGGGCAAGCTCCGTGTGCCGCCGGCCCGCCCGGTCAGGGAGCGGACGGGAGCCGGGCCAAAACCGCGGCCCCCGTGTCTTGGTTGGTGGGCGCGACAGGACTTGAACCTGCACGGCTTGCGCCACGGGATCCTAAGTCCCGCGTGTCTGCCAGTTCCACCACGCGCCCGCCCGGCGGCGAGCATCCGCCCGTCACCCCCACGCGAGCAACGCGAAAATCACCGCCGCCAGCCCGATGCGATACCAGCCGAACACCGTGAACGTGTGCGTCTGCACATACCGCAGCAGCCACTTCACCGCGAGGAACGCCATCACCGCCGCCACCGCCGTCCCGAGCGCCACCTGGCCCCAGTGTTCCTGCGCCAGTTCGCCCGCCTTGGCGGCCTTCAGCAGTTTGTAGCCGCCCGCCGCCAGCAAGGTCGGCACCCCAAGCAAAAAGGAAAACTCCGTCGCCGCCGGCCGCGCCACGCCCAGCAGCAGCGCGAACAGAATCGTCGAACCGGAACGCGACGTGCCGGAGTAAATGGCCGCGAGAATCTGCGCCCCGCCCACGGCCGCCGCCACCAGCCAGGTGATGTCGTTCCGCCCGGGCTGATGCCGGTGCCAGCGCTCGATGACGACGATGAGCACGCCGCCAATCAGCGTGGCCCACGCCACCCGCGCCGTCCACACCGCCGGCTCCACGTCCTCCTTGCGGACCTTGAGGCCGAGCTTTTCCGCCAGCAGCACGCCGACCGTGGTGATGGCGAAGGCAAGCAGCAGTTTGCCGACGTAATCGCGCGTCGTCGGCGCCCGCCAGTCGCGCACGAGGGATTGCACCCGGGTTTTGAAGACCATCATGACCGCCAGCACCGCGCCGCACTGGACCACGATGTCGAACAACTCGCTCTGCGGTTCGAGCCAGCGGCCGGCGATTTGCAGATGGCCCGTGGACGACACCGGGAGAAACTCGGTGACGCCCTCGATGATCCCGAGAATGATGACCGCCAGCCACTCAGACATGCCGCGTTAAAGACGCCAAACCCCGGCCCGTTTCAAGCCGCAAATCCGCGGGCCGCCGGCGTGAATTGCTTCAACCCGCGGCCCGCCTCCCTTACCCTTCCGCCCGTGCAACCCGTTCGTTTCGGCATTTTGGGCGCGGCCCGCATCGCGCGGAAAAACTGGCAGGCCATTTTTCACACCGGCAACGCCGTCGTCGCCGCCGTGGCCAGCCGGGAGGCGGCGCGCGCCGCGCAGTTCATCGCCGAGCAACAGGCGGTCGCGCCGTTCGCGGAGCCGCCGCGCGTCTGCGCCAGTTACGAGGAACTGCTGGCCGCGCCCGACCTTGAGGCCGTTTATATCCCGCTGCCCACCGCGCTCCGCAAACCGTGGGTCATCCGCGCCGCGCAGGCCGGCAAACACGTCCTGTGCGAGAAGCCCTGCGCGGTGAACGCCGCCGACCTGCGTGAAATGCTCGACGCCTGCGAGCGGCACGGCGTGCAATTCATGGACGGCGTCATGTTCATGCACAACCCGCGCCTCGAACGCCTCCGGGCGGCGGTGGACGATGCCTCTGCCATCGGCCCGTTGCGGCGCATCACGGCGGCGTTCAGTTTCCTCGGGCCGGACGACTTTCTCGCGCGCAACGTCCGGGCGCAGACGGCGCTGGAACCCTCCGGCTGCCTCGGCGATTTGGGCTGGTATTGCCTGCGGCTGGCGTTGTGGGTGATGCGCGGCCAACTCCCCGAGCGGGTCGGCGGGCGCACCTTGCTGGACGTGGCGGGCCGCCGCGACGGTCCCGGGCTGCCGCTGGATTTCGCGGGCGAACTGCATTTTCCCGGGGGGGTGTCGGCGGGCTTTCACTGCTCGTTCCGCGCCAACCAGCAACAGTGGGCGATGATCAGCGGAGCCAACGGGTTTGTGCGCATCCCCGACTTTGTGCTGCCGAACTCGGCGAACGCGGTCGCCTGGGAAGTCAATTATCAGCCGGTGATGAAAGCCCGAACTGGACTCTACTTGGAAACGGAAACGGGCCCGCAGTCCCAGGAGACGAACCAGTTCCGCAACTTCGCCGCGCAAATCCGCACGGGCCGCCTGAACTCCGACTGGCCGCAAGCCGCGTGGCGGACGCAGTTGTTGATGGACGCCTGCCTGCGGTCCGCCCGCGCCGACGGGGCGCTGGTGGAGGTGGGATGAAAAACCGAAACCGGACCGGGGCTTTGCTTTTTCGGGATCACCCGCGCCAGACCCGGCAACGGCATGCGAGTGGCGACCCAACGTTCGTTTCGGGCTTCGCCATTCGGGCTTCGGTGTTTTCCCGGCCACCTTCCGCCTTGTTTCAACCCCGCCCTTCTTCTATTCCACCCCGGCACATGCGATGAAAAAGGCGCTGGTCGTGGTTCCCACCTACAACGAGCGGGAGAATCTTCCCCCGCTCGTCCAGCGGCTGTTGCGTCTGCCCCGGCCCGTCGAGGTGCTGGTGGTGGACGACAATTCGCCCGACGGCACCGGCCAGCTTGCCGACGAACTCGCCGCCCAGCATCCCGCCGTGCATGTCCTGCACCGGCAGCAAAAAAGCGGCCTCGGGCGCGCCTACATCGCCGGGTTCAAATGGGCGCTCGAGCGCGACTACGAATACGTCCTGGAAATGGACGCGGATTTCTCGCACAACCCGGACGATGTGCCGCGCCTGATTGCGGCGGCTGAGGCGGGGGCGGCCTGCGCGCTCGGCTCGCGCTACATCGGGGGCATCCGCATCATCAACTGGCCGTTGACGCGGCTCATGTTGAGCAAGTTCGCGGCGATTTACGTCCACGTCATCACCGGCCTGCCGGTGTGCGACCCGACGGGCGGTTTCAAATGCTTCACCCGCGCGGCGTTGCTGGCGCTGCGGCTCGACGAGATCCAGTCCAACGGTTACAGCTTCCAGATCGAGTTGAACCACCGGCTCTGGCGGCAGGGGCATTCGATCGTCGAGGTGCCCATCATCTTCACCGAGCGGCTGCAGGGGCACTCCAAGATGTCCGGCCACATCATCCGCGAAGCCTTGATCATGGTGTGGAAGCTCTGGTTCCAGAACGGCCTGCGCCGCTCCCCGCGGCCGGCGGGTTGAGCCGGCGGGTTGAGCCGGCGCGCCGCCCCGGGCTTTCTCCCCGGCGGGCCTCACGCCGTCGCCAGGTTTTTCTCCAACACGGCGGCGGGGCCGCCGGAGCCGCCAGGGTTCCCGGCCTCCGGTTCGGCGTCCCAGACCTTGAGGGGTTCATAGAAGGTGTTCCGCTGCACCGGCGTGCGGCCGGTTTCACGGATGGCTCTGACCAGTTCGGCCTCGGTGCGCGCCTGCGGCGACGGCCCGCCGGCCATGCGGAAGATGTGTTCCTCGATGATCGTCCCGTGCAGGTCGTCCGCGCCGTAGCTCAACGCCACTTGCGCCAGCTTCGTCCCCAGTCCCACCCAGTAGGCGGTGAGGTGGTCGAAGTTGTCGAGGTAGAGGCGGCTGACGGCGAGGGTGCGGAGGGAATCAAAGCCGGTGGGCGGCGTGCGGACGGGGATGTCGTTGTTCTCGGGCTGGTAGGCGAGCGGGATGAAGCCGGTGAAGCCGCGCGTCTCGTCCTGCAATTCGCGGAGCTGCCGCAGGTGGTCCACGCGGTCGGCAAGGGTTTCAACGTGGCCGTAGAGCATGGTGCAGGTGCTGCGCCCGCCGAGCCGGTGCCAGGTCCGGTGAACGTCCAGCCATTCGGCGGCGGATTCCTTGCCGCGGGCGATGCGTTTGCGGACTTCGGGGGCGAAGATTTCCGCGCCGCCGCCGGTGAGCGAGGCCAGCCCGGCGTCCTTGAGTTCCTTGAGTGTTTGCGCGACGGATTTTTTCGCGAGCCAGGCGAGGTGGAGGATTTCGATGGCGGTAAAGCATTTGAGCTGAAGCCGGGCATCAAGCGCGCGGAGTTCGCGCAGCATGTCGAGATAGTAGCTGAACGGGAGCGCGGGATGCAGCCCGCCGACGATGTGCAGTTCGGTGATGCCGAGCTGCAACGCCTCGCGCGCCTTCCCGACCAGTTGCGGGATGGTCAGCTCGAAACCGTCGGCGTCGCGCTTCTTGCGGGCGAAGGAGCAGAACTGGCAGCTCAGGATGCAGTAGTTCGAGTAGTTGAGGTAGCGGTTGACGATGTAGCTGGCGCGGCGGCCATTCCTGCGCTGGTTGGCGAAGTCGGCCATGGCCCCGACGGCGTTGAGGTCGCGGGACTCGAACAGGCGCAGGGCGTCGGCCTCGGACAGGCGCTCCCCGGCGGCGACTTTATCGTAAAGGTCGTGCAACTCGCTGCGCTGAACAAAAAAAAGCATGGCTGCTGATAGCGCAGAATGCCGCCTGCCGCAACCGGGCGAACCTCACTTCCCGTAAGCCAGCCGTTCGGCGAGGCGTTCGGGCAGGCCGGCGGCGCGGATTTTGGACTGCACGGCGGGGATGTCGTAATCGAGCCGGCGCAACTCGATGGTGCCCTCGCTCACGTCATACACGACATAGGCGGCCTTCGGATTGCCGTCGCGCGGCTGGCCCACGGCTCCCACGTTGATGAAGTATTTGCGGCCCGGCTCGACCTTGAACTTCGAGTAGGTGCCGCCGCGCACCATGCTGTCGCGCATGAAGGCGACCGGCACGTGCGTGTGGCCGAAGAAGCACAGGCCGGTGTTCTGGTAGGTGAAGCTGGCGGCCGCAGCGAGCTTGTCGAAGACGTAGCCCCAGCGCTGCGGGCCGTCGAGCGTGGCGTGGACGATGGTGAAGCTGGTGACCATGCGGACGTATTTGAGGTCGCGCAGCCATTGCTTGTCGTCCTCGGTGATTTGCGCGCGGGTCCACATGACGGCTTCGGCGGCGGCGGGGTTGAAGCCGTCGGTGGCCTGGTCCACGGAGCAGTATTCGTCGTGGTTGCCCTTCACGCAGGGCATGCCCATGCCGCGGATGATGTCGAGGCATTCCTTGGGGTTCGGGCCGTAGCCGACCACATCGCCGAGGCAGGCGTAATGCGTGCAGCGCTGCTGCTTGATGTCCTCGAGGACGACCTGCAACGCCTCCAGATTCCCGTGGATGTCGGCTATGATCGCAAACCGCATGACTTATCTCACAATCTCAAAACCCCGGAACGCGCCGGTCGCCGGCAGCCACTGCACGGTCTCCCCGTGAATGAATGCGCCCAGGCCCGCCTCGCGAATGGCGACAGCGAACGCCTCCAGTTCCGCGCGGTCGCCTTCGGCCACGAGTTCCACCCGCCCATCGGGCAGGTTCCGCACCGTGCCGGTCACCTCGAACCCCAGCGCCACGGTCTTGGCCGTGTAACGGAAGCCGACACCCTGCACGCGCCCGGCGTAGTGAATCCGCATTTGTGACCGGCTCTGCACGGCAAATTCGCGCCGTGATAAAGCCAGAAGCGTGCCCGGGCGGCAATGTTTTTCTCCCCGGGGACGGCGGGGGCGCATCTCACTTTCTTGCAGGCGGTGGCGGCAGGCATCCTGCCTGCCGTAGAGGGCGGCATCCTTGCCGCCCGGAATGAGCGTGGCTCCGGGCGGGCGACATGAACTTGCCGAGCGCCCCGTGCGGGCGGGCGTTGCTTTCCGCCGGGCTGGGAAGCCCGGCTCCACGTCAGCCAAGGATTGCCGACGCTACCACCGCACACATATGAAACGGACTTGCAAGAAACTGAGATGCGCCCGGACGGCGGTGCGGCGGCGGGCGGCCGGCCGCCTCACCGCTCCGGAAACTCGAACTCGACTTTGCCCTTGGTGCCGAGCTTGAGGGCTGCGGGGAACGGCTTGCCGGCCTTCGAGATGAATTTCTCCAGCACGTCGGTCCTGCCCGTCGCCAGCAGCTTCTTGATTTGCTCATGGTCAATCGGCTGCTGCAGCACGACGCGGCCGGACTTGAACGTGCAGCGTTTCGTGTCCGCCTGGGAGCGTTCGCAAACGTAGTTGACCGGCCCCTCATAGACGTTGCCGCCGCACTTGGGGCATTTGCCCAGCACTTCCTTGCCGGTGAAATCAATTTTCTCGACCGGTTCGTCGGCCTTCTTTTTCGCCGGGAATTTCCGTTCGCGCGGCGCGAATTCGAACCCGACCTTGCCGTCCTTGACCACGAGGAACGCCTCGAATTTCCGGCCCGTCTTGTTCGAGACAAAGTTTTTGAGCAGGTCGGTCCTCCCCTCGGCAAGCAGTTTCACGACCTGCGCCTTTTCGACGGGTTGCTGGAGGATGACGGCGCCCGTTTTGAAATCGCAGACGCGCTCCGGTCCCACGGCTTTCTCGCACACGTAGTTCATGCCGTTCTCGAAGACGCGCGCGCCGCATTTCGGGCACTTGCCGAGCGGTTCCTTGCCGGTGAAATCCGCGGGGGTGGCGGCCTCACCCTCCTTCGGTTCGTTGCCAAAGTCGAACTTCACCTCGTGCTGCTCGTTGAGCCGCACCACGGCGGCGAAAGGGAAGCCCTTCTGGCTGCGGAAGCCCTGCAAGGGTCCGATGGTCTTGTCGCGCAGCAGGATTTCCATCTCCTCCTCCTCGAACATGCGCCCGCCCATGACGCGGCGCACGCTGAAGTCGCAGTTCTGGCATTTGAATTCGCGGAACTTTTCATGCACCTCGCCGCCGCATTTCGGACAGGGCGTTTTCAGCACGCCAAAGTCGCCCGGGATGGTGTCCTTGTCGTAGAGCTTGGCCTTGCGGACGATTTCCTCGGTGAAGTGCCGGATCTCGCCCATGAACTGGTCGCGCGGCAACTGGCCCCGCTCCATGCGCTTCAACTGGTATTCCCAGTCGCCGGTCATCTCGGGCTTGGTGAGTTCGTTGACGCCAAGGCCGTCGAGCAGTTGCATCAGCGCAAAGGCCTTGGCGGTGGCCACAAGTTCGCGGCCGTGGCGGTGAAGATAATCCTCGTCAATCAGGCCCTCGATGATGGCGGCCCGCGTGGCGGGGGTGCCCAGGCCGCGTTCGCTCATCGCCTCGCGCAGTTCCTCGTCGTCCACCAGCTTGCCGGCGCCTTCCATGGCGGCGAGGAGGGTGGCCTCCGTGAACCGGGCCGGCGGACGGGTCTGCGCGCCTTTCACTTCGAGGGCGCGGGTGGCCACGGTCTCGTTCTGGGTGACGGGCGCGAGCGTGGGGGCTTCGTCCTCGGATTGTGCCTCCTTGCCATAGACTTCGAGCCAGCCGGGTTTCATCAGCACCTTGCCGGTGCTTTTGAACGGTTCGCCCTCGACGCGGGTGATGCGGACCGTTTCGAGGAATTCCGCCGCCGGGAAAAACACGGCGAGGAAGCGTTTGGTGACGAGGTCGAACAGTTTCCGCTCCGGCTCGCTGAGGTGCTTGGGCGCGACGCCGGTGGGGATGATGGCGAAATGGTCGCTGACCCTGGCGTTGTTGAAGATGCGCTTGTTGGGGCGCACCCAGTCCTGCGTCAAAATTTTCTCCGCAAACCCGCTGTAGCCGGTCAGGTCGCGCAGGGCGTCGAGCGTCTTCCTGACGGTGCCCAGGTAATCCTCCGGCAGGTGGCGGGAATCGGTGCGGGGATAAGTGAGCACCTTGTGCTTCTCGTAGAGCGCCTGGGCGACGGCCAGCGTGTTCTTGGCGCTGAAACCGAAACGCGCGTTGGCCTCGCGCTGGAGCGTGGTCAGGTCGTAGAGCAGTGGCGAGAGCTGCGTGGTTGGCTTGCTTTCCTCGGTGACGAGGCCGGGCTTGCCGAGGCACTTGGCCTTGAGGGCGGCGGCGCGGGCGGCGTCCCAAATGCGTTCCGGCTTGAGGTCCGGGTCGGCGTCCTTGCCCTCGGGCTTCTTGAAATGTTCGTCAAACCAGCGCCCGGGATAATCGCCCGCTTGGGCCCCGAAGGTGCCATGCACCTCCCAGTAGTCGCGCGGTTTGAAGGCGCGAATCTTCGCCTCGCGCTCGACCACGATGGCGAGCGTCGGCGTCTGCACGCGACCCACGGTGGTTTTGTAGAAGCCGCCGGCCTTGCTGTTGAAGGCCGTCATCGCTCGGGTGCCGTTGATGCCCACCAGCCAGTCGGCCTCGGCGCGGCTCTCGGCGGCGGCGGCCAGGGGGCGCAGCTCGGCGTCGCTCCGCAGTTGCGCGAAGCCCTCGCGGATGGCGGCGGGTGTCATGGACTGGAGCCAGAGCCGCTGGATGGGCTGCTTCGCCCGGGTGTATTCCACGATGCGGCGGAAGATCAGTTCGCCCTCGCGCCCGGCGTCGCAGGCGTTGATCAGGGTGTCCACGTCCTTGCGCTTGATGAGTTTGGCGAGCACCTTGAGGCGATTCTCGTTGCGCTCGATGGGCTGGAGCGCGAAGCGCGGGGGGATGTGCGGCAGGGCGGCGAAGGTCCATTTGCCGCGTTTGACGTCGTGTTCCTCGGGCACGGCCAGTTCGAGCAGGTGGCCCACGGCGGAGGAGATGATGAACTGCTCGCCTTCGAAAAAGTCGCCGGACTTGTCCTTGGGCACCCCACCGAGGGCCTTGGCGAGGTCGGCGGCGACGGAGGGTTTTTCCGCAATGATGAGTGATTTCCCCATGCGACGGGCGCTAGTCCTACAACCCGGACGGCGGACTTGGCAACATCTACTTGCAGGCCGGTGCCGGGGGGCGGCGCGGCTCGGGCGGGAAAACGCGCCTCCGGAACCGGTTTCCGCCCCTGCGGGCCGGGCCGGAAAACAGCGCCGCAGGCGCTCAGTGATACTCCTGCACCGTCTTCACCGCGTAGCCGTTCTTGCGCAGCGCGGCGATGCCGAGCGCGGCGGCCCTGGCCCCGCTCAATGTCGTCATGATGGGCGTGTCGGTATAGACCGCCGTGGTGCGGATTTTC
>Ga0209381_1003085_pt1 | contig 18481 bp, 10 predicted proteins | sample DewCreD2012metaG_FD_184111 | JGI IMG/M metagenome (GOLD analysis project Ga0209381, IMG submission 184111) | Hot spring sediment bacterial and archeal communities from British Columbia, Canada, to study Microbial Dark Matter (Phase II) - Dewar... ...
CCTGACGCTCAACATCCTGCTGTCGTTCGCACAGTTCGAGCGCGAGATCATCGGCGAGCGCATCCGGGACAAGGTCGCTGCCGCAAAGCGCAAGGGCAAGTACACCGGCGGCCCCGCCGTCCTCGGCTATGACGTGGACCGGGTCAACAAGCGGCTCTTGGTCAATCCGACCGAAGCGAAACTCGTGCGGCACATCTTCAAGCGGTTCGTCCAGATTCAGTCCACGACGCTGCTGGCGAAGGAACTCAACGAGGCGGGGCATCGGACGAAATCCTGGACCACGGTCAAGGGCAAAACGCGGCGCGGCAATCCCTGGGACAAGTTTGTGCTGTACCGGGTGCTCAATAACCGGCTGTACATCGGCGAGATCGATCACAAGGGCAATGTCTATCCCGGCGAGCACGAAGCCATCATCGCGCGCGAGGTCTGGGACCAGGCGCACGCGATCATGGCGGAGAACTCCCACTCCCGCGGCGGACGCGCGCGGTCGCGGACGCCGGCGTTGCTGCGGGGCATCATCAAGTGCGGCCATTGCGGATGCTCGATGGGCATCACGTGGTCCCGGCGAAACGGCAGGCAGTACCGCTACTACCACTGCCTGAGCGCGGCCAAGTCCGGCCCGGACACGTGTCCCGTCAAGAGCGTATCCGCGGGCGACATGGAGCACGCCGTCATCGAGCAGATGCGCGGCCTGTTCCGGTCGCCGGAGATCATCGCGCAGACCTTCAGGACGGCGAAGGCCTTGGCGACTGAAGGTGAGCAGCCCTTCGAAGAGACGCAGGTCGCGCGCGCCCTGGAACATCTGGATGCGCTTTGGGACACGCTGTTCCCGACGGAGCAGACGCGCGTCATCCAGTTGCTGGTGTCCAAAGTGGCCGTAACCACGGACGGGCTGGATGTATCGTTCCGGCTCGAAGGCCTTCAGCAGGTCACGGCGGAAATGACAACGGACGAGGAAGCCGTAGCATGAGCATCGCGATTCTGGACATGACAAGGACGCGCCGGTCCGTCGAGGACGACGGCAAGACGCTCCGCGTCCACATCCCGATCCAGTTGAAGACGCGGGGCGGACGCAAAGAGGTCATCGTGCCGGGCGGACGCGACGGCGCCCAGCCGGAGAACCAAGCGCTCGTGATTGCCTTGGCGCGCGCCCATCGCTGGGCGGACTTGCTGGAATCGGGCGACGTGACCTCTCTTGGCGAACTGGCCGCGCATGTCGGCGTGGACCCCGCGTACATCAGCCGGTCCCTGCGCCTGACGCTGCTCGCCCCGGACATCATCGAGCGTATCCTCGACGGCAGGGAACCGAGCGGCCTGTCGCTCGCCAAACTCATCAGGGACGTCCCATCGGTGTGGGAAGAGCAACGAACGAAGTTCGGCTTCCCTAAACCCCGATCTTGAGCTGTGTCAAAGAGGTTCTCATACGGACTTATCTTTGTCAATCCATTTCGGCCGCACGTTCGAGCGGCAGAATGGCATCTTGGAGAAGACGCTGTCCGGTCACCTGCAACTGGTCCTCCGTAACACCGTAATGGGCCAGAAGACCATTCGTGCATGTGACAAAGGCCTCCGAAAAATCTTCGTGACTGTTTAGTAGCACGCGGAGTCCATTGCCGGCGCACAGTGCCAGCTCGCGCCACATGGTGGGGAAACACGCCATCAAGGCGTCTTTCCAAACGGCAGGCCAAGTCTCGGTCTCATCGTTGCTCAACCGCGCCAACGCAATGACGCGCCCCAGGTCCTTGTTGCTCCGCTTTATGCGGCGTCCCGCAAAGAGTCCGCTCATGGTCTGCTCGCCAATCACGGGGTGTTCCAGCAGGTTTGCCAGCGCCATCATCTCAGGCCGGGCGCAGTAGAGGCCGAACTCGGTCTTCACTGGGTTGTAGGCAGCAATTGACAGAAAGCGAAAACACGGAAGTCCGTAATGGCCTGAATCAAGTTCAAGGCGCGTCCAGGAATCGCCCTCGACCTCTGACCGCGGTACCGTGAGCAACTCGATGAACCAAGCTACGGAGTCGGGTGGATATAAACGGACCGCAGGAAGTTCGCTGTCCGGCGTGATGGATGTGCCGGGTTCTGTGAATGGCCCTTCCTTACGCGGTATCCACCCCATCCGAATTAGTTGATTGGCGATGGCGACGCCGGCTTCAACAGCCACGAGGCGGGGCCGCAAGATACAATCAATGTCTTTCGTGCGGACCTGCAGGGACGGCTCGTTCCTGAAAAAGTGATACCCGGCGGCGAGACTGCCGATGACGACGATGTTCTCCAAGAAGTCGTGAGGCACCGCTCGCGCGACTTCGCGCAGCACTTGTTCGGGCGAGACATCGCTCATTGCGTCTGCTCCCTGCTGCCGATGAGCATGTTGAGAAGCTCCAGCGCTTGTGGCTCAAGGCGCGCCTCGTGAAGATCGAGCAGACACTCGACAGGGTCGGCGAAAAGAGAACCACCAGACCCTCTCTCGAAAAAGGATTCCTTCCCGCGCAACACGTGGACGACCAGACGGGCCGGTCTTCCCGGCCCATCAACGGTCTCCAAGCCCGGATCAAGTCGTTTCACAAATGAAAGGTCGCGCATCCCGTGCGGGCAGTGCATAGTCAGGTCAAGGCGCGGGCTACCAACCAAGTCCAGCTCCGGATGATAGTGCTTCGCCCCGTATACGCCGCCGACCGCAATGTCGGCGCGATTCAATTCTTGAAGCCGGCGCATAAGGCTCTCAAGCGAGCGAGGCTGCCCGGAAACGTCCGCGAAACATACCGTTGACCGCACCTGATCGGATACCGCCAGCAGTCGCGCCCACTCGCCTCGCGGAAATGACCTCAGTTCCACACGGCGATCCGAATGCCTTCTGATGCTGTCGGAAAGCCGGGATATCGCCTTGGCCACCGTCGGGTAACTGTAGCCGCTGGTTTCCGACAACCACTTCGCCGTCACGGGCGGTTTCTTCTTCAGCCATTCCAGTAGCAGCAGTTTCAGTATGACGAAGTACCCGTCTATTCGCGGCAGCCTTTCGCCGTGGCGCAGGGTCTCCTGCTTGATCACGTCCTTCAAACGCTGTTTGTCCGACCGGGAAATACCGGCAGGGAGACCGCGCAAGTCATCTCCCTCTTCCACCACCAAGTGAAGCCGCCGGGTAATCTCGGGCCGGAAGGCCCGTAGTGCCTTCGCCTGTTCCTCGGCCAGCCGTTTCTGCGATACCTGCAGGCCCGGTAGTATCAGTAGCGCGTTTCTCGACGGGGACTCCGCAAGGCGATAGGCCAGGTTGATGATGGCGTCGCGCAGGGTCCTGATGGACTGTACGCCCGCCTTTACCTCGACCAAGTGTCGCCCGATTTCCGCGTCGGTCCCGGTGTCATATGTGCTTTTCATCTTATCGCCCTCAAGTTCAACTTGCACCTTCATTATACAACTTGCCAGTAAATATTCAAGTTGCAAGTGGAAGCCGCGTTCCCGCTCAAAGCCACAAGCCGCAAGCGATAGATTCGGCTCTCCAACGTGTCCTCGAAGCCGTAGGATGGCTGGCTATTTCGCGGACTTGTTGCGGGCGTTTTTCGACGCTGAGACACGCGCTCGTTCGGGAACAACTCATTCGTGAACGAGACGCCGAAAAATTAAGTTGTGTCGCGGCAAGGACTTACGGATTCTGGACTCACTTGGGGGTAGTCATGGCAATTCGGAGAGACAGAGAGAAAAAGGGGGAGAAACGGCCAAAATGTGCTCCACGACGGCGGATCGAGTCCGAGGGCACGTCAAGGTCGCGCTCGCGGCCACATGCGCAAGTTATTGCGGAATAGGGGCTTGATTCGCAGGGTCTGGGAGGGACCCTTCCCGCCTCCGATGAGGCGAGAAATTCAGAGGGAAAAATAGAATGGTGGAGGCGGGGGGAATCGAACCCCCGTCCGAAGGCGCTTCGGCGTGCGTATCTACATGCTTAGCCTTTCGATTGGGATTCGCCATCCATGACGTCGTCAGGCGCGGCGTCGCGGACCGCTAGGTGCAGTGAGTACCCGCTGGCCGGCTCTGCGCCGCGACCGGGGCGGGGCCCGCTGTCGGCGCCCTGTCCGTCTAGCAGGCGGTCAACGGCAGGACGTGTCGCCTAATTAGGCGGCAAGTGCCAATGGTTCGTTGGCAGTTGTGTTTTTCCCGGTTTTTTTACGAGGCCAACCGGGGACCTCGGCATGCAACTCACGCGTCTTTCGCCCCCGTCGAAACCTTGTCGCCCCCACGAATACGTGGGTTGGAAGGGTTGAACAACGGGTATGGACGCATCTCCCAGTCGTCGGATGCCATGGGCCGATAGTCTCATGGGGCGATGACTGGGAATGTTATTCAACTGTAATCCACGCGCTGGTTATATACACCGGCATGCGCATTGTGTACGCAAAGGAATTATACCATGTTCCGCATTGGACGGGAAAATCGCATGGACGATTTTTTTGCGCGCCTTTTGAGCGGGGTTTATTCGCCCATAATTTTGACGACGAGGCGTTTTCGGCGGCGTCCGTCGAATTCGGCGTAGTAGATTTGTTGCCATGGTCCCAGATCGAGTTTGCCCTCCGTGACGGGTACGATGACCTCGTGATGGATAAGCAGGCTCTTGAGATGGGCGTCTCCATTGGTCTCGCCCGTGCCGTGATGCCGGTAATTCGGGTCGAACGGTGCAAGACGCTCAAGCCATTCGTCAATGTCCTTGATGAGTCCCGACTCGGCGTCGTTCACATAGACCCCGGCGGTAATGTGCATCGCGCTGACCAGCGCCATTCCCTCGCGAATGCCGCTCTTGTCCACGATTTCCTGCACGGTATCGGTGATATTGATGTATTCGCGTTGCTGTTTCGTATGGAACCACAAATATTTTGTCGCCGTCTTCACTGTGCCGCCATTCCTTTTTTACCGCCAACCCATGTTCGTCCGCCGCCGTTCATGCGGCAGCCTTCAACCGCCGCGGGATTGTCTTTTTGCGTCTCTTGTGATCTCTTGTGATTGTCGTTTGTGCTGCCGTTCAACGCGCATTCAAGGGCGTTCGCCGCGCGCAAGGCGTTCGTTGATGGCATCGAGCAGGGGCGGTACGTCGGCAATGCCGTCAACGACGTAGTGCGCGCCGGCCTGCGCCATGCGAGAATAGGCGCGTTGCCGTTTGGCCGCCCTGAGTTTCGGATCCATGGCGTCGAGTTCTTCGAGCGAAACGCCGACTTCGTTGCCCGTCATGGCGAGTCCAATGGTCCACATGCCCGCGTTGAGACCCTCGTAAATGTCCGGCAGTGTGTCGCCTACTTTTACGATGGCTTCCATCGGATAAATGCCGAGGCGCATTGCGTTCATGAGGCACATCCACGGTTCGGGCCGTCCCGCCGGCACGTCCGTAGCGCACACGGTCGCGTCCGGCGTATAACCACGTTTGGCGGCTTCCGCCTGGAGCAGGTCCATCATCTCGCGCGTGTAACCGGTCGTCGAACCTATCCGAAGGCCGCGCGCGCGGAACGCCGCAATCGCCTCGAGACATCCCGGCACAAGATCCGCGTAATCCGCGAGCACTTTCAACTGCGCGGGAATAAAAGCCTGGAACATTTGCTCGACATCGTTGTCTGTGGGCGGCGCGCCGTGTACATCCTGCCATTTTTTACGGACGGCGTCTATTTGGGCGATTTGAGCGATATGAACGCGTTTGTGGGCGCCCATGGGTTCGCGCGCCTGCTCCATCGAAATCTCGACACCGAAACGCTGGTAGATTTCGCGAAATACCACGGCGGGCGCGAGGCACCCGAAATCCATTGTCGTCCCGGCCCAATCGAGAATGATGGCCTTCAACGGCCCACGATACGAACGTTGAAAATAGAATTCCATGCACAGTTCCTCTTTTCCGATTTACTTTTCCAAGGGCAATTCGATCCCCATGTCCGCCATGGTTTCGCGGATGGCGGCCAACAGGGCACGAATATCGGGTTCAAAGATGCGGCCGATGTGGCCGATGCGGAAGCAATCGGCGTTGCTGACTTTTCCCGGATAAATCACGTAGTCGCGATCGTTCAGCCGCCGGTAGAAATCCTCGAAGTTGAAATTCGGGTGTTTGGGATAGCGAAATGAGGTGATGATAGGGCCTTGCCGTTCCGGGGCAAGATACTCTTCGAATCCCATCGCGCGCATGCCTTCAAGCAGGGTCCGATGGTTGGCGGAATACCGTGCGGCGCGTCCGGCTACTCCGCCTTCCGCCTCCAGTTCGGCTAGGGCCTGATGAAACGCGAGCAGGGCATGCGTGGGTGGGGTGAACCGAAATTGCCCATTGGCTTCGAGACCGCGCCACTGGCTCAGAAGGTCGAGGCTTAGGCTTCGCGCGTAACCGTCGGTTTCAAGCAAGGCTTCCCGCCGCGCGATCACGAATCCAAAACCCGGCACGCCCTCGATGCACTTGTTCGCCGAAGAAACAAGATAGTCTATTTCGCATGCGGGAGCGTCAACCGGCACGGCGCCGAAACTGCTCATTGCATCCACGAAATAGCGCTTGCCATACCGGCGGACCAACTCGCCAATCGGCCGGATCGGGTTCATGATGCCCGTGGTTGTTTCGCAATGCACAACGGCCACGTGGGTGATAGCGGGATCTGTGGAAAGCGTCTGCTCCACGAGCCGCAAGTCCGGAACGGTGTCTTCGGGAAACTCTATGGAACAACAAGCCACACCGGCCACGGTGCAGATTCGCGCCATGCGCTGGCCGTAGGCGCCGTTGATGACAATCAGCATTTTTCCATCGCGCGGAACGGTTGAAGTCAGAACGGCTTCGACCGCAAACGTACCGCTGCCCTGCAAGGGTATCGCCTCGTATTCGCCCGATTTTGCTCCGGCCAGCGCAACCAGGCGATCCCGGATTGCGCGCACCGTCGTGATAAACTCGAAGTCGCGCGATCCCAAATCACGCAACATGGCCTGCTTGACCGTCCGGCTGGTCGTCAGCGGACCCGGCGTAAACAGAATCTTGTCTTTCCAGCCGGCAAGTGGACGATTCATCGGGTAGACTCCATGGCTTGGAAATGGCTTTTCATTCGGAGAATCTGAAAAAAACCGGCCGCGTGGCGCAGACGGTCCAGTTTGCGGAGGAAAAAGGCTTTTTCCGGCAAATCCATGCAGACTCGACAGTCGGCGCCACATGTTTTTTCATTGATTCACAGCCTCTCATAGTTTCATGCCGCGCAGCCAATACCCGGCGGCAAAGCAGGCCGCGCCGAACGCCAGCGTGGCCACCGACCAAAGCAGTTTCATGCCGTGGCGGCGGAAAAACGCCGTAAAACGCTGGCCCAAGGTAGGGCTGATCCGCGCAACGATAACCGTGATATTGTCCTTGCCGCCGTTCTCATTGGCGCGGTCAATCAGGCGGTGGGCTATGTCGGCCGAGGATCCTCCGCGACGGAACTCCTCTTTGATTTCGGATTCCTTGACCATGTTGATCAGTCCGTCGCTGCACAACATGAGCACATCGCCCGGCACGACATGCCAGATGTACGAATCAATCTCGACTTCGGGATGTGTGCCGATACATCGCGTGACGACGTTGCGCCTTCGGTCGGATTCGGCTTCGGCGCGCGACATCAATCCGAGTTTGACCTGTTCATCCACCCATGAGTGATCTTCCGTCTTGGCCAGGATTTCGCCGTCGCGAATGTGGTAGCAACGCGAATCGCCCACGTTGGCGATATGCACCTTCTTGGGTTCGACCAGCGCCGCCAACAACGTCGTGCCCATCGGGCGGCTTCCCCTTACCAGTTCCTTGTTGGTGGCATGGATGCTGTCGTTGGCCTTGCGAATGCCGCCGCGCAACACTTCCAAATACGGTGAATCCTTGGTTTCGTCCACTGTTTCATCGGGATCCGGCGGTTCCAACTGCAAGGTGTCCTTCAACAGCGACACGGACAATTTACTCGCGATTTCGCCGCCCACATGGCCCCCCAGCCCATCCGCCACGCACAGCAGCGCGCCTTCCTTGAAGAGACGCAAACCGGGCGTGTCTTCACGGAAGACCCCGTAGAAATCCTCGTTGTTTCGCTTGTGCCGTCCGACGTCGGACTGGGCTGCAATATCAATACGCATAATCTATCCCGTGTTGTTCCATCAGAAAAATAACAGACCCCTCCTTGTCCGTGCAAACAAGGAGGGGCGGCTTGATTCGCAAATAATCACGCTTCTTCGATGACGCGAAATCCCATCAGGGAACCCAAATCCCGCATGCTCTGGAGACGATCGCCATAACACACCACGCGATGCAGGAGCGTCATGACGTCGCCTTCGAGCACACCCCCACCCCAATTCAGGAACATTTTTCGAGCATCGGACACTTCCGTTACGAATTGCGTCCGGCACGCAAGCGCGTCGTGGGTTACTTCGGTAATCTTTCCCGTCGAGATCAACAGGGTGTCGAGATTGATAAATTTGCCACAGGTGACCGGTTGCCCCACGCGCATTTCGACGTCCAAAGCCACGCCGCGCCCGCTGTCGGTCTGCGTGCGAATGCTGAATGGCAACCGTTCGCCCGCACATCCGTCCATCTTCGTGGCGCAGGTGCAATGGAAATGGATAAGCGCGTTCCGGGCCGTGTCGAACACGGGATCACTGACGAATCCGGGCACGCCAAACGCATACTGAAACATCAGCATCGTCAGGGCCGAGTCCATGTCGCCTTCACACGTGCCCACAAGACCCAGATCGTTGAGTTTGCTGAAAGCAAAACACCCCTTGGCGGGCTCGCCCATGCAATTGGAACTGGTCACAGCCCGCGCGCCATGGGCCAGCATCAACTTTTTCAAGGCAAGATAAAACCGGGCCGCGTTGATGATCTCATCCCGCGTGGGCTCGACAATCTGCTTGGCGCAGGCGATCCAGTATCGCTCGGCTTCGGCTTCGGCTTCGGCGGGATTGATGGAACGATGCGCCTCGAGCGTTTCCTCGACGCTTATGGGCACAACCTCGATTCCCCAACGCGCCTTGGCCTGCTCGGCCGAACAGGCGGGGGCGGTGCCCATCGGGCCGCGCACCACCAGTATTTTTGTCTGGCGCAACCAAGGCGCAACGCGCATCAGGCCCGCTACGCGCTCCAGTTCGCTCCAGTCGCTCGTGGGAAGCAGGACCACTTTCTTACCGGCCTTCTGCCAGCGGGGAAAATACATCCAACCGTGCCCGCTGAACGGCTGCGAAAAAACGGCCGTCTGAATGTCCATGTTTACAATTTGATCCATCGCCTCCGCGGGCGAACCGCCGCCATGGCCGCTGAGATGAAACAACATGACCCCGTCGGCGCCATGGATGTTTGCGAGAACGGACGCCGCTTCGGCGGGCGGAATCAAATCGCCGCCGGTGAATTGAATGCCGCCAAGTTTTTTCTCGACTCCGGCCAGATATTCGTTGAGTTTGCCGATTTCCTCGGTCGGCCGCGACATATAAATATCGCCCGTTCGTCCCACGAAAACCTTGTGGATCCTCACCGGCGGCAGTTCGGGCCAGCCTTCTTCCGTTGCGCCCACGGAAGACGAAACTCCCGGTTGAGCCGCAAGCAGAATACTTCCCGCCGCCGTCGTACCCAGAAACTGGCGCCGCGTCAATGGACAACCCATGGCCGTTGCTCCTCCCGTTCGTTTGATTTCGCCAAACTATTCTTTCCCTCTGCCCGATGCCGAAGCACCGGCAACCACAAGGATTGAAATCAGCGCCAGCAGCGCCATGCCGCCCGCGGCGGGAAGCGTTTCGCCGCCGTTGACGGCCAGGCTGGCCGGGTTGGATGTGCGGATGTCGCTGCTCGAATCGTTCACGGTCACCGTGTATTCGCCGGCGTCGGACGGCGACACATACGGAATTTCCAGCGTGTTTGCGTTGGGCGGTCCGGGCAATATCTGACCGTTCTTGCGCCACTGGTAATACAACGGCGCGAAGCCTCCCGTGGTCTGCACGCTGAACGAAAACGGATCGCCCACGTTCACGGTCCCGCCCGCTGGATGCGCCGCAATCTCCAGATGATCGGCCACTTCGAGCGTTGCGGGCGCAGTCGCATGCGGCGTGCCCTCGTAGGTCACCACGCACCAGTATTCGCCATTGTTCGCCGACGTCAAATTGGCCAACGTCCACGTCTGCGTGGTTGGGCCATCCTGCACGGCCTTCAAACCGTTGTCCCATTTCCATTGGAACGTCACCACGCCCGGACCGCACGCCGGCATCGCAGAGAAGGTATGGGTCGTACCCGTGTACGCTTTGCGCGACTGCGGCTGCACCGCCCACCCGTTCCATTGCGTGGACAGCAACTGGATCTCGCGTTCCGTGATATTGCCGCTCGTGATGCCTATATTGTTCAACTCGACGGGATTGTAGCCGGTCTTCGCGATTTGGACGCTATAGACACTCTGGGCCAGACTCTGATAATAATTTCCCGGTGTATTCGATTTGGCCGGTTCGACTTGGCCGGCCACCTGCACCGTGGCCTCGGAAACCGGATTGTCGCGGGTATCGCGCACTTTCACGATCAGCGTGCCGGGTGTTTCGGGATTCACGTTCTCGACGGTGAAACTCCATACCTCCCCGTCCGCCGAACGCGCACCGCATCCGTCCACCGCGTACACCCGCCAATAATAGGTGCGCAAATCGAGGATCCCGTCGTCCGGGCCCAGCACGATGTACGGCGATTCAAGGTCTTCGCGGATGATCGCGCCCGAACCGAAATCCCCGTCCTCGTCCACCTCGATCCGGTACGTCACGCCATCCGGATCCGACACGGCGTTCCACAAGAACAACAACGGGGTGTGCATGATCGCCTCGTCGGCCGGAAGCGCCAGTTCCGGCGCGGGCGGCGGCTCGTTGCCGCCCAGCCGGCGGTACACCGTCGTCAGCAGATGCGTGCTCACCGCACCCGTTTCGCCGTCCTTCACGAAGTAGAACACCTTGTACGTCCCCGCGTTCTGGAACGTCGTGCCGAACAGGCTCCCCGGCCACCGGAAGATGCCGTTTTCGAGGTCGCTCGACGGACCGTCCGCGTCGAACCGCGCGAGTTGCACTTCCTGCGCGCGGTCCTCGATCGGCGTCTCGTCCTCGACCGGTGTGCTGCCCGCGTAAGCCGGCGTCTTCACTTCCACCCACGCCGTGCAACCCGTCGCCGGGCGCTTGTCGCAGTACCCTTCCAGGCCGGCCATCGGTTCGCCCGAATCCAGCGTCACCGTCGGCGTCACGTTGATCCAGCCCGCGTTGCCCGTGTCGTTCACGCCGTAGCCCAGCGTCAGCACGTGGCCCGCCGCGCCGTCCAGACCCGGAAGCGGAGACAGCGCGCCGATCGTTCCTTCGCCGTCGCCGTTGTCGTCGTACACCGGCTTCTGCACCGTTGAAGCGCCCGAACCGCTCGTCGCGTTCGCCGTGTACTCGCCCATCTTCCCGCTTGCCGTCTCGAACGCCTCGCGAAGCGTCTTGCCGTCGCGAAGTTTCCGGAAAAATTCCGTCGTGAACGCCTCGCCGTCCCGGATATTGTCCGCCGGATCCATCACGCCCCGGTGCGACACCTGGCCCGACTTCGCGCTCGTCACGATGATCCGGCCCGGTTTCGACACGATGGGAATGAAACTCCCCGAATGGCACCCACCGTACACCACCACGCGCGCCTCGTTCAGCGCTTCATTGCCGGCAAGCGCCGCTTCGAGCGTGTTCATCCAGCCGTTTAGGTCCGACGGAGACAGGTACCACGTCTCGTCGTATGCGCCCGAATAGACGTAGAACTTGTTTACGCTGCCATGGTCCACGAATACGATGTACAACGGCGCGGCCCGCGTCAGCATCTTCGACGCCGCCCAGCCCGTGATCGCGGTGGCGACCTCCGCCTTCGTCGGCGTCGTGTCCGACACCAGAATGTCCGGCGACGGCTGCGCCGGGCCTTCGCGGAAGTAGTAGATGTCTTCCGGCGCAAGACCGCGATCGCGCAGCACCCGGTAGACTCCGTCGCCCGTCTTGGCGTGTTCCGGACGGCCTTCGCCCGCCGCATTGTACTTGCCGACCACGATCACCGCATACCCCGCGCGGTCTTTCACGGTCACGCGCACGGTTTCCGGCTCGTCGTACGGGGTCGAAGCCGCGGGCAGAAAGTCGGGGTCGCTCTGGAAATCCGCGCGGAACTGCCACGTGCCGGGCATGTCCAGCGGCCACGCATCGAACACCGCCTTGCCCGTGCCGTCCGTTACGCCCGTCAGCGTCGCCGCCGAGGAACCGTCCGGCTTCTTCGCGTTCAGCCGGACCGTGCGGTTCGCGACAAGGCCCGCCAGTTCCGTCGGGAAACCCGTCACGAACGTCACCGTCGCCTTCAGATCCGCATAGCCCAGCGGCACCGACGACGCGTTCGCCGACACCGTCAGCATCGGTTGCGCCTTCAGAACCTCGAAGGTCACATCCGTGCTCGTCGCGCTGCGGTAGGTCGCGTCGCCCGGCCACGCCGAGGTAATCGTCCATGGATTGCGGCCCTGGCTTGCCTCCATCGGATAGAACGTGCGGGTGTACCCGCCGTTGCTGAAGACCACGCCTTCCGGGAACACGTCGGACGCGATTCCGGACGGCGTGATGCTGCGGAAAGTCACCGTGCCGCTGCCCGAAGGCATCGGGAAAATCTGGCCGTTGGCCGTGATCGGCTGGCCCAGCGTGACGGATGGTACATTCGTTTGCAGCAGAATGAAGGACGGCTCGACGCCACCCAGCACGATCGTGCAATCCAGGGCCGGCGACGGCGTGCCGTAGTCCGTGCCGTCGTAGGCCGTCACCACCACCCGCCACACGTCACCCACCTGTGTATCGCTGTTGTTGATTTGGCTCGATATCGCCGAAGAGGGCGGCGCCGGCGGCAGCGCCGTAAACGACGATTCGCCGCTGCGCTTCACCCACCATTCGAAGCGGAACTGGAGCGGATCGCCGTCCGGGTCGGGACTCACATCCGTAATCCGGCACACCAGATTCGCAGAAACGCTTTGCACCGCCGGATAATTCAATGAAGGCGCGCCCGGAAGGCTGTTGGCGATGACCGTGCTCACGTATCCGGGATTCGACGAGTACATCACGCCGTCGTAGGCCTGGACATAGCAGGTCCACGTCTCCCCTTTCGCCGTTTGGGAGGCGGGAAGCATGTCCGACGATACCGGCACGGGCAGGATGTGTTCGATGGTCGTCCCCGCGCCGTTCGTCCAGACGAATTTGTACGACTGGATCGTTTGCGGCGGCGACGCCGGAGATACGGACGGCGCGGTGATCGTGCAGACCAGGTCTTCCGTCGTATCGTACGGCGCATCCGTCAACTCCAGCGCGGGCGTCGTCGGCGGCTGGTAATCCGACGTGCGGAAATCCGACGGACCGGAGGTCGCCCATTGCGGGCTGAACCAGGGGCCAAATTTCGGCGCATACGGTATGACATACAGGCTTGGCTCATACAACAAGCGCATCCGGCAATGAAAGCCGTTTGCCAGCGGGAAGCCCGTCACCGGCTCTGTGAAGGCATGGCCCGTCAGCGTATCCTGCCATGCGGACGATTCTCCCAAACCCGTTCCGTCGAACGGCGTGCCGTAGGGCTTGATCTCCCATTGCAGCTTCACTTTCGAGCGGCCCGCCGGACTCTTGCCCAGCATTTTCAACTTGACGCTTGAGCCAATCTGCCCGCCGGGCGTTCCAATGGCCGAATCGTCGCCTCGCGCCAGGCGCGGATTGAAGCCGAATCCTTCCGAAGTCCCGTAATAGAGGAACGCCGCGCCCGGATTGTCGCCGCCGACGTTTCCGGGATAGTTGTTGGCGCCCACCATCACATCGGCATGGCCGTCGCCATTGACGTCGCCAACGCCGACGGCCGCATAGCCGAAGCCCGGATACTGGATGTAACCCGGATGCGCCTGCAGGACAGCGGCCGCTTCCGAAGCCTTCCGGCCCAATACGCCATTGGGAGACCCCGCGAATACGAACGCGGCGCCACCCCGGTAAAAAGTGGTTCCAACGAGGACATCGTCGAAACCGTCGCCGTTGACATCCCTTGCGCCCGACAGGGACTGGCCAAATTGGCATCCGGTCAAGTTTCCGATTATTACGGCGTTCGCGTCGGCAATGGTGCGCGCCGTGATGCCCCTCGCCGATCCGTGAAACACGAACACCGCGCCTTCGCGATACTTCTGCCCTTCATAATAAGGCGCCGCGACGGCAACATCTCCATAGCCGTCGCCGTTCACGTCGCCGGCGCCCGACACGACTTGTCCAAAGAGCCACCACTCGTTCTGGTCGTTGGAAAAGGGGTGATCGGTTTCGAGCAGGGCATGTCCATTCGATGGCCCGGTTCCGATGACGCCGTTGGCCGACCCCAAAAACACGAACGCGCCGCCTTCCCACCGCTTCGTGCGCCCGACACCGCCATACGTGGCCGCGCCGACGATGACATCCGCATAGCCGTCGCCGTTGACATCGCCCGCGCTCGACACGCTTTGTCCGAACCACGAACTGCTGCACTCGGCGCCCAACTTGGCCTGTGCCGTACCCGGACCGTTTCCGACGAGACCGGCGGGGCCGCCCAGGAATACGAACGCCGATCCGCCCAGTGTGGAGAAATCATAGTAGCCCGCGCCGACAATAACATCCGCATACCCGTCGCCGTTGACATCGCCCGCGCCGGCAACGGACGCCCCGAATTGGGAATTGGCCTGATCCGATTCGAGCCGGGAAGCGGCCGTAGCCGGTCCCGTACCCGCCAGGCCGGAAGACGACCCCAGGAACAGGAAGGCCGCCCCTTTTCCGTTGTAATTGGAACTGCCCACCATCACGTCCGCATAACCGTCTCCGTTGACGTCTCCGGCGCCCGATACGCTGCTTCCAAAAGCCCCGTTGACGGCGGGATAATCGCCATACAACGACGAGGCCGGCGCGAGGCCAGGCCCGTTGGCGGAGCCCAGGAACAGGAACACCGCGCCCACATCGTTCGAGCCCTGATCGTACGAAGGCGCGCCGACAACCACGTCTCCGTAGCCGTCGCCGTTCACATCGCCCGCGCCGTTTACACTCCAGCCGAAAAGCGAATGCGCTTGCGTTCCATCGAGCTGGGCCGCCGCCTCGGACGGATCGCTCCCCTTTACCCGCGTAAGCGGTCCGTAGTAGATGTGAACGCCGCCTTCCGTTAAAAACGCACGGCTGTACGATTGTTCGCCGACGATCAAATCGGCAAAGCCGTCCCCGTTAACGTCGCCGGCCGGCGCAATGGATGCTCCAAAGCAGGTGGCGCTTTGCTCCGAGTAAAGCTTGAGAGCGGCATCCTCGACATTGGTTCCCACAATACCGTCCTTCGATCCCAGGAAAACGTATACGACGCCGTCAATGCCGCCGCTGGTCACGCGATAGAACGTATTGCCCCACATCACGTCGGAATAGCCGTCGCCGTTGATGTCGCCGACCCTCTTGACCGAACTCACGCCATTTCCAGCTTGGTCGCCCTTCAATTTGCCGATGGCATCCGCGGGATTGAGCCAATGAGAGTCCGGCGGCGTGCCCGAAGGCTGGCTTGCCGAACCCGGAAAGATGAAGGCCGCGCCCTTATCTTCTCCTTCTTGGCCTGGATCGTCGTACAGAAATGCGGAAACGATCACGTCGGCATAGCCGTCGCCGTTTACATCGCCCGCGCCGGTCGCGAACAACCCGAACCGGGCCGATTGCTGGTTTGCCTCCATCTTGGACCACACCAGCGAAGAGGTGTCCGGGTCTTGCCAGCCCGAAGCGGCCGCCGGACCGCCCGCAACGATAAATGCCGCTCCCTCGCCGGCGTCTTCGGATGTGCCTCCATGATAATAGTAATGCGATCCCATGATGGCGTCCGCATAGCCGTCGCCGTTCACATCGCCCGCGGCGCCCACGCTCACTCCCAGAGAAGCCCCCGTGAGATTCGATTCGAATTTCGCCCAAGTGTACGCGCTGGTCGCCGGATCTTCCCACCCGGCGGGCTGGACATTCAGACCGGAGACGATAAATACGGCTCCCTCGCCAATTTGTTCATTATCGTAGAGGGAGGCCGCCATCGCGATTTCGGCCCGGCCGTCCCCGTTGATGTCGCCCAGCCCCGCCAAGGAGCATCCCAGTTTCGCGCCCGCCTGATTGCAGCGGAATTTCGCCCATGCGTCGTCCGGCGTCAGCCATCCCGAAGGCGCCGTGGGCCGGCCCAGGAAAACAAACACGCTCTCTCCCGGCGTCACGCCATTGTGGTATTGCCAGGCGCCCACAATCAGGTCGTCGTACCCGTCGCCATTTACGTCGCCCGCACCCGCAACTACCTGGCCCAACCATGCCTCGGTCTGGTTGGACTCGATCTTCATGAACGCATCGGAAGGGTTCCGGGCCGTGATCCCATCCGCCGAACCCAGAAAGACGAATGCGGCGCCTTCGTTCGATTCGCCGTTGTCGTAATATCGCGACGAGACGAGCAGATCGTCGTAACCGTCGCCGTTGACATCCCCGGCATTGTCTCCGCTCCACCCGAATTCGGCGCCGATCTGATTTCCCGTAATCGTCACATCGGCCGAAGAGTAATTCTCGATGAGCGGGTCTATGACGATGGGATATCGGGCTGCCGTGTCGTCCACGACAAGGTTCAATGTATTTCCATTCGGCACAATGGAAATCGGCAGGTCCTTCCCGTCCGCGTCATAAGCCGCCGCATGGCTGTAACACAGGACGCCCCGGCCCGTTGCGTCCTTGAATGCGACGCCGCCGTCCTTGCCATGCGTTGTGGCTTCGAGGTCCCCGGACAACGCACCTTCTATCCGGAGGCGCCCCTCGCCTTCGGGACGTTCGAAGAGGGTAAATCCCTGTTCGATGCCACGCTCGTCGTTGACATACCATTCGACGATGCCCGGACGCCCATATTCGACACGGTTGCCGTTGGCGTTAGGCGCCGCGGGTTCGACGGGAATCATCTGGCCGGACCGGCCATAGCCCGTGAACCGCCACTCGAAAGACCACGCCGGAGAATCGGACTTGGCCGCCGGTTCGCGTTCGACGACCCGAATGCCGTTTTCACCGAAACAGGCCCGCAGATTCCGCGCCCGGTTCGCGGCGGACAATCCGGCCGATTGATCCAGCCTCACGGCGTTATATTCGGCCTGTACCAAGTTCGCCTGTACTGTTTCGAACCACGGAGATTGCGCAAGCGATCCGGGTTCCGCGGATTCTCCGCCCAATGCAAACAACGGAAAAAGAACAATGGCCAGGATAAGGTATGATGGGTGCGCGACTCTCATTTGCTGTCCTCCCTCTTGTCTGTGGGTTTCGGACTCTGGCGCAAAGTATTGGCCGCAACGCTAAAACTCAACCAAGCCCGATTTTCGCCGAAAGGACACGAAAAATTAGTTCAACGCGTCCAAATGCTTGAAATCCCCCGAAAGCCGCCCCGATATGCACATTTTACTCAACGATGATTTCTACGACCGCGGCTTCCTGGAACTCCACTACTTGCAATGTACCATATTTCCGGAAATTTGACAATCGAAAAGGATAATCCTAAATTCGGCAATTGAAATCCTGGTATTTTGCGCAAGCCGTGGACATCGTGGACCTTATGGACGAAGTGAACAAGAAACCCTATCTTTCGGGTGAAGTCCGCTTTGTGCACAAGGCCCACGACGTCGAACAGTTAGAACGTAGAACCCGGGCTTGACGGCCGAATCGAGGTTACGGATTCAGGCTGCCGAAAGCCCATTACTCAACGTCCACCTAAAAAAGCCGGCGCTTCGAAAATGATGTGCATTGAAATCCATGTTTAGTGGTGGGCGAGGAGGGAGTTGAACCCTCAATCCCTCACGGGCAGCGGATTTTAAGTCACTAGCACAGCACATTAGTAGTACTAAGGACGGCAGGCTAACCTGCCTCAAACCACCTGGGCCAAAATGCGATGCTGCGACGTGTCGCCAGCATACAGTAACGAGCACGGGTTTTGTGCCCGTGCGCCGAGAAGCAGAGCATCGACCGCGTTCGAGAGGGTACGCGCCGCAACCCAGGAAGCACCACGATGAGCCAGTGGTGGGGACGGGGACCGGAGAGACACACAGGGCGCATGCACAGCCACTCGCGATACTCCGTCGACCCACCCATTGCCCGGTTCAGTAATAGAAGATTTTGTCGGCCTTTTCATCGAGGATTGACGCCGAACTCGTTGTTGTGAAGCACGAACGTGGTGAAGCAGCCGTCCTCGCGCGTCACGCCCTCGAAGAGGTCGCCGACTCCGCACTTCAGTCGCTTGCAGATCCTCTCGATGGTGCTCAGCGTCACGTTCTGCTGGCACGACTCCAGCCGGTCTGGGAGGGCGCGCGTCCCCGCGCGCCGGGGCATGCCGTGCGAAATGGGAGGGCGCGCGTCCCCGCGCGCGGGGGCATGCCGTGCGAAATGGGAGGGCGCGCGTCCCCGCGCGCCGGGGCATGCCGTGCGAAATGGGAGGGCGCGCGTCCCCGCGCGCCGGGGCATGCCGTGCGAAATG